>JGI12419J13241_1000496_pt1 | contig 12833 bp, 13 predicted proteins | sample BGWIniCompost_FD_13241 | JGI IMG/M metagenome (IMG submission 13241)
GGGGCAGGGGGGCGAGCTCCTCCTCCACCCGGGGCCCCTTCATGGCCACCGCCGCCCCGCCCACCTCGAGGAAGGGCAAAAGGAGCTCGGAGAGGACGCAGAGGGGGGCCACGGCCCGGGCCACCGCCCGGGCGTAGGCCTCCCGGTGGCCCGCCTCCCGGGCCAAGACCTCCGCCCGGCCCCAGAGGGCCCGGGCCCCCTTGAGCCCCAGGACCTCTATGGCCCGCTCCACGAAGGCCACCTTCTTCCGGGTGGCGTCCACGAGGACGAGTTCCAGCTCGGGGCGGACGATCTTCAAGGGAAGGCCGGGAAACCCCGCCCCCGTCCCCAGGTCCAGGACCCGTAGGGGCCCTTGCCAGAGGGGAAGCCTGAGGAGCGTCAGGGAGTCCAGGAAGTGCTTGACCACCACCTCCTCCTCGCCGCGGAGGGCGGTGAGGTTGACCTTCCCGCTCGCCTCCTGGAGGAGGGCGTAGAGGCGGGAGAAGGCCTCCAGGTGGGGCTTTAGGTCCAGGCCCAAGGCCTTTCCCCCCTCCAAGAGCAGGGCCCGGCCCCTTTCGCTCAGGCCCTCCGGGTGTTTCCCGTGAAACATCAGGCGCCCCGCCGCAGGTGGACGGCCAGGGCCGTGAGGTCCGAGTCCCGCACCCCGGGGATCCGGGCCGCCTCGGCGAGGCTTTTGGGCCGGTGGCGGGAGAGCTTCTCCGCCGCCTCCCGGGAAAGCCCCGGCACCTTGGGGAAGTCCATCCCCTCGGGGATGCGGAAGGCCTCGAGGTCCTTCATCTTCTCCCGCAGGCGCTCCTGCCGCTCAATGTAGCCCGCGTACTTGGCCCGCACCTCCACCTGGTAGGCCTCCTCGGGGGAGAGGGGCTCGGGCGGGGGGAAGCGCTCCGCCAGGGCCCGGTAGGTGTTCTCCGGCCGCCTCAGCCACTGGAGGCCGGAGACCCCTTCCACCCGAAGGGCCTGAAGGCGCCTAAGCTCCTCCGCCACCCTGCGGTACTTGGCCTCCACCCGCTCCAGATCCTCCCTGGGCCTCAGACCCCAGGCCACGGCCAAAGGGGTGAGGCGCTCGTCGGCGTTGTCCGCCCGGCAGAGGAGGCGGAGCTCCACCCGGGAGGTCATCATCCGGTAGGGCTCGTCCGTGCCCCGGCCCACGAGGTCGTCCACCAGGACCCCGATGTAGCCGCTTTCCCGGGGGAGGTGGACCTCGGGAAGCCCCAGGGCGAACCGGGCGGCGTTGAGCCCGGCCAAAAGCCCCTGGGCCGCCGCCTCCTCGTAGCCCGAGGTGCCGTTCACCTGCCCGGCGCTGAAAAGCCCGGGCAGGAAGCGGGACTGGAGGCCCCCGGGTGAGCTCCGTGGGGTCCAGGCTGTCGTACTCCACGGCGTAGGCGTAGCGCTGGATCACCGCCCGCTCAAACCCGGGGAGGGAGCGCACCATCTCCTCCTGGAGCTCGGGAGGGAGGCTTGAGGAGAAGCCCTGGAGGTAGACCTCGGTGGTGGAGAGCCCGTCCGGCTCCACGAAGAGGAGGTGGCTCTCCTTGTCGGCGAAGCGCACCACCTTGTCCTCAATGGAGGGGCAGTACCGGGGGCCGATGCCCTGGATGTCCCCGGCGTAGAGGGGGGAGAGGTGGAGGTTTTCCAGGATGAGGCGGTGGGTCCGCGCCGTGGTGCGGGTCTGCCAGGTGGGGAGCCTGGCGGCGTGGGGCCCAGGGTTTCCCGTGAAACTCCCGGGCGGCACCTCGGGCGGGACCACCTCGAGGCGCCCGAAGTCCACGCTGTCCGCGCGGATCCTGGGTGGGGTCCCCGTCTTGAACCGCCTCAGGGTGTGGCCCACCGCCTTGAGGCTTTGGGAGAGGAAGCGGGCCGGGGGCTCCCCCTGGCGCCCGGCGGGACGGCTCTTCCTTCCGTACCAGACCACCCCGGAAAGGAAGGTCCCCCCCGCCACCACCACCGCCTTGGCGGGGATCCCCCGCCCGTCCACGGTGCGGACGCCNAGAAGCCTCCCCCCCTCCACCCAGAGGGCCGCCACCTCGCCCCGCAGCACCTCCACGGGCCTTTCCGCGAGGATCTCCTGGGCCTTGAGGGCGTAGAGGTCCCGGTCCACCTGGACCCTGAGGCTTTGCACCGCGGGGCCCTTGGAGCGGTTCAGGACCCGGGTGTGGATGGCGGCGGCGTCCGCCGCCCGGCCCATGAGCCCGCCCAGGGCCACCACCTCCGCCACGAGCTGGCTNTTCCCCGGCCCCCCCACGGCGGGGTTACAGGGCATCATGCCGATCCGGTCGGGGTTCACCGTCACCAGGGCCACCCGGACCCCGAGGGCGGCCGCCGCCCAGGCCGCCTCGAGGCCCGCGTGGCCCCCTCCCACCACCACCACGTCGTAGCCCGCCATCCCATCTCACTCTAGCGGGTCCCGGGGTTAAAATGGGGGACCGGGACGACGGAGGGGGAAGGTTGTCGCACGAGGCCGTCTGGCAACACGTTCTGGAGCACATCCGCCGCAGCATCACCGAGGTGGAGTTCCACACCTGGTTTGAAAGGATCCGCCCCTTGGGGATCCGGGACGGGGTGCTGGAGCTCGCCGTGCCCACCTCCTTTGCCCTGGACTGGATCCGGCGCCACTACGCCGGCCTCATCCAGGAGGCCCTCGGCCTCCTCGGGGCCCAGGCGCCCCGGTTTGAGCTCCGGGTGGTGCCCGGGGTCGTGGTCCAGGAGGACATCTTCCAGGCCGCCCCCGCCGAGGCCCCCCGGCCCAAGCTCAACCCGAAGTACACCTTTGAGAACTTCGTGGTGGGGCCCAACAACTCCATGGCCCACGCCGCGGCCGTGGCCGTGGCCGAGTCCCCCGGCCGGGCCTACAACCCCCTCTTCATCTACGGGGGCGTGGGCCTGGGGAAGACCCACCTGATGCACGCCGTGGGCCACTCCGTGGCCAAGCGCTTCCCCCACCTGAAGATTGAGTACGTTTCCACGGAAACCTTCACCAACGAGCTCATCAACGCCATCCGCGAGGACCGGATGACGGAGTTCCGGGAGCGGTACCGCTCCGTGGACCTCCTGCTGGTGGACGACGTCCAGTTCATCGCCGGAAAGGAGCGCACCCAGGAGGAGTTTTTCCACACCTTCAACGCCCTTTACGAGGCCCACAAGCAGATCATCCTCTCCTCCGACCGGCCGCCCAAGGACATCCTCACCCTGGAGGCGCGCCTGCGGAGCCGCTTTGAGTGGGGCCTGATCACCGACATCCAGCCCCCCGACCTGGAAACCCGGATCGCCATCCTGAAGATGAACGCCGAGCAGCGGGGCCTGAGGATCCCCGAGGACGCCCTGGAGTACATCGCCCGGCAGGTCACCTCCAACATCCGGGAGCTGGAAGGGGCCCTCATGCGGGCCATCGCCTTCGCCTCGCTCAACGGCGTTGAGCTGACCCGCGCCGTGGCCGCCAAGGCCCTCTCCGACATCTTCGCCCCCAGGGAGCTGGAGGCGGACCCCTTGGAGATCATCCGCAAGGTGGCGGACCACTTCGGCCTGAAACCGGAGGAGCTCACGGGGAGCGGCCGCAAGAAGGAGGTGGTCCTCCCCCGGCAGCTCGCCATGTACCTGGTGCGGGAGCTCACCCGGGCCTCCCTGCCCGAGATCGGCCAGCTCTTCGGCGGCCGGGACCACACCACGGTCCTCTACGCCATCCAGAAGGTCCAGGAGCTCGCGGAAAGCGACCGGGAGGTGCAGGGTCTCCTCCGCACCCTCCGGGAGGCGTGCACATGACCCCTGTGGATAACCTGTGGATAACCCTGTGGATAACTGGGCTCAAGCTGTGGATAACCCTGTGGATAACCTGTGGAAAACTCCGGGGGGGCCGACCCCTGTGGATAACCCGCCCTTTATCCACAGGTTATCCACAGGCCGGGGCCAGTTATCCACAGCAGTTATCCACAGCCCGTTTCTCGTCCTGGAGGGCGTTTTCCCCCGCTTATCCACATTTCCACAGGCCCTACTACTACGACTACGGATCTTTTAAAAGCTTTAAAAAGAGAGTCGTAATAGCCGTTAAAGGAGGCGTCGGGCAATGAACATAACGGTTCCCAAGAAACTCCTCTCGGACCAGCTTTCCCTCCTGGAGCGCATCGTCCCCTCTAGAAGCGCCAACCCCCTCTACACCTACCTGGGGCTTTACGCCGAGGAAGGGGCCTTGATCCTCTTCGGGACCAACGGGGAGGTGGACCTCGAGGTCCGCCTCCCCGCCGAGGCCCAAAGCCTTCCCCGGGTGCTCGTCCCCGCCCAGCCCTTCTTCCAGCTGGTGCGGAGCCTCCCCGGGGATCTCGTGGCCCTCGGCCTCGCCTCGGAGCCGGGCCAGGGGGGGCAGCTGGAGCTCTCCTCCGGGCGCTTCCGCACCCGGCTCAGCCTGGCCCCTGCCGAGGGCTACCCCGAGCTTCTGGTGCCCGAGGGGGAGGACAAGGGGGCCTTCCCCCTCCGGACGCGGATGCCCTCCGGGGAGCTCGTCAAGGCCTTGACCCACGTGCGCTACGCCGCAAGCAACGAGGAGTACCGGGCCATCTTCCGCGGGGTGCAGCTGGAGTTCTCCCCCCAGGGCTTCCGGGCGGTGGCCTCCGACGGGTACCGCCTCGCCCTCTACGACCTGCCCCTGCCCCAAGGGTTCCAGGCCAAGGCCGTGGTCCCCGCCCGGAGCGTGGACGAGATGGTGCGGGTCCTGAAGGGGGCGGACGGGGCCGAGGCCGACCTCGCCCTGGGCGAGGGGGTGTTGGCCCTGGCCCTCGAGGGCGGAAGCGGGGTCCGGATGGCCCTCCGCCTCATGGAAGGGGAGTTCCCCGACTACCAGAGGGTCATCCCCCAGGAGTTCGCCCTCAAGGTCCAGGTGGAGGGGGAGGCCCTCAGGGAGGCGGTGCGCCGGGTGAGCGTCCTCTCCGACCGGCAGAACCACCGGGTGGACCTCCTTTTGGAGGAGGGCCGGATCCTCCTCTCCGCCGAGGGGGACTACGGCAAGGGGCAGGAGGAGGTGCCCGCCCAGGTGGAGGGGCCGGGCATGGCCGTGGCCTACAACGCCCGCTACCTCCTCGAGGCCCTCGCCCCCGTGGGGGACCGGGCCCACCTGGGCATCTCCGGGCCCACGAGCCCGAGCCTCATCTGGGGGGACGGGGAGGGGTACCGGGCGGTGGTGGTGCCCCTCAGGGTCTAGGGGGTAGTATGGGGCGGGGGAGCGTGAAGCGCTTCCACAAGGGAGGTTGGGCATGACCACCATCGTCGGCGTCCGGGCACGCGAGGTTTTGGACTCCAGGGGCTTTCCCACGGTAGAGGCGGAGGTGGAGCTGGAAGGCGGGGCCAAGGGCCGGGCCATGGTGCCCTCCGGGGCCTCCACCGGAACCCACGAGGCCCTGGAGCTCAGGGACGGCGGCAAGCGCTACCTGGGCAAGGGGGTGCGCCGGGCGGTGGAGAACGTCAACGAGCGCATCGCCCCCGAGCTCATCGGCATGGACGCCCTGGACCAGGAAGGGGTGGACCGGGCCATGCTGGAGCTGGACGGCACCCCCAACAAGTCCAACCTGGGGGCGAACGCCATCCTCGCCGTTTCCCTGGCCGTGGCCCGGGCGGCGGCCGAGGCCCTGGGCCTGCCCCTTTACCGCTACCTGGGCGGGGTCCAGGGGGTTACCCTCCCCGTGCCCCTCATGAACGTCATCAACGGGGGGAAGCACGCCGACAACCGGGTGGACTTCCAGGAGTTCATGCTGGTGCCCGCGGGGGCGGGAAGCTTCGCCGAGGCCTTGAGGATCGGGGCCGAGGTCTTCCACACCCTCAAGGCCGTCCTCAAGGAGCGGGGCTATAGCACCAACGTGGGGGACGAGGGAGGCTTCGCCCCCGACCTCAGGAGCAACGAGGAGGCGGTGGAGCTTTTGCTCCTCGCCATTGAGCGGGCGGGGTACACCCCGGGCCAGGAGGTCTCCCTGGCCCTGGACCCGGCCACGAGCGAGCTTTACCGGGACGGGAAGTACCACCTGGAGGGGGAGGGCAAGGTCCTCTCCTCGGAGGAGATGGTGGCCTTCTGGGAGGCCTGGGTGGAGAAGTACCCCATCCGCTCCATTGAGGACGGCCTCGCCGAGGACGACTGGGAGGGGTGGCGGCTTCTCACCGAGCGCCTGGGGGGAAAGGTCCAGCTCGTGGGGGACGACCTCTTCGTCACCAACCCGGAAAGGCTCCGGGCGGGGATTGAGCGGGGGGTGGCCAACGCCATCCTGGTCAAGGTGAACCAGATCGGGACCCTCTCGGAAACCCTCGAGGCCATCCGCCTGGCCCAGCGCTCGGGGTACAGGGCGGTGATCAGCCACCGCTCCGGGGAGACGGAGGACAGCTTCATCGCCGACCTCGCCGTGGCGGTGAACGCCGGGCAGATCAAGACCGGTTCCCTTTCCCGCTCCGATCGGCTGGCCAAGTACAACCAGCTCCTGCGCATTGAGGAGGAGCTGGGCCGGGCCGCGAGGTTTTTGGGGTATGCCGCCTTTTAAGCGCACCAAGATCGTGGCCACCCTGGGGCCGGCCACGGACGACAAGGAGGTGATCCGCGCCCTGGCGGAGGCCGGGGCCGAGGTCTTCCGCCTGAACTTCAGCCACGGCGCCCCCGAGGACCACAGGCGCCGGGTGGGCTGGGTGCGGGAGGTGGCGGAGGAGCTCGGCCGAACCCTGGCCGTCCTCCAGGACCTCCAGGGCCCGAAGATCCGTGTGGGCCGTTTCCGGGAGGGCCAGGTCCTCCTCCGCCCGGGGCAGAGGTTCGTCCTCACCGCCGAGCCCGTGGAGGGGGACGAGCACCGCGTTTCCGTGAGCTACAAGGGGCTTCCCGAGGACGTTTCCCCAGGACAGACCCTCCTTTTGGACGACGGCCGCATCCGGCTCAAGGTCCTGGAGGTCCGGGGCCCGGAGATTCACACGGAGGTGGAGGTGGGCGGGGTCCTCTCCAACAACAAGGGGATCAACATCCCCGGGGCGGACCTCTCCATCCCCGCCCTCTCGGAGAAGGACATCCAGGACCTGGCCCTGGGGGCGGAGCTCGGGGTGGACTGGGTGGCGGTCTCCTTCGTCCGCACGCGGGACGACCTCCTCCTCGCCCGGCACTACCTCTCCCGCTACGGCTCCAAGGCCAGGCTCATGGCCAAGATCGAGAAGCCCTCGGCCGTGGCCCGGTTTGAGGAGATCCTGGAGGAGGCGGACGGGATCATGGTGGCCCGGGGGGACCTCGGGGTGGAGATGCCCCTGGAGGAGGTGCCCATCGTCCAGAAGCGCCTCATCCTCCGGTGCATCGCCGCCGGGAAGCCGGTGATCACCGCTACCCAGATGCTGGAGTCCATGGTGCAAAACCCAAGCCCCACGCGGGCGGAGGCCTCCGACGTGGCCAACGCCATCTTTGACGGGACCGACGCGGTGATGCTCTCCGCGGAGACGGCGGCCGGGGCCTACCCGGTGGAGGCGGTGGCCATGATGGCGAGGATCGCCAAGGCGGTGGAGTCCTCCCCGGAGTTCTTGCANAAGCTCAACGTCCTCCGCCCCGCCCCCACCCCCACCACCCAGGACGCCATCGCCCAGGCGGCGGACGACGTGGTGGAGGCGGTGGGGGCCCGGGCCATCGTGGTCTTCACGGCCACGGGCGGCTCGGCGCGGAGGATCGCCCGCACCCGGCCCCAGGTGCCCATCCTGGCCCTCACCCCGAACCCCGAGGTGCGGAACCAGCTGGCCTTGGTCTGGGGGGTCTACCCCCATCTCGCCCCCGACCCCCAGGACACCGACGACATGGTCCGCATCGCCCTCAGGGAGGTGAAGGCCCTGGGGCTCGCCCAGGTGGGGGACCGGGTGGTCATCGCCGCCGGGGTTCCCTTCGGGGTCCGGGGGACGACGAACCTCATCCGCGTGGAGCGGGTGGGGTAGCTACCGGGGCAGGGTGAGCCGGTAGCGGAAAGAGCGGGCCTCCAGGGGGTCCAGGACCGCCTCGAGGCGGTACCCCTCCGGCAGGAGGACCGCGCCGGGGAAGTCCAGCCGGAAGCCCGGGGGAAAGGTTTCGGCGAGGAGCAGGCGGACGGGGTAGGGGTAAGGGTTTTCCAGGCGGGTCTCCACGCGGTAAGTGGCCTCCTTCTCGGTCTGGGAGAGGAGGGCCACCTCGCGGACGAGGCGCGCCCTGAGGTCCTGGCCCAGCCACGCCTCCGCCACCCCGCCCTCGGGCGTGGCGGGGAGGAGGGCCTGGCCCAGGAAGCGCCCTTCCTCCACCACTTCCAGGGGCCCTGGGGCCAGGGGGAAGGGGGCCAGGAAGCGGAGGCCCCGCTCCAAGGGGAGCCCTCCCTGGGTGCGGAAGGGGCCTTGGTAGCGGAGAAGCCTTTCCGGCTCCACCGCCTGCCGCAGGAAGGGAAGCTCGGTGGTGCCGGGGAAGAGGGTCCTTGGGGGAAGCTCGTAGCGGAAAAGGCCGAAGGGGCTTCCCGGGGTCCCCTCCAGGGCGCGGAGGGCGGCCTGGGGGAGGACCTTGGCCCGCACCTCCCCGGCGAAGAGGGTGAGCCTTTCCGCCCTCAGGGCCTCCCCTTCCAGCTTGAGGCGGGCCCAGGCGGTGAGGGTGGTTCCGTCCAGGGTGTAGAAGACCTCCCCGGAAAGCCCCGTGTAGAGGTAGCGGAGCGTCGCCTTCCCCTCCCCCCGGTAGCGGAAGAGCACGGCGCTTCCCTGGAAGACCCTTTCCGTCTCCTCCACCCCCAGAAGGCGCAGGGAGCCGGGGAGGATGTGGCCGAGCTTCTCCCCGGCCAGGTAGACCCAGGCCGCGGGGGGGAGGTCCACGGGCTCCTTGACCTCGGCGAAGCCGGGGTAGACCGCCACCTCCTGGGCCAGGGCGGAAAGGCCCAGGGCGAGGAGGGCGAGGCGTTTTCTCATACCCCCAGTCTACGGGCGATCGCGGCCACCTCCTCCCCGCTCAAAGGCCCCCCGTGGCCCAGGTAGACCCGCTTTACCCCAAGCTCCAGGATCTTGCGCACCGTCCTTCGCGCCAGGGCGTGGTCCTCGTTGATGAACCTCGGGGGAAGGCCCCTTCCCCTGAGGGCGTCCCCGGCCAGGAGGACGCCTTCCCGGAAAAGCCCCACCTGGCCCAGGGTGTGCCCCGGGAGGTGGACCACCCGGAAGCCGAAGACCTCCATCCCCTCCTCCGCGGGGGCGAGGGCCTCCTCCGGGATCGCCGGTCCCCAATTGGCGAGCGCCCTCCCCAAGAGGGGGAGGGGAAGGGGCGGGCGGGGCTTCCTTTTGGTGAGGTAGGCCCACTCCTGGGGGTGGGCGAGGACCGGTACCCGGAACCTTTCCCAAAGGGCCCGGGCCCCCCCGGCGTGGTCCAGGTGGTGGTGGGTGAGGAAGAGGAGCCTGGGGGGCTCTTGGAGGAGGGAGAGGAGCCTTCTTGCCTCCCAGGGAAGCCCGGCGTCCACCAGGAAGTACCCCCCTTCCACGGGGACGCGGTAGAGGTTGGCGGCGAAGCGCAGAACCTCAGGCCCGTTCATGCACCAAGGCCACCCCCATCGCCGCCAGGGCCTTCCGGATCCCCTCGGCGTCAATGCCCGCCTGGCGGTGGAGGCTCGGGATCGCCCCGTGCTCAAAGAAGCGGTCGGGAAGGCCGAGGATCTGGACCTCGGGCTTCAGGCCCATCTCGTTCAGGGCCTCGAGGACCGCGCTCCCAAACCCGCCCATCCTCTGGTGGTCCTCCACGGTGAGGAGCTTGTAGCGGGAGAGCNCCCTCAGCATCTCCCGGTCCAGNGGCTTGAGGAAGCGGGCGTTCACCACCCCCACCCTGGGGTCGTCCCCGGCGGCCTCGAGGGCGTACCTCAGGGTCTTGCCGAAGGCCAGGATGTAGGCCTCCGTGCCCTCCTTCAGCACCTCCCACTTGCCCCAGGCGATCTCCGGCCAGACGCCCTCGGGGGCCCGCTCCACGTTGTCCCGGGGGTAGCGGATGGCCACGGGGCCCCCCACCTCCAGGGCCTTTTTCAGCATGGCCCGAAGCTCCAGGGCGTCCTTGGGGGCGGCGATCTGGAGGTTGGGGACGGTGCGCAGATAGGCGATGTCAAAGACCCCGTGGTGGGTGGCCCCGTCGGCCCCCACGATCCCCGCCCGGTCAATGGCGAAGACCACGGGGAGGTTCTCAATGGCCACGTCGTGGATCACCTGGTCGTAGGCCCTCTGGAGGAAGGTGGAGTAGATGGCCACGATGGGCTTCATCCCCCGTAGCGCAAGCCCCGCCGCCGTGGTCACCGCCACGTCCTCGCAGATGCCCACGTCCAGGTAGCGCTCGGGGTGCTCTAGGGAGTAGCGCACCAGGCCCGACCCCTCCCGCATGGCGGGGGTGATCACGAAAAGCCTGGGCTCCAGGTGGGCGAGCTCGGTGACGGCGTCCCCAAAGGCCTGGCTCCAGGTGTACCCCTTGGACACCTTCTCCGGCTTCTTGGGGTCAAAGCCCGGGGGGCCGTGCCAGTAGATGGGGTCGGCCTCGGCCACCTTGTAGCCCTTCCCCTTCTTCGTGACCACGTGGAGGAGGGTGGGGCCGTCCAGGGCCTTTAGGTGCTCCAGGATGTGAACGAGCCCCTTGAGGTCGTGGCCGTCCACCGGGCCCACGTAGCGGATCCCCCAGGCGTAGAAGGGGTTTTCCTGGTGCAAAAGGAGCTTCGCCGCCTCCTTGGCCCGGTCCACGAGGCCGAAAAGCTGGGGGGAGATGCGTTCCAGGATGTTCTTCCCCAGCTTCTCCGCGTCTTGGACCCACTTTCTGATCTGAAGCTCCTTGAAGTACTTGTTGAGGGCCCCCACGTTCTCGGAGATGCTCATCTCGTTGTCGTTGAGGACGATGAGCATCCTCTTCTGGAGCTCCCCGATCTTGTTGAGGGCGGCGAGGGCCATCCCCCCCGTCAAGGCCCCGTCCCCAATCACCGCCACCACGTGGTAGTCCTCCCCCTTGAGGTCCCGGGCGAGGACCATCCCCAAGGCGTTGGCGAGGGAGGTGGAGGCGTGGCCCGCGGTGATGGCGTCGTGGGGGGACTCGGAAACCTTGGTGAACCCGGAGATCCCCCCTTCCTTCCGCAGGGTGTGGAACCGGTCCTTGCGCCCCGTGACGAGCTTGTGGGCGTAGGCCTGGTGCCCCACGTCAAAGAGGATCCGGTCCCTGGGGGAGTCAAAGACCCGGTGCAGGGCGAGGACGAGTTCCACCGCCCCCAGGGAGCTTGCCAAGTGCCCGCCGTTTTGCGCCGTGACCCGGATGATCTCGCTCCGGATCTCCTCGGCCAGGAGGAGAAGCTCCTCCAGGCTCAGGCGCTTCAGGTCCTCGGGGCTGTTCACCTTGTCCAAGATCATGGCGCACCTCACCGGAAGTTGCGGTCCGTAAGAAGCCTCCCCTCCCGGGTCCGGACCTCCCCCACCTTGGGGGCGAACCAGACCTCGTAGAGGGCCTCGCCCTTTTCGTCCCGGTAGCGTTGCCGGATGCGGAAGACGCGGAACACCCCTGCGGGCACCCGCACCTCCTTCTCCTCCAGGACCTCAAAGGTGTAGGCGAGCCGCCCCGAGGCCAAAGGCCTTTCCCCCTGGGGGGTGAGGAGGGTGGCCCTGACCTCGCTTTCCCCGCTCCAGCGGTAGCCCACGGCGAGGAGCCCCTCCGGGGGGTACTCGAGGATGGGCGGGGCGAAGACCACCCGGGCCGAGGGGTCCTCAAAGCCGAAAAGGCGCACGCCGAAGGGCCCCACCCCTCGGTAGTAGACCCGGTTCTCCCCCCGGCCGAAGCTCCGGAACCTCAAGACCTCCTCCCCCTGGAACACGGCGGGGCCCTCCACCCGGACCCGGTAGGGGGGGTTGGAGAGGGGCTCGCCTTCCAGGAGGTAGCTCCACTCTAGCCCGGTGGCCGCGGGGTAAAACGCCTCCGCCCGAAGCTCAGGCCGCACCTCCGGGGCCTGGGTGACCTGGGGGGCGCAGGCGGCGACGAGAAGGGCGAGGGCCATAAGGTACCGCTTCATCCTAGGGAAGTTTACTCCCTGGGTCTTGGGTCTGGGCCACGGTCTACGCCTGTCCGAGCTCCCGCTTCAGACGAAGGAGGTCTTCCTCCACCTCCTTTTCGGCGGAGAGGGCCTGGAACTCCTTCTCCAGGTCGGCCTGGTCCAGGGCCTCGAGGGCCTGGTGCCGGTCCTCCATGGCCAGGATCCTCGCCTCCATCTCCTCAAAGGCCTCCAGGGCCGGGTGCTGGTCCAGGCGCGACTCCATCCGCCGTACCGTTTCGGCGGCCTCCACTCCCTTCTTCCGGGCGAGGAGGAGTTTTTTGCGGGCCTCGGCCTCGTCGATTTTGGCCTCGAGGGCCTTGAGCTGGGTCATGAGGCGTTCGGTGAGGGCCTTGTGCTCGGAAAGCTGCGCTTTGAAGCCCTCCGCCAGGTCCAAGGCCCGCTTCTTCCGCCTTAGCGCCTCCCGGGCGAGGTCCTCGCGGCCCGCCTTCAGGGCCTCCCTGGCCTTCTCCTCCCAGAGGGCCGCTTCCCGCTCGTGGCTCTCCACTTCCCGCTCCAGGCGCTTTTGCTCCGCAAGGGCCTCCGCCACCTGCTCCCGGGCCTCCCGGAGGGCCTGCTTCATGTCCAAAAGGGCCTGCTCAATGATCTTCTCCGGGTCTTCCGCTCGGCGCAAAAGGTCGTTGAGGTTGGCGCGGACGAGCCGGCTTAGCCGATCCCAAAGGGTCATGGGAACCTCCTTCGCCCCGAAGTATACCCCTTGGGAGACCCAGGGGGATGTGGGCTTGCCTTGCAAAGGTCAGGAGGACGGGTGTATATCTCTCTCCTGATGGGCAAGCGAGGCTTCCTTCGCAGGGAGGC
>JGI12419J13241_1000499_pt1 | contig 12817 bp, 8 predicted proteins | sample BGWIniCompost_FD_13241 | JGI IMG/M metagenome (IMG submission 13241)
CTCACTGCAACCTGCTCTCCAGCCTGATCATCAGGAAGCCCTTTGAGGTATTTGTCCAGAAACTTCAGAATCTCCTGTGACGTCTTGATATTGTTTTCCTTCTTCAGGAATCCATGACCCTCGTCGGGAAAGAGTACATATTCCACAGGCACGTTGTTCTCCCGTGCGGCCTTTACAATTTCATCTGACTCAACCAGTAGCACCCTTGGATCGTTGCTGCCTTGAAGGACGATGAATGGTTTCTTGATGTTCTTCGCGTGGAACAATGGCGACTTGTTATACAACGCCACTGAGTCTTCAGTGAAAGGGTTGCCCATCTCGTTGAATAATGCATCGCGGAAGGAGGCCCACCATACCGGCGTGCTTTTTAAGGTTCTGAGCCAATTGGTAACGCCAAAAATGTTTACACCGACGTCAAACTCTTCCGGTGCGAAAGCAAGCGCAGCCATCACCATGTAGCCCCCGTAACTTCCGCCGACGATGCCGATCTTTGTCGTGTCGATATAGGGTAATGTGGCAAGATATTTTTTAGCTTCAATACAATCCTTCAGGTCTACATCTCCATGCTTCTTGTCGTCAGCAGCAAAAAAGGTCTTTCCATAACCCGAACTTCCACGGTTATTGACGGCAAGTATCGCATAGCCGTGGTTGACAAGGTGTTGGAGCATCGCCGAATAGGTCAGTCGGCTCTGGCCACCCGGACCACCGTGAATCCAAAGCAATGCGGGCACTTTTTCGCTTTTGCGAATGCCTTGGGGTTTGTACAGTATTGACGGTATTTGCAGGCCATCATACGACGCGTACCGTATCACCTCGCCCGCAACCAGGTCGGAAGGATCGATTTCCTTCGTCATGTTATCGCTCAGTTGCTTCACTTCCCCAGTTTCGAAGTTGTAGAGGAAGAGGTTGGCGGGCGACTGTGAGCTGCTAACATAAAACACCATCAGTTTTTCACTATCTGAAATGTTGACGCCCGTGATATCACCCTCCGGCAGACCAGGTATAGTGATAAGTTTTCCGTCTGCAGATTGATCATAGATCTTCATCTCCGTGCGCGCGTCGTTGTTGACAGCAACAACGCGATATCTGCCATTCCGTGATTCATACGTGTACATGATGTCCCATGGCTCTTCCTGCACTTTCTCCCGTTTGCCCGTCGGAATGTCGTAGCTGGCGATGTACATGAACTCACTGCCTTCATCGGTAAGGAAGTACAACTTTGTGCCATCCATGCTGAAATACATGGGCGCGTAGTTGACATCGCCTTCGTGAGGAGAAAGATGCGTCACCTTGCCGGTCTGGTTATCGAGCAGGTACATTTCACTGTTCTTGTTGGTCACCGTTTTGATCAATGCCACGTAACGCTCATCACGGGAGATTGCAGCAGGATCCAGACCTTCCGTGTTCTTGTACACGACGGAAGAGGTATAAATAGGCGCCTCACCCAATCCATCTACCTCAACCTTATAGACGTCGAAAAATCGTTTGTCACGGGCATTGGATCCGTAATACAGAAATTTCTTATCGTAACTCCATCCATAAAAGCCGGCCTTTGCTGTTGAATCCGCGATCAGATCGCGGGACGTGCCGTTAGGAGTACGGACATAAATGTGCGTGATTTCATTGCCACCTTTGTCACTGGTGTAGACAATGCGGTCGTCATTAGGGAAATATGATTGTCCGAAGATGGCATCCGTGTCGGAATGCGTAAGTTGTTTCTTTTCTCCGGTCGCAAGGTCGATCTCGTATGCGTTGAAAATCCCGCTTTCTTTTGTGTTCACCATCACGCGAGTCTCATCAGGTGAGAATGCTCCACCGCTCATCTGAATGATGTCCATAAACTGGGCAATGGTGTACTTCTTACGTTGCTCTGGCTCGTCGCGCTGTGAGGAGCAGGCGGCGAAAATGAGGAGCACAAAAAGGATGGGGAAGGTTCGGTTCATGACATTGGGGGTTTGTTGTATTAAAGATCAGCCAAAATTCTTTCTCATTCCACAAAGCCTCCTATTTTGCCGCGATTTCACCCGCACATTGTCGGAATTACACACCCCTTGGGTGGGCACCCCTGCCGTATTTTTGAAGAAAAATCAAAACCTGGAAATGGGGATTGTCGTACCAAAAGGACTACCACAATGGGAGAAACGCACGTAAACGCAATCACGGTGGAGAAGATCAAGATTGAATCATCATTACAGGCATCGTCGGGCCGTTCGATGTGGAAGGATCTCAAAGACGCCATACGTGGTACCGAGGCTGACTATACCCAGATCAGGCTCAAACGCGCCATATTCCTTCTCGCTGTGCCCATGATCCTGGAACTCGTCATGGAATCGACGTTCGCGGTCGCCGATATCTACTTTGTTGGCAAGCTCGGACCCTCGGCTGTCGCTACCGTAGGACTGACGGAGACCTACCTTTTCCTGTTGTATTCGGTAGGAATGGGTCTGGCGACTGCCGTCACTGCCATAATCGCCCGAAGGGTGGGCGAGAAGAACATGCAGGATGCGGGCGTATCTGCCGTTCAATCTGTCTTCCTGGCGATTCTGGCGTCCATCCCGTTTGCCATAGCAGGTCTGTTCTTCGCCAAAGACTTGCTTATTCTGATGGGTGCCGATGAATGGAGTATTCAGAATGGTTATCGCTATACACAATGGATGCTCGGTGGTAATGTGATAATCATTCTCCTGTTCGTCATGAACGCCATCTTCCGTGGAGCAGGTGATGCAGCTATCGCGATGCGTGTGTTGTTTGTTGCCAATGGTATTAATATCCTGCTTGATCCACTTTTCATCTTCGGTTGGGGTCCCGTACCCGCCATGGGGATCGAAGGCGCTGCCATCGCCACAAACATTGGTCGCGGCATAGGCGTGATCATGCAGCTGTGGATCCTCTTCCATGCAGGAAAGCATATCAAAGTGGCGTGGGAACAGGTGAAATGGAAAGCGGATGTCATGCTGAACATCTTCAAGACCTCCCTCGGGGGAATTGGCCAAATGATCGTCGGCATGACGTCGTGGATATTCCTTATGCGCATACTTGCTGATGTGGGCAGCGAGGCTGTTGCCGGTGCAACCATCACCCTGCGTATCATGATGATGACTATGATGCCCGCATTCGGGTTGGCGAACGCAGCGGCTACACTTGTCGGACAAAATCTCGGTGCAGGAAGTCCCGATCGCGCCGAGTCAGCCGTGTGGAAGACTGGGGTCTACAACATGATATTCCTCATCGCTGTCTCCGTGATATACTATATCTTCAACGAAGACCTTGTCGCCATTTTTTCCGACGATGCTACCGTCATTTCCATTGGCGGCGAATGGGTTCGGATATTGTCGTACTCATTCTTCGTGTACGGCTGGTGGATGGTATCCGTACAGGCATTCAACGGTGCCGGAGATACAGTTACTCCGACGCGTATCAATCTTGTCTTCTTCTGGCTGATTCAGATCCCGCTGTCGTATCTGCTGGCCATTGCACTTGATTGGGGACACTCAGGTGTGTTCTGGGGTGTGTTCATGTCAGAGACCTCTGTGGGAATCTTTACGCTTTGGTTGTTCTCGCGAGGTGGATGGAAGACCGCTAAGGTGTAAAGATGCAGAGGCATGGTTAGTTGTTAACGTTTGGTGTATCCACTGCGACAGCAACTGCGACTACCGAACAGAAGATTGCGCGACAAACGTGTACACTTTCCCTTTCCTTGTGGGTACGTCATACACATGTGTCGGCTTCAGCGTGAGGGGAGTAACCGAAGCTTCGGGTGAGACAATCGCGTCGGGGACAGGCTCCACATAATAGAATGGATTGGGATTATCCCCCTGCGCTGTACGCAACGGGTCGCCGTTCCGTGCCGTCAATGGGTTTGGTGATCGTAGCCTGAGATTGCCCCCGAGGTTCGAACGGATCACCACCCTCTTGAGCTGTCCGCCGCTCCATTCCATGTCGACAATTTCAAAACCGCCTCTTGCGCGCAGGCCACGCACGCTTCCCGAAGACCACTCGTCGGGAAGGGCAGGTAACAAATGTACTGCATCATAGCCGCTCTGCATCAGCATTTCCGCGATACCGGACGTGCAACCAAAGTTGCCGTCAATTTGGAATGGAGGGTGCGCATCGAACAGGTTGTTGTAGGTTCCTCCGCCGCCGGTGTTCTTGCCCGCAGGCGTCAGTTGATCGCGAATGAGCTTCAGCGCATGGTTGCCATCCTGCAGTCGGGCCCAGCAGTTTACTTTCCATCCCATGCTCCATCCGGTTGACACATCGCCCCGCTGTACCAATGTGTTGCGCGCGGCAGCGAGCAACAGAGGTGTGTGATACGGCGATACCTGGTTGGATGGAAAAAGGCCGTACAAATGTGATATGTGTCGATGCCGGTCTTCGGGATCATCAAGATCCTCAAGCCATTCCTGCAATTGCCCGTGCCTGCCAATGTGCATGGGCGGCAGTCGTTTGCGCATCGCCCGAAGCGTGTCGGCAAGAGCGGCGTCGACGTTCAGGATTTCTGCTGCGCGTATTGCATTCGTGAAAACATCAAAGACAAGTTGATTGGTCATCGTAGTTCCGGCCTCAAGCGACGAGTTCTTGTGTGCCTGAGGTGAGTTCTCCGGCGACATGTCGGGGTTAGCTACCAGCCAACCATGCTTTGGATGCTCTACGAGGTAGTCGATGTAAAACTCTGCTGCACCCCTCAAGGCAGGGTATATGGATGCGAGGTAACCCGTATCGCCGTTATACACGTAATGTTCCCACAAGTGCTGACTTAGCCACGCGCCACCGCCATTCCAGCATCCCCAATAGGCTCCGTCCACAGCACCCGTGATACGCCACAGGTCGGTGTTGTGATGTGCCATCCAGCCGCGGGCTCCGTACATTAAACGCGCGGTTTCTTGCCCCGTAACTGCAAGCTCGCGCACCATACGAAGAAGGGGTTCATGTAACTCGGAAAGATTGGTCCGCTCTGCCGGCCAATAGTTCATCTCCGCGTTGATGTTGATGGTATACTTGCTGTCCCACGGTGGATTCATCTTGTCGTTCCAGATTCCCTGCAGATTCGCAGGTTGGCCACCGGGTTGTGATGAAGAGATCAGCAGATAGCGACCAAACTGGAAATACAGCGCCGCAAAATGTGGATCGTTGGCAGTCGCAAAGTTTCTGAGCCTTTGATCTGTGGGCAAGCTTGCAGCTTCTGTCATTCCAAGGTTGAGGTCGACGCGGTCAAAGAATGATTTATACTCACGAATGTGACGCTTTTCAATTTGCGAGTACGACCGGGGATATGCTGCATCTAACATTGCCATTGCCCGTTGTTGTTCGTTGCCGCTGATATCGTTGTATGAATTGTAGTTCGTGGCAATAGCAATGTAGATCGTGACAGCTGTGGCGCCACTTATGGTCAGTGACGTATCAGACGCGGTCAACGTGCCTCCATGATGTTTCACTCTGGCGATGCAGTGAAATCGCACCTTGCCCTCCACTCCCTCATGCGTCGTAGTTGTCCCGGCCAGGATCAGTTCACCATTTGAAGTGGCCCGCTTGGAGGAGTTGGGCTGTGGTGACGCCAGATGTGCGCTGAACGAGAGACTTTTCTTCTCACTTGCAGTAAGATGAACAATAACCGTCCGATCAGGAAGGGAGGCAAACGACTTTCTTGTGTACGTGACGTTGCCAACACGATAGCGGGTCGTCGTGACCGCATTCTTCAAATCCAGTTCCCGATAATAATCCGTGAAATCTTCGTGACCGTCGAAGGCAAGGCGAAGGCTTCCTACAGGCTGATACTTCTGGCCATGTGATTTTTTTGACATGATGGCGCGGTTGGCCAGCTCCTGAGCTTCGTCGTTTCGACCCTCAAATATCATCTGCCGAATTTCCGGAAGTGCAGCCAGAGCTTCCGGGTTATCGTTGCGGTTAGGGCTTCCACTCCAAACCGTATGTTCATTGAGTTGGATGGTTTCGCGAGGCACGTCACCGAAGACCATAGCCCCGAGCCTTCCATTGCCAATGGGCAGGGCATTTTCCCACACACCGCTCGCAGGTGTATTGTACCAAAGTTTCAGAGGTACTTCCTGTGCAACGGCTGTTGCTGCAATCAGTAGGAGGAAGGTTATCTGCAGGGTGAGCTTAATCATGGCACGAGAAAGAGCTTAGTGTATAAATGTCAAACTTACACATATTTTTGGTCAAATCATGATGCAAATCATAATTCATTTTCCGCTAGACGGCTATCTTGCGCCAGATTGAATTTGAGAAAAAGGCATTATTTTTCGGCATGAAAAGGATCGTCAGCCTGCTTATTCTCACCAGCATGATGCTGCACAGCGCAAGCCGGCTTGGCATTCTTTCCCGCCTCTACGAAGAACGGCACAGCATTGCACTTACCGTTGGGCTGATTGCNGAAATACCNATAGCCTCCTGTAGTAGCGATTACGATTTCAACACAAGTCTCGACGTGCAGTATGACGACGAGACGACGCCAACTCGCGCGTTGGCGCAGGCTCATGAGATTAACCTGTTCGTTCCTGCGGGTGGTCTTACCCGAACGCTGGAGGCTTCGGCTCATCTCATGGGCGTAACCATTGGCAGTCGCTATCAGCCGATGGCCGTTCAGAATCCTTCTCTCGACATATTCCAGCCACCCAGGATTTCATAAGCCGGACTTCCTTTCTACCGGCTAAAGTACTGCGCACTATGCGCTTCATGGTTCTTTAAGTCTTATCGAACATGTACTTTATTCATGAAATCCTTATTGATACTGCCCATACTTGTAGGGTATGGTGTCACGGCCCTGTCGCAGGCGGTCGTGACCGGTAAAATCATTGACCAGGAAACCCACGAACCAATTCCCGGTGTCACCGTCGCGGCAGGCGGACACGGAACATTTACTCTCGCCGATGGTTCCTTCGAATTAGTCATGCGCAACAAGCCCGACACGCTGGAACTTCGTTGTATAGGCTACTGTACGCGGAAGATCAGTGTGGGTAATGAACCTTTAGTGATGGCTACGTTGGCGCCTGCAACCACGACGATGCACGAAGTTGTGGTGACAGCGAGCCGCGATCTGCAAACGCGGGGCGAAGTTGCTCTGGCCATCGACAAGGTGACCATCGCCGACCTTAACGATACGAAGCCGACACTCCTGGCGGAGATGATGAACAAGGTGCCGGGTGTGCTGACGCTCAACTATAACAACGAGCAACATGGCATGTCCATCCGTCAACCCATGGGCACCAATCCATATTTCCTCTATCTGGAGGATGGTATACCCATGCGTCCGATGGGTGTGTTCAACCATAATGCCATGATCGAAATGAATTTACTTGCAATCTCGGGCATCGAGGTGGTAAAGGGTCCTGCTTCGTCCTTCTACGGACCTGAGGCAGTAGGTGGGGCGATCAACTTTATCACCCAACGACCCACAGCGATTCCCACGGCGCGGTTGGGACTGCAACTCGACAACTTTGGATACCGCCGTGTCCAGTACAGTGCGGGTGCCACGCCCCTGAAGAAACTGGGGTTTTTCGTCGGCGGCTTTTATGCATCGCAGCGCGACAGCTGGATGACGTATTCGGATTATGACAAAAACGCCATCAACGCCCGGCTCGATTATCTGGCAACATCCGACACCAGGATCACTCTGGCGGCTGCGTGGAACGACTATTACTCGCAGACGCCTGGTTCGGTCGACAGCATTGCGTTCTATAACAGGCAATACGTCAGCATGTCGGACTTCACTTATCGTGAGGTGAAGGCATTGCGCATCCGGCTTTCAACAGAGCACTACTGGAACGATCGCAACCACACTACACTACACATTTTCTACCGCGACAACACTATTGGACAGAACCCGTCGTACGCGATTCGATGGAATAGGGGGGAGCCTACGGCGGTGGGTGAGATCAACGACAACTCATTTCAGAGCGGAGGGTTTATCGCACAGCACGTCTCCGAAATCATTCCTTCACGGGTCAAGCTAATCGGCGGCGCCAGTGTCGACTATTCTCCGAACACATACCGAGCGTATCGTGTAGACCTCGCTGCCCAGTTGCGGCCTGATGGACAGTCGGTAGAGAAGTACACCATCGTGAAGGAGCGTCCGGATGTTCGCATTTCCGACTACGATGCCACCCTTGTCAACAGCGCTGTATATGTGCAGGGCGAAGTTCGTCCTATTGAACACCTCGTTTTCACTCTTGGCGGGCGCTACGACAACATGACGTTCGAATACGACAATCTTCTCGACCATTCGAGCGGGACGAAAACATACCAGAAGGTCACGCCAAAAATTGGTGTTGTGTATTCGATCAACGACGGCGCCGGAGTATATGCGAACTATAGCATAGGATTCGCCCCACCCGGACTGACGTCAATATTCCGCAGGAAGCCCAACACCGAACCCGCGGAGTTCTACTACGAACTTGAACCTGCCACATTTACCAACTATGAAGTGGGTGGTTGGATCAGTCTTCTTTCCAACACATTGGATGTCGATGTCTCCTTGTACCGGATGACGGGAAGGAACGAGTTGTTGCATGTGCGGCAGCCGGATAACTCACTTGACTACCAAAGTGCGGGTCGCACAACACATGAGGGCATTGAGTACGGCATCACATATCGACCGAATGCACAATGGATGATGCGATTGGGTGCCACAAACGCCATCCATAGATTCGACAACTTTGCATTGAGTACGAGGCCTACTGATCCGGTGCAGAATGTGAACGGGATGAGAATGCCTGCGGCACCGTCATGGGTTGCGAATGCTGAAGCGATGTATAAGCCGGAATGGATTAAGGGGCTTAGAGTTGGTGTTGAGTGGCAGCGCATGAGTCCGTGGTATGAGAACCAGGTCAACACGTTTAAGTATGCTGATCGAGGATTTCTTGGAATGAAGGGCGTCAGTGTTCTTAACCTGCGGGCAGGATACAAATGGAAGGGCGTTGAATTATTCCTGAATGTGATGAATGCGACAGATGAGCTGTATGCATTCTACACGACCCGCGGCAACAGTGATGGCGATCGTGCCACCTTCACGCCCGCGCCGCCAAGGACTTATGTATTTGGCATCCAGTATAATTTTTTGGGAAAGTTTGGCGATGAATACTAGTGGCGGAATGCGGGGCATTGTGTGGTTTGCCCTTGTCTTGATTACAGTCTCGTGCAGCAGAAAGCAGGAAATAGCTGAAAGGGTCGCTACCGTGTTCACTCAACGGAATGCGGTGGCACCCTATTTCACGTCGGATGCTACAGGCAAGCCCGTTCTTTGCTGGACAGCAACGGACGACAGCGTGTTGTACTATGCGGTATACGATCGGTTTTCCGGAAGCTTTGGAACGCCCTTGGCCGTACCTCCTTCGAAGGGCACTACCGGACATGGCGAAAGCATGAACAAGGTGGCCTTCCTGGGCGACGGAACCGTGATAGCCGTGTTTGAAATGAAGCATCCGACCGAAAACAACAAATACGCCGGGTCAATCCTTTATGCGCAGTCGTTTGACAACGGTGCAAACTGGACGAAGGCGAAGTTCGTTCACAGCGATACGCTGAAAGATAACAGCCGGAGTTTCTTCGATGTCGTGATGCTTCCGGATGGAGAGGTCGGTGCCGTATGGCTCGACGGAAGATTGCGATTGGGAAGTGAAGGGTCGTCCCTATACTTCGCAAGAACAAAAGGCCATGAAGGATTTCAGCGCGATCAACCGATTGGTCATACCGTTTGCCAGTGCTGCCGTACCGACATCAGCACTGACCCACGAGGTAACGTCCACATCATTTACAGGGATATCGAAGCAACCGCTGAGGGATCAGTGCGCGACTTCATGCACATCATTTCCACCGACAGCGGTAAGACCTTTTCTGCTCCCCGTGCGGTGAGCAACGACAATTGGATTGTGGACGGCTGTCCTCATACGGGAGCGTCAATGGCTGCCGGAGACGAGCGAATTGAAGTGGTTTGGTTTACGGCCGGCGGCCGGCCTGGTCTGTACTATGCTTCATCATCGAATGGTGCTGACTTTGCACCGCGGAGGATTATCTCTGAAACCGCGCGCCACCCACAGATGGCGTCTATGGGATCGACATCGGTGATCGTAGTAGAGGAAAGTCGTGCGCCTATGTCCGTTACTGCGAGTCATGGCGATCATGGTATGAACAGCGGGACACCGATAGTTGCGATTTGGCACAGCGCTGATGGAACCCTGGTCAGGACAGTCATCGACGATAGCGGAGAATACCCCGTGGTAACTTTTGCGGATTATCAAACCGTGCTTATCGCTTACACAGCTGGCTACAATGTCGTGGTACGGAGAGCGATGGTGGTTGATGCTCTCAACCAGGTTATTCGCTGCGGCAGATTCCGATAGACCGTCGGCCTGACGGGTTCACGGTCAGTGCTGCACTGCCAATGTTGCCAGCGGCAAGAATAATCTTGCTGCCTTCTCCGGAAGCGGACAGGTGGATCTTGATGCATGCGTTGAGGTTCTTCAGGTCCGCATACCGGATTGGTGTTTCGTTGGCGAGGCGTTCGAGGTGGGTTTCGCTCCTTCCGGTTCTATCGTCAACGGGCTGGAGGAGGGCCGCAACATAGGCGTCCTCTTCGGAGACGTCACCGAGGTGCAGGTGAACGGGGAGTTTTGCATCAGTTCCCGTGTTGCCCACCAGGTTGATGGTTACGTCAGTCGTTCCGCCAACCCGTTCCCGGAATGTCACGGTGCCCGACATGTTGTACACGCTGGCGGATTCCAGCGGGTACGAGATTTCATTGCCAGTGTAAGTTGACTGCGTTTGAATTTCCGTTTCCGTTGAGCAGGCTGTGAGCGCTGCTGCGAAGAGAATTGCCCTTCCGATCCTTCCTGCGTTCATCGCTATATCCTTTCCGGAAATTTAACAAAATCACTGCATCGGCGGAATGTCAGACTCCGCAAAAAATGTTATCTATTATGTCCCCATTCCTGCCTTCGGTCGTCATAGTGGAAATTGTAAAACCATAATTTTAGGGTTATGAAAGAATTTGCTTTGATTTTCAGACTGAAGGACATTACCGATTTTAAGCCTTCGCCGGAGCAGATGCAGGAACGGATGAATTGGCTGGCGGGGATCGCGGCGCAGAACAAGTTGGCCGATAAGGGAAATACCCTCTTGCCATTGCCCGGCAGTGCCAAAGTTGTGAAGCCGGGTAACATCGTTACCGATGGCCCGTACACAGAAATAAAGGAGTTCGTGAGCGGCTATGTGGTCGTGCGTGCGGAAAGCATCGACGAGGCGGTGGAGTTGGCGAAAGCCAATCCCATTTTTGATCAGGTGGGAGGGAACATTGAGGTTCGGGAAGTGTTAAGGCGTGATTAGTTGAGCGACAACCGATCACATAGGGAGTTGTTACCCCATTTGTTCCGGCAGGAATATGCTAGAATGACGGCCGTCTTGTGCCGTCATTTTGGTTTGGAGCACATTGAAATTGCGGAAGACATAGCAAGCGATACATTCCTGAAGGCGTCGGAGCATTGGGCATTGCATGGAGTGCCTGATAACCCGACCGCCTGGCTTTACACGGTAGCGAGAAATAAGGCGAAAGATCATCTGCGTCATAAGAAGATTGCTCAAGTTAACGCTGGAGGAAGGGCAGGGACTGATGTCGTTTTTCCGGGCGATGACTTTGAGATCAACGATCGAATCATAGCAGACAGCCAGTTGGCGATGATTTTTGCGGTGTGCAATCCTGTCAACTCCCCGGAAAGTCAGATTTGTTTGGCCCTTCAGGTTCTGTGTGGTTTCAGCATCGAAGAAATTGCGAACGCCTTCTTGACGAATCGTGAGACCATCAAGAAGCGACTTCAAAGAGCCAGGCAGCATTTAAGAGATAATCAATTTTCATTAAGCGCTCTGACACCGGATCACATTCAAGCCAGGCAGGATGCGGTATTGAAGACGATTTATTTGTTGTTCAATGAAGGATATTTCTCGCGAACCAATCGGGCGGCCATCCGGAAAGACCTGTGTTCGGAGGCTATTCGTCTGGCGCTGTGTCTGACCGAGAGTGAACTGACTCGCACATCGCAGGTTTATGCCTTACTGGCGTTGATGTGCTACCAGAGTTCACGACTTGAAGCGCGGATCAACAGCGAAGGAGAACTATTGCTTTTTGACGAACAGGATAAAACGCAATGGGATCAGCAGCTGATAGACCGTGGCAACTATTACCTGGTCGCGGCAACAGAAGGAAACGAATTATCCAAATACCACCTGGAAGCTGCTATTGCGTATTGGCACACCACGGATTCAAAAGAAAAATGGAGTCGCATTCTGGAGTTATACAATCAGTTGGTGTTGATCGAGTATTCTCCTGGCACGGCGCTAGGCAGGGCTTTTGCAATGTCGAAAGTGGTGGGGAAGGAGAAGGTGATAGCGGAAGTGGAGAAACTGAGGTTGGAGGATAATCATAATTATTATGCGTTGTTGGGGTATTTGTATGCGGAGATGGATAAGGAGAAGGCGGTGAGGTGTTATGAGAGGGCGATTGATCTTGCATCATCCGAGGTTGAGAGGCGTGTCCTCACAAGGGAAGCGGGCCGACTAAGACGTTCTACCGAATAGGCCCTTGTTTTGTATCCTTCACGTTCGAATTCATCTGGCTCTTCGGCCAGTCAAGGCCTACCGCCCCGGGAACCAGATGAGGCTGGGGTAGCGCGCCACAGGGAGGCGTTCATCGGGGTACGTGCTGTCTTGGCGCGCAAGGCGGTGCTTTCGGATCGGGAGTAACTCTGCAGTATCGATTCAAAGGACGAGGATGAAATTCGACTTGAGCGATTCCACCTCGGAGCGATTAACA
>JGI12419J13241_1000520_pt1 | contig 12670 bp, 10 predicted proteins | sample BGWIniCompost_FD_13241 | JGI IMG/M metagenome (IMG submission 13241)
ACGGGGGGCTTCAGAANAGCGCAACCGTCGCCGGTGACGGTACAAATCCCGCGAGTGTGACGCTGTTTACAGACGTTAACACAGACGGCGTTACCCTTGATGAAGATGACGTCATCAAGTTCAACCTCGTTTTCAATGGAGAAGCGAGGCGGGTCATCATCGATAAGGCCACCGTCGACGCGGCGCTTGGTACTAGCGATGGCGTAGTTGCCGATGCTGCAGACATGGTGACCGTCGTCCAGCTGGCCCTTAGAAACGCTGGTTTCGATACAACCACTGATGTGACCGTCTCTGCGAATGCAGGTGCAGTNGNCATTACCCACGTCAACAAGACGACGGACGATACCCTGGCGGTAACCCTTGCCGCAACGAGCGATAACGGCAACTTTTTCAGTGTGATCGACATCGATATCACTGACATTACCGATGAATTGCTGGACGAGTACATCGCCGGGATCGATGCGATGGCTGCGAAAGTCACGACCGCAGCATCTGATCTTGGCGCGGTGAAGAGCCGAATTGGTCTACAAAAGGACTTTGTCAAAGCGCTCATGGACGCCATCGATCGCGGCATTGGCCAGCTGGTCGATGCGGACATGAACGCGGAATCGACACGGCTGCAAGCTCTGCAAGTTCAGCAGCAGCTCGCCATTCAGGCGCTCAGCATCGCGAACGCGAACAGCCAGAATATCCTCGCGCTGTTTCGCTGACGAGCTGAGGCCGTTCCCGATCGGGGCAGAGGGCAGCCAATCTGGAAAAGGAATTGGTGGTTTCTCTGACCCCTTGCCTTGACCTCTGGCCTCTCCCCCCAGCGTGTCAGAGGCAGGCCTGGGCTGTGCTCCAGTGCGGGGCGCAGCCCACGTCACCACTCTCGCGCAAGGTTCGCGCCAAAGCATCTCGCTCGAGAGAGTCATTTCATGAGACGATTCGAATGATCAGGCGAGAAGACATCGAGCGATTGTGGCAGAACGTTCGTGCTTTGGGCAACAGGCGCCTCGTGGCGCTTGGAATTATTGGCGCGACGGCATTGGGCGCGATCGCAGCGATTGGCTTCTACATGAGCCGGCCTGAGCTCGAAACGCTCTACGGTGGGCTCAGTCCGCAGGACATTAGCCGTATTGGAGCAGCGCTTAGCGAGGCGGGCATCTATTTCGACGTCGACGCCGAGGGGACAAAGATTCTCGTCCGGCGCGGCCAGACAGCAGAGGCTCGGATGCTGTTGGCCGAAAAAGGGCTGCCAAGCAGTGCCAACGCGGGCTATGAGCTTTTCGACAACTTGGGCTCGATCGGGCTCACGTCGTTCATGCAGGAGGTGACCCGCGTCAGGGCGCTCGAAGGCGAAATCGCGCGTACGATTCAAGCTGTGAAAGGCGTGAAGGCAGCCCGCGTTCACCTTGTGCTGCCTGACGCTGGTTCGTTTCGCCGCAACCGGCAGACGCCCTCGGCCTCTGTAGTGATCCGCACGGAAACGGCGGGCGATTTCAGCTCGGCTCAGGCAATTCGGCATCTCGTCGCTGCAGCCGTTCCGGAGCTCACCGTCGATCAGGTTACGGTGCTGAGCACGGATGGTGCGATTCTGGCGGCTGCAGGTGACTCGTCGAGCGCCGTTCCCACAAAGCTGGTAGAGCTTGAGAAAACGATTAGCCGCGAGCTGCAGGAAAAGGCGCGGATGACGCTGGCGCCATACCTGGGCCTTGAGAATTTCGAAGTCAGTGTCGCAGCGCGGCTCAACACGGACAAGCGCCAGATCAACGAAACGGCGTTCGATCCGGAATCACGGGTTGAGCGCTCAGTGCGCATTGTGAAAGAGTCCGGCAGCTCGCAAAACCAAGCGACCCGCACGCCAGTGAGCGTCGAGCAAAATCTTCCTGAGGAGGATCTGGCTGCCCGGGCCGGTGATATTTCGACCCGCAGTAATGATCGCCGCGAGGAGCTGACCAACTACGAGCTGAATTCAAAAACGATTTCCACAATTAGCGACGGCTACAGGATCGAGGCTCTGACCGTCGCTGTCGTGATCAACCGCAAGAGGCTTCTCTCCGTCATCGGAGAAGATGCGGATGCCGCAACACTTGAAGCGCATTTGCGCGACATTGAGCAACTGGTTGGCGCCGCCGTCGGGCTCTCAGGCGAGCGCGGCGACCGCATCACCGTTGCAGCAGTAGATTTCTTCAAGGACGGCGAGCCGTTGGAGCCCCTTGGCATGAGTTTTGGCGAGCTGCTGCTCAGCCAGTCTGGCACGATCGTCAATGCGCTCGCGATCGTAGCAGCAACAGCGCTGCTCGTTTGGCTCGGTCTGCGCCCGGCGCTCAAAGCTGTTCTGGAGCCGGTTGCGGCTGGCCCGAGCATAGCCGGCAAGACGTTTGGCGCGGCCGATGGCGCACCAATGCGTGAGGAGCCGACCTTGCCCACATCGGAACCGAGTCTCATTGCAGATCTCAAGCGTAAGTTGGACAAAACGCCGGTGAAGCGCCTTGAGCAGATGGTCGATTTCGATGAGGAGCAGGCCGTGGCCATTTTGAAGCAGTGGATGAGGGAGGCGAAAAGCTCTCAAACAGTAGATGCGTGAGGCGAATTAGTCATGAGTTCGGATTTAGTACTGCGTACCGATCGCATGAAAGAGCTGGTGATCGTTCGGCGCCGGATGGGATCGGGCCGGGATGAGACCCACGGAGGCATCTGGAAAATCGCTTATGCGGATTTCATGACAGCCATGATGGCATTTTTCCTCGTCATGTGGCTGTTGAACGCTACGGATAAGCAGACGATCGCGGCCGTAGCGAGCTATTTCAATCCCGTAAAGCTGACAGACAGGCTGGGCGGTCCGAAGGGCGTGCACAATCTGGAGGTCAATGCACGCAATACCGAAAATGAGCCTGGTGGGGCCGTCAGAACGAATGAAGCTTCCGCCACGAGCCCAAAGTCGGAGGCCATGTCTCGGCCAATCTCTGCGGAAGAAATGCTTTTCGCTGATCATCATCGCGTGCTCGAGGAGTTGGCGCGGAAAACCGCTGAGAATACGGAGGCGCCTGACAGACAAGCGAGCTCCGGTGTGGCTTGGCGGGACCCGTTCAATCCCGAGCCCAGTTTTCTCATAGCGCGTGCGAACGCCCGCGAGGCAATTCCTCAGGATGTCGTCCCCGAAAAACCGGCTGCTTACGAGCGAAATAGGGCCACTGAAACTTCGGCGGATACACGTCTATCAAAGGAGAAGCTGAAACCTTCTGAAACGGCCGAGGCAAACTCGCCGGAGAACCCGAAAAGCCCGGAATCGGCTCCAACCGAGAAGCCGGAGCCACGGCCTGCGCACATCAGTGTTGCCGAGGACATCCGCAGGGCTTTGAGCGAGGCGGCTTTGGCCAAAATTCCTCACGTCGAGGTGGTTCGGACCGCCGACGGCATCCTGATCAGCCTAACAGATGAGTTCGACTTCGGAATGTTTGCGATCGCATCCGCCGAGCCGCGGCCGGAGCTGATCGTCATCATGGAGAAAATCGCCCGGGTGCTGAAAGATTATCCTGGACGGCTCATCGTGCGTGGCCACACCGACGGGAGGCCGTTCCGAACCCAAACTTACGATAATTGGCGCCTCTCCACCGCCCGCGCCCATATGGCTTATCTCCTGCTGACGCGCGGGGGCGTGGATGAGCGGCGGTTCGAACGCATCGAGGGGCACGCTGACCGGAGCCTCAGGGTCGCCCACGATCCGGAAGCGGCGCAAAACCGCCGAATCGAAATTCTCCTCCGGAGTGAGGAGCAATCGTGAGCCGGCTCAAAGGAATAGTTTTTATCCTGGTGCTCCTGCTGGCAGCCGCAATGGCACCCCATGCAGCAGGAAGCACCAAAGCGCCGTTCGAGTTGATACGTGAGCTACGAAATCTCCAGGATGCCCTCGCGCAAGGAGATTTAATCGACCATAAGGCTCAGCAGGAATTGATGGCAAAGCTTCGGGCGCAGTTGGCCGCTGTCGATCCGGAAGTTTGGAGGGAGCCGCGCAATCTGCGCGCTGTCGCCCTATATGGGTTCAGCGGCGGCGACCCCAGTATTCTGCGCCGGATATCAAGTCTCAATGGTCTACCTAAGCCTGAGGCCGAACTGGCACGAGCGGCGCTCGCCTACTCCGAAGGTCGCAACGAGGAGGCGCGAGAAATTCTCCTTGGTATGGACGCCCGAAAGAGTGACCCGATTACTGCCGGCACGCTCGCCCTCGTGCAGGCGGCATTAATCGATAAATCAGCTCCTGACAAAGCACTAGTCTATCTGGACCAAGCCAGACTTCTGTCTCCAGGCACCTTGATCGAAGAATCGGCTTTGCGGCGGCAAGTCTTGCTCCTGATATCTGTCGGCCGCCTCGATGAAATTGATCGCTTGTTGAGAAGATATGTCCGGCAGTTCGGAAAATCCTACTATGCCGGCGCATTCTGGCGGCAATTATCAGCCGAAATTGCCAGCGGTGAGTATTGGGATGATCCAGGCCGAATGGCGACGCTAGAGGTACTTCTTGCAACATTCGATAGGAACGACAGGCGGCACGTTTGTGAACTCTTAGCTCAGGAGGGGATCGCTCGGGGCAACATTGAGCTTGTGCGATTCGCTGCTTCACTCTTGCTACAAATGGCGAAACCAGGCGACGCTGCCGCACCGCGGGCGCAGCTTTACGAAGCAGCGGTGCTCATTGTGACCGACGAGTACGAGCGCGGCTACGCCGCATTGACCCAGCTCGGGCGTGAAGCGCTCGATAGAGAAGATGCCGAGCTTCTCGACGCCGCGATTTCCTTAGCTCGTGACATCCGCCGCGAGCCTGCGGTTGCCCCTAATCCTAGAAACTTGGAGCAAAGCGCCGCCGACGATGATCGATTAAGGGCGCTGTCCAGCATCGGAGCCGACACCATGGAGCGCGCGCGAACTCTGGCGGCGAGCGTCGATGCGCTGGTAAGCGGGGGAAAGCGATGAACCGAATGGGAGACTTTACCGACAGCGCCTTGGCCCGGGCTGAGGTGCCGAGGGTACGTACACCGAAATTTGACCGCCCAATTCAGGGGAAGAGTACGATTTCCGAGGTTTTCTCTGACCACCTTGATGCCTTGGAAGCGAAAGCGGCTGTGCTCGCGAACGAAGCTGAGCCCCCCAGTGATGCGGAAAAGGCTTTCGGCGCAGAAAAGGAAGGCGCGGCTGACGAAGTTGAGTCTGCTTCACGCGTGAATGATGCAGCCGAGATGGGGCTGGTAGCTCGGAGGTTTTCGCACTTGTTCGAAATTGGCGTGAAAAATGACAGGGCCGCTGAGCAGTCATTAGAGGCAGATGCAGACGAAAGTGTCCTCACCCGACCGACAGCGAACGGATCGGAGACCAGGCCTGCGGTTCCCTTACGCATTGACCGGGCCCCAATTTCTTTTGGGGCGTCACCATTGAAAGCTGCAGATAACAACAGCGCGACGGAGCGACGCCCCGCGTGGACGAATGGCAGATTAAGTACGCCAACAGATGTTGCCCTTGCGAACGGCATCACGCTCGAAACAGCTCAAACTGGGCTTGATCGTACATCAACGCTGAGCCAGACGCAGTTGGCCACGAATGCTACGCCGCGACACCAGCCCGCTCAGCCAGTGTCCCATCAGCCAACGGCCAGCGATGGCGCTAAGCCGGTCCTTAACTCAGCTGATATGCAGCCGTTGGATAGGCTGATCACCGTTGTTCGGCAGGAGACGCACGCTCCGCCGGCCGTGCATCTCTCTCCCACTGCGCAAGTTGCCAATGCTCTGATAACCGGCATTGAAGCACCGGAAACGTCGCGGCTCGCCCAGTCCGCCGGTGAGCCAATGCCGACCCTCCCCACGACCAGCGGCGTGGTGCGGGTGCTACAGATTGAACTCGAGCCCCCAGAGCTTGGCACTGTCAGTATCCGGCTGAAGCTCGAGTCGCAGGCGCTCGAGTTGCGCATCAGTGCTGATCAAGCCGGCACGGCGGATCTCATCCGCAGGGATCAAAGCGTGCTCACGCGCCTGCTGCAGTCGGCCGGGTATAATGTCGAGACGCTGTCGGTCTACGTTGCGGAGCCTGACCGAAGCACCATGTCAAGCGGTCAATCGGCGCAGCAAGGCTCGCAAGGAACGCCACAGCAGACCACATCTTATACGTCATCGGGCGGTGGTCAGCCCGAGGAAAGGTCCGGCGAAAATCACCGCCCGATTCGGCAAGATCGCGCCGAGGGCAGCGTGACGGCAGAATCCTCGAACGACCGCCCGAGCGTCGGCGCGTCGGACCGAATTAGCATTTACGTTTAGGCAATTTGATATTCCGCCCCGCGGACGCGAGTGCTCAACTGCATCGCCCGCGACAGAGCTTGACTTTCATGTCGCAGGGGCCAGATTAACAGTATGTTGAGCAATCTGATCCATCGCGCGTCCATCATGCGCCGGCTGCATCCGATCGCAGGATAGCGGCCCCAGCTCGGCAATCGTGCGCGCCCGAGCCTGGGGCGCTCCCGACACGCACGACAGTTTCACCAGACAGCATGGCCCGAGCCGTGCTGTCGCGGCGCACAAGATGCATTTCCAGAGTTCTTCACGGAAGAGGCAATGGGCCTCGAAGCGCAATGGGTGAGCCTATGAAAGTCAGAGACTACCCAGAAATGCCAGAGATCGTCGTGAGCCAGGTCGATCAGCAGCGGCTCACTGTGCTCGCCATGGATGCGCTGAACCGTGCTCCGGACGTGGCGACGGAGCTTATCGCAGAGATGGAGCGTGCGCGCGTCGTTGAGGAGGTGCCGCCTTCCGTCGTGCAGATGGGCTCGATCGTCACATATCGGGATGACGAAAATCGCGAACGGCGAGTGCAGCTGGTGTTCCCCGGCCAGGCGGATATTGGCGCGGGCAAGATTTCGATCCTCACGCCCATTGGAACTGCCCTCATTGGTCTTTCGGAGGGCCAGTCGATCGCTTGGACGGCGCGCGACGGTAAGGTCCGCCATTTGACCGTTCTCAAGGTCGAGAATCCGCCGAAGGAGGAAGACCGCGACGGCTCCAACGGCGAGTAAGCGATCTCGCTTATTCCGCGGCCCTGCGGGCGTGCGCTTGCTTCGCTAGAGGCGGGGAGTCGGTCGTGCATTGGGCGACCGCCTAGATCCGCGCTGATCGTGGTGTCCTGAGGGCCGCCTCCCACCCCTGACATCAATCTTCCGTCAGTGCAGTGACGGCCTCGATGAGTCGTGCCATCGGGTACGTCGCGATGGCCGGCGGCGGAAATAGTTGCTGCTTAAACCATACGGAGCGCAGCTCACCGCCTGGCCATCAAATCGCAAGCTTAGCTGGAACCGGAATGAGGGGAAGTGATGTCAGGATTGGAATTATGGTGGAGCCGAGGGGAATCGAACCCCTGACCTCGTGAATGCCATTCACGCGCTCTCCCAACTGAGCTACGGCCCCGACCGTTGGGATTTCGATGGGGGGCGGAATTCACCGCCCCATTCTAGAAGCGCCTCAATAGGCTGCCGGATCGAAAACTGCAAGCCCTTCGTTGATCTGGGAGGATGAGGCTTGGCGCTGGTTGCTCCTTGAGCGATCAGCGCTCCTCGTCGTCATCCTCGCCAACCGGACCGAGAATGTCGGTCACATCGCCGTCTTCCTCATCCTCGGGTTCAATGAACGGCTCTTCCTCGTCTCCCACCAGCGCTTCGTCCGCTTCCTCCAGATCGGCCAGATCCTCGTCGCCTTCGGGCAGCGGCAGATCCTCAATCAGGGCCTCCTCATCGCCCACCAGCTCAGGGCTTACGGCCTTGCGGACTGCCTGCTCCTCCTCGACCTCCTCCAACTGAGGCGCAGTCGCGAGCTTGTACACCGTCTGGCAGATCGGACATACGATCGGATCCCGGTTCAGATCATAGAAGCGGGCGCCGCATTCCGGGTTCTGGCAGGTGCGCTTGGTCCCGCGCGCTTCCTTCGTTGCCATCTCGATTCCTCAACGTCCTCATCGCAAAATTCAGGTGCGTCTGCCATGTGTGGCAGACCATGTCAAAAGTAATTGGCAGCCTCTGTCCCCTTGCCGCGGTTGACAGCTCCGGCCCGCCCAGTCTCTATCTGCCAGCGAGCCCGCCGGGGACTGCGCGCCGGCGCAATCGAAGCACTTCACGGCCGATATCTCTTATATGACAGCTTCCCTTTCCCGACCGCTTACTGCTTCCTCGGCAGCCCCGCTCCGTGGCACTTGCCGCGTGCCTGGCGACAAGTCGATTTCGCATCGGGCACTTATCCTTGGCGCCTTGGCGACCGGCCGCACACGCGTAACCAATCTGCTCGAATCCGCAGATGTGCTCAATACAGCGAAGGCTGTCACGGCCCTTGGCGCTCCGGCCCGCAAATCGGGCGACGTGTGGGAGATATTGGGCCGGGGTGTCGGGGGCCTCAGCCAACCTTCCGAGCCGCTCGACTTCGGCAACTCTGGAACCGGCGCGCGGCTCATGATGGGTGTCATCGCCGGACATCCCATCACCGTTCGGCTCGTTGGCGATGCATCCTTGTCCCGTCGGCCCATGGGCCGGGTCTTGCGACCGCTGCAGCAGATGGGGCTGCAGGTGCTGGAAAACAAGGATACCCTGCCGCTCACCATCCGCGGCACGAGCGACCTCGTGCCGATCGAGTATGAGCTGCCTGTGCCCTCGGCCCAGGTTAAGAGCGCCATCCTTCTCGCAGGGCTCGCCGCGCGAGGCGAGACGACCGTCATCGAGAAAGAGCCGACGCGGGACCACACGGAGCGGATGCTCCGTTACTTCGGCGCCGAAATCCGCTCGGTTGCGGAGAACGGCCGCACACGCATCACCGTCAAAGGTCACGCCGAGCTTGAAGGACGAGACGTCGTGGTGCCGGGCGATCCGAGCTCGGCTGCCTTCATTACAGCAGCGGCGCTTATCGTCCCTGGGTCCGAAGTGACGATCGAGGGCGTTTTGGTCAACCCTACCCGGACCGGATTTTACCTGACGCTGCAGGAGATGGGTGCCGACGTCGAATTCCTCAACACGCGGGAGGAGGGCGGCGAGCCTGTCGCAGACATTCGCGTGCGAACGTCAAGTCTTACCGGCGTGCGGGTCCCAGCAGAACGGGCGCCCAGCATGATCGACGAATACCCGATCCTTGCCGTGGTGGCCGCGTTCGCGCGCGGGCGCACGGAGATGCTTGGTCTGGCCGAGCTGAAGGTCAAGGAAAGCGACCGGCTGGCGGCCACGGCGGCTGGACTGACGGCAAATGGTGTCAATGCAATCGCAGAAGGGGACACCCTCATAATCGAGGGCACAGGCGCGGTGCCGAGAGGCGGTGGAACCGTCGCGACGCACCTCGACCACCGCATCGCCATGGCCTTCCTCACGATGGGACTTGCCAGCAAGGAGCCGGTCACGGTGGATGATGCGTCCATGATCGCGACGAGCTTCCCCGAGTTTCGGGAGCTGATGGAGGGATTGGGCGCACGCTTCGCGTGACCCAGAGCTGACAAAGTCGGTGAAGATCGGCCAAGGAATCGAGGGACTTCAGCGCGAGGTGACCCGCATGGCTGTAGTTTGCGAGCGAGTCGATGCCAGGCGAACGGGAGCGGCATGATCATCGCCATCGACGGACCGGCGGCTTCAGGAAAAGGCACGCTTGGCAAGCTCATTGCCGAGCATTTCGGATTTGCTCACCTCGACACGGGGCTCCTTTATCGGGCTGTGGCCCGCGATGTGCTGGCGCGCGGTGCGGCGCTCGATGACGAGCAGGTCGCGGTGGAATGCGCTCGGTCGCTTGACCCCGAGACCTTGTCGGACCCGACCCTCCGCCAGGCGGACATCGGTGAGGCCGCGTCAATTGTGGCTCGCATCCAGCGGGTCCGAGAGGCGCTGCTGGACTTTCAGCGCGAGTTCGCGCGGCGCAAGCCTGGAGCCGTGCTCGACGGGCGGGATATCGGCACCGTGGTATGTCCCGACGCGGATGTCAAAATATTCGTGACCGCTTTGCCCGAGGTCCGTGCCCGGCGGCGTTATCTTGAACGCAAGTCTCAAGGCGACGATGTAACTTACGAAGAAGTGCTGGAAATGATACGTCAGCGCGACGAGCGCGACACCAATCGCGCGAGCGCACCGATGCGGCCCGCCGAAGACGCCGTATTGCTCGATACCACCAACTTGGATATAGAAGCGGCGTTCGATGCCGCCGTCGGACTGATCAAGAGGAAGATCGGCCAATAGGGTGCGCCAGTGGCCGCGCCCCTAATCCCATTGGTGGGCAGACCCCTCTGCCGGTGGCTCGCGAAAAATCAACGCTTCGGAATTTGCGCGCTGGTTGCCTCCAGCCGGGTATGGCGCTGCGCCGGCCCGCACGCCGCAATGCACGATTTTGGACAAACCGGTGGGTTCTTCCCGCCAATGAAGTTGAAGGAAACTGAATGAGCACACCTCAAGTCTCGAAAGAGCTGACGCCATCCCGCGAAGAATTCGCGGCCATGTTGGACGAGACGCTTGCCGAAGATGTCAGCTACGAGGGCAACGTCGTCCGCGGCAAGGTCGTCGCCATCGAGAAGGACATGGCGGTCATCGATGTCGGCCTGAAGGTGGAGGGCCGCGTCCCGCTGAAGGAGTTCGCTGCGCCTGGCAAGCCGGCCGACTTGAAGGTCGGTGACGAGGTCGAGGTCTACCTGGAGCGCATTGAGAACGCGCTGGGCGAGGCGGTGTTGAGCCGCGAGAAGGCCCGCCGCGAGGAAAGCTGGAACCGCCTCGAGCAGCAGTTCGAGCGGGGCGAGAAGGTCACCGGCGTCATCTTCAACAAGGTGAAGGGCGGCTTCACGGTCGATCTCGACGGCGCCGTCGCGTTCTTGCCGGGCAGCCAGGTGGACATCCGGCCTGTGCGCGACATTGGCCCGCTGATGCACCAGCCGTTGCAGTTCCAGATCCTCAAGATGGATCGCCGGCGCGGCAATATCGTCGTCTCCCGCCGCTCGGTGCTGGAGGAGACCCGGGCCGAGCAGCGCGCCGACATCGTGTCGAAGCTGGAGGAGGGCCAGGTCATCGAAGGCGTGGTCAAGAACATCACCGACTACGGTGCGTTCATCGACCTCGGCGGCATCGACGGCCTGCTCCATGTCACAGACATGGCCTGGCGTCGTGTCAATCACCCCTCCGAGATCGTCAATGTCGGCGACACGGTGAAAGTGCAAATCATCCGCATCAATCCGGAGACGCAGCGCATCAGCCTCGGCATGAAGCAGCTGCAGGCTGATCCGTGGGAGGGCATCGAGGCCAAGTACCCAGTCGGCGCGCGGTTCAAGGGCGTGGTCACGAACATCGCCGACTATGGTGCCTTCGTGGAGTTGGAGCCTGGAGTAGAGGGCCTGATCCACGTCTCCGAGATGAGCTGGACCAAGAAGAACGTCCACCCCGGCAAGATCGTCTCGACCAGCCAGGAGGTGGAGGTCCAGGTCCTCGAGGTCGATGCCCAAAAGCGGAGGATCAGCCTGGGTCTCAAGCAGACGCAGGAGAACCCGTGGGAGGCCTTCCTGGCCAATCACCCGAAGGGATCGGTGGTCGAAGGGCCGATCCGCAACATCACAGAGTTCGGGCTGTTCATCGGCCTTGAGGGCGGCGTCGATGGCATGGTTCACCTCTCGGATCTCGACTGGAACCGCCCGGGCGAGGAGGTCATCAAGGAGTACAAGAAGGGTGACGTGGTCAAGGCGGTGGTCCTCGACGTGGACCCGTCCAAGGAGCGCATCTCGCTTGGCATCAAGCAGCTCCAGGGTGACCCGCTCGATGTGATCAGTCGCTACAAGAAGGGCGACCCGGTCACCTGCGAGGTGGTCGCTGTTCAGGACAACGGCATCGAGGTGAAGCTCGTCGGGACCGACGTCACGACCTTCATCAAGCGCTCCGACCTGTCGCGCGACCGGGCCGAGCAGCGGCCGGAGCGGTTCAACATCGGCGATAAGGTCGATGCCGCGGTCGTCAACGTCGACAAGACGAACCGCAAGATCTCGGTCTCGATCAAGCAGCTTGAGCTGGCCGAGGAGAAGCAGGCGGTGGCCCAGTATGGCTCAACCGACTCGGGTGCCTCGCTCGGCGAAATCTTCAAGGCGGCCATCAAGAAGCGCGAGGACGAGGCCAAGGAAGAGGAATCCAAAGAGTAGACAGCCTCTAGTCTATCAATTGAAGGAGCGCGGCTCATGCTGGTAGCCGCGCTCCTTACGTTTCGGCCACACGAACATTGAATGGCGCGACGCAGCGGCCTAGTTTCTAGCCAGCCGTGTAATCGAATTGGCCGCCCGATGGTGGCACGGGAAGCAGCATGAGCCTCGACACTGAGACCATTCTCGATCGCCGCCGCGTAAGGCGCCAGCTTTCATTCTGGCGCGTGCTGGCGGTGATTGCTCTCACGCTCGCAGCCGGCGCCCTCCTTGTCTCAAGCGAGAGCGGACTCCTCGATCGCCGGCAAATTGCCCGTGTGTCGCTCGAGGGGATGATCACAGAGGATCGTGACTTCCTGAAGCTGCTCGACCGTATCGGCGAAGCCGAGAATGTCGCCGGGGTCATCGTCTACGTCAACAGTCCCGGCGGGACAACCACGGGCGGAGAGGCAATCTATTCCGCGCTCCGCCGACTCTCAGAAAAGAAGCCGGTCGTTGCGCAGTTTGGAACCGTGGCCGCATCGGCGGCCTA
>JGI12419J13241_1000537_pt1 | contig 12506 bp, 8 predicted proteins | sample BGWIniCompost_FD_13241 | JGI IMG/M metagenome (IMG submission 13241)
AAGCTCGAATGGCTTCAGTCGCCTTGCTGGCCGCCTCCATCAGCACCTCGTTGAAGTGCCAGGAGAACCCGCTGCCGACGATCATGGCCAAGAAGTTCTACGAGGTGCAGAGCCACATCATGCTGACTGCCCACATCACGGACTCTCTTTTGACGATCGTCGGCGGGCACGTCGTCTCGATCACCTACTACGGCCAGCGCATGCTGACGGCCCCGCCAATTGTTCTCCTTCGTGGCCAATCAGGCACATAGCAAACTTCGGCTTGGGCGTGCTTTTGTGTGCCTGTTCCCAAGGGTGCGATTTTAGAGGCCCACAAGCAACTTAGGCTGTGTTCAAGTTGCGGGTGAAGTTTCCTTGGATCCGCTTTGGCAAACTTGCCCAATGAATAGACATAGCGGCAGCAAGGTACGACCAATCGCAGCGGTCACCGGCCCCGAACGCGGAGCGCCAACAAATTGCCGAATTTATGGAATGTCTACGCTCCCCCGGTGTGCCTTGCGGGCATATCTCACACGCACATACGAGGGCTTGAAGCTTCGCGAGGGTTTCGGCATCTACTCTGGGCCCGGATCACGAGCGCGGGCGTCTGTTTAAAAATCCCATCGCACTCGTGCGAGCGAGTAGCAGGTGAAAACTGCTTGGGGTGGCGCGCAAGGCTGGCTGATCGCATGAGGTAGCGGCGCTTTTCGCGTCGACCCTTCGTTTCGCTGCATATCAGGAATTCTCACCGATGACCGTCCTCAAATGGTTCAGGTATGGAGTGGCCGCGGTCGGCCTTCTTGCCGTGTCGGCCCAGGCACTGGCCGCTGACCCTAAGGCCACGCCGCCTCCGGTCACCGTGAGCATCATCACCACCCAGAAGGAAGATCTTCCGATCATGAATGAGCTTCCCGGCCGCATCGCGCCGATGCGGATCGCGGAGGTGCGTCCCCGGGTCTCCGGCATCGTGATCGAGCGGGTCTTCACGCAGGGCAGCCTCGTGAACGAGGGCGACGTGCTCTACCGGATCGATCCGGAGCCCTTCAAAGTGCAGGTCGACAGCGCCAAGGCCACACTGAGCCGCGCCAAGGCCGCGCAGCTGCGTGCCCGCCAGCAGGCGGACCGCCAAAGGGAATTGCGTGAGCGTAACATTTCGAGCTCGCAGCAGCTTGAGGAAGCTGTGGCGGCGCTCGCCCAGGCCGATGCGGATGTTGCTGCGGCGGAAGCCAACCTGAAAGCGGCCCAGCTCAACCTCCAGTACACTGAGGTTCGCGCACCGATCTCGGGCCGTATCGGACGTGCGCTCATCACCGAGGGCGCATTGGTGAGCAGCGCCGACAAGCTGGCCACCATTCAGCAGCTCGACCCGGTCTACGCGGACTTCACGCAGTCGGTGAATGAGCTTCGGGCTCTGCGCCGTGCGGTCAAGGAAGGTACTGTTGCAAGCATCAGCGAGGACGAGGTGAAGGTGCAACTTCGCTTCGACGATGGCAGCGAGTACCCGTACCCCGGCCGGCTGCTATTCTCCGAGGTGACCGTAGATACCACCACGGGTCAGGTCATCATGCGTGGCCAATTCCCGAATCCGGAAGGGGATCTGCTGCCCGGCATGTATGTCCGCGTGCTCCTGGAGCAGGGCATCCAGCGCGATGTCATCGCCATCCCGCAGCAGGCCGTGCAGCGCGATCCCTCCGGCCGGTCACAGGTCTACGTCGTGAAGTCGGATGGCACCGTTGAGCTGCGGACCGTCCGCACTGGTCGTGTCACTGGCAACAGATGGGTCATCGAGGAGGGGCTGGCTGAGGGCGAGCGTGTCGTGGTCGAGGGTTTCCAGAAGATTCGCCCGGGTGCCGTCGTCAACGCTCAGGCGTGGAAGCAGGACCCAAACCAGCCGACGCGCACCGCCAACAGGGCTGATCCTGGGCAGGGCAGCCCTCAATAGTCGAATAGCAAGGCAGTACTTCCGATGCCGAGTTTCTTCATTGATCGGCCCATCTTCGCTTGGGTCGTGGCCATCTTCATCATGCTGGCGGGCATCATCGCCATTCCGCTCCTGCCAGTTTCGCAGTACCCGAAGGTGGCCCCGCCCCAGATTTCGATCACTGCCAACTACCCTGGCGCGTCACCTGAGGACATGTACCTCAGCGTTACGCGGCCGATCGAAGAAGAGCTCAACGGCGTTCCTGGGCTGATCTACTTCGAGTCCACCTCGGACTCCTCGGGGCGCATCAATATCACGGCCACGTTTGCGCCCGGCACGCCGATCGGTGAAGCACAGGTCGAGGTGCAGAACCGCGTCCGGCGGGTCGAGCCGCGCCTGCCCCAAGCCGTCGTCGACCAGGGGATGCGCATCGAACAGGCTGGCGCGGGCTTCCTACTGGTGATCGCGCTTCGTTCGCCCGATGGCTCTTACGATGCCGTTGCCCTCGGCGACTACCTGAACCGCAACGTGATCGGCGAAATCCGGCGTATCGAAGGCGTCGGCAGCGCCACGCTTTTCGCCACGCAGCGGTCAATGCGCGTCTGGATGGATCCGGACAAGATGCTAGGCCTTAACCTGACGGCCGGCGACATCATTGCCGCCATCCGCGCCCAGAACGCACAGGTCGCCGCCGGCCGCATCGGTGCTCAGCCGAACCCGCTCACCCAGCAAATTACGGCGAACGTCCTCGTCAAAGGGCAGCTTACCTCGCCTGAAGAGTTTGGATCGATCGTGCTCCGGGCCAATCCGGATGGCTCGCTCGTCCGCCTACGTGACGTGGCGACAATCGAGATCGGCGGTGAGAGCTACAACTTCTCTACGCGATTGAACCGTCAGCCCACGGCGGGCATCGGCGTGCAGCTTTCGCCGACGGGCAACGCGCTTGCCACGTCCCAAGCCATTCGCGCGAAGATGGAAGAGCTGGCCAAGTTCTTCCCGCCGGGCCTCGAGTACTCCATCCCCTACGACACGTCGCCGTTCGTCAAGGTTTCCATCGAGAAGGTGCTGCACACGCTGGTTGAGGCGGTGGTGCTTGTCTTCCTGGTGATGCTGCTCTTCCTGCAGAGCTTCCGGTACACGGTCATTCCTACGATCGTTGTGCCGGTGGCGCTGCTTGGCACCTGCGCCGTGATGCTGGCGACCGGTTTCTCCATCAACGTGCTCACCATGTTCGCGATGGTGCTCGCCATCGGCATCCTCGTCGATGACGCCATCGTCGTGGTCGAGAACGTCGAACGCATCATGTCGGAGGAAGGCCTGCCACCGCGCGAGGCAACGCGTAAGGCGATGGGGCAGATCACCGGCGCAATCATCGGCATCACGCTGGTGCTCGCGGCGGTGTTTGTGCCTATGGGCTTCTTCCCGGGCGCAGTCGGCGTCATCTACCGACAGTTCAGCCTGACGATGGTGGTCTCCATCCTGTTCTCGGCGTTCCTCGCCATGTCGCTGACGCCGGCGTTGTGTGCGACGTTGCTCAAGCCGGTGCCAGCAGGTCACCACCACGCGAGGGGCGGTTTTGCCGGTTGGTTCAACCGCAATTTCGAAAGGACGACCCGGGGCTACACCAGTGTCGTTGCGCGGGTCGTTCGGCGCGCTGGCCGATTGATGGTGATCTATCTCGCTCTCCTCGCTGGCCTGGGATGGGCTTATCTGCGCCTGCCGACGGCGTTCATTCCGAACGAGGACCAGGGCTATCTCATCGTCGACATTCAGACGCCGCCGGAGGCCAGCGCCAACCGCACTCTCGATGTGATCAAGCAGGTCGAGGATGCGTTCCTTTCCGACGAGGCCGTGGAGCGTATCTTCGCCATTCAGGGCTTCAGCTTCTCCGGCGCCGGGCAGAACGCCGGCCTTGCCTTCGTCACGCTCAAGGATTGGAGCGTGCGTGGTCCTGAGAATTCGGCAGCTGCGATCGCGGCGCGGGCGAACGCGAAGCTTTGGCAAATCAGGGACGCGGTAACCTTCGCCCTGTCCCCGCCGCCTATTCAGGGCCTTGGCACGACGAGCGGCTTCACGTTCCGTCTTCAGGACCGCGGTGGTCTGGGACAGGCGGCGCTTGCGTCGGCGAGAGATCAGCTACTGGCTGCGGCATCGCAGAGCCCCGTGCTGACGGGCCTGCGCGTGGAAGGTCTGCCCGACGCGGCCCAGGTCCACCTGATCATCGACCGCGAAAAGGCGAACACCTTTGGGGTGGCCTTCTCGGACATCAACGCGACGATCTCGGCCAACCTTGGCTCGAGCTACGTGAACGATTTCCCGAATGCCGGGCGCATGCAGCGCGTCGTCGTCCAGGCAGACGAGCGGGCGCGCATGCAGACGGAGGATCTGCTTAAGATCAACGTGCGCAATGCTGCCGGCGGAATGGTGCCGTTGTCGGCTTTCGCCCACGTGGAGTGGGTGAAGGGGCCGATGCAGGTGGTTGGCTACAATGGCTATCCGGCAGTCCGTATCAGCGGACAGGCGGCGGAGGGATACTCCTCGGGTGACGCGATTGCCGAAATGGAGCGGCTCGCGGCCAATCTCCCGCAAGGTTTCGGCTACGAGTGGACCGGGCAGTCGTTGCAGGAGATCCAGTCCGGTGCGCTCGCGCCACTGCTGATCGGGCTCAGCATCCTGTTCGTGTTCCTGCTGCTGGCGGCGCTCTACGAAAGCTGGACGATTCCGCTCGCCGTCATGCTTGTGGTGCCGCTGGGCGTCATCGGCTCAGTGACGGCGGTGACGCTGCGAGGCATGCCGAACGACGTCTATTTCATGGTCGGCCTCATCGCCATCATTGGCCTGTCAGCGAAGAACGCGATCCTCATCGTCGAGTTTGCTAAGGATCTGCGGAAAGAAGGTATGTCCATCTACGAGGCCACCATCGAGGCGGCGCGCCTGCGCTTCCGCCCGATTTTGATGACCTCGCTTGCCTTTACGCTCGGCGTAGTGCCGCTCGCAGTCGCGACCGGAGCCAGCGCGGCCAGCCAGAACGCGATCGGCACCGGTGTGTTGGGTGGCATGATCTCGGCCACGGTGTTTGCCGTGTTCTTTGTGCCGGCATTCTTCGTATTCGTCATGCGCTTGTTCGACCGATCCGCTCGGGAAGAGCTGCGTAAGCTGGCTCAACAGCCGGAGGAGGCGAAGCCGGCGGCAGCCGCAAGTGTCGAGGCCTAGGCCGTCGAGCTGTGGTGCAATTGAGAGCTTCAGAAAGCGGCCGCGCCCTAGCGGCCGCTTTTTCTATGCACGTGTCCCACCATCGAGAGTGGGAGCACGACGCGAAATGCAAGGGCAGGAGTGCGGCTCAACGCTCGATAAACAGGCAAGCGGAAAAAGGGGTGCCCACGTAACGACGAACCGAACGCTCACGTCCCTTTTGGATTTTGCGTTTAGAAAACGGCGCTCTGCTGCTTCATGCGCTCACTGCGCGCCCGCAGGAGCTCGACGACGACCAGCAGCAGCACCGCCAAGAGAGTCAGCATGACAGCAACAGCCGCGATCGTCGGGTTGAAGCTGTCGCGCAGGCCAGAGAACATTTCGCGCGGGATTGTCCTCTGATGCGGCGCGCCGAGCAGCAGCACCGTCACGACCTCATCAAAGGACGTCGCGAACGCGAACAGGGCACCCGACGCGACGCCTGGCGCGACGAGCGGCAGCATCACCCTGCGGAAAACCATGAGCGGTGGTGCTCCGAGGCTCGCGGCGGCGCGGGCGAGATTACGATCAAACGAAGCGAGGGCTGCTGAAACCGTCACGACCGGGAACGGCGCGCCCAATGCCGCATGCGCAATGATGAGGCCAGTGTATGACTGCGTGAGCCCGTAGGGCGCGAAGAAGAAGTAAAGCCCGACGGCGACGATCACGATGGGCACGACCAGCGGCGAAAGCAGCAGCGTTGTGATGGCCGCTTTTCCGCGGAAATCGGCCATGGACAGGCCTATTGCCGCCATAGTGCCGAGCACGGTTGCGATCAGCGTGGCCGGAATGCCGATCAGAAGCGAGTTCATCACGGCGATGCGCCATTTGTCGCTCGAGAACACCGCCTCGTACCAGCGAGTGGTGAAGCCGCGGAGCGGATAGGTCAGGAATTCCGAGTCGTTCACGGAGAGCGGCATGATCGCCACAATCGGGGCGATCAGGAAGAAGAAGACCAGCGTGGCCGCAACGATCAGCACGATGCGGGCAACCTGCTCGGTTCTGGTCCTTGCGCCGTGCATCGCTGCTTACCCGAGTTTCACCTGACCAATGCCCACGAGCTTGGCGTAGACCATGTACAGGATGGCTGTTGCCGTGAGCAGCAACACACCCAGTGCCGCGGCGAGCCCCCAGTTCGCGCTGGATGTCGTGTAGAAGGCGATGAAGTGCGCCAGCATCTGGTCGTCAGCACCGCCGACGAGCGCTGGGGTCACGTAGTAGCCGAGCGCCATGATGAACACGAGCAGCACGCCCGCGCCGACGCCGGGTAGCGTTTGCGGCAGGTAGACCCTAATGAAGGCGATCGCCGGGTGGGCGCCGAGAGACAAGGCGGCCCGCATGTAGGTAGGCGGAATAGCCTTCATGGTCGCGACCATTGGCAGGATCATGAAGGGCAACAGAACGTGCGTCATCGCCACAATGACGCCGGTGCGGTTGAAGATCAGGCGAACCGGCCCGCTTGTGATGCCGAGCGCCTGCAGCATGTCGTTGACGAGCCCCTGGTCCTGCAGAAGCACGATCCACGCGGCTGATCGCACGAGCAAGGAGGTCCAGAACGGGAGCAGCACGAGGATCATCAATAGGCCGGCGATGCGCTTTGGCGCGTTGGCCACGAGGTAGGCCACGGGAAAGCCGAGTATCAGGGCAAGCACCGTGACAGTTGCCGAAATCAGCAGCGTGCGGCCGAGAACCTGCAGATAAAGGGACCTTTCGGGCGGACGACGGACGATCTTGTCCTTTTCATTCCTTTCCAGGTCGAGCGCGGTCAGCAGGTAGTAGTCGGTGAATGGCCCCGCAGCCTGGGAAATGGCGATCCACGTCTTGCGGTCGCCCCAGGCGGGATCAATTTCGATGAGACGCGCGCGCCAATCGGCCGGCTCGTCCGTCTGGCGGCGCAGCTCGCGCGCCGTGTTCATGACCAGGCTGCGGCCGTTATCCAAAGCATAGTTCAGCCGACGCGCTGCAACGGCAATCGTGCGCTCCTGTGCGGATTGCCGAATATCCTCGGCGAGTGCCCGATACATCTCGGGCGTCGGCTCCGAGACGCGATCCCAGACCCAAACCTTCGTCAGCGCGGTCGTACGCGGCCAGACTTCGGACAGCTCCGTATCCACCAGCGAGCGCCGCAGCATGTCGCCGATGGGGAGAACGAAAAAGACAAGAAGGAAAAGGAAAAGCGGTGCGACAAGCGCAAAGGCAATGAGCCGGCGGCGGCGCTCGGCCCGCTTTAGATCTCGAAGTAATGCCTTTTGTGGATCCATCCGCTTACCGACAAAAACAGCCGGGAGCACGTGCCCCCGGCTGCCGCAATCACGTCAGTTCTGAGCTGCCCAAGTGTTGAAGCGCTCGGTCAAGCGATCGATGTTCTCGATCCAGAACCGGTCCGAGATGTGCACCGCATTCTTGAGGTTGTCCGGGTGCGTCGGCAGGTCGGTCAGCCGCTTCGGATCGATCTTCTCGTTCGCCTTAACGTTGGTGACACCGTAGGCGATGTGGTCGGGCAGCTTCGCCTGGTTCTCGGCGCGGCCGGCGAATTCGATGAACTTGTAGGCGTCGTCAACGTTCGGTGACGTCTTCAGGATAACCCAGCTGTCGAGTGTGAACAGCGAGCCGTTCCACTGAATGCCGAAGTTGCGCTTGTCCTCGCGGTTCGCGGCGTCGATGCGGCCATTGTAGGCAGAGGTCATGACGACCTCACCGGAGGCCAGGAGCTGCGGCGGCTGGGCGCCGGACTTCCACCAGATGAGATCCTTCTTGATGGTGTCCAGCTTCTTGAAGGCCCGCTCAATGCCTTCCTCGGTGGAAAGCACCTTGTAAACGTCGGCCGGCGGCACACCATCAGCCATCAGAGCGATTTCGAGGTTCGTCTTCGGTCCCTGACGGAGAGCGCGCTTGCCCGGGAACTTCTGCGTATCGAAGAAGTCGGCCCAGCTGGTTGGCGGCGTCTTCAGCTTGTCTTTGTCGTAGGCGAGGACGAAGTTGTAGAGAATGTTGCCGACGCCGCATTCATGCTGGGCTTCGGGGATGTAGCTGTCCTTGCCGCCGACGCGATCCCAGTCGATCGTGAGGAACATGCCCTCGTCGCAGCCGATCTCGAGCTCCTCGCTCTCGACCTGCACCACGTCCCAGCCAGAGTCAGTGCCGCCCTGCACCTTCGACCTCAGCACGCCGACGCCGCCATCCCAGCTCTCGTCGATCATCTGGATGCCGGTGGCAGCTTTGAACGGCTCAAAGAAAACTTTCTTCTGCGCTTCCTGATAGGCGCCGCCCCAGGACACGACAGTCAGCGGCCGGTTCGCCCAGGCGCCAAAGGCCACCAAGCCAACGCTGGCCGCAGCAGCCGCTGCCAGCAATACTTTTCTTTTCGATGTCATACACACCCTCCCAAACAAAAGGGACCTAAGTCTTTATCTGCACGCCGATTTCCGGTGCGGCCACAGACAGGAAAAGCACAGTATTCTTCCTGCTTCACAGCGGCAAGGCGCGTCCGTCGACCTCCCGCCACGAGATCGATACCTCAGACCCTACTGTGAGGCCTTCGCCGCCAATGACTGGCGCCTTGACGATAAAATCGTCCCGCCCGAGGGCATTGAGCCGCACGCGCAGGTGGTCGCCGTGGTAAATCACTTCGAGGACACGGCCAGAGAAGTTGTTTGCAGCCGACCCGTTGGGCTGATTGAGGCGCAGGCGTTCCGGCCTAAGCGAAACCAGGACACGATGGCCAGCCGCGACGCCGGGGCCGGCTTCGGCGATAACCTTGCTGCCGTCGGCCACCACCACCGATGCCATGCCGTCAGCCACTCTCTCGACGGTGCCTTCGAGGCGATTGTTCTCACCAATGAACTGCGCGACGAAGGCTGTATCGGGATGCTCATAGATCGTGCGCGGATCGGCGATCTGCTGGATGCGCCCCTCGTGGAACACGGCGATGCGGTCCGACATGGTGAGCGCTTCGCTCTGGTCGTGCGTCACGTAAACGACGGTCACGCCGAGTTGATCGTGCAGCTGCTTGATCTCGTACTGCATATGCTCGCGCAGCTGCTTGTCGAGTGCGCCGAGCGGCTCGTCCATCAGCACCAGCACCGGCTCGAAAACGAGGGCGCGAGCCAGCGCCACACGCTGCTGCTGCCCGCCTGAGAGTTGGGAGGGCAAACGGTCGCCGAGCTGGGGCAGGCGCACCATGGCAAGCGCCCGGGCAACTTTCTCTCGAATGACGGCCTTGGGAACACCACGCACCTCCAGCGGGAAGGCGAGATTTTCCGCCACCGTCATATGCGGGAAAAGGGCGTAGTTCTGAAACACCATACCGAGGCCGCGTTTATGAGGCGGCACCCGCGTGATGTCCTTGCCCTCGAGCGTGATGACACCGCGCGTGGGGGTCTCGAAGCCGGCAAGCATCATGAGTGTGGTCGTCTTCCCCGAACCCGAGGGGCCGAGGAGCGTCAGAAACTCTCCGCGCCGCACCTCGAGATCCAGCCCGGCGACGACCAGCACAGAACCGTCATAGGTCTTATCGACCTTGTCGAAGCGAACGAAGCCTTCGGATACCCCCATCGAACCTACGATTTTCTATACAAGTGAAGATGCATCGGGCTGCCCGATCCGGCACGACCGGATCGGGCGTCGTTTAGCAGGGGATTGTTTCACCGGCAATTAGATCAAACAATCGCATGTGGCGCCGCGCTTGAGCCGGCAAGGTTCTGCCCCCATCTGAAGGCCGGCGGGCTGCGAAAGCTCCCGCCGTTGATCTTCCTGGAAAGAATCGGTTCAGGTTACACCCCCGCCAGCATTGACGCGCTGGGTCGGGGGACATGATAGTCTAACAGGTCTCGCCTCAGCCTGCCGACTGGAGCGCCATGACTGCACTTGCACTGCAGAAGGGAACGCCTTGGCCCATCCGCTGCATGCAGCTTGCGATGGCTGTGGTCGTCACGTGGACATTCGTCGTAGCACCGGCATTGGCTCAGGGATTTCAGACGCGGGCCAAGCAAGCCATCCTGATCGATGCCGACACTGGCGCCGTTCTTTTCGAGCGGAACGCTGACGAACGTATGCACCCCGCCAGCATGAGCAAGCTGATGACGCTGGTGATGGCCTTCAAGGCCCTCCGGTCGGGGCGCCTCAAGATGGAGGACGAGATCGTCATGAGCGTCAACGCCTGGCGCAATGGCGGGGCGCCCTCCGGCACGTCGGCGATGATGGTGCCCGTTGGCGAGAAGGTGACGGTCTCCGAGCTGCTGCAAGGCATCATCGTCCAATCCGGCAACGATGCGTCCATCGCCATTGCGGAGACTCTGGCGGGCACGGAGGAGGCCTTCGCCGAGCTCATGACGAAGCATGCGCGCGAAATCGGCCTCACATCCTCGACCTTCAAGAATTCAACGGGCCTTTATCACCCGGAGCACCTGATGACGGCGCGAGACCTCGCATTGCTCGCCAAGCACGTCATTCAGGAATATCCCGAGTTTTACCCCATGTTCGCGCAGCCGGATTTCCGCTACCGGCGGCATCGCTTCATAAACCGCAACCCGCTTCTCAACGCGGATCTCGGGGTCGATGGGCTTAAGACTGGCTACATTAAAGAGAGCGGTTACGGGATCGTCGCCTCGGCCAAACAGGACAACCGGCGGCTTATCGTGGTTTTTTTTTTTTTTGGCGAGTTCCGGCTGTTCAACGAGGGTGAAGTCGTCGCGCGCGCCCGCGTTTGGGGAGGCGATCAGTTCTACGTTCCACTTACGGGCGGTCCGGATGGTGTGCAGGTGTGGCTGCCTCGGGCCGTGGCGAACCAGCAGCTGAAAGCGGAGATTATCTACGACAGTCCCTTGAAAGCGCCTATCAAGAAGGGCGACCCCGTTGCCAAACTGCGGGTGAAGAGTGCGTGGAACACAACCAGTGAGGTTCCGCTTTACGCTGCCGAGGACGTCGCGAGAGCGGGCCCCATGCGGCGCGGCCTTGACACACTCGCCTATATGGCTTTCCGGTGGATTCCTTGAGGGTGGGCGCCCGGGACAGGCGCGCTCTAGCGCGTGACAGACGAGGCGTGCCATGGCGAGAGGCAAGTTCATCACGTTCGAAGGCGGGGAGGGCGCCGGCAAGTCCACCCAGGCACAGCTGCTCGCCGAACGCCTGAAAGCCCGGGACATCCAAGTGGTGCTGACCCGCGAGCCGGGCGGCTCTGCCTTCGCCGAGCAGGTGCGTGAGCTGATCCTCGGCTCGAATACCGCAGATCACGGACCGCTTGCCGAGGCTCTGCTTTTCAGTGCGGCACGCGCGGACCATCTGGAGCGGACAATACGGCCGGCCCTTGAGGCGGGCCAGTGGGTGATCTGTGACCGGTTTGCCGACTCGACCCGCGTGTATCAAGGCGTCGCCGGGGGACTTCCCAAGGCCATCATCGAGGCGCTCGAGCGGATTGTCGTGGACGACACGGTGCCTGATCTCACGATCGTGCTCGATCTTCCGGCAACCGACGGACTTGCCCGGGCCCGCGGGCGCGGCAACAACAACTCGAGAGCAAATGCAGGCGGGCCATCCGACAACTACGAGGACCGGCCGCTTTCCTTCCATGAAAGGCTGCGCGACGGATTCCTGATGATCGCTACGGCCGAGCCGGAACGGTGCGTCGTGGTTGATGCGCTGCAATCCCAGGAGGAGGTCGCCGCGCAGGTCTGGAACACCGTCGAAATTCGGCTGCTGCAACAGCAGCAACAGAGTGACTGATGGCGCGCGCTTCCCGTGTTCAAGAAATCGAAGTTGCGCCGGAGGCGGACCGTCTTGAGGGTTTTCCGCACCCGCGTGAGACGCGGCAGCTGTTTGGCCACGTAGCTGCCGAGCGGGAGCTTGCGGCAGCGCTTGGATCGGGCCGCATCCATCACGCCTGGTTAATTGCCGGTCCTGAAGGGATCGGCAAGGCGACGCTCGCCTATCGCTTCGCAGCCTACGCATTGGCCGAGCCGGAAGCCCGTGGTTTTGTATCAGTCTCGCTGGAGCTGCCGGAAAACACTCAGGCGCTTCGCATGGTGCGGGCCATGTCACATCCTGGGCTTCTGGTCATCCGGCGGCCGTGGGATCCGAAGAACAAGCGCTTCGCCACCAATATTCCGGTCGATGAGGTGCGGAAGCTCAGGGCGTTCCTGGCCCACACCGCTGGCGGGACGACCGGGAGTGGCAGCAGCATTGAGCGCGTTGTCATCGTCGACCAAGCCGACGAGCTCAACGTTTCCTCCGCCAATGCCCTGCTGAAGTCGCTCGAGGAGCCGCCGCCGCGCACGCTCTTCCTGCTGATCACGTCGCAGCCCGGACGGCTCCTGCCGACGATCCGCTCTCGCTGTCGGGCGCTGACGCTCGCGCCGTTGGCACCTCAGGATTTGCGTGC
>JGI12419J13241_1000545_pt1 | contig 12459 bp, 18 predicted proteins | sample BGWIniCompost_FD_13241 | JGI IMG/M metagenome (IMG submission 13241)
ATAAGCTCACGCTTCGGCTCGAGAATTTTCGTGCGCGGAATCCACAACCGCGGGACACCGTCCATAACACACTCTCCCTATGACGAAAGCGTTCCGCCAAGGAACGTTCCACTGATTTCCAGCTCTTCCGCGGGCCAAGTCTCGTAGACGACCAAGGGCACCTCGGACACCTCGAGCACCCCGCCCAAGAACACACCGCTGACTTCGATCTCTTCCGGCGGCCAGTCCTCGTACTCCTTCAGGATCTCGTCCAGGGTTCCGCCCAAAAGCACGCCGCTGACTTCGATCTCTTCCGGCGGCCAATCCGTGTACTCCCCGAGGATGCTGTCCAGCTCGCCACCCAAGAACGCGCCACCGACGCTGAGTTCCTCTGCAACGACCGGCCAATAGGCGCCCCTCTTGAAGGCGCCGCCAACACCCAGCTCCTCGACGAACTCGTACGGATACAGCCGCGAGGACAAAATGACGGCGTACCGGCGGTCCTGCACCGCGGCAAAGAAACCCGCCGTTACCTGATGTACAACGAGCGCGCCTGCAGCGAACGCGCGAGGCGTCGTACCTTCCTTTCCGCGTTCAACCGTCAGTAGATCGCCGGCACGACCGGTGCAGTAGACGACTTCGAAACTCTCGAGGTCCTCGCTCCAAAGCACGACCGAAAAGACCTCGTCGTGGTCCGGCGACGGGAATAGGCTAGCGTCGAGCGCGCGAATGCGTAGCTCGGTAGCGTCGGCGGAGACTCCCTCCGCCAACGTCGAGCGGGCGAAGTTCGCCCATACGAACTTGCGCTCTTCAACGCTCATAGATCGCGCAGAAACTCCAGGATCCCAGCCGTGATCGTCATTGCCACTTCGGCGCCGGCTGGGAAAGCGAACGGCGTCGTCCCCTCCCGGCCGCGAAGCACCGTCAGCTCGTCGCCCGCGCGACCAGTGCAGTAGCAAATCTCCCGCACGCCGGACGCGCGATCCCACAACGTGACGGCGAACCACTCGCCGCCACCAGCCGGCTCATAGTCGGGTTCCGGAAACTTCTCGCCGTCGCCCGGTAGCACTGTCAGCGTGGTTTGGTTGGGCGTAATAGCCATCAACAACCGTGACGAGACGTTATTTCGAAAAATGAACTCTGCGCCATCAGCTCACCCGCATGATGAAGTAGAGGCCGCGGGCCGGCGGCTGAAGGCTCACCGTATGCGTGTGCGCACCATCGGAAGAGATCGAATGCGAATGCCCCTGGCCGCTGCCCGTGTTCTCGACGAGCTGAATCGCGGTCGCGCCCGCGTCCTCGTAGTAGGCAGTCGTCACCGCAGCGGTGCGGCCCGCGACGCTGCGCGTTTGCGGCGAATTCAGCCCGTGCGTCGCCGTCGTGGCCTGCGAGCTATCGCCGAGGAGCCTATGGCTATGCGGCGGAAGTTGGGCCGTTGTCAGCGACGTGGACCCGCTCGACCCGCCGTGGCTATGCGACCCGCTCGAGGACGTCGACGCGGTCGCAGAGCCCACTTTCTGTCCCAACGCAATGCCGTTGCCAACGCCGATCGGCATGAGGCCGCGCATGTCCGGCGTGCCATTGGAGCCGTCGCAGAGCGCCCACCCATTCGGGATATTGTTCGGGCTACCGAACCACATAATGATCGAGCCGACCGGCAGAGCCTGAGCGCCGTTCGCCGCGGTCAGGATCGGAGCGCCCCCGATCGTCGGGGTGCTGCCGTCCGAGGGGACGAAGATCTCATTCGAGTCGTCGTTCAGCGCACCGCGAATCGGCACGCCGACAATCTGGCCGCCGTTGATGACCGTGTCGTTGCCGGTAATCTTCGCGTCGATGAGTTGGTTGCCGTCCATGTCGAGATCGCCCGACATGACATCGCCCGTACGCTGGATGAATGCCTCGAACGTCCCCTTTGTTGCGCGGCACTCGACCCGCGTTTGATTGTTCACCCAATGTTGCGCGGCGGTGCCTTCCTTCGCGCGCTCGACCATCAGCAAATCGCCCGAGCGGCCGGTGCAGTGACATACCTCGTACGCGCCCGCGGCGTTGCGAAGTACGACGACGAAGTATTGGCCGGCGCCAGGATTCGGGAAGAGGGCGCCGAATCCGGCCGCGACCTGGATCGTCGTGTCCTGATCGTCGATGCTCGCCGCAAGCAGCGCCGACGCATTGTTCTCGAAGACTAGCTGAGCCATTGCTTGTTACCCGTACTGTGGCGGCTCCCGAACGGCGAACCTGATGTCGTGCGGCCACACCTGGCGCAGACTCGTCGTCACCGTGAACGTCGCGGTGTACTCCTCGCCTTCGACCCCGCCGCGCGCGTAGTAGGCGACTTTATCACCCTCGGGCGAGATCACGAGCGTGTGGATCTCGAACTCCGGATCCGTCGTCGGCGTCACTGAAACCGAAACCGACTTCACGACCTCCCCCTTGCTCAGAAATCGCGAGTAGTCGACCACACGCCGCCTGTCCGCGGTCGGGCGTTGAACGTAGCGACCCAAAAGACCGACCGACCCTATTCGCACAAGGACCCCCTGAACGTAGGTCTGCAGCAGCTGTCGGGCTCGTCTGCCGGTACGCACACTCGATCGCGAACCGAGAGGCGGCCGGAGACGAACAGCGCCGCATCCGCTATCTCTAGACCGCCCTCGAGTTCGCCGATCGAGAGCGGCGCACCAAAACCGTACGTGCCGAGCAAGCCGACGATCGGGTCTTCCGTCAGTCGGAAATAACCGCCGAGCTCAGCGTCCGGATGGACGAAATACTCGAGGCCCTGCGGAGCGAACGGCACACCCACTAACTCCTCCTCACCCCAATAAGCGAGGAGAAGGCTATATGCTGGATCACCTCCGTCGAGAAAAATGAGGACCTGCGAAACCTCGCGCTCATCGAGGAACGGCGCGAACCGGAAGGGGAGGCCAGAAAAAAGCCCGTTCTCCTCCGTCGCCCCTTCGAGTGCATCGCTCACGGCGATGATCCGCGACTCCAAGATGTCGTCCAGCACGACATGCCGACCGTCGAATTGAAACGTCTCCGTCAGCAAGGCAGCACGCACGATCGACGACTCCCAATCGATGGAGCCGCTCATCAGCTGTGCATAACCGGCCGGGTACAAGTTCACCGTCCGAACCTCGGGAACGACCAGTTTTGCGCAGCGGCGTAACCCGTCTTCGCTTCGCCAGAATAGCGCGCGATGGCGGCCACGAATCTAGTCCGCCGCCGTTCCGCCTCGGCTGGGTTGCTGTACGGCTTCGATGGGTGCGACCAGACACGCGCAAGGAATCCGTCGAGAATCGCGTCGTAGTGCTTGATCGCAGCGATCCTCGGTAGGTGGTCGACGCTCTGCTTCGGCGTCAGCGCCACGTGGAAGTGAAGCGCATTGTCGGTGTCCGCACGGAGCTTCGGCCAAAGCCCGACCGCGTCCGGAACGTCCGTGATCCAGTAATGCGTCGGATCGGACGACTCCCAGTCGAGCGTCGGCTGCCGTACGAGCTTCTTGAGCGGGCGCCCTTTCCACTCGACCCCGAGCACCGCGACGACGTTGGTGTAGTCGTCGTACGGCGACTGGTAGTACTGGAGGAACCGCGACCGCGCATGCACAGGGCCGATCGTTGTCCTCCACGAGAGCGACCGCTCGTAGAACTCGCGGCAAGCGAGCACGAGCTCGCGCGCAGCAACCGAGCGGACGATCCCAGGAACCTGAGGGAGGGCGTCGCGCAACCACGTGTCGAGCGAAACGTCGCACTCGCAGCCCGAGCCCTCCAGAAAAATCGAATCGGCCGACATGAAGTTTTACCTGGTAAACCGTTACATCGAGGTCACTGACCGGCGGAAACGCTCGAGCAACAAGAGCGCACGGCCGTCCACCGTGAACTCGTCCTCCGTCGCCTCGATCATGCCGGCGACGTACTCGATGAGCGGGGGGTGAAACATGCGATCGATCGCCATCTCATCGTCGAGGCCGACCTCGCCTGCATCCTCATCGGGCGTACCCGCCACCACCGTCGGAACGTTGAGGTTGTTCCTGTTGAACGAGTCATAAAAGGCGTCCGGCCGCACCGTGGAGAGTGCGCTCAGCGCGCGGTTCAGGATCCCGATCAACATCGAGTCCGGGAACCGCTGCGACCCCGTATTCGGGTCGTCGGTGTCCTTCACCAGCTCCCTCGCGCCATCGAGGATCGACTGGTAGGTCGGATTCGCCACGCTTCACCTCCAAAAAACACGGCCCGCGGCGCTTAACGCACACGCGGGCCGCCGCAAGGGGCCTTCCTCAGAACGCGGGGGAGGCTGCTACGCCACGCCCTTAGGTCAGCCCATCCTGCTCGACGATGGCCCGCCCGATCGCGGCCGGGTTCACCACCTTCCGACCGTGGATCTCCAGCCCGCGGAGCAGCGTGTCGAACGACCGCTCCGAACGGATGGTCTCCGTCTTCGTGAGCTGCGCGGCGAACGCAAGCGCCGAACTCACGCCGAAGAGCACCGGGTACTCGTTCGACGGCGAAGCGCCGATCGGCTGGAGGTTGTTGCTGAGGTACAGCGTGAACCGGTCGATCATGCCCAACCGACCGTTGCGCAAGATCGACGTGCCATCGCCCGCGAGCGATGCGTTCTTCAGGTCCGACGCCTTGATCAGCGTGTTCATCCACGCCGGGATCACCATCCAACGACCCGTCTCGGGGACGTTCTGCTCGTCGAGCACCTGACCGCAGTCCAGGATGAACCGGATGACATTCTGCGAGTCGATGCTGCGCGGCAGACCGAAATCGCCCATGTTCAGGTTGCCCGAGATCCGGCCGGCGCCGAGGCCGCGGTTGTGCGGGTCGATGTCGCCGGTCGTGTCCGTCGCGAGGTAATTGAGCACCTCCTTGTCGACCTCGATCTTCATCGCCTCCGCGGCGTCCTCCGCCCACATGGAGAGGAGGTCGATGTCGGACTGGACCTCGTGCACGTCGTTCAACGCAAGGTTGAAGACGTTGCCCTTGTCGATCAGGAGCTCGATCGTGTCGCTCGACGGCCGCTGCACGATCGTGTTGAGGTCCATGCCGATCTCGTACGGCGAGACCGTGATGTTCGGGCGCGTGCGGATGATGACCTTGTCGCCCATGTTCCGGATCTCGCCCTCGTAGCGCGTCGTTGCGATCGCGCCGAGAACAGTCGCCGCGTAGAACTTCTCGACAACGAGGCCGGAAAAGACGAACGGGATGACTCGCCCGCTGTAGTCGGGGCTCGGGGCGCTGCCCGCCCACCAGGAACCATTCGTTTGCGGATACATAAGCCGGGACTCTCCTAATCAATGACCAATCCACCGAGCACGTGCTCGGAACCTTGACCAGGAGCGCCCCCGGCTTTACGGGCGGCGTATTCCCTAAGACTCTGAGACGAATTAAAGCGCCAGTATGCGCATACGTCAATACCCCGTCTATACGGGCTTGACGCGGCCCTCGGCCGTCGCAGCCATGATCTCGGCCCGGACCTTCGCCGCCTCGTCGGACGTGAGATGCGAGAATTGCGTCTTCCGCTGGGTGCGCTGGAAGAAGTCGTCGATCTCAGCCTTCGACCAGATCTTTTTCTGCTCCGTGCCCGGCATTGCCGGCGGAGTACCCCCCGGCGTAACGAAGTCGGCCGGTGTCGGCCGCGGATCCGAGGCCACGGCACTCGGGGCGGAAGTCGACTCGACGGTCGCTTTGTACGCCTTGAAAAAGGCGAGCGTCCGGTCGACGTCATTCGTCGCGACGGCCTGGTCAAGCAGCTCCTGCCGAGATACGCCCGCCAACGGATCCTTCTGCGCGAGCCACTGCAGGAACCCCTTGTCGGTGTTGAAGCGGTGGAAATCGGGATCGGCATTAAGCGACGCCATGAAGCGTGCGCGAGCCGTCTCGACCACCGTGTTCGCCGCGGTCTCCGCGGTCTTCTTCACCGGCGTCAGCCGCGTCTCGAGCTCGGGGAGGACCTCCGCGCGAGCCACGCGACGCACGAAGTCGTAGAGCTCGGGACCGAACTCGTCGATTTCCTCCGGCTTGATGAGAGTGGTATCCGGCGTAGACGCGGGCGTCGGCGGCGCCTTGCGCAACTCCTCGAGCTCGGCCTGAAGGCGCTCGAGCATGCCCCGCGTACGCCGCAGCTCCTCCGCCATCGCCGGCACCTCCGCCGAGTACTTGCCCTGAAGGACCTCGTACTTGTGCTTCCAGTCCTCGTCGAGCGGCTGGGGCTGCTGCGACGGCGGCTGGGGCTGCTGCGACGGCGGCTGGGGCGGAGGCGCCGGCTCCGACGGTGCGGCGGCTGGCGTAGGGGCCGGCGGCGTGGCGTGCGAAGCAGCCACTGCCTCGGCCGCGGCTCCAGCTTCCTGCTGGGCCTTCTTTATCTGGTCGATGGCTTCGCGAGCCTTGTCGGCTTGCGCCTTGACCTGTCGTGGGACTGCGCTCATTTACCAGCCTCCTCGATGACTTTCAGAATGCTGTTCAGCAGTGTAGCCGCGCCCTGCGCCCGGAAGAGGTTCACCTGGTCCCCAAGCTGCAGGCAGAGGGACGCATAATGGTCTCTTTCCCGGCGCAGCGCAGAGACGACGACGTCGAATTCTTTCGCGCCGGCGCCGAGCTTGAGTGCGGCGATCGATCGGAGCACCCTCTCATCGGGCATCGACAGCCGCGGGTCCACGGCCATCAGAAGAATATGCCAACCTGGAAGTCCGCCAAGTCGTCGTAATTGACACGTTCCTGCTGCTTCGACTCCTTCGCGAAGTCGAGGCGATTGGTCGTGCCCTGCGTGCTCCCGTGTCGAACAGCCTTGATGCCGTCGATGCTCGAGAAGCGGCGCGACTTGACGAGCTTCTGAACGCCGTCTTTCGATGCCATGTCAGTACGGCTGACGCCGCCCCGCGATGAAGGTGCCCGCCTTCCCCGTCGCCGGTGCACCAGCCGTGCGATTCGGCGGAAGGTCGCGATTACCCTTCGTCTTGCCGATGTACTTGCCCGCGCTGACGCCACCGTCGCCGTGCGAGCTCGGCATGCCCTGGTGGTTGCTCGTGCGGTTCGGCGGCAAGTCGCGGTTGCCCTTGGTGCCCGTCGGCATCCGGAAACCATACCCCGTCGGGTTACCCTTCGGCATTGCTCAGCTCCTGTGTTTACCGGTAAACCGGGTCTAGCACAGATACTCTATGCGCATATAGCCCGTTCGTCTACACCATGCCCTCGATGGGCTCCCTGACAGCCTCCGGACCCGCACGGACGGCGCCCGGCGCGGGCGCTGACGGCATGCCGGCGCCGAGGTTGATGGCGGCCGGCGCGTTTTCCGGTACGACGCCCTCGATCCCGAGCCCTTTCGCGACGTTCGCGAGAATTTTCGCCCGCGCCTGGGGCCCGACGACCTGAACGTCGATCGGATTGGCCGTGATCTGCAGGAATTCGAGCTGACGCATGCGGTCCTGCTCCCGCTTCACGGCGTTCTGCACGCCCTTGGTGACGATCTGCTCGTCTCCGCGGTAGTTCTCGGGGTCCGTAAGCATCAGATAATCGTAGAAATTCCGCAGAACCGGCCCTATGACCGTGCGGTCGATCCCCGCGGCGACGTTCTGGAGGGTCTTCGCGGCGTTCGACATGAGCATCGCAAGACCCGAGGCCGTCCGTCCGGCCCCGCCGACCTTCTCGTTACCCGTCATGTAGCGCGGAAGCGCGCTCACCTCGTCGGCGAGCACCGAAAATTGGGTGTAAACACTGAGGAGGTCCTGCGCGTTCGACTGCGGCTGGAAGAAATCGATCGGCCGCTGCGCCGTCGAGAGGAGCGACGGGTCGACGTTGTAGTGCCACCGCTTCCAGGGGTAGAGCTGATCGTCCTCGGCGCTCGAGATAGCACCGTCGTTGATCACGACCTGCGGGCCCGAGGAGATCGCGAGGTTGTTCACGAGCGCGCGAAGCGCCGCGTTCGACACTTCCTGGATGTCGTGGAGCACATCGGCGAGCGATTCGCCGGCGAACGACCCTGGGACCTCAACGTAGCGGCCGACGTAGTAGGGCGCAGGCTGGAAATTGAACGGGGAGATCTGCACCTGCACGACCCACCGGTCGATCAGCCATGCCGTCACGTAGTAATCGGCCGTCGGCTCGAGCTTGAAGCGCTTATATCCCCAATCGAGGAGGAGCTGGCCCGAGATCGTACCGACGTAGACGATCGTGTCGATGAAGTCGTATGTCGTTGGAACGTCTTGTCCTTCGACTCGAGATTCATCCGCTCGAACTCGGTGCCGTCCCACCACCGATAGTTGCCACGTTGGTGGTAGATCGACAGGATCTCTTCGATCGCCTTGTCGTCGACACCGGGCATTCCCTTCATCGCGGCGAGGTCCGCCCGCCTGAGCTCGACGCGCTCGCCGAACTCGGACTGCGAAGGGTCGCTCGCCATAGGCGACCAGTAAAAGTCGAACGGAGAAACCCGCTGCCAATACGGCTTTGCCACCGACACCCGCTCGAGCCGGCCGTTCACCCACTTCATCTGCGGGCGCTGCTTGATGATCGGGCCCTTGAGTACGGCGTACGGGAAGACCGGGAGATCCGCAAGGAACTCGGAGAGCGCCTGGTAGAACCCGCCCTCGACCAACGCGTCCTCGATGCGCCGCTCGACCTGCTCGGCCTGCTTCCGCGCCTGCTCGCGCGCAGCCATCTTCGCGGCCTCGTTGAGCTGCCGGAGGCGGTCGCGCACGGTCGACTCGTCGAGCGGCTCGCCAGCCTCCATGGCCGTCGTCACCTCGGTCGTGACGAGCATCGCGATCGAATCTTGGATCTCCTCCGGAACCACCGGATCCGGCGTCGGCTCGATCGCCCACGGCTTCTCGGGACCAAGGTAGACGTCGCGGAGGAGGGAAGTCGCCGCTCGGCACTTCGTGGCTGTGATGCGCGCGTAGACGGAGCTCCCGTTGAACTGGGCGATCTGCTGTTTCTTCTCCTCGTCGTACTCGCCGCGATACGCGCGCAAGCCCCGGAGGAGGCGGTCGTTGATGCCCTCGGTCTCCCGGTAGTTGCGCATCATCTCGACGCGCTGCCGGACGTACGCGGCGAGCTCAGAGGTGGGTTGCTCCTGCTCGATGGCCTTGTTCGCCATCTGCTCCTCGCGCCGACGTTCGGCGGCGACGAGCTCGTCAGGAGAGACGACTCGAACCAGCGGGTTAACGGCTGAAGCAGGTACTGCCATGGTGACGCCCTACTTGTACGCCTCCCCGACCCAAGAGGAGAGCGAATGCACGTGCGAGTGCCACGGCTTCGCCTTCCCCTGATAGAACACTATGCGCGTGTTCTCCGGTAGCTTAGCACCAAGCCGGAGTAAATGGAGCCTGTAGCTGTATACTCCGTCCTGCGGACCCCACGTCGCCTCGTTCGGTCCAAGGCAATGCTCGATCCACGCCTGATCGCTGCCGACGAGGCCGGCCCTCATCGCCGCCTTCACCGACGCGCGGCCCTGGAACTCCTCCCACACCTTCGCCCGCGCGCCCGCGGTCAGCAAAAACATGGATCCGTTGTAGTGCTGCTGACGCAAACCCGACCGGAAGATCACGAAGTCCTCGGGGCGATCCCACAGCGAGGTGAGGTCCGCGTGGATCGTACAATCGAGATCGATCGACACGAACCGCCGCCCCAGAAGCCCCTCCATCTCGCGCGAGAAGAGCCTAAGCCGGCGATAGCACGACGGGTTGTAGCCGCCTTGGGGCGGTGGGATATCGGCGTAGTCGTCCCAAACCGGGATTACCTCGACGCCCGAATCGATCCCCTTCGCGTCGTCGGTGATGCAGACAAACCGATGAGGGTGCGGGTAGTGGCGCGCCACCATCCGCCGCAGCACGTTCACGTGTTCCGCCTCGTAGGTCGTGCGGAACGCGAACGGCGGCTTCCACTTCATGCAGACAACGGTTTCCGGGAGCATGCGAGCTTCAACAAAAAACGACCAGCGCGCCCGGTGTCGATCGCCTGCACGCCTTTCATGGCCAGCCGATGCGCAAGGCACGTCGCCGCCGGCCCCGCACTGATCAAAACGACATCGGGCTCGTGCTCGAGCACCAGCGCCTCGATCTGAGGTAACACGGCATACGTCTCACGGGGCGGACACGACACTCGCGGCGCCTCGCGCGCCTTTAGCTGCACGACCCGACGAATCTTCGAATCGTCCGACTCGCAGACAACAACCGCGCGCTTACCCTCCCAAAGGGATTCGAACAGTGCGAGAAACTCCTGGGTATTGATCCACGGCGCGCTGTCAGGACGCGAAATGAACGCAGAGTAGTACGTACGATTCATGTCGACGTACGGCCAGCACCGCGGCGCGAACTTGAGCCAGTTCGAGTATTTCGGTCCATTCGGATCAAGCGTCGGAATGCCAACAAGGCACTTCTCGTGCGGCTCCGTAAGGATCTTCCGCAGCTCCTTCGCAAGGCGCTTGTTGGCGGGCTCGCGTAGCGCACGGCCCCCCGCCGCGACCTTGAACTCGCCATCGCCGAAACGTGCAAGCGAGTACCCCTCCTGGAGCTTGCGCAACGTCTCGAACTCACCAAGTACTTTCGGCCACATACTTNCGNCGGCAAGTTTCACAGCACGCGGCTCCACGGCAACGTCAGCGTCTCCGTCGGGTAGAGCTCGCCTCGATCGCGGAGCTTCTCCCAGAGCCGCTTACCGGGCATGGAATCGCGACTGCAGTGTTGGTCCGACGCGTCCGGGATTGCATGCCGCGTGTAGACGTGCAGCGCCACGTTCCCAGGAAAAATCTTGAGCGGATACAAGCTTTCCGCTCGACGCAAAAACTCGTTCCCGCCGCCGAGCACTCCGACGAATTTCTCGTTGTACCCGCCAACCTTCCAGTAGTGTTTGCGCCGGCAAAGGTAGCTATCGACGTGCGGATGTACCTCACCGAAGTCGGCGTCGTCCGGAAGGCCATTTTTCTTGAAATCCTTCTTCCTCGTCTCATCCGCCTTGCCGACGCGGAACCGACGGAAGCGGAACCAATCCCCCCACGAGACCGTGTGCTGCGGAATCTCGAGTAAGTGCTCCACCGGCAAGATATGGTCGATGTCGATGTGGAGAAGCCACTGCGTCACGGCCCGCGTCGACGCGAGGTTGCGGCAGAACTCGCGTGCCCAGGGGATGTCGACGCCGGTTCGATAGACCTCGAGNCGTGCGAGCGTCTGCTCGCTCGCGAGCTCCTCCACGATCGGCAGCGCGGGCTCGGGACTTCCGTCGTCGACGAGGATGATCCGCATGCCGGGCGGATATTTGTTCCACTCCTCGATCTGCCGCCGGAGCATGCCGACGTTGCGGTAGTACGGCACGCAAAGCGTGATCTCTTCGAGCGGCACAGGCCCATGCGTTGATGCCATTACATCCTCCAATACTGCGCGACCCACGGATACCTACGCTGCACATCCGCACTCCACGGCGGCGAGTGCCCCGCAGTAAACACGAGACGCGTCGAAGGCTGCGGGCCCGCTCGCAACCAGTTAACCTTCACGAGCCCATCCTGCACACCCCACGACCCCTCCGGCGGNAAGAGTTTGNACGTCATCCATGCCTGGTCGGAGCCTGTGCCGGACGACGTCGCTGCGAGCGCCGGCGACGTCTCAGGGTCGAACTCGTCCCACACCTCAGGGTGCGACCCTGTCCGCAGCAGATACGCCCCGCCTTTGAGCTTCGGCTCTTTGTCGTCGACCCATCCAACGAAGTCCTCGTCGCGCTCGACGAGCGGCGTGAGGTCACCGGTCACGATCACATCGATGTCGAGCGCAAACACCCGCTCGCCGAGCACCGTAGCCTCGCGCGAGAAGACCCAGAGCCGCCGGTAACAGTTCGGGAAGTACTTCTTCCTCCCCCACGCGTGCGCGGCGTCGTATTTCACCTGGTGCGGATTGACGAGCTCCTCGAACGTCGTCTCCGGCATCGGAAACGCCTCGATGCGCGGATCGAGCCCACGCGTGTCGTCCGTAATGCAAACCAGCTTGTGCGGGAACGGCGCATGCCGCTCGAGCATCGCCCGAAGCACGTTCACGTGCTCAGAGCGAAAGAGCCGCGGCCCATGCGGCTGCTTCGGCACCCACTTCCAACAGACGAACGTGATCACCGCTTCTCTCCGTAGCGAAGCTCGAGAAGCAGCTCGAGGTAGTGGATCGCCTTACGGAGGTCGTCTGCGCCGCCCTTCATCTCGTGGCGGCAGACGTATTTGACGACGTTTCCCTCGGCAAAGCCTAGGCGATTGCGTTCGATGAACTCGATCGGCTGGATGGCGAAACGCTTGTAGTGGTCGCCGCCTTCCTGAACGTTAAGCGCGCTCATGTCCACGCCCCCACCGGCATAGGCGCCTTTTTCGGCGGCGGCCTGAAGTGCGCGACGATACGCGGCATGACCGCCTGCGTCGTGCCGAGGCAGAGGTACTGCAAGGCGTCGTGCAGGTCCGCCCACGGCCGCACCTTGTCGGGCTTCTCGTCCATCGAACCGTCCTTCTTGGCCTTGAAGA
>JGI12419J13241_1000546_pt1 | contig 12453 bp, 9 predicted proteins | sample BGWIniCompost_FD_13241 | JGI IMG/M metagenome (IMG submission 13241)
CCCCGCTCCACCAGGATCTCCCCTGGCTTCAGGCTCTCCGGCCGCTCCTGATCGCCCGGCTCCGCCAACGGGCCGAGCTTCACCCGCTCGCCCCGGAAGGTGGTCCAGGCGCCCGGCGCCGGAGTGCAGGCGCGGATACGCCGATCCACCGCGAAGGCGGGATCTTCCCAGCGCACCCGGGCATCCGCGGGGGTGATCTTCGGGGCCAACGTGACCCCGTCCGCGGGCTGCGGAACCGCACGGGCCCGGCCATCCTCGATCGCGTCCAACACGTCCACCAGCAGCGAGGCGCCGCGCTGGGCCAACCGCTCCAGAAGGTCACCGGCGGTGTCGCGGGGCCCGATCGGCTCGGTCAACGAACCGAAGATCGGCCCGGTGTCCAGCCCTTCCTCCAGCTGGAACACGCACGCCCCGGTGATCTCATCACCGTGCAGCACCGCGTGCTGCACCGGCGCCGCCCCCCGCCACGCGGGCAGCAGTGAGAAATGCAAGTTAACCCAGCCGTACCGGGGGATCTGGAGCGCGTCGGGTGGGATCAGCGCTCCGTAAGCCACCACCGGCACACAGTCCGGGGCCACCTGCGCCAGCCACTCCAGGAACTCCGGTTCCCGGGGCCGCGCCGGCGTACGGACCTCAATGCCGCGCTCGTCGGCCCACTGGCCGACCGGGGAGCGCACCAGGCGGCGTCCTCGGCCGGCGGGCGCATCGGGACGGGTCACCACCGCGACCAGCTCATGCCGAGACGCCGCGATCGCGTCCAACGCCGGGAGAGCCACCTCGGGCGTACCCGCGAAGACCAGTCGCACCGCACAACCCCCTGCAAGACGATCTTGATATCGGAACTACCTGATCGTCCCACGGATCGGGTGCGGGCTGACCTTAACCTGGGGTGGTGGTTCCCCGTTCCACTCCGCCTCCCGGATGGCCTTCATGGCCTCCTTGCGGGTCTCCGGGTCGAGCCGGTCGATAAACAAGATCCCGTCAAGGTGGTCGGTCTCGTGCTGGACACAGCGCGCCATCAGGCCACTGCCGACCAGCTGCACCGGGTCGCCGTAGGCGTTGAAACCTTTGGCCACCACGTTCTGCCGACGTTTGGTGTCGAAGTACAGCCCGGGGAGCGACAGGCAGCCCTCGGGCCCGTCCTGCTCCTCCTCGTCGGGGAAGTCCAGGACCGGATTGACGATGTGCCCGATCACATCGTCAACGTTGAAGGTGAACACCCGCAGACTCACCCCCAACTGGGGGGCGGCCAGACCGGCGCCGTCGGCGTCCAGCATGGTGTCGGTCAAATCCCGCACCAGCTTGCGCAGCTCCTTGTCGAAGTCCACCACAGGCTCGGCCGGTGTGCGCAGGACCGGGTCGCCAAAGAGACGAATTGGCTTAACAGCCACAGCTCTCCCCTCATCACAGAGACGGTTTCCCAGTGTACGGCTGGATCAGCTCACTGCACGGATGCCGTTCGGCCCGACAGGTGCCGCCTGACGCCTCCCCGGCGGTAACGGCCTCCGGTGCTTTACTCCAAACCGCCCGCACGATCGGTGCGCAGCTGCCATGCGGGCGTCAACACTGACCCACAGGTAAGTACCTGACTTTTTTGTGAGTACTTGCGCAATACGCTCCCGCACGCGAGTCTGAGTCTCGTCACGAAATCTCTTTATTTCTGGAGAAATAATGAGCGCAGCTGACATCCCCCGCCACATCCATCAGCTTTCTCGGGCTCGGGGCGATGGGGCAGGCGATGGTGACGAGTTTTCTGGAAACTGGTTATTCCATCACCGTGTGGAATCGGACCGCGTCTAAGGCCGATGATCTGATATCCAAAGGAGCGGTACGCGCGGACACGGTCGCCGAGGCCGTGGCGGCCAGCCCGCTGGTGATCACGTGTCTGTGGGATTACGCCGTGGTTCGTGACGTGCTCGCCCCTGCGGCCGACGCCCTGTCCGGACGGGTACTGGTGAATCTCACCAACGGCTCCCCCGATCAGGCCCGCGCCATGGCCGTCTGGGCCGGTGAGCACGGCGCCAGCTACCTGGACGGCGGCATCATGGCCGTCCCTCCGATGATTGGTCAGCCGTCGGCCCTGATTCTTTACAGCGGCGACGCCGCGGCGTTCGAGAAGTACCGGGCCACCTTGGAGACGCTGGGAACCGCCCGGTACCTCGGATCCGACCCTGGATTCGCGCCATTGTATGACCTGGCCATGCTCATCGGCATGTACGGCATGCTCATGGGCGCTGTGCAGTCGTTAACCATGATCCGCGCCGCGGGGGATGACCCCAGGGAATTCAGCGCATCATTCCTGATTCCTTGGTTGAACGCCATGTCCGGCTCAATCCCTCAATACGCCGAGAACATTCAGTCAGGAAAACACACCGTCGATGTGGTTTCCAATCTCGCCATGCAGGCCGCGGCCTTCCCTAATGCCGTCCAGGCCTGCGCATCATTAGGGGTACGCCTGGACTTCCTCCTGCCGCTGAAAGCGCTCATGGAGCAGGCGGTCGCTGACGGGCATCGCGACGCGGACCTGAGTGTGCTGGCCGAGCTGCTGACCTCCTGACCGTTCCCGGCTGCCGACGCCCACACGCGCGTCCGCCCGTCACGTGCGATGCATACGCGACGAGTAGGCCCCGATACGCCGGTGCCACTCGTCACGGGCGCCGGCGGCCAACCAGTCGCACGCCTTCTCCTGCGGGTTGTCCGGGTTCACCCGCACCAAGCGAGCGACGTCCTGATGACGGGTCAGGTCACGACCATCGCCATGCTCTCTGGCGGCATCACGCCTCAAACGACCCGTAAGGCTAACCGCCTGCAACTCAGTTACGTAAAGCTATCAAAGCTACGCACACAGCTACCTGACGTAGTGGTCCAGGTTGTGGTGCCATCCGACATGCCTGGTCAGGCTGCCGTCAGCCCCTGGGGAGGGTGGAGAGCCACACATCTTGTCCACCCTTCCCACCTCACATGCTCAGGTTGGCTTCGGGCACCTGACCAGCGACGGGATGGGCACCAACCCGCCACTGCTGTTACAGCAGGTCCAAGGGGTCGATCTGGATCCGGATCGGGTCAGGGGCGCGGCGGGCGCTGCGGACCCCGGCAGCGGCGTGCAGGGCACGGGCGAGCGCGGGCCCGGCGGCCCGACGGGCCCGTAGCAACATCCGCTCCATTGGCCGCCCGTCCTCCTCGGGCAGCTCCACCGGCCCCAGCTCCTCCACGCCGGCCGGCAGCTCGGCCAGGGACAGCAGNTCCGCCACCGCCTCGGGCGTACCGGTGAGGCTGGCCATCCGGACGGCNGGGGGAAAGCCGAGTTCGCGGCGCTCAGCGAGCTCACGTTCGGCGTACCACCCGGGGTCGAACCGCAGCAGCGCCTGAACCACGGCCAGTCCGCCGTCGGCGATCACCACCACCTGTCCGCCGGCCGACGCAGGGCGCGCCAGGGCAGCAGCCGACAGCCAACGGCGTAGCGTCTCCTCCCCGGCCCGCAGGTCAGCCCGGGTGAGCAGCGCCCAGGTATCCAGCAGCAGCACCGCGCCGTAGCCGCCTTCGGCGATCGGTTCGGCGCCGGGTGTGGCCACCACCAGCGACGCGGTCCCAGGGACCGTGTCGAGGACTTCGTCCCGACCGGAGGTACGCACCGGAACACCCGGCAATGCCCGCCCCATCTCCTCGGCGGTTCGTCGGGCTCCGATGACGGAGGCCCGCAGTGCCCGCCCCCCACAGGTAGGGCAGGCGTAGTTGACGGCGACGCGGGCGCACCACCGGCACACCGCTGCAGCGGTCGCCGACGGTAGGGCCAGGGGCCCTGAGCAGTGAGGGCAGCGGGCGGAGGTCCGACATGTCATGCAGGCGACCGCGGGGATGTAGCCCCGGCGGGGCACCTGCACCAGCACCGGCGTGTCCGCGGCCAGGGCCCGACGGGCCGCCCGCCAGGCCACCGAGGGGAACCGGGCGGTGACCGCGCCAGGGTCGCGTTCTCGCTCCACATCGTCAGCGGCCGGTATCACCCGGGGAGCGCGTTCGCGGAGCACGGCTCGGTGGGCCACCAGAGGATGTGCCCAGCCGGTCTCCAACAGCAGCTGTCCTTCGGCGGTGCGGGTGTACCCGGCCAGCAGCACACCCGCCTGGCAGCGCGCAGCGCGGGTCAGCAGCACCTCGCGGGCGTGGGGGTAGGGGGCGCGGGGCTCGGCGTGCTGGTCGTCGCCGTCGTCCCAGATGACCACCAGCCCAAGCCGGGCGACTGGCGCGAACATGGCGGCCCGGGTACCTACCACTGCGCGGGCCCAGCCCCGACGGGCGGCCCGGCTGGCGGCCAGGAAGCGCCGATACCGCTGTCGTGGGCCGAGCGCGGCAGCGAGGACGACGTGCCGGTCGGCCCCGCCCAGACATCTGGTCAGCGCGCGATCCATCCGCGCCAGGTCCCGGGCGTCGGGGACGATCACCACGGCGCCCCGGTCGGCGGCCAGGGTCGCGGCGACCGCCTCGGCGATCCGGGTCGGCCAGTCCTCCCCCGGCATCGCCGTCCATACCGCGCGTGCCGGGCGGCCCTGCCTCAAAGCCCGCAGGTACGCCGGTCCGGCGGTGTAGTGGCACCAGCCGGCGTTCGGGTCCGGAAGCGGGACGGCTCCTGTGGGTTCGGGTGGCTCCGGTTCGGCCTCAGCGGCGGCATGCCGAGGAGGGATGGCCAGCCGGAGCACGTCTGCCAGGGTGCCGGCGTACCGATCGGCGACCGCCCGCGCAAGGTCAGCGATCTCCGGGTCCAGGACCCGCTCAGCGGAGCCGGCGTAGTCCACGTACAGCAGCTCTCCAGGGTGGTCGCTGCTGGAGACCCGTTCCAGGACGTAGCCGTCGACGCGTTGCCCAGCGAAACGGACCCGGACTCGACCGCCGGGCACCACCCGGTCGTCCAGCTCCTGGGGCACCAGGTAGTCGAATGGGCGGTCCAGATGCGGCAGCGGGATGTCGACGCAGACCCGGGCGACCGGCAAGTGTTCGGCGGCGACACGCCCTGTCCGCGCGGCGCTTCCGGTCCGCTTGGCGGCGGTGCCCTCAGTGCGCTGCGGGGTCAAGGCGCGGCGGGACCGCGGGGTGGGCGCACTGGTCACGGTGTGGTCCTATCACGCCCGTGTGACCTCGTTGTCGCCTCCCCGGTCGCGCTCAGGGCTCTCACACCGGCGTGAGGCCACTCCTTGTGTGGTCATGGCCATAGGGACGACGACGGGGTACGCACGATCGCTGGTGAGGCGATCCCGCGTACCCCGTGGGCCGTCTGTGGCGTCTCTCAGCGTGCCGCTGCGGCGCTGACGGTGGCTGAAGGTGCAGTAGACCGACAGCAGGTGTCAGAGACCGACGGCGGACTTCAGGTCGGCCACCCGGTCGGTGCGTTCCCAGGTCAAGTCCGGCAGCTCACGACCGAAGTGTCCGTAGGCGGCGGTCTGCTGATAGATCGGCCGCAGCAGGTCAAGGTCGCGGATGATGGCGGCCGGACGCAGGTCGAACACCTCGTTGATGGCCTTCTCGATCCGCTCCACCGGCACCGTCTCGGTACCGAAGGTCTCCACGAACAGGCTCACCGGGTGGGCCTTGCCGATGGCGTAGGCCACCTGCACCTCGCACCGCTCGGCCAGGCCGGCGGCGACCACGTTCTTGGCCACCCACCGCATGGCGTAGGCGGCGGACCGGTCCCCCTTGGAGGGGTCCTTGCCGGAGAACGCGCCACCGCCGTGGCGGGCATACCCACCGTAGGTGTCCACGATGATCTTGCGACCGGTCAGTCCGGCGTCCCCCATGGGGCCACCGATCTCAAAACGCCCGGTCGGGTTGACCAGCAGCCGGTAACCGGTGGTTTCCAGGCCCAGGTTCTCCAGCTCGGGGGCGATCACGTGCTCCCGGACGTCAGGGGTCAGCAGCGACTCCAGCGAGATGTCGGGAGCGTGCTGGCTGGAGACCACGACGGTGTCCAACCGGACCGGCTTGAAGCCGTCGTACTCGATGGTGACCTGGGTCTTGCCGTCCGGACGGAGGTAGGGAATCGTGCCGTCTTTACGTACTGCGGCCAGGCGACGCGCCAGTCGGTGTGCCAGGGCGATCGGCAACGGCATCAACTCAGGGGTCTCGCTGCAGGCGAACCCGAACATCATCCCCTGGTCACCGGCGCCCTGAGAGTCCAGTGGGTCGACGGCTTCACCCGACCGCCGCTCAATGGCGTTGTCCACGCCCTGGGCGATGTCCGGGGACTGAGAGCCGATGGAGACGCTGACACCACAGGACGCGCCGTCGAAACCCTTCTTGGATGAGTCGTAACCGATCCGCAGGATCGTGTCACGCACGATCGTGGGGATGTCGGCGTAAGCCTCGGTAGTCACTTCACCCGCCACGTGCACCTGACCGGTGGTGATCAGGGTCTCCACGGCGACCCGGCTGCGCGGGTCCTGGGCGAGCAGTGCGTCGAGGATCCCATCGCTGATCTGGTCAGCGATCTTGTCAGGGTGCCCCTCGGTCACCGATTCAGACGTGAACAGCCGGCGTGCCACTGTGCTCCTTCGGGTATGGCGTCGAGATCGGGCGGAAGTCTATAGCCCCACTAGGTTATGGGGAATCCGTACGGCGTCGTTGTGCGACCACCGGTCACTGAGCATTATTCAGAGCCGCCTTTCACGCTTGGTCGGGGTACCGCAAAAGGCGAACCCTGATTACTCAGTGTCCCACCCACTAGTTGGACGCTGATGCAGTTCTGGTCCGTGTAGTGAGCAGCCTAACCGCGAATCCGACTGTCGACAGGCTCGGGGCGCGACCACGTCCGTACGGAGGTGGCGTCTTCAGTTGACTCTCCCGAGATCGGATCTGGCTCGAGGCCCACTCAGGCAAGGCTAGGCCGACGGCAGGGTCAGAAACGACAGGATCAGGAAGACAGTCGGGCGACGACCAGGTCCCACACCGCGTCCGCCACATCCTCTTTGGGCATCTCTGGCAGCTCCAGGCGGGAGCCGTCGGCCCCCAGCACCGTCACGGTGTTGACATCGGCCCCAAACGCCTTGCCCGGCCCTACCTCATTAAGGACCACAAGATCGCCGTTTTTGGCGATCAGCTTGGCTCGGGCGTTCGCTTCCCCATTGTCGGTTTCAGCCGCGAAGACGACCAGCACCTGCCCCGGCGCCTTACGGCGCCCCAATTCGGCGGCGATGTCGGGATTGGGCACCAACGTCAGCTCAGGTGCCGCGTTATCGGCCCCTTTCTTAATCTTGCTCGATGAGTAGGTGGCAGGCCGGAAATCCGCCGGGGCGGCGGCCATCACGACCGCGTCGGCGGTTTCCGCAGCGGCGAGGGTACGCGTACGCAGCTGCTCGGTCGTCTCCACCCTCACCACCTCGACCCCGGCGGGGTCGGGCAGCGCCACATTGGCCGCTATCAGGGTGACTCGAGCGCCTCTGGCCACGGCTACTCGCGCAAACGCGTACCCCTGTTTGCCGGAGGAGCGGTTCCCTATAAAGCGCACCGGATCCAGGTACTCCCGTGTGCCACCGGCCGTGACCACCACATGTCGGCCGCTGAGATCCGGCCTTAAGCCGGCCGCTCCTCGACGCAACAGGCGCCGGGCGACGAAGAAGATCTCCTCCGGTTCGGGGAGCCGCCCCTTGCCGGTGTCCGCCCCGGTCAGACGCCCCACGGCAGGTTCAAGCACGACCGCGCCACGCCGCCGTAAGGTCGCGACGTTGTCCTGGGTGGCGGCGTGCTCCCACATCTCGGTGTGCATGGCGGGCGCATACAGCACCGGTGCCCGGGTGGTGAGCAGGGTGTTGGTGAGTAAGTCATCGGCCAGCCCGTGGGCGGCGCGGGCGAGCAGGTCGGCGGTGGCCGGCGCCACGACCACCAGGTCAGCTTCCCGACCCAGGTGGACGTGCGGCACCTGGTGGACCTCGGACCACACGTCGGTGGCCACTGGCTCACCAGACAGCGCCGCCCAGGTGGGTTGCCCGACGAAACGGAGAGCGGCCTCGGTCGGGATCACCCGTACCCGATGGCCGGACTCGGTGAACTGACGCAGTAACTCGGCGGCCTTGTAGGCGGCGATCCCGCCGCCAACCCCCAAGATGACGCGTGGCACGGCGGCCTGGTGGCGTCAGTTGTCGCCGACGGGCTCGGCGGTCAGCAGTCCGGCGTTGATCTCCCGCAGCGCGATCGACAGCGGCTTCTCCTGCGGGGTGGTCTCGACCAGAGGGCCGACGTACTCCAGCAACCCTTCACCGAGCTGGCTGTAGTAGGCGTTGATCTGACGCGCCCGCTTAGCGGCGAAGATGACGAGCGCGTACTTGGACGGGCTCTTCTCCAGCAGTTCGTCGATGGGCGGGTTGGTGATGCCCTCAGGATTAGCGACGGTTCCGGACACGCGGATCAACCTCAACGTTCCACGCAAGATCCCGACAAGCGGGCTCTTGTCCAACGGCGGATAGATGCGGGTACGCCGATCATGATTAGTGCTTGACGGGCGTCCTCGCTAATGAACCGATCAATCTTACCAACTCTTCGGTGGCCTGCTCGATGGAGTGGTTGACGATCGTCACGTCGAACTCCGGCTCGGCGGCCAGTTCGGTGCGGGCCAGCTCCAAACGACGCTGGATGGTCTGCGCATCCTCGGTGCCGCGTCCCACCAGGCGCCGCTCCAGCTCCTCCCAGCTGGGAGGAGCCAGGAACACCAGCAGAGTGTCCGGCATTGCGGCGCGTACCTGTCGGGCCCCCTGCAGGTCGATCTCCAGCAGCGCGGGCAGGCCACGGGCGAGCCGTTCCAGAACGGGACGGCGGGGCGTGCCGTACCGGTTACCGGCGTACTCGGCCCATTCCAGCATCTCGCCAGCGGCGACCATGCGATCGAACTCGGCGTCGTCCACGAAGTGGTAGTGCACCCCGTCGATCTCTCCAGGGCGTGGGCGTCGGGTAGTGGCCGACACCGACAACCACACCTGGGGATAGTGCGCGCGTAGGCGCTCAACCACGCTCCCCTTGCCCACTCCCGACGGACCGGACAGGACGGTCAGGCGGGCCGAGGTAGCGGGCTCAGCGGTCGCTTCTGAGAAGGTCACCGCTTGTTTTTACCGAACTTGGGCGACGTTCACGCACCCGACCTCCGGCAACACGAGGACGATCTCCACGATCACGGCACCACAACGACATCGCGTTACCGCGCGAACGCAGCACGCGCTGCCGGACGCCCAGCGCGCACAGCTGCGCCCGGTCTGGCTCCGATGGCTCTCTCCTGATGGGTGATGTAGATCACCGCACGGTGTTGGGTGAATCACCATGCCGGCGCGGCGAGGCTACCGGGTACCCGGCGTGCGAGGAGTACGCCACCGGGTACCCGGCCCGGAGTACCCGTGCCACCGGGTATCCGTGACGAAGGACACACAGCGGCACGGAGCACACCGTTGGTGCCTCAGCAGGACACCGGCTGGATCGGATCAGCTGCCAGCGCCGCCGAATTCGGCAAGCAGGGCGCGGCGCTGATGCTCACCGAGACCGCGCAGACGACGGCTTTCGGCGATCCGCAGCCGCTCCATGATCTGAGCGGCACGCACCTTGCCGATGCCCGGCAGTGCCTCCAGGACGGAGGACACCTTGAGCTTGCCGATCACCTCATCGGACTCGGCTCGGGTGAGCACCTCGGCGAGCGTGGTGTCGCCCTGCTTGAGCTTCTCTTTGAGCTCGGCGCGGGCCTTTCGGGCAGCGGCCGCCTTCTCCAACGCGGCGGCGCGCTGCTCAGGGCTGAGCGACGGGAGCGGCACGAAGGTCTCCTTGTGGTGAGAGGCCATGCGATTCCAGCGCCGGGAAAACTAGCCGGCTAAGGGGGCATCAGGCAACGTCGGGGTCGGCGTGCCGGACCTATCCGGTCGGTCACCTCACCGGCCCGACGGGTAGGATGCATGATCTACATCCTTTTTGCCAGATTCCGTGAGGCTCCCAACCGGGCTACCCGGCGGTAAGCGTTGTTCACAACTTGTTACCTGAGCAGGTCAGGGCTTCGCAAGAGCAAGTGATGGACGACGCCTTAAAAAGGTTTCCCCACAATACGACCACAACTGTCATGAAACCGACTCGACTCCTTTAATGGAGGACTTAGCCACCGATGAGTCGGTAGGGGTAAACCGCTCGAGAAGTACTTCGGAAGCAGGTCGGCCCCAGGGCGGCACGTATCCCCGATGTCACCCGGAACCGACCCTGCTCCTACGATCAAGACTCCAGCAGCACCTGGCGGCAAACGTCGATCAGCCGCGCGGCGGCGTCCCGCAGGGCGGTCACACGAGGGCCTTGCTCCAGCACCTCCCGGGAGACCGAGGGCAACACCGCTCGTCTGACCGGGCCGAACACGGTCCGCAGGTCAGCGGGGGTGGCTCCCTGAGCCCCCAGACCGGGGGCCAGAAAAGGACCGTTCACCGCAGACAGGTCATGCCCGGTCTCACCCACGGTCGCGCCGACCACCACCCCGATCGACCCCAGGGGGGTGGCGCCTGCGTTGAGCGCCGCGACCTCGTCCAGGATGGTCTGGGCGACGGTCCGCCCATCAGGGCCGACCGCGTGCTGGACCTGGCGTCCCTCCGGATTGGAGGTCAACGCCAGCACGAAAACTCCCCGCTGATGCGCTTCAGCGGCCTCCAGCAGAGGCCGCAGCGCCCCCAGCCCCAGATACGGGCTGGCCGTCACCGCATCCACCGACAGCGGGCTGGTCGGCTCCAGGTAGGCCTGGGCGTACGCCCGCACCGTGGAGCCGATGTCGCCCCGCTTGGCGTCCAGCAGTACCAGGGCGCCGGCCTGCCGCGCCTGTGTGATCACCGTCTCTAAGACCGCCAGCCCGCGTGAGCCGAACCGTTCGAAGAACGCGATCTGGGGTTTGAGCACCGCCACCTGTTCCCCGAGCGCGTCGACCACCGTCCGCGCGAACCGCTCCAGCCCGGCGGGGTCCTCAGAAAGCCCCCAGCGGGCCAGGAGGGCCCCGTGAGGATCAATTCCCACACACAAGGGCCCTCTGGCCTCCACGGCGGCTACAAGACGCGCTCCGAACGTTTTTTCGCCCACAGTCACTCCTCCCTCTTCGCCGTCCCGAGGGACCGGGTCCCGAGAGCGGAGTGCAGCCGCTGGAGCGAACGCACCGTCATCTCGCCCCGCCGCAGCGCCTCAATCCCCATCACGGCCGCCACCGCCCCTTGCACCGTGGTGATGCACGGGGTGTCGGTGGTCACCGCGGCGCTGCGGATCTCGTACCCGTCCGCCCGCGGCCCGGAGCCGTGCGGCGTGTTGATCACCAGGTCCACACCGCCCGAGAGGATCAGGTCCACCGCGTGCGGGCCATCCCCGCCCGCCTCGTAGTGCTTGCGGATCTCCCGGCAGGCGATTCCGTGGCGACGCAGCACCGCGGCGGTTCCGGCAGTGGCCACGATCTGGAAGCCCAGGTCAGCGAGGCGTTTGACGCAGAACACCATCGCCCGCTTGTCCCGGTCGGCCACCGACACGAACACCGAGCCTTCGGTGGGCAACGACCCGTACGCGGCCGCCTGGGACTTGGCGAACGCGTGCCCGAAGGCGGTGTCGATCCCCATCACCTCGCCGGTGGACTTCATCTCCGGCCCCAGCAGGGAGTCCACTCCCTGCCCGCTAGTGGTGCGGAACCGCTTGAAGGGCAGCACCGCCTCCTTAACCGCGATGGGGGCGTCGGCCGGCCGGTCACCACCGTCCCCCTCGGCCGGCAGCAGCCCTTCGGCGCGCAGCTGCGCCAAGGTGGCGCCCATCATGACCCGAGCCGCCACCTTCGCCAGGGGGACGCCGGTCGCCTTAGAGACGAACGGCACGGTTCGGCTCGCCCGGGGGTTGGCCTCCAGCACGTACAGCACGTCGTCCTTGAGGGCGTACTGGACGTTGAGCAGGCCGCGTACCCCCAGCCCACGGGCGATGGCTTCGGTGTAGCGCCGCACCTTGGCCAGGATGGAGGAGGTGAGCGTAATCGGGGGCAGCGCGCAGGCGGAGTCTCCGGAGTGGATGCCGGCCTCCTCGATGTGCTCCATCACACCGCCGATGAACACCTCTCCGGTGGCGTCGGCGACCGCATCCACGTCGATCTCGATGGCGTCGTCCAGGAACCGGTCCACCAGAACCGGGTGCTCCGGGCTGACCTCGGTGGCCCGCGCGATATAGCTGGCGAGGCTGTCCTCGTCGTACACGATCTCCATACCGCGCCCGCCCAGGACGTAGGAGGGCCGGACCAGGACCGGGTAGCCGATCCGCGCGGCGATCTGGCGGGCCTCCTCGAAGCTGGTCGCGGTGCCGTGCGCCGGCGCAGGCAGACCGGCCTCCGCCAGCAGCCGTCCGAACGCGCCCCGCTCCTCGGCGAGGTGGATCGCCTGCGGCGGGGTGCCCACCACCGGCAACCCGGCGTCGGCCAACGCCTGCGCCAGGCCCAGCGGGGTCTGTCCCCCC
>JGI12419J13241_1000549_pt1 | contig 12407 bp, 13 predicted proteins | sample BGWIniCompost_FD_13241 | JGI IMG/M metagenome (IMG submission 13241)
CCGCCGCACCCGCAACCCCCTCCCCAACGACAACGGCGGCGGCTAGACGGTTTTGTGGGTCGGAAATGCGGGCGCAGCCCGCATTTCCGACCCACAGAACGGCGAGGGGCGACCCCGCCGTCAGTCCATGACTTCGACGATCTCCTTGTAGATGCGGTCCACGCTGGGGATCGCCATGTCCTCGAGCGTCTCGGCGGCCGGCAAGGGGATGTGCGGAGTGGTGATCCGCACCACCGGCCCGTCCAGGTCCCAGAACGCCTCATGGCCGACGATCGAGGCGATCTCGGCGCCCCACCCGCACAGCCGGGGGTTCTCCTCGACGGTGAACAGCCGGCCGGTCTTGGCCACCGACGACAGGATCGTCTGGGTATCGAGGGGCACGAGGCTGCGCAGGTCGATCACCTCCGCCGAGATGCCCTCGGCGGCGAGGCGCTCGGCGGCCTGCAGGGCTCGCGGCACCATCAGCGCCAGGGCCACGATCGTGCAGTCGGTGCCCTCCCGGACGACCTTGGCCACACCCAGCTCGTCGACGATCTCGCCTTCGGGGACCTCGCCCTTGGTGGCGAGGAGCGACTTGTGCTCCAAGAAGACGACCGGGTCGGGATCACGCACCGCCGCGGCCATCAGCCCCACCACGTCNCGCGGCGTCGACGGGGCGACCACCTTGAGGCCGGGGATCATCATGCACCAGTTCTCCACCGACTGGGAGTGCTGGGCNCCGAAGCGGGCCCCGCCGCCGTTGTGGGTGCGGATCACCACCGGGACGGTCACCTGGCCACCGGTCATGTACCGGGTCTTGGCCATCTGGTTGGCGAGGATGTCGAAGCAGACGGCGATGAAGTCCGAGAACATGATCTCGGCGATCACCGGGATGCCGGTCATGGCCGCCCCCATCGCCGCGCCCAGGATGGCCTGCTCGGAGATCGGGGTGTCCCGCACCCGGTCGGGCCCGAACTGCTCCAACAGCCCCACGGTGGTCTTGAACACGCCCCCGGCGGCGGCGATGTCTTCGCCCAGCATCACCAGGCGGGGGTCCCGCCGCATCTCCTGGGCGATCCCGTACGCGATCGCGTCGCGGTAGCTCATCTCCGCCATGAGGATCCTCCATCGGCCCACACATCGGTCATGAGGCTCTCCGGGTCGGGCGGCGGGCTCGACTTGGCGAACTCGGTCGCCTCGTCGACGCGCCGGGCGACGTCCTGGGCGATCTTGGTCAGCTCGATCTCGGGCACGCCGAGCCGGAGCAGCCGCTGGTGGTACAGGGTGAGGGGGTCGCGCTGCAGCCAGGCGTCGACCTCCTCTTTGGGACGGTACTTGCCGGGGTCGGCCCGCGAGTGGCCGCCGTGGCGGTACGTGACCGCCTCGACCAGGGACGGACCGCCACCGGAGCGCGCCTTCTCGATGAGGCGCCGGGCGGTGTCGTAGACCTCGTCGGCATCGTTGCCGTCGACGACGATCCGCTCGAGCCCGTAAGCGGCGGCCCGGTCGGCGGCCGGGTGCTCGACGGGGGTCACCAGGTCGATCGGCGTGTACTCCATGTAGAGGTTGTTCTCGCACACGAACACGATCGGGAGCTTCCAGATGGCGGCGAAGTTGATCGCCTCGTGGAACGCCCCGATGTTGGTGGTCCCGTCACCGAAGAAGGCCACGGTCACCTGGTCGCTGCCCCGCATCTGCGCCGACCAGGCGGCGCCGTTGGCGATGCACAGGTGGGCGCCGATGATGGCGTAGGAGCCCATCATCCCGTGCTCCACCGAGGTCAGGTGCATCGACCCGCCCTTGCCGCCCAACAGGCCGGTGCCGCGTCCCAACAACTCGGCCATCACCGGCCCCATGGGGACGCCGCGGGCCAGGGTGTGGGCGTGGCCCCGGTAGGTGGCGAAGGTGTAGTCGTCGCGGCGCATCGCCATGGCGAAGCCCGTAGCCACCGCCTCCATGCCGAGGGACAGGTGGCTGGTGCCCTTGACCAGGTTCTGCATGAACAGGTCGTAGGCCCGCTTCTCGAACTGGCGGAGCTCCTGTTGGAGCTCGTACATGCGCATCCGCTGGTCGAGCGGGATGTCGATGCGGTCGTTGGCCTCGTTCGGCGGCGACGGCAGCCGCGGCGGACGGTTGGAGTAGTCCAGCAGCTGCGGGTCGAAAGTCTCAGTACTCATTGGCCACCATCAGTTCCTCGCACGGGAAGAGGGTGGTGACCTGCGGTCCGTCCTTCGTCACCACCATCATCTCCTCGATCCGCGCCGCCGACCGCCCGTCCTTGGCGGGGGCGTACGTCTCGAGGGCGAAGTACATCCCTTCCTTGATCTCGATCGGGTCGTCGAGCGAGTTCAGGCGGCTGATTATCGGCCTCTCGTGGAGGCCGACGCCGACACCGTGGCCGAACTGGAGGCCGAAGGCGTCCATCTCGTCCTCGAAACCGAACTCCTCGGCCCGCGGCCACACCTTGGCGATCATGTCGGTCGTGTTGCCGGGCTTCACCAGCTCGATGGCGGCGTCCATCCACTCCCGGGCCTGCTTGAAGGCGTCGCGCTGGGCCTGGGTGGCGCGGCCCACCACGAAGGTGCGGTAGTAGCAGGTGCGGTAGCCGTTGTAGGCGTGGATGATGTCGAAGTACGCCTGGTCGCCGGGACGGATGATCCGGTCGGAGAAGACGTGCGGGTGGGGCGAGCAGCGCTCGCCGGCGATCGAGTTGATCGCCTCCACGAACTCCGAGCCCATCTCGAACAGGCGGGCGTGGGCCAGGGCGACGATGTCCGACTCGCGCACGCCGGGCTTCAGGGCCTCGAAGATGTCCTGGTAGACGCCGTCGACCATCGCCGAGGCCTGGGTGAGCAGGACGATCTCGTCCTGGTTCTTGATCTCCCTGGCCTTCATCATGGTCTGCTGGCCGTCGACGACGTTGAGCCCTTCCTTCTGCAGGGCGAGGAAGACGGCGGTCTCGGCCATGTCGACTCCGAGCCTCTCGTTCTCGAGGCCCTCGTCGCGCAGGACGGCGGCGATCTCCTTGGCGGCCCGGGCGTGCAAGCCGGCCTCGGGGCCGATGGCGCCCTGGAGGCCGGTGTTGCCCCCCACCGAGTTCTCGGTGTCGTACATGTGGGGGAGCTGGAGGCGATGGGCCTTGGCGGCGGAGCCGAAGTCCCAGATCCGAGGCCGCCCGTTGCGGGTCAGCAAAGCCCAGCGCTCACCCTTGTTGAACGCCCAGTACCCGATCTGGGTGGAGGTGACGTAGCGGATGTTGGAGGTCTCGAAGAGGAGCAGGGCCCCGATGTCGTCTTCCTCCATCTGGCGACGGGTCCGCTCCAGCCGGTACTGGCGAAGGCGTTCGAAGTCGACCCGCTGCTCCCAGTCCACCGCCATGACGCCGGGAGCGGGAGTCGTTGCAACGGGGAACTCAGACATGGTTCTTCTCCTTCTCTCTAAGGTTGCACTCTAATGACTTCAAACGTTTGCTGTTCCCCGGAACAGGAGAAATGTGGTTCTCTCCGGTGGGTGCACCCGCCTGAGGATAGACCGATGCTGCAATCGCTTGCGGGATCGGAGCTGCCGACCGAGCCGGACGACCGAGGAGGGTCGAGATGAGCGACATGACAGTGAGCGTCATCGGCATGGGGCGCATGGGCGCGGCGATGGCCCGGCGCATCGCCGGGGCCGGTTTCCGCACGGTGGTCTGGAACCGCACGGCGGAGAAGGCCGAGGCGGTGGCCGGAGAGATCGGGGCCGAGGTGGCGAACAGCGCGGCTGATGCTGCCGCTTCTTCGGAGGTGGTGGTGTGCAGCCTGGCTGACGACGCCGCCCTGATGGCCGCCCACACGGGCCCCGGCGGGATCCTCGAGGGGATCGGCGCCGGGACGGTGGTGGTGGAGACGAGCACTGTCGATCCGGAACGCCGGGGCCTGGCTGCTCGACGCTCCCGTCTCGGGAAGCGTCGCCCTGGTCGAACAGGGCGCCTTGACGTCCATGGTCGGCGGCGACGCCGAGGCGCTGGAGAAGGCCCGACCGGTGATCGAGAGCTACTCGAAGACGGTGTTCCACCTCGGCGGCAACGGCACGGGAGCCACCATGAAGCTCGCCGTCAACTCGCTGGTCCATGCCACCAACCTCGCCATCGCCGAGGCCCTGGTGCTGGCGGAGAAGGCGGGCGTGGACCGGCTGAAGACCTACGAGGTGTTCGCGGCCAGCGCCGCGTCGTCGCCGTTCCTCCAGTACAAGCGGCAGGCGTTCGAGCGGCCGGGAGAGATGCCGGTGGCCTTCAGCCTCGACCTGGTGCGAAAGGACCTCGAGCTGATCCTCGGCCTTGCCCGACGCGTCGGGGCTCCCATGGAGCAGCTGGACGCCACCGCCGAAGTCACCGCCCGCGCCGTCGACGCCGGCATGGGCGCCGACGACATGAGCGCCCTGGCGGTGATGCTGCGGGATCAGAGCCCGGCGTAGGCCGGGCCGGCGTGGACCGGCCGCCCTCCCACGAGCGTCAGCTCCGAGCGGATGGAGGGCAGTTCGGCCGGGTCCACCTCGAACGGGTCGGCGGTGAGCACCGCCACGTCGGCCATCGCCCCCGGCTCGAGATGGCCCCGCTCCTCCTCCTCGAAGCTGAACCAGGCACTTCCCCGCGTGTAGGCGACGAGGGCCTGCTCGATCGTCAGCCGGTGCCTCGGGGCCCGGGGAGGGGCGCCGTCGAAGGACTCGCCGGTGACCAGCCACCAGATCGCCAGCCACGGATCGTGGGGGGTGACGACCGTGGCGTCGGTGCCGGCGCCCAGCGGGATCCCCATCGCCAGGATGTCGCCCAGGGGCGGGGCGTTGTGGGCCACCTCCTCGCCCCAAACGGCCGCCGAGTCGGCGCTGCGGTAGATGAGACGGTTCTGGATGGCGAGCCCCACCCCGAGGCGGCGGACCCGCTCGAGGTTCTGGCGGCCGATCGCCTCGGCGTGGGCGAGCGAGAAGCGGCGGCCGGCGATGCCGTGCTTGCGGTCGACCTCCTCGAAGACGTCGAGCACCGCCGAGATGGTGGAGTCGAGGATGGCGTGGATGTGCACCGGCCAGCCGTTCGCCGCCAGCAGGTCGACGGCCTCCGCCAGCTCCCGCTTGGCCTCCTCGGTCACCTCGAACGGGCGGACTCCCTCCATGTCGTGGCAGCCGAAGTGGACGATCTCGCCCATGCCGACGTAGCGGAGGAGCTCGTCCCCGAAGCCGGGCTGGACGTAGCGGATCCAGTTGCGGACGTCCTCCAGCTCGTTGCCACGGCTCCCTGGCACCAGGTACAGCCGGATGCGCATGTCGAGCTGCCGGCTCCGCCACAGATCGAACATGGCCTCGTAGGACTCGGGGGTGACGCCTATCCCCCCGGGGTCGATGGCGCCGGTGACTCCCCGCGACAGGAAGTCGGCCACGAGCGCCCTCGTGGAGGCCTTCTGCTCGGAGAGGGTGGGCCGCTCGAAGAGCGACAGCACCCGCCCGAAGGCCGGCGGGCCGACCTTTCCGGTCGGCCGGCCGTCCGCGTCCCGCTCGACGCCGGGGACGTCTCCGTCGGCCAGCACCAGCTCGAGGCCCTTCGAGTTGAGGAGCCCTTCCTCGTAGAGGAGCTGCACGTAGACCGGGTGGTCGCCTCCGACCGAGTCGAGCTCGTCGCGGGTGGGGCCTCGCTTCTCGCGGAAGCGGCCGGGGTGCCATCCGCCCAGGACCCGGAGCCAGGAGCCGCCCGGCCGGGCGGAGGCGGCCTCCCGGATCCGCTCCAAGCCGGCCTCGAGGGAGGTGACGTCGTCCCAGCGGACCACGTCGTTCCAAGTCAGCCCCGCCCGCATGACGTGCACGTGGGAATCGATCAGGCCGGGGATCGCCCGGCGCCCCTCGAGGTCGATCTCGTGGTGTCCGCGGCGCAGCGCCGATGCCACCTCGGCCCGTGATCCGGCGGCGACCACCCGGCCGGCGCTGATCCCGATGGCTTCGACCGTGCGATGACCGGTCCAGATCGGACCGCCTGCGACCAGTACGTCCCGGCTCACTGCACCAGCACGCGGCGAGGGGCGATCTTGAGGGTGACCCGCTCCGACTGGATCGGGTTGCGGTAGTCGTGGCCGAGGTACTTGTTGGAGAGGCGGTCGATCATCTCCCTCCCCTCTTCTCCGCCGACGATCTCGACGACCTCACCCCGGATCTCGGCGCGATGCCACATGTCGTTTCGATCCCAGACCAGGACCGTGACCCGGGGATCGCGTTGGACGTTGCGGGCCTTCTGGCGGTGGCGCTCGGTGTTGACGAGGACGTGCTCGCCGTCGGTGTCCACCCACACGATCTGGGTCTGGGGGTGCCCGTCGGGCATGAGGGTGGTGAGAGCGGCGTAGTTGGGACCTTGCAACAATTCGATGGCCTTGGGATCCAGCATGCGGCGAGCCTACCAAACATCTGCAATCGGTTGCAGATGTTGGTGTCAGGGCAGGTAGGCGCCCGACACCCGCACCACCTCGGCCAGGAGAGCCCGCAGTTGGGCCGTCTGCTGGTCGGAGAGAACGCCCAGCACTCGCCGGTCCGCCTCCTCGGCGAACGAGCGGGTCCGCTCCGCCAGCTGCCTTCCTGTCTCGGTGAGGAAGAAGCGCTTGGAGCGGCCGTCGTCGGGATCGTCGGCACGCATCACCCAGCCCCGGCGCTCCATCCCTTTGATGAGGCTCGTCACGCTCGGGCGCTCCACGAGGAGGATCTGTTCGAGGTCGGAGTTGGTGGCGCCAGGGAAGTGGAGGAGAACGCCGAGCGCGCTCCACTGCGCGGCGGTGAGCCCGGCGTCGCGCGCCAGCCTCTCCAGTTCCCGCCGCAGAGCGGTGTAGACGATCTTGAGCAGGCGGCCGGTGGGGCCCCGTTCCCAGTCCCACGCCACCGGCCGGGCGGAGAGCGTCACGCCGGGCGGCTCCTGGGACGACGGCGGCTGCGGAGCCACACCACTGCCACGAAGAAGACCAGCCACTGGAGCGGGATGAGCGCCTCGAACGTGTGGCCCACCCGCAACTCGCTCGCGGCGGCTCCGACCATGAGCCCACCGAGTGCCGCCGCCGCCCAGGTGGTGAGACGAGGGACGAGCAGGCCGATACCCCCGGCGATCTCGGCCACCCCCAACCATGACCCGCAACCAGCCCGGGTAGCCGAGCGCGGCGAACATCTCGAGCATCTGGGAGTTGCCGGCCACCTTCTGGATCCTGTTCTGGACGAAGAACCCCGCGGCCAGGACCAGGAGCGCCCAGCCCGCGACTGTCAGTGCACGATCTCGCATAGTAGTTAGAATTCTAACTACCTTCCCTGCTGCGAGCCAACGCACGCAACGGGTGGGATCTAGACGCCGAGATAGGCGGTGCGCACGTCGGGGTCGTCGAGGAGGTCGGCGGCGGCTGCTTCCTTGACGATCCTCCCCTGCTCGAGGACGTAGCCCCGCGATGCCAGCTCCAGCGCCTCGACCACGTTTTGTTCGACGACCAGCACCGACACGCCCTCGGCGTTGATCCGTTGGAGGATCTCGAAGATCGTGTCGACGATCACCGGAGCCAGCCCGAGGGAAGGCTCGTCCAACAGGAGGAGCCTCGGTTCCGCCATCAACGCCCGCCCGATGGCGAGCATCTGTTGTTCACCACCGCTGAGGCTGCCGGCCAGCTGGTTGGCCCGCTCGGCGAGGCGGGGGAAGATCTCACAGACCCGCTCGTAGTTCTCCTTGCGCCGGGCGCGTGCCGCCCGGTGGTAGCCGCCGATCAGGAGGTTGTCGGTGACCGTCATGTCGGCGAAGACCTGCCGGCCCTCGGGCACCACCGCCACCCCGGCCGTGCACACCCGATGGGGCGGGAGGGCGGTGATCTCCGTCCCGTCGAAGACGATGCGGCCTCCCCACGCCGGGTGGATGCCGGCGATGACGTTGACCAGGGTGCTCTTGCCGGCGCCGTTGGGCCCGATGATCGTGACGATCTCCCCGTCGCCGACCCGCAGGGACACGTCCCACAGCGCCTGGGCCTGGCCGTAGCCCGCCCGTACCGATTCGACCTCAAGCACTCTGCGCTCGCTTTCCCAGATACGCCGTGACGACCTCGGGCAGCCGCATGACCTCCCCCGGGTCGCCGTCGGCGATGACCTTGCCCCTGTCCAGCACCATGATCCGGGTGGCGAGGGAGGTCACCACCCGGACGAGGTGCTCGACGATCACGATCGTGATCCCCGAGTCGTGGATCCGCCTCACCATCTCGATCGACTCGTTCACCTCGGCGGGGTTGAGCCCCGACAGCACCTCGTCGAGGAACAGGATGCGGGGCCGTGCCGCCAGCGCCCGCGCCAGCTCCAGGTACTTGAGCTGGTGGAGGTTGAGGCTGGTGATGGGCTCATCGGCATACGCCTCCAGCCCGACGAACTCCAGCCACTCCCGAGCCGCCTCCCGGGCCTCTCCCGGGCTCTTGGGCTCGGCCCCGAACATCAACGGGACCGACACGTTCTCCAACGCCGTCATCGTCGAGAACGGACGGGGGATCTGATAGGTGCGGGCCAGGCCCATCTCGATGATCCGATGGGCGGGTCGGTCGGTGATGTCCTCCCCGTCGAGCACCACGCGGCCGCTGTCCGCCTCGTAGTGGCCGCTGAGGACGTTGATCAGGGTCGACTTGCCCGACCCGTTGGGACCGACCAACCCCAGGATCTCGCCGTCGTCGACGTGGCCCGACACACCGTCCAGGGCGTGGACGCCCCCGAAGTGCTTGACGAGGTCCTCGAAGCGGAGATCAGCCACCCACCACCTCCTCGATCGCTTGGGTCGCGGGCGCACCCGACTGGGGACGGCGGCGTCTGCCCACGGGGACCATGGCCCCGAGGACCGCCCCCAACAGCGTGTAGGCCAGATGGGTGACGGCCGAGTCGAGGGGCCCCAGCACGAAGCCGGCGGCCACGCCCACCGCCGCCCCGATCGCCGTGACCAGCGGACGCTCCCGCATCCGCAGGTACAGGCCCTCCTTGATCGCCACGATCATCAGGATGAGGAGGGCTCCGACGATGATGTCGCTGACCGCCTCGAGGCCGGCCCGGTTGAGCCGGTCGCTCATCGTGTGCACCACGAGCGCCCCCAGCACCGGGCCCATCCAGTGGCGGGTCCCGCCCAGGATGCTCATCAGGATCACCATCAGCGGCACCCTGATGTTGAAGACCTCTTCGATGGTGACGTAGCTCACCTGGAGGGCGTGGACCGCCCCCGACAGGCCCGCCAGGAACGAGGTGAGGCCGAGAGCGATCATCTTGAAGCGGAAGGTGGGCACTCCCAGCGTCTCGGCCACGTCCTCGTCGTCGCGGATGGAGAACAATCCCCAGCCCAGCCGCGAGTTCTGCACGACCTGGACCACGACGACCGCCAGCACCGCGGTGATGAGGCCCAGCCGGAAGATCATCTGGGGATGGGTGCCCAGGGCGTCGGGGGTGGGCACCGAGGACAGCGGGATCCCCTGGCCGCCGTCGATGGTGGGGCTGATCCGGGCGACCGCCCCCAGCACGAACGCCACGGCCAGCGTCATCAGGGCGAAGATCTCGCCGCGCAGGCGCCGGAGGCGGAACACGACCAGGCCGATGAACAGCCCGAGCACCGAGGCCAGCAACCCGCCGACCACGAACGTGGGGAGGAGCGGCCAGCCGCGTTTGACGACCAGGACACCCAGGGCGTAGACGCCGACGCCGTAGAAGGCGCCCTGACCGAAGCTGAAGTACCCGGAGAAGCCGGTGAACAGGTTCCACGACGACGCCTGGGTCACCCAGAAGAACACCGTGTAGGCGAAGAGGAGGTAGAAGATCGGCCACCCGGCGGCGTCCACGAGGTTCGGGTAGAACCACAGGGCCACCGCCACCACGAGGGTCACGGCGGGCCCGAGCCAAGGCCGCTGTCTCATATCGAGGACCTCCCCATGATCCCCTGGGGGCGGAACAGGAGGGTGGCGATCAGCACCAGGAAGATCGCCAGCGGCGCCATCGGCGGGCCCCCGACGACGGTGGCGACGCCGCCCACGAAGCCGATGATCACGGCGGCGATGAGGGTGCCGAGCGTGCTGCCGAGACCGCCGAGGATCACCACGGAGAACACGATGCCGAACCACTCGACCGCCAGGCCCGGCCACAGCGCCCGGCTCATGGCGATGAACACCCCGGCGATGGCGGCGAAGGCGGCCGCCAGGCCGGCGAGCCTCATCGCCACGCGGTGGGGGTCGATGCCGAAGGCGCGGGCCACGTCGCGGTCCTGGGAGAGGGCGCGCACCGCCCGGCCGAAATCCGTCTTCTCCATCAGGTACCGGGTGCCGAACGCCACGATCACCGCCACCACGAAGGCGGCGAGCTGGGGGACCGGCAAGGCGATGTCACCCAGCCACACCGACTGGGACTGGTAGGGGTTCTGGACGGTGTCCATGCGGCGGAAGTCGGCCGTCCACACCGTCGAGGCGATGCTCTCGAAGATGATGAAGAGCCCGAAGGTGAGCAGGAGCGACTCGAACTCGGAGACCCGCAGCTTGTCGAACGCCCACTGCAACGCCATCCCCGCCAGGGCGAACACGGGGACACACACGAGGATGGCCGCGAAGGGATCCCACCCGTACGAGAAGGCCAGCTGATAGGTGAAGTACCCCGAGAGCAGGATGAACGAAAAGTGGGCCAGGTTGATGATCTTCAGCACGCCCCACGACAGGGACATGCCGAGTGACATCATCGCGTAGATGCCTCCGGACAGGAGGCCCGACACGATGGACTGTGTCCAGAGTGACACTGCGGCGGACTCTCTCCTCGGTCGGGGAGGAGGCGCCGGGCCGTCGCCGCGGCACCTCCTCCGACGTCATCGACTAGTTGTCCGGCGAATACTGGATGGTGCGGTCCGGAGCAGCCTTCTCCTCCGGGTACACGACCCACCAGTCTCCGTCCTGGACCTGCTTCACGTACGACAGGTCGCCGTAGTAGTTGTTCGACTCGGTGCCGTAGGTGTACTCGCCGAAGATCGTCTTGACCGGGTTGTTCCGCAAGTAGTCGCAGATCTCCTGGTGATCGAGCGAGCCGGCGCCTTCGACACCCTGCACCAGGGTCTCCCAGGCCGCCCAGGAGGCGCTGGCCTGGGTCTCCATCTCCGGATAGGGGATGCCGGCCTCGGTCGCCGCCTCGCGGAAGGCGTCGGCGACCTCGGCGTAGACCGGATCGTCGGTGAACGGGGGATGCGACTCGAACGCCGTCACCGACAGGACGCCTTCTGCGCTCTCGCCGGCGCCGAGCACCGGGCCCGGGGCGGGCCACTGCATGAACATGCCGGCCGGCTGGTAGTTGAGGGCATCGAGCGCCGCGATCAGGTTGGGGCCGTCCACGCCCAGGGCGCCGAGGTAGACGAAGTCGGGGTCGGCGTCGCGCACCTGTGCGGCGATCGGGCCCCAGTCGCTGATGTCCAGCGGGTACTGGACGTCGAGCACCACCTCGTAGCCCCGTTCCTCGGCGATCTGCTTGGCGCCCTTGGCGTCGTTGGGATCACCCGTGTCGGGGTTGCCGGGGGGGGGGGGGGGGGGGGGGGGGGGACTCCAGAGCATCGAAGACGAGCTCGGGGTTGGTGATGTTCGGGTAGCGCCCGGTCGGCCACGACGGGAAGTGGCACTCGTAACCGAAGGCGTAGGTCAGGCTCCCGGTGTGCTGCGGGTACACGTAGCCGTAGCGCTCCGCCACCTGGATGGCGGCGGCGATGGCACCGGTCCCGTAGGGGCCCATGATGAGGTCGACGCCGTCCTCGGTGATGAGCCGCTCGTAGAGAGCAGCCGCCTGGTCGGCCACGGACTCGTCGTCCAGGACACGCCACTCGACCGGCCGGCCCAGGAGGCCGCCGCTGGCGTTGAGCCGCTCGACGAACAGGTCGCCGGCGACCTTGTGGATCGCCGCGGTCGGCGCCAGCGGGCCGGTGAGCGCCAGCGTGCTGCCGATGACGATGGGGTCGCCCGAAGGCGCCTCCGCCTCTTCGTCGTCGCCGGCCCCGGTCGCCGGGGTGGTGTCCTCGCCCGCCGTGGTGGCCGGCCCTCCGGCTGTCGTGTCAGGAGCCGCCGTGGTAGCCGACCCTCCCCCGCCACCGCAGGCGGCGAGGATCATGGCCAGGGCGGCCAAGAGTGCGATCACTCGCTTCATCTGTCTCCTCCTCGCTTTCTCAGCACCACCGGTTGCAACCGTTTGTGATGCCGGGGCACATTACCGCAATCGCTTGAAACGCGTCAGGGTTTCACAGACAAGACCTCGTCATGTTCCCGGCCTCCCCTCTCTCCTCTCCCCTCAGGCGGGCGGGGCGACGGCGATGGCGGATATCTCCAGACGCAGCCGCGGGTCGGTGGCCAGCGACTTCACCTCGACGGAGGTGCTGGTGGGGATGTGACCGCCGAACCAGCGGCCCTGGTAGGCGTTGACCA
>JGI12419J13241_1000602_pt1 | contig 12030 bp, 10 predicted proteins | sample BGWIniCompost_FD_13241 | JGI IMG/M metagenome (IMG submission 13241)
ACCTCGCGCAGCGTCAGCGGCTTGAGGTACTGCACGCCCTTCTCGAAGAACTCCCGCTGCCGGTCGACGATGAAGTTCATCACCTTGAGCATCGTCTGGCGCCGTTGCTCGATCGCCTGGATCATCCAGTTGGCGCTGTTCAGCTTGCTCGAGATGAACTCCTTGTTCTCGCCCTGGAACTTGTTCTTGTCCTTCGCGATCTCGCGATAGGCGCGCGAGAGCTTGAGCCGCGGTAGGCTCGTGTCGTTCAGGAAGACGAGGTACTCCCCGTCGATCTTCTCGACGATCAGGTCCGGAGTGATGTAGTTGTCCGTTGGGCTCGAGTACTTGATCCCCGGCTTCGGGTCCAGCTTGGCCACCTCATCGGCGGCCGCCTGGACGTCCTTCGGCGTGATCGAGAGCTCTTTCGAGATCTCGGACCACCGGTGGTTGATGAGCTGCTCGAAGTAGTCACGGACGATGCGATACGCGAGGGTGTCCTCCTTTCCCGCATCCGCGAGCTGGAGGAGCAGGCATTCCCTCAGGTCGCGCGCGCCGATCCCCGGAGGATCGAAGCCCTGGATGACGCGGAGCATCTCCTCCGCCTCCTCGAGCGTGAAGGGCTCGAGCGGCTGGCCATCCTGGGCCCACGTCGCCCCTTCCTTCCTGACCCACTCGTTCAGGCCCTCCAGCACCTCCTCGAGCGAGCACGACAGATAGCCGTTGTCGTCGATGTTCCCGATGATCTCTTCGCCGAGGAGCATCTGCCGCTCGGACAGGCGGAGCAGCACGAGCTGATCCCGGAGGTGGTCGGCCAGGTCCCGGGTCTCGACCGGCACCGGCTCGTAGTACTCCTTCTCCTCGTATTCGGCGCGGCGGCCACCGGCCTCGAAGCCGTCCAGGAGGATCTCCTCCCAGTCGATCTGCTCTTCCTGCTCCTTTTCCTCTTTCTGCTTCTCCTTGTCGTTGAGCGCGGCCTCTTCCTCGGGCGAGACCGGGGGCTCCTCGAGCTCAAGGAACGGGTTGTTGAGCAGCTCCTGCTTGATGTGCTGCTGGAGGTCGAGGAGCGGCATGTAAAGAAGATCCATCGCCTGATACAGGCGAGGATTGATCTTCATCTCCTGGCGGAGCTGCGTGCCCTGGTAGAGTCCTGTCTTGATACTCATACCACTTCCGGTCGCCGATAACGTTCGCGCATGCGCGCCGTCAGCGTCGGGCCGAAATAGATCTCGGCAACCTCGTCGTTCCAGACCAGTTCGGCGACGGTACCCGAGACCCGCACGCGACCGTCGTACATGATATACGCCCGATCCACGATGTCGAGCGTCTGCTCGACGTTGTGATCGGTGATGATCACCCCGATCCCGCGGTGGCGGAGCCCCGCCACGATCTGCTGGATATCGTGGACGGCGATCGGGTCCACGCCGGCGAACGGCTCATCCAGCAGCATGAATTTCGGGTTGCTCACCAACGCCCGCGTGATCTCGAGGCGGCGGCGCTCCCCACCCGAAAGGGAGTACGCCTTCGACCTGCGCAGGTGCTTGATCGACAGCTCGTCGAGCAACGTCTCGAGACGCTCCAGCCGCTCCGCCTTGGACAGCGGAAGCGTCTCGAGGATCGCGAGGATGTTCTCCTCGACCGTGAGCTTACGGAAGATCGACGGCTCCTGCGCAAGGTAGCCGATCCCCCGGCGAGCCCGCTGGTACATGGGCACGTCCGTCAACTCGACGTCGTCGAGGTAGACGTGACCTTCGTCCGGGGAGATCAACCCCACGATCATGTAGAACGTGGTCGTCTTCCCCGCCCCGTTCGGCCCGAGCAGCCCCACGATCTCACCCTGAGATACGTGGAGGTCTACATTGTTGACGACTCGCCTCTTGCGAAACTCCTTGACGAGCCCTCGTGCCGAGAGCGTGCTGCCGTGTGCCGGCGCGGGATCCACCGAATCCAGATACACGGAGCCCGCAATCTTCGGCTCGGTCATAATCAGCAAATTCCTTACCGTTGCGGTGGTGCCCCCTGCCGGGATTCGGCAGCCCTGTTCGCGTCGAGCTCGCGGCCAGTGCCGCGATCTTCTCTTGGCTGAAGGTGATACCCTCGGATCGGTCCTTCAGCCTCCACACTCACGACCTCTCCGTCCTGAAGAAACAAAGTGATCCGGTTCGCCGTCAGGTAATTCACCCCGGGTCGGTCCTTCCCTTCCTCGCGGATCCTGTAGAGCGACTGCGCCCTGCCGCCCTCGCCGATGGCGACGAGGCGCTCGAGCACCACACGCTCCTTCGCCTCGCCGTCCAAGGCCGAGGCCGCCGTGTCCGGTTCCGGCGGCGCTTCGGCGAAGTAGCCGATGATCGTGTCCCCCCGCAGCCAGTCCCGACCGACTTCCTCCGGCAGCAACGCCGTCAACGAGTCGGCCGTCCTCTCCCCGTACGCGTTCCCCACCGCGACGACCAGATCCAGACGGTCGTCCGAGACCACGGCGTCGATGGAGTCCGCCACGAGCCAGAACTCCGTGGCGGTCGCCAGGGGCTGAGGGCCAACGGTCCGGCGCGGCCCGCGCGGCCTCGCATCCGCCTCGTTCGTCGCGGCCGCTGCCGAGTCGGCCGCCACCTCCCCCTGTCCGGCACCCGTCGCAGCCCCGGTTCGATCGGCGTTCACCGCCACGTCCCCGGAGTCCCGGAGCGCCTCCGGCCCCGGCGCCCTCGCGACCCCGGAGTCCGCCTCGACCTCCCCCGGCAGGCGCATGGCGATCATCCGATGGACCGCGCCGTCCCGGAAGTAGACCTGGAGCTCCGGCGCATCCACCCGGAGATCCTCGGAGAGCAGGATCGCGTCCCCGAGCGCCCGCACTTCCCGGAGACCTTCGCCTTCCAGGAAGGCGACGAGGCTGTCACCCGAAAGGGTGAATCTCTCGTCCTCGATCATCGCATCGCCGATCAGGACCGCCCGCTGTTCGACCTGATCGAAATCCGCTTCGGCTGCGGTGCCGTGCGTCGTGCCACGCTGGAGCTCGACGTTGCCGACGGCTCGGAACAATCTCTCGCCAGTGATCTCCATGACGTCGGCGTCGACCTCGAGCGGCGGCGCCTCCTCGGACGATACACTCATGGTGTCCGTCCGGGCCTTCGAATCGTACAACGTCGCGTGGGGCCGGCCCCGGACAATGGCCCAGCTCTCCGGCCGGTCATCCGTCGCTCTCAGGTACTCGAGCTCGCTCCCGTTGCGCACGACCGACCCGTCCACGCGATCGGTCAGGACCACGTTCCCGCGAGCGACCAGGCGACCGTCGGCATGCTCGTAATCGACCCGGTCGGCCGTGAGCGACTTGAGCGAGTCTTGGAAGAAGACCCGTCCGATGAACTCGCGGCGTCCGGACGCGCTGTGGCTGATCATGGTGTCGGCGCGCACCATGACGCCGTCGTTGCACCGGATCTCGGCCTCGCCGCTCAGGATCACGCGCTCATCGACCGTCCCCTGGTGCAGGACGCGCAGATCGTCCGCGTGAACGATCTCGCACTCCCGCACCGAAGGCACTTCTTGAGCGCCGGCCGACGGCGCCGGCCACGCCGCCATACACGCCAGGAGCAAGGCCCAGCGTCGTCGCATCAGAATCCAATCTCGACGCCGTCCGCACGGCCGCGAGGCTCGCGAAGGACAAGGTCCCGGAGATGCCCGTCCGCGTCCAGCCTCGCCTCGAAGCTTTCACCGACGAGCTGCGCGCCGTTGCGCGTGTGAACGGTCCGCACGTCGCTCCAGATCCGCGACAGGTTCGGGTCGTAGTGGAGCTCGTCGGTCTCAATCCGCCTGCCGTCGACGGTCACGAGCACGACCCGCCCCCGCGCGACCATGGCCTGCGAGCGCTGGTTCAATTCCCCGGTCTCCGACGTCAGCTCGGCCGCCTGCTCGCCGGTGGCCCGGAACAGCACGAGGTGCACCTTAGCGAGCTCGACCCGCGAGGACTCCTCGTAGACGTAGCCCGTGTCGGCCCGGAGCAATGCCTGCCGGATACCGTCCTTGGTCACGAACTGCTCGAGGCCGATGACGACGTTGTCCGCCTTCAACCGGGCGAGCTCCTCCCCGGCGACCGGTCCCTGGTCGCCGGCGCTGCACGCGGCGAAGAGCAAGGCGGCGAGCACCCACCCCGCTGACCTGATCATACCGCGCCTGCCCGCATGAGATCGTGCAGGTGAACGATGCCGAGGAGCCGCCTCTCCGCGTCGACGACCGGGAGCGCCATGATCCCGTGCTTCTCCATGAGGAATACCGCGGCGGCCGCCAGCTCATCGGGCCCGATGATCTTCGGCGTCCGGTTCATGACCTCCGCGACCGGGACGCTGAGAGGATCCGGGTGCCGCTCCATCAGGCGGGTCAGGTCCCCGGCGGTCACGACTCCTACTACCCGCGAATCGCCGTCGAGGATCGGCACCGTGCCTCGCTTCTCGGCAAGGAGCACCACGCATTCTCGCATGATCGCGGTCTCGGGGAGCGACGGGACGTCGTCCACGAGCATNACGTGNCGGACGCGGAGCGTGAGCTTGCGTCCGAGCGCCCCGCCCGGATGGAGGCGGGCGAAGTCCTCGCGCGAGAAGCCGCGGCGCAGGAGGAGTGCGACGGCCAGAGCGTCGCCGAGGGCGAGGGTGACCGTGGTCGAGGTCGTCGGCGCGAGGTCGTGGGGGCACGCCTCCTCGGACACCGAGCAATCCAGGGCCACCGTCGCCGAGTGGGCGAGCGTGGAATCGAGGCGGCCGGTCATGGCGATGATCGCCACCCCAAGGCGAGTGAGGTACTCGATCAGGCCGTTCAGTTCCTCGGACTCGCCGCTCTTCGAGATGAGGATGGCCACGTCTCCGCGGCCGACGATCCCCAGATCGCCGTGCATCCCCTCGACGGGGTGCAGGAAGATGGCCGGCGTGCCGGTCGACGTGAGGGTGGCGGCGATCTTCCGCCCGATGATCCCGCTCTTCCCGATCCCGCTCACGATGACGCGCCCGGGCGCGTCGAAGATCAGGCGAACGGCGTGCAGGAACCGCTCGTCGAGGCGGCCCTCGAGGGCGCGGAGCGCCTCGGCCTCGACACGGATCACATTCCGGGCACGGCGCAGCAGCTCGTCGTCGTCACGAACGGCGAGATCCTGCGACGCCGTCGTCCGCACGCCGGTGGTTTCGACCTCAACGCTCATGGGACGGATCCTTTACTTCACGTGACCGCTGGTACTCGACGACCAGTCGGCTCCATTCCCCTCGCGCCTTGAGAAGCGCCTCGGCGAACTCGCGGACGGCGCCGCGGCCGCCGGGGCGCCGCGTCTGCCAGACGGCCAGGGCCCTCACTTCCGGAACCGCGTTCGCGACCGCCACCGGGAGTCCGACGCGGGCGAGGACCGCGAGGTCGGCCAGGTCGTCGCCGACGAAGGCGATGTGCTCCCAGTCGACGCCGTGCTCGGCCATCAGGCGCTCGAGCGCCGGCAGCTTCTTCGCGCTCGAGTCCTGGTAACACGGGATCTTCAGCTCCTCCGCCCGGATCCGGGTGGCCTCCGACTCCCTTCCGCTCACGAGGGCGACCGGGAGACCGGCCGCCCGCAGCATCCCGATCCCGATCCCGTCGGTGATGTCGAACTTCTTGAGCTCGATCGCCTCTCCACTTTGCGTCCTGCCGATATAGACCCCGTTGTCTGTGAGAACGCCGTCGACGTCGAGGGCCACGAGGCGGACGCGGCGAGCGAGCTCGCGCGGGATCCGCCTAGGCACCGCGCTCCTCCCGCTGTCCGGCACCCGCGGGATCGCCGGCGACGGCCTCGCGGATCGCGAGCACCGTCTCGAGGAGCGGCCGCAGGCGATCCAGGCGGAGCATATTGGTCCCATCCGACGGCGCGCGGGCCGGATCCGGATGGACCTCGAGGAACAACCCATCGGCGCCGGCCGCCACGGCGGCGCGAACGAGCGGGGGGACGAACTCCGGGTCGCCTCCGCTCGACCCGTCGGCGCGCCCTGGTCGCTGCACCGAATGCGTCCCGTCGAAGATCGCCGGGGCGCCAGTNGCCTCGCGCATNCGGGCGAAGGAGCGCATGTCGACCACCAGGTCGCCNTAGCCNTGGAANGTGCCGCGCTCCGTCACGGTCACCGCATTGGCGCCGGCCGCCCGCGCCTTCCCCACCGCACCGGCCATCTCCTCGGGCGCCATCCACTGCCCTTTCTTGATGTTGACCGGCCGACTCGTGGCCGCGACCGCCGTCACCAGATCCGTCTGTCGGCACAGGAAGGCGGGGATCTGGAGCGCGTCGCACACCTCCGCGGCGGGCTGCGCCTGCCAGGGCTCGTGGACGTCCGTGAGCACGGGGAGCCCCGTCGCCTCTCGGACACGGGCGAGGCGTCGGAGCCCCTCCTCGAGGCCGGGGCCGCGAGGCGAATCGATCCGGCTCCGGTTCGCCTTGTCGAACGACGCTTTGAAGACGATCGGCAGCCCGAGCTCCTCGGAGATCCGAGCCAGCTCCTCGGCAACCGTGAGGTTCAGCCGGTCGTCCTCGACCAGGCACGGCCCGGCGATCAGGAAGAACGGCCCGCCCGTTCGGAACAGCCGCTCCACCCCGGCCGGACCCTCCCGCGACGACATCAGCGGGCGACCGGCGCGGGTTTGGCCACCCGCGCCGGCTCCTCGACCGAAACGAGGCCCCTGCGCTCCATCGCCGCCCGGATGAAGGACGCGAACAGCGGATGGGGCCGCATGGGTCGCGACTTCAGCTCCGGATGGAACTGGCACCCGATGAACCACGGGTGGTCCGGAATCTCGATCATCTCGACCAGATTCCCATCCGGAGACAGACCGCTGAAGCGCATCCCGTGTTCCGCCATCAGGTCGCGGTATGCGTTGTTGACCTCGTAGCGATGCCGATGGCGCTCGCTGATCTCGAGCACGCCGTAGATCTCGTGCGCGCGCGAGCCTGGGCGCAGTCGCGCCGGATAGGCACCCAGCCGCATGGTCCCGCCCATGTCCGTGATCTGTCGCTGCGAGTCCATGAGGCAGATGACCGGCTCCGGCGTGTCGCTCACGAACTCGACCGAATGGGCCTCGCGCAATCCGCACACGTTGCGCGCGAACTCGATCACGGCGCACTGCAGCCCAAGACAGATGCCGAAGAACGGGATCCTCTGCTCCCGGGCCTCCCGAATCGCATTCAGCATCCCCTCGACCCCCCGCCCCCCGAACCCGCCGGGGATCAGGAGCCCGTCGTAATCGGTGAGCCGGCGTCCCACATCGCCGTTCTCGAACGCCTCGCTCGACAACCAGTCGATCTCCACCCCGACATCGTTCGCGATGCCGCCGTGGATCAGCGCCTCCTGCACCGACTTGTACGAATCCACCAGCGCCGTGTACTTCCCGACGACGGCGATCCGGACGCTCCCGTTCTTCGGCGNCTTGANCTTCTGGACCATCTCCCGCCACGGNNCCAGATTCGGNTCCGAGCTCGGGAGNCCCAGCTTGTCCACGATGAACTGGTCCAGCTTCTGTTCGTGGAAGACCAGCGGGACCTCGTAGATCGTCTCGACGTCCCGGGCCTCGATCACCGCCTGGACCTCGACGTTCGTGAACAGCGCGATCTTCCGCTTCAGATCCGCGTCCAGCGGCCGTTCCGAGCGACAAATCAGGACGTCCGGCTGGATACCGATCTCCATCAGCTCGCGCACCGAATGCTGCGTCGGCTTCGTCTTGAGCTCTCCCGCCGCCGCGATGTACGGGATCAGCGTGACGTGCACGAAAAGCGTGTGCTCGCGTCCGACATCGCGCCGGAACTGACGGATCGCCTCGAGGAACGGCAGCGATTCGATGTCGCCGACGGTGCCCCCGATCTCGGTGATCACGACGTCGTGGTTCGCGGAAAGCCGCCGGATCGCCGCCTTGATCTCGTCCGTGATGTGCGGGATCACCTGCACCGTGGCGCCGAGGTAATCGCCCCGGCGCTCCTTCGTGATCACGTCCCGGTAGATCCGCCCGGTCGTGATGTTGTTCGCCTGAGAGAGCGACTCGTCGATGAAGCGCTCGTAGTGACCGAGGTCGAGGTCCGTCTCCGCGCCATCATCGGTCACGAACACCTCGCCGTGCTGGAACGGGGACAGGGTCCCCGGGTCGACGTTGATGTACGGATCGAACTTCTGGATCGTGACCCTGAGTCCTCGCTCCACCAGCAGCCGGCCAAGCGAAGCGGCGGCGATCCCTTTGCCGAGTGAAGAGACGACGCCGCCGGTCACGAAGATGTACTTGGTCGGTAGACGGATCTCGTCGGTCATTCGGTGCCTACTTTGCCAGTGTTGTTCATTGTGCCGGAGCCAGTAGCCGTGCTTCCGCCCGGCGCGCGTCCTCGATCGTATCCACTCCCCCTTCGCCCGCCTCCACCACGGCCACGCCGATCTCGATCCCGGCGGCCAGAGCGCGAAGCTGTTCCAGCCTTTCGATCTCCTCGAGCTCGGCCGGAGGGAGCGAAACCAGCCGCGCGAGTGCGGCCGGCGAGTATGCATACACCCCGAGGTGGCGAAGGTAACGACCCGACGCCAGATCGGCCGGCGTCGGCTCCCGGTCCCGACAGAACGGGACCGGCGCACGGGAGAAGTAGAGCGCCCCGCCGTCGTCTCTACGCACGACCTTGACGACCGCGGGATCGCGCAACGCCTCGAGCGTCCGGATCGGCGTGGCCACCGTCCCGATCGGCCATCCTTCGATCACGAGCCGCGCGGCTTCGGCGACCGGTTCTTCCTCGATGAATGGCTCGTCTCCCTGAACGTTGACGATGACGTCGTACCCCGCATACGCGGGCCTCGCCGCCACCTCCGCCACCCGATCGGTCCCGGACGCATGTGACGCCGCGGTCATCTCGACCGCGGCGCCCATCGCACGGCATACCGCCGCGACCTCCTCGCTGTCCGTGGCGACGACGATGCCATCGAACAGCGTCATCCCCGCAACCCGCCTCCATACCCACTCGATCAGAGGACGCCCTGCCAGCGGGTACAGCGGCTTGCGGGGTAATCGCGTCGACCCGAGCCGCGCCGGGATCACGCCCAGGATTCGTGGCGTGGACATGTATTGTTCGTCGGGAGAGCCGCGCTGTTTATGCAAAATTCACGCCCATTCGGACGGGTCTAGTATAACCGGCGAGGTCCGCGTCCGACAACCCCTTGACAACGCCCGCACCGACGTTCCCGGCTATGGGCGACGCCACGGACGCTCGTTGTCGAAGGGCCACGCCAGCCCCAGATCGAACTCGATGTCGTCCAGCGGGGCCGCCGGGTTGGTCGTGACGCGGACGTACGGCACGAAGAACTCGAGGCGGATCCCGATGTTCTGCTCCAGGTCGCGGCTGGAGCCTTCGGTCCACCCCATCCCGAATGCGTGAAAGAACTTGAGGTCGGGTGGTCCAACGATGGGAACGGCAAACAGTTCCGGCAATGGGACGATGTACTGCGTCTCGACGAAGACCAGGCGATCGCCGAGAAACCGGCCCGTGCCGAAGGTGGGGAGCGTGGCCGAACCTCCCACGAAGCTCCAGCGCTGGCGCGGCAGCGTGGCGGTGCCCGGCAACGGGCCCTGGAAGCGCCACTCCACCCGGAGCAGGTGGTTGGCGAGCGCGTCCATCGCCCAGGCGCCGGCGGCGACGAATCGGCCGAACGCGAAATCGCCGCCCAGAACGGTTTCCGCCAGCTCCAACTCGATTCCCGCGTCCGCGGCGGAGAATCGCCCGATCCACGCACCGCCGACGCCGAGGATGAGACTGGCGATTCGTCCGTCGTCTATGGGCGGGTTGGAGCGGATGTCGCCGTCGAGCAGGACCCACGGGCTCCCAGCCCCGAGCGATCGGGCGCGCTCCACCTGGGCGCGGAGACGCGCGCCGCCCGAGAAGCGGCCGCGCCCGAACTCGTGACCGAGCTCGGCATAGGCAACCCGTGCCTGGTAGTAGTTTCGCTGATCGTTCCCTTTGACGATGAAGGAAAGACTGTTCCTGAGGTCGCCGCGGATCCAGGAGTCTTGAGTCGCGGTGTAATCCTCACCGCCCAGCGCGAACCGCATGCGTCCGCGCCGAGCCTCGATTTCGAGCCCGCCCTTGAGCGCCCCACGCCCGGAGGCGTACCCGACCCATCCATTGAGTCGAGGTTGCACCCTTCCGACCGGTGGGAGCAGGACCCCGGCTCCCCACCGCAACCCGAGGGCGTCCACGCGATCGTAGGTCGGGGGCTCGAACCCGAACGCACCTCCCAGATCGAGGAGCGGCGCGGCGGCTTCGCCCCGGATGACGACGGCGCTCCGGTCGATCACGACCGAGTACGGCGCGAGTGGCCGGTCGACCACCTGCCCCTCGATCCGGGCCAGCGCCGATGGGTAGAGCCCGCCGCCGAGGTTCAGGACATCCCCGTGGATGCGAGCCGAGGGGCGCAGGAAGACGTTTGCGTCCACCCCGACCAGGTCGCCGGCGATCGCGCCCTCGAGCGTCAGCGTCGCCCCCGCGACGAGCAGCGACCCGGGGACGCTGTCCCCCGCGGCGATGAGAGTGTCGCGCGTGACGAGAAGGAAGTCGCGCCGGGCAAGGAAGCGCTCGAGGCGGGGATCGAGGTCGACGTCGCCTCTGCCGGTGAATACGATCGCCTGCCCGAGCCCGATAGCGGGCCAGAAGGTCAGGAGCGCGGCCAGGAAGAGCCCTCGTCCCATCCCATCAAAGCGCCAGGAAGTTGGCGAGGAGCTGCTTGCCGTGTTCGCTCGCAATGGACTCGGGGTGGAATTGAACGCCCCAAACAGGGTGTGTCCGATGGCGAATGGCCTGGATCTCATCTTCCCACCCCGGCTCCTCCGTCCACGCCACGACCTCCAGCTCGGCCGGCAGGCTTTCCCGTTCGACGATCAGGGAATGGTAGCGGGTGACGTTCAGTGGTGACGGGAGGCCCCGGAACATGGCCTCGCCCGTGTGCCCGACCGGCGAGACCTTGCCGTGCATGATCCGCCGCGCCCGCACCACCCGTCCGCCGTATGCCGTGCCGATCGCCTGGTGCCCGAGGCATACGCCGAGGATCGGAGTGCTCGGCCCGAAGCGACGGATGCACTCGACGCTCACCCCGGCCTCCGCGGGTGTGCAAGGACCGGGCGAGATCACGATCCGGCCGGGTCGCATGGCTTCGATCTCTTCGATCGTTACCTCGTCGTTGCGTCGAACGACGGGATCGGCACCCAGCTCACCCAGGTACTGGACGAGGTTGTACGTGAACGAATCGTAGTTGTCGATGACGAGCAGCACGGCTCCACTTCCGGCGATGGCGCTGTTCTGACCGTGCAAGATTACGGCTGAGCCGGTCCGGCGACAAGGACGCGGGCCGTTTGCCGGCGCCACCGGTCTCGAAGACGGCGGGACGAGGCCGGGCAGAGAGCGCGCTTTNGCCTATTCGCTGACGGCCCGCATGCTCCCGGCAGGCAACCGCGGCGGCCGGTGGGCTACCCCCGCGGATGATACTTGCGGTGCACGTCCCGCAGATACTCGCGGTCGATGTGGGTGTAGATCTGTGTGGTCGAGATGTCCGCGTGGCCGAGCATCTCCTGGACGGCGGCGAGGTCGGCGCCGCCTTCGAGGAGGTGCGTCGCAAAGGAATGGCGAAGGGTGTGCGGGGTGACCCGTTTGGTGATGCCGGCCCGCTTCACGTGCTTCTGCAGGATCTTCCACACGCCCATGCGAGTGAGCGGCCGACCGCGGGCGTTGAGGAAGACGACGCCCTTGCCACCCCCCCTCTCCAGTGTCGGGCGTATCTCGCGCAGGTACACGTCCAGGGCCCGGACGGCGCTCCGCCCGATCGGGACGACGCGCTCCTTCGAGCCCTTGCCGAAAACCGTGGCGAACCCCTCCTCGATCGACACATCGCGAATCTTGAGGGAAATGAGCTCGCTCACGCGCACGCCGGACGCGTAAGCGAACTCGAGGAGCGCGCGGTCTCGCCAATAGAGCGGATCGCCGGGATCCGGCGCCTCGAGCAGCCGTTCCACCTCGGCCCGGCTGAGCACGCCGGGGAGGCGCCGCCAGACTCTCGGCGG
>JGI12419J13241_1000604_pt1 | contig 12012 bp, 17 predicted proteins | sample BGWIniCompost_FD_13241 | JGI IMG/M metagenome (IMG submission 13241)
GTAGACATAATCGGCATATTCATTAAAAAGCTTTACATCGAAATAATCGAGAAAATGTTCTTCTCTGACAACAATCTCTCTCCAGTCTTTTTTCGTAAAAGTCTCTACATAACATGCGGCGGCATAAATATAATCTCCCTCAGGAGTTTTCAATTTTTCATCGGCAAGATGATCAGGAAGCTCAATTCTTTCATACGGGTTTTTGAAAGGCGTTTCGTTCTGAAAAGGTACTACCCCGTAGGGTTCCACCATATTGGAACAGATCATGAAATACTTCTCAAAACACCCCTCCTCGAATGCTTTATCCAACCCTTTCAGATATGCCGGGGGAATATAAACATCGTCGTGCACAAACACCCCGGCTTCTACACCAAGAAGACCAAGTGCGTCAATAAATGCAGCAAACTGAGAGTACTGAATTTCATCTACAAGGAAAACATTAAGTTTGTGATGTTCCAGTTGATTTTTAAGCCACGATCTCCAAACTTCTTTATCTTTTACCGGTTGAAGGTTGAAATGCTGGAGCAATTTATAATCCGGGTGAAAGCGCATTTCCGGATAAACAAAAATATAAAAATAATCCCGAAGGTGTGAAATGTGTGGGTAAATATTTTTAAGCCACACTTCGGGAATTTCCCCGAGCGTTATCATTACAAAGGCGATTTCCCCGCGATAAAAAGAAGGGTTCGGGGAAGAAGAAATCTTCTCAACCTTCATTTCCTTCGACAAGTTTAATTACAACCCGGTTTTCTTCAAAGTTAAGCTCGAATTCCTTTTCCGACGCATTGACGCCAAGTTCCTCCAGTTCTTTCTGGAGTTCACCCATGATCTTCATGCGCTCCCGCTTGGCTTTAAGCGCATGCTCGAATACGTTCACATCGCCTTCATCGACAATTTCTACAAGCATATCGAAAACAAGTACCGCCATTTCAATGTAGGCGTTGCGGAGTTGCATTTCACGAAGTGCAAGGGATTTGAGGCGGTCAACCTTCTCTTTGTCTTCTACGACAATGGTATTTTCAGAGCGTGTAACGGTGGGTTCACCCACTTTAATGAAATCTTTCCCTTTCATGGCTTTTTTTGATGAAAAAACGATCGGGTTCAAGAAAGGTTTCAGAAGGTGTTAAGCGGATATTCTTCAGACGCCTGAGCTTCCGAAGCCGCATCGTAATCGCTAACCGTAATATAAATATCCTCAATTCCAAAAAATTGGGGCGGATAGCGAAATTCATAAAGCGTAAGTTCAGACGGCGTTACAACAATATCAAATATCCACACACCACCTTCATCATTTCCAAGAATGATCGCTTTGCAGTTGATCTTATCCGATTCGGTAAAGAAAGGTTTGCTTCTGAGAACAAATCTTCTCCCTACCGCAACAAAAAGGTTGGTGCCGCTTTCCGGGTAAAAATCGACGTCGTTGTCTTCAGAATCAACGATGGTAAACACATTGGGTTGAATATAAAGCGTATAAGATTTGTTGACTCCATAAGCGGTTTGTGGTTCGATGATAAAGTTCTGAGGATACTGTGTTTCATAGAGGATATTTACGTTTACGATCATCGGCATGAAATCCCTTCGATCCCCTTCATCCGTTTCATACAGCGTAACCAGATGAAATTTGCTTTCAAAAATATTCCCCACTTCGCGAGGTTGACGAATGATAGAAACAGTTGGGGAGTATACATTATAAACCACTTCGTCATCTGAAAGGGCGAATTTTCCCATCGTACGAAGATAATCGGCAATGGAGATTTTCTGGCGAATGAGCTTTGCAATCAAACGCTGACCGTACTCTGTAAGAGACGCCGTAACAAGCATATCAGAATTCCACCTTCAGTTTAATCACGTATTCATCTTCGTTGGTCTTACGAAGCGGAGAGGAAAGTCTTCCAAGCGCCACAAGCTGATTGTTCTGATCATAGATTCCAACGGTGGTAATATAAGTACCCTGATCAGGATACAAAATGCGTCCGGAAGTGGGATCGTAGAATGTGGGATTGAGCGAGTAATTGAATTCGTCAGCCTTTACGCGACAGAAAATAACCATAGAGTGAATGTTATCCACCATTGAAAGCGTCATGTCAAGAATAAGGTTGGCGGTGTTTTCATGAAGTTTCGCAAAGCCACCGACCGGAGGATTGCTGTCAATCGGGAATCCGGTTGGATTCAGCATGTAAAGCGAAGTGCTGTATCCCCCCGATCCAACCCCAAGTGAATGAGAGACAAAATCGCCGCATGCATCCAGATCGATCAGAAGCAGCGCCGACTGAGGGAATACGATTCCAAACACCTTCTGAGTCATGGAGTGGGTTACAGGAACCGCCTTTCCACTCTGAAGCGAACCCGACACCAGATAGTAGAACGGCTGCACTTGGGTGCGGATCGGAGTAGCGAGGTTGGTTTCGCCGCTGTTGTCAACCAGAGACAGGGTTGCGCGGTTTGATCCGTCGGTGAAAGACAGGTTAATCTGGAAATTACCAACATCAATTGTATCGGCAAAATTATGGAAAGAGACTACCATGAAGTTCTTAAGTTCACTGAATCCGGCACCGGGATTTGCGGGATCACGGGGAACAGTAATAACATTAGAAACCAGATTGGTTTTGAATTGATTGATAAAAGCCAGATAATGCTTTCGGGTAATTTCATTAGTTCCACCGCCATAGTTCTCTTTGGAAGCAAACGCCACGGAAAACTCCGGATCGGTGGTAAGCGATCCTTTGAAGATATTCACATAGTAATCGTTGTAATGATCGGGTTGCGAAGAATAAGTTACAAAATCGTTTCGTGCAATAACTCCGCTTTTATCCCAGAACCCCGGAACGGCTACATTTCTCGTGCTGTACACCACGTCGTCAATTTGCTTGAAGACAAACCCCTGGGGCTGCGGAGCCGTCTCAGCTTCCGTAGCGATGTTGTTGACAACGTTTCGTATAGTTTCAAGCTCTTCCGTAGTGATAGACGGATTCGATTGCAGATAGTTCAGAAACCCCTGCAAAATCTGTCGCTTGGAATAATCGGTAACCGTTCCAAGTAGCGTGGTAATGTAGGAAATAAGTTGCTCTCTCATAATCTTATGTAATCAGTTTTACTTTCAGTTCAGCTTGTGCACCACTTTCGTTGCCCCTGATAAGCACAATGGTTTCGGTGTTGGGCGTAGCCGTTTGCGCCGGTTCGATCACAAACTTGCGCCCGGAAATCGCTTTATAGTCGGGGTTGCTTGTCGGGAAGGGGAACGATGCCTGTGTCGACGGTTCGGCAACAGAAATGTTTAGCTGTTTGCTATCATAAAGCAATGAATAACCAAGAATCTTATCAAGTGCAACCACAAACTTTGTACTTGGGATGAGGAGATATCGGCGAAGGTTATCTGTAGAAGTAACCCTGAGCACGATTTCACTCTGGTCCAGAAGCAAAATGGGAATTTCGTTGACAATGATATTCGGATCGCCTACCACACTGAAAAGATGATAGCGCGGCACTTCAAACGGCTTGGGTTCTACCAGCGAATAGCTCAGAATTTGCGGAGGGTTACCCGCGCTTGCAGAAAACACATATTCATAATCGATTCCGTCGTCAGAAAGTGCAAAGTAGGCAATATCGAAACTACCGGACGCAAACAACCTTCTACCGTATGCCGTGAGCGTGGCTACGGAATATACCGTGTTTTCTGATTTGGTGGGGATAAACATTTTTTTCTTTAAATAAAGCTTTCAGTTACCCACTACAAGTTTTAAAAGCTCAACCAGTATCGAAGGGTCTACAATAGCCAGCGCAATGAAGGGAAAAAGTGGCAAAATCAACCCGACAATAAATCCGGTGAGTAGCAATTTGATGAACAGTTGTTGTTGATCTTTTCTGTTCTGCAATGCATTGTCATAAGCGCTCTGCAATAGATCACGATATTTTTCACCCACCTCCGATTTATCTTTAAGAGACTCGATTTGAACGCTCAGTCGATTCAATATATCTTCTATATCATCAAGTTTTTCTCTAATGTTGTCTCTATCCTGTACAACGGTTCTGAGCACATCTTTAATATCTTTAATCATTTCAATGATGTTCGATAGAATGAAACGTATCTGATAATCTCTGTCAAACTGTTCTTCGTTCATCCCTGTTTTTAAATTAAATAAAAAAGGGGGAGACGACACGTAGTACATCTCCCCCATAAAATTATTTTTTATGCGAATTAAGGCGTGCGCCTTTCCAGAAGATACATCGTAAGAACATCGCCATTTACAGCAAGCAGTTTGGTACCTTCCCGGTTGGGGAAAGGATTGATCCGGTTGAAATCAATGCGGCGCATTTCCTGACGACTATCCTTTTCAAAATGGTTTCTCAGGAAATTCAGCGCATTTAGCGTATAATACATATCATTTTCTTTCCAGTAGTGCGCAATGATCTTGCGTTTGTGGTTCAGCACGAAATCCTTTTCGCGGTGGAATTCCGGAACGGAATAAATGACATTATCCACCAGCGAGCAGTAATCGGCAAGATCCTGAAGATGAGCATATTCAGTTGAAAGAATATCAGGAACCTCGCTGGGAATGTACGTGTCATAATCCCCGTAAACAATTCCCCGGATATTAGCCGCATTGTAGATCGAAGACTCGACAAAATGCGTTTTCAACCGCTTGTCTGAGTAATCCTTGGAAAACAGAAATATCCGGCTTGGATTTTCAGGATCGTCGAACATTAAAAGCTTTTCAGCCTTAACAAACCACTCATATTCCGACTTGAATACCGGCTTGAAATAGAACACGGTGCGGAATTGAGTGGAACGTCGAGAGCGTCTTGGTTTTGCCAACGTACCCATAGTCTTTCTCCTATTTTTTGGTTTGGTTTTAGATACATTAAATATAACAATAAAAATTCACAAAGGTTTCAAGGATTTTTGCAATTCTTTTATTTAAAGAAAAATGCCCGCAAAATCAAGAAAACAACAGAGATATATTTTTTATCTCAGAAACAAATATGGATCACCGGAAAAAACCCCCAAGAAATACAAATGGATATGGCACAAAGATTGGGAGAAACTGGAGGAAGCCAAACGTAAAAAGAAAAAGAAGAAAAGACGTAAAAATAAACGCTCTTACCTGAAGCCGGATTCCTATTATAAGAAACCATACGGTTATTACGGAATCTGGTATTACCATTATGATGACGGTGTGGATGATGGGGGAGATGCGGGCGATGGTGTGGGTGAAGCTAAAGGTGCAAAACCTGCTAAGAAATCTAAAAAAGAAGTGCTCCGTGATCTTGAAGTCAAACTGCACGATTTTAACAAAGAGTTAAAAAAGCTTCTTGAGAATCTCGGATTCTGAAAAAAAGAAAGCCGGGGAATCAACCCCGGCATTTTTTGTTTTGTTTCACCAAGGTAAATCGTCATTATCCGTCTGACACTGCTCGATCAATTCCTCTTCTTCCGGTTCTTCTTCATAACTGTACAACCATATATGAAAGTAATATCCCCGCTCTTCTTCCCACTCCCGCATTTGCTGTTCTTCGAAGACGTCTTGCAAAAAACGCTTTGTCAAACTCATGGCTCCCTCCTATTTTTGGTTGACAAATCAATTCTACTGGTAATATACGCACTGATCGGAGAAAAGTCAAATGAAGAATCTGTTAAACAGAAATATACCCGCACTCAGCGGAAGTGTAGATGTCAACCTCAGATACAATCTTATAAAGTTTTTTCATTAGCACCACAAAGTCTTCTTCCGGAAGCTCTAATAGCAATTCCCCATTATATTTGAGAAGGGGAAGCATAGCTTTACTTCCGCTACCCACCGAATAATAGGGATCACGAATGAACATTGTCGTGAAATTGTTGGATACCACAAACACCCCGTGCTGACTGATTCCCATAATTTTCCCGTTCATATCCCCATTATTATTCAGAAGATTCAACCCCTTCAAATAATCTCTCCACTTGTACGTAAACGTCTCTACAATCGTGTTTTTGCTGTAGGATTCTCTGTTAAAGATAAGCGGCGAGGAAAATTTTGCAAAGGCGTTCTGATAGATTACCCTTCCGACAAAACCAAGCGGAATTCGATCCACCAGTTCGGACGGCGTCTGAATATCCAGAAAAGCGGCTTTGGGGTCATCCCTGACCACCAGCATGCCGTCCATTGTGGTGGTATAGTCAAAAAAAACATACCGCTTATCGGCTCTGTCAATGGCTACTACCGTGCTCATGATTATTTAAGGGTTTGCGTTAAGGTGTCTTTCAAATGATACACAATGTCTCTAATCTCAGCAGGTATAAGTTCTCTGATGGTAAAAAATTCGTCAGGAAATATTATCTGTCTCAGATTAATATATCCTATTCGGTTGTGATAGCGAACTCCGTTCCCCACCGCTACCACAATATGCTCGAAAGGTGAGCGGTGTCCGTTTTTGTAAAGTCTTCTTGCAAGTTTTAAATTTTTATCTAAGTCGGATTCATCAGAAGCATAGGAAACGCGGGCTATACGCGCCACCGATGTAACCAGTAGTTTGGAATTCAATTCCTCCGGTGAAATAACTCCCTGAAGAGGATCAACAATATCTCCGGGATTGGCTTCGAAAGCCGGGGAGTTGTCGTAGATATAGCGAATCAGGAGCGCTATTTTTCGGAATTCGGGTTGTGCGTCGGAAGCGCAACGAAGTCTGAAAAAGTTGTCAAGCGAATACGGATCGGCAATGGAAGCGATGACATCTGTATATGCATAGGGTGAAAGTATTCGATTAGCGTGTTGCTTGTGTACATTGAGTTTCTCGAGCACAAAATGCAACCCCGCTGATGTATATAACCCGGTATACCAACACCACCTTGCCAGCACATCTTTCCACCCTCCTATTTTTTTATCGGAAAACATTGCCCCTGAGTTTTCCACAAACTCATCTGGAACAAAGGGGGCTTCAAGTACACGCTTCCGGTATTTTTTCAAGGAAATGGCTCTTGTAGAAGCGGCATTCCTCGAAAAGGCGCGATGTGTATTAAATTCAGCCAGTATGACTGTGGGAATTTGAAAGCGAAAGCAGAAGAAGATATCGTTATTCGTCTTCGCTTTGATCAGATACCACACCATTGCTTTTTGAGTTTTTTTCATTTAAAACCGATCCATTTAAACAAAGTTTCATTTCTCTGATTTCATCTTTCAGGGTTTCAGAAAGGTGTAATATTTCATCCCACTCGCGAGGATTGCGTTCAAAAATCTCAACTCCATTGGAAACATCACTCATCATTTTTTCCTCCTTGTGTTTAATGTTGTGGTAAATCTATAATTTGCGGGTGTTGCCAGATCGGAGCCGTTGCGTAAAAATAGAAGTTGAGTCTTTCGGTTAACCTGAATTTATTGGTACGCTGCTCATCAAGGGGATTACGGAAAAAGAACATATCGAATCGTTCATCATATTCCACATCGAGCGCTCTTACATACTGAGGTTTATCCCCAAGCATGTCGAATCGCGTACCCACACGGAAGTGCATGGTAACGTCTCTCAAAAGACATAATCCATTTTCATTTCGCTGAATATAAACGGTTACTTCATAACCGTCGATTTCTCTGAAATATTTCCACTTCAGTACACCGTTTTTTACTTTTTCCGCCGAATAACAGCCAGCAAGCAGCAGCAAAAGCGACGCGAGCAACCAGTGCATTTCATAGATACCCCCCCTTTCTTTTAAATAAAAGAAAAATAACTTTTTTTAAAAAATTATTTACCCCGGTCGTCAAGTCTTCCAATATCCGGCTCTTTATAGGGATGAATGCGATATTTCTTCTGGAAAAACTCCTTCCACTCCGGCGATTTTTCAAATACGACATCCAGATTGTCGATAAGTGCCTTTGCCACCATGTGTTTGCAGATTCTCCCCCGGTAGTAATGATCGGGGCAAGTGCATTTGAATGTGCGGGTGTCAAAATTGACGCGCGTTACGTATTTTTTGTAGGAGCCGCTTTCGAGAGTATCACGGGCGCGTTCAAGCAGCGTTCTCCCCTGTTTGTCTTTCTGAGTCTGACACCATTTGAGAAAAGAGAGGAGTTGTTTATATCGCTTATCGAACGTTTCAAGCCGCTTGCGCTCGCGTTCTTCAATAGAGCGCTTGAGTTCTTCAGCCTTTTGCTGTCTCTCTTTTATACTTGGCGGCGGCATACGCTCAGATGTTTAAAATTCTCCGAAGCAGACTTTCGATCTGATCTTCGGTAAAATCTCTTTTGGATATATAAAGTACAAGATTGCGCTCCGTGTTGTTTTTCGGTGGGGTGTTTCCTTTGAGAAGGTTTCTGAAATATTCGATGAAATCTTTTTTAAGCTCTTTTTCCGACTTTCCGGTTTTATTCTGCACAAGTGTTTTTTCGGTGGAAGTAGCCTCTTCTTCGTTGACGGCGACATTATATATAGAGAGCATGAGAAACATCTCTACCGCCGGATCGGTAGCATGACGTGCAGCCATATCGGCACTTCGGCGCTGAATGGCTTCATATAGCAGTGATTCCTCGCGGGTCATTCTTTTCTGTTAAATAAATGTGAATCCGTAGGAAAGGGAAAACCTCAGGGGAAAGCACACATATAAGAACCAGAACCCAGAACAAAAAATAGGAGGAAGGTTATGGGTAAGATCGATGTTTCGAACATCAAAACCGCCGTTGCCATCTCACAGAAAGCCAATGTTCCTCTTTATCTGTGGGGTGGTGTCGGAATCTCCAAAACCCAGCAAATCTATCAGTATGCCACCAGCACCAATCAAAAATGTGCTGTTGTTACGGGGTTGGCAATAGATCCAACCGACGTAGTGGGTCATTACATTGCCGACTTCAATAAACGTATCACCTACCAGACCAAGCCCTATCTTTATGAACTCTTCGGTGAGGAAGAGCGGGGAATCATCTTCCTTGACGAATTCAACAACTCAGAAAGTGATGTGATGGGGGTGTTTCTAAAGCTTCTCGACGAAAAGAGGCTTGGAAGCTACAAACTCCCTGATGGAATTCACATCATTGCAGCCGGTAATCCCCCCGAACTGGCTCCAAATGCTTCCTCGCTTCCGCTTGCCGTCGCTACTCGATTTGCCCATCTTTATGTGGAAGCGGATTTCATCTCCCTTAAGAGATGGTTGAAAGGGGCGGAAGATGAAGAGGATTATGTAAAGATTTTCAATCTTGAAGTCGGGGAAGATGTTGTTCAGCAGGTGTTCGATATTTTCGTTGACTACTGCATTGAAAACGGTCTTTCCCCGGCTTCAGAAGATTCGCGTAGTTGCGAGTGGGAGGGGAGCCTGAATTACCGCACATTGCACTATGCAGCAAAAATCGGGGCTGTATACAAAGTTGCTTACAAAAATGTATCAAATCAATCGACACTGTATAATGTAACTGTAGAAATGATCCACGGTCTGGTTGGAACCATCGCTTCCAACCTGATGGAACATCTTGAAAACAAGTGGCTTCCATCGGCAAAAGAGATTCTCGAAAACTATGATATTGTGCTCAAGCATCGAGACGCCTATGCCGCCCTTGCCTACAACCTTATGAGCGGCATTCAGGAAGAAGACTATCCAAGATTGGTTGATTTCATGCAATGGTTAGAAAAGAAAAACGAACTTGTAATGCTTGCGGCGATAGTGGAATCTTTCCAGTCGTTCATCCCGAAGAAAAGGTTTCTGGCAAGCCGGTTCGAATACTACAACCAGATTTTCAAAATCATTAATCGATCGCTGGACGTCTATAAGAAAGTCAAACCCACAAACAAGTGATTGATTATGGAACCGATTGTCGAAAAAAAGCTCTATGAACTGATTAACCGCATTGTAAAAAATCATACCCCACTCGCCATGATTCTTTCCCGAATCAAAGTGCGGGTGGGGGGAAGGGATAAATACACACTGGGACTCTGCAAAGAACGGGAAATCATTCTCAGCCGGTGTCTCTTTGATGATGAAATCGTTTATCCCAAACTTGTATTTATCAAAGACCCCGACACCGGCGAGATCGTAGACTATGATATTGAAGACTATGTTACCAAAATTGATGATGAAGAGCGGTATCATACCCTGCTGGAAGAAATCATTCATGCCGGTCTCATGCACCCCATGCGTGTAGACCGGTTTCAGAAAACATATCAGGAGCTTTTTGAAAAGAACAAGCGGCTTGTGAATTTTCTGTACCTTTGTCTTGAGGTTGAGCGTCATGCAATACATACCGCTGTAGCCAACCTCGATCTACTTAAGCCCGTGTTCAAAGACAACACGCGGGATGAAAAGATTGTGGAATTCATTAAAGTTATTCAACATGATCACCCCGATCAAAAGCTGTTTGGGTTTACTTTTGAAAGACTGTTTTTGAAGTATCTCGACGATTTTGAGGGAGGTAAAATTGCAGCCCCCGCAATTTACGATCTGATGGAATACGACGGGAATACCGTTCCCGACAAGTTCATAGAAGCAATCGAAAAATCTCTTCATAAAGGGAAAAAGTATGGAAATCAGACACTGGATGAAATCTTTGAAATCCGGCGTGTGGATCAAAAGGGGTTGCAATTGACGCAACTCCTGAAGCAGATTTGCTTCCGCAGGGCACGTAAAAAACCCTCGCTGCACGTGCTCGACAAAAAGCGGAAGCACTACGAACCGCTCAGGTTTGGGAAAATCAAAGAAAAAACTTCAAATATCGCCATTATTCTGGATGTGTCGGGAAGTATGTTTCGTGATTTCAAAAAGCATCGCCTGATTGACATCGCGGCAAGTATGATTGTGGAAACTTTCAAAAACGCACCCAATATCGATGTATACATCGGAGATACCGAAATCAAGGATAAAGCGAAGATCCGCACCCTGTTTTCCCGTTTCAAAGGGGGCGGTGGAACCGATATGTCTAACATCTATAAACAACTGAAAGATCGATACCAGAAAATACTGGTTGTTACCGACGGGGAGACACCTTTCCCCGAACCAAAAGACTACCGCCCTCAGGATACTTTTATCATCATTAATGATAAAATGCCCGAAATTCCCAATTACATCAAAACCCTGAAAAGGCATTGAAATTAGTAAGATAAAGAGGAGAAAGGTATGATGAAAAGGAAAATATATGTTCCACCAATAAAAACTCAAGGGATAAAAACGAAATTAGTAGAGTGGATTATAAATCAGATAAACTTCGAAATTAAAGGAAGATGGATAGAACCTTTTATGGGATCTGGAGTAGTTGGATTTAATCTACGACCTAAACGAGCAATTTTTGCAGACAAAAATCCACACATAATCAACTTTTACGATGCAATCAAAAATAGGGAAATTACTTCTCAGAAAGTAAAAATATTTCTGGAAAGAGAGGGCAGGATGTTACTTGAAAGAGGAGAAGAATATTATTATGAAGTCAGAGATAGATTTAATAAATATCACGACCCTTTAGATTTTCTTTTTCTTAATAGGTCTTGCTTCAATGGTGTGATACGATTCAATAGTAAAGGAGAATTTAATACGCCGTTTGGAAAGAAACCAGATAGATTTAGAAAGGCATATATAACAAAAATAGCTAACCAAGTTAGATATGTGGAGGAGTGCGTCCATAAATATGACTGGATATTTATTGCTCAGGACTTTAGAAAGACAATAATGGAAGCGAATCAAGACGATGTCATTTATTGCGATCCCCCTTACATAGGGAGGCATACTAACTATTTCGATATTTGGACAGAACAAGATGAATATGATTTGTATAAATTGCTTTCTCAATTCAAGGGTAAATTCATTCTTTCTATTTGGTATAAAAATAAATACAGAGAAAATGAGTTCATTAAAAAATTTTGGAATAAATTTAACATCATAACGAGAAATCATTTCTATCATGTTGGTGGAAAAGAGATAAACCGAAATCCAATGATAGAGGCATTAGTATTAAATTTCGAACCAAATAACATTAAAGAACCTCAAGAACATGGGGGGATTTGAGAAATACGTTGCAAACTACGCGATAGAAAACGAAATCAATTACAGAAACATGATAGCAAACTTTTTCT
>JGI12419J13241_1000608_pt1 | contig 11991 bp, 10 predicted proteins | sample BGWIniCompost_FD_13241 | JGI IMG/M metagenome (IMG submission 13241)
CCTTCCCGGGTAGCCAACAAGCCGAAACGCTCGATCTCGCATACTTCCTTCATAGCAACCGATGGTACCTTCGTGTACTGTTCGGTCTAATGATTTTGGGTGGCGCTGTCAGTGCCTTTTCCGGACGTCGAAAATGGATTCCGGCAGTACTGGTAGTGTTTGCAGGTTGGGTTGTATACAATTTCAATATGAAAATGATGGCTGACCGCATATTCCTGGAGCCAGAGGCATTGATATTTGAAGGCCGGTCAACCAACGTGCTGGGCGATAGCACAGTAGTGCTCGCTGTTGAACACGAAGGTGAGGCCAAAGCGTATCCGCTGAGATATATAGTCTACCATCATCAGGTTCGCGACACGGTGGGAGGAAAGCCGGTAATGGTTACTTATTGTAGTGTATGCCGGACAGGTCGCGTATTTGAGCCGGTCGTGGAGGGGAAGCCCGAACGCTTCCGCCTTGTGGGGATGGACCACTTCAACGCCATGTTCGAAGACGAGACAACGAAAAGCTGGTGGCGACAAGTCAACGGTGAAGCGGTTACAGGACCACTTCTTGGCCAGAGACTTCCGGAGATGCTGTCAACTCAGCTCACCCTGGGTATGTTCTTCAATACCTATCCGTTCGGAAAAGTGATGCAGGCCGATGCGGCATCGGCCGATAGCTACGACTCGCTGGGACGGTTTGAGCGTGGAAAGAGTAAGGGCAAGCTAACGCGTTCTGACTCGCTTTCCTGGGAGGATAAGTCGTGGGTGGTCGGTGTGGAAATCGGAACGAACGCCCGTGCATACGACTGGAATCAACTAAAAGAAGAGCGAGTCATTCACGACAACATCGCCGGTGTGCCCCTCGTCCTTGCGCTTGCCGAAGACAACCAGAGTTTCTCCATCCTGCGCAGAAACGCTTCGGATGAACGGTTTATGATCCGGAACGATTCTTTGATCGGTCCCACCGGCACGTACGATTTTTCCGGGCGTAGCGCGAATGGCCGACTGCAGCGGATCCAGGGGTATCAGGAATTCTGGCACAGTTGGAGAACTTTCAGACCCCATACCGATCGTTATGGGATCCAGCCATAGCAGACGACTGTTCTTGGCACGAGTCACCTGACGGAATATTGCCAGGAATGTCTAGATTTGAACATGCGCTACATGTTCACAAAATCCATTTGTTCTTTACGGACTACCTTCGTACTTGCCCTTTTGCTTGTCCAGATTCCACTATGGGGACAGTGGAAGACGGAGAATATATTCATCATCACCTTAGATGGCTTTCGATGGCAGGAGTTGTATAACGGCGCTGATTCGCTGTTGATCAATAGCAAGGAATACGTCAAAGACACTGAAGGACTCAAGAAAAGGTTTTGGCGCAATACACCCGAACAGCGTAGGGAAGTGCTCATGCCTTTTTTCTGGACAACGATCGCGAAGCAGGGTCAGCTGTACGGCAACAGGAAATACGACAACAAGGTTAATGTTTCTAACCAGATGTGGTTTTCGTATCCTGGCTACAATGAAATCTTGTGTGGATTTGCGGATGACAAGCGCATCAACAGCAATGATAAGGAGGATAATCCCAATGTTACCCTGCTTGAGTTTCTGAACAGCAAAGCGGAGTTCAAGGGCAAGGTGGCAGCGTTTGCTTCATGGGATGTTTTTCCTTTTATCATTAATGAGAAGCGAAGCGGAGTACCCGTCAATGCCGGATACGAGACAGCAACAGGCGATCTTACAGAGCGGGAAAAACTTTTGAACGCAATGCAGTCGCAAATACCGCAGGAGTGGGGTTCCGTACGTTTCGACGCCTTTACCCACCATTACGCATTGGAGTATCTGAAAAAGCATCAGCCCCGTGTGTTGTTTGTCAGCTACGGAGAAACGGACGACTTTGCGCATGATGGTCGCTACGATGCATACCTCAAGTCAGCATGGCAAACGGATCAATTTATTAAGGAATTATGGGAATGGGTACAGTCGCACGAGGGGTATAAAGACAAAACCACTTTCATTATTACTACGGATCATGGACGCGGAACTGTGCCTATCAATACCTGGAGAAGTCATGGCAAAGATATTTCAGGTGCCGATCAGATCTGGATTGCGGTGATGGGGCCCGATACACCTGCGCTGGGTGAGGTCAAGTCACCCGGACAATTATACCAGAATCAGGTCGCCAGAACGGCCGCGGCGTTTCTGGGTGTGGCGTATGATGTGGAGAGAGCGGGGAAGGAGATCGTAGGAGTCAAAAGTAAGAAGTAGAACGCGCGGGTCGCGTCTCTGTAATTCCGAATTTGATTTTACGAGCTTCGATTTACGGTTCTACAAGGGGTCGACAGCCCTGTGCACAACTGCCCACTGTACTACCATCCAATCCCATAATCTTCGCCATGATTCCCTGATCCACCCCAAAACGTTCCGTGTTTTTGATCAAAGTATATGGCGTTGATGGGACCGGCGGTCCGTTCATCGAGTGTGACAGTGTAACCCATATTGCGAAGTTCCTTGATGACGTACTTGGGGGTTTGGGTGTTTAGCAAGATGTGACCGGGCTTGCGCTCATGGTTGCCGAAAGAAGATCGCATTTGATAACTGACGATATTGGGTGCTTCGACGGCCTCCTGGATGGTCATCCCAAATTCGACAACATTCAGGAAGCATTGTAGAAGATCCTGATCCTGGCTGTCCCCGCCCTGAACTGCAAATGACAGAAAAGGCTTACCATCTTTGAATGCCATCCCCGGTGTGAGCGTTACGCGCGGCCTCTTTCCCGGCTCAAGAACGTTGAACGGATTTTGTGCGGCGTCGAGAACGAAAGACTGCATGCGCTGGCTCATGCCAATGCCGGTTCTTCCGGCTATGCATGCAGGCATCCATCCGCCGCTTGGCGTCACAGAGACGATCCATCCGGCTTCATCTGTTGCCTGGATGGAAGTTGTGCCCGCGTGGAAGTCGGCGAGATAATCCTCTTGATTTTCTGCGGGTGCCAACCGTGTGTGGCTCCAGTTTTCGATCAGTGAAGTATACGGATTGGTTTTGCCTTCGAAAGGGTAGGGGTCGCCAGGACCAGCGTTTGCGTTGTTTTGGTCTTTCTTGATTTCAGCGGCACGTTGCTTTGCGTATTCTTTCGACAACAGTCCTTTGATAGGTTCATCCGGTGCGAAGTCCGGATCGCCGTAGTAGAAGTCCCGATCTGCATAGGCCAGGTTCATAGCCTGATAGACCGTATGGATGTATTGGGCGGAGTTGTAGCCCATGCTCTTGAGGTCGAAGTTTTCGAGAATGTTCAACGCCTGTAGCATGACCGGACCCTGCGTCCACTGCTGCAGTTTGTAGACTTCAATGCCTTTATAGTTTGTCGATAACGGTTCTTCAGTTTTTACCTTCCAGTTTGCCAGATCTTTTTCAGTGATTAGTCCGCCTTGTTCCTGACAGCCGCGCGCAAATTCTTTCGCTATATCGCCTTTGTAGAACCTGTCATAGGCAGCGTAGATAGCTTCCCTTCTGCTCTTACCTTTTTTCAATGCCTGCTGTTCGGCATCAACCATCTTTTGAAGTGTTTCGAGGAGATCGGATTGTACGAATATTTCACCGGGACTTGGCGCTTCGCGTTCTTCTCCAGAATGCGGCAGGAAGACCGCTTTAGAGTATGGCCACTGTTTGATTCGTTCCTTGGTGCCTTCAATGCTGTTTGCAAGTTCAGCCTCTATCGGATATCCCTTTGCCAACTCCATCGCCGGGCCCAGAACATCTTTAAGACTCAGTGTTCCGAATTCTGCAAGCATTGTGCACAACCCACCCGGCGTGCCCGGTGTTACGGCCGCAAGCGGCCCGTATTCTGGTGGGAAGTCCATGCCCTTGCTTTTATAAAATTCAGGTGTGGCGCCGGTTGGTGCGACTCCCAATGCGTTGATCGCGATTACCTTTTTGTTTTTTGGATTGTAAATCAATGCCTGTGTTTCGCCACCCCAGGCAAGTGCGTCCCACATAGTGCATGTAGCGGCCAGCATCGCGCAAGCTGCATCTACAGCGTTTCCACCTTTGTGGAACATCGCGGCACCTGCCGTTGCTGCGAGAGGCTTTCCTGTGATCGCCATCCAGTGTCGACCATGAAGCGGAGGTTTTTGCGTTTGAAGGGTTCGCGCGTTAAAAGGCTGCTGCGCCAATGCCAGTACGACGACAAAGCATGCGCACATGGTAAGGAAAAGACGACGATACATGACAGAGTGGATTGAGAAGATAAGTTAACAGGTAATGTGTAAAGGGAAAAGCAAAAAGGAGCGTGGGGCATCATGTGCCTTCCTGCCACGCGAGTTTCATGAATTGGATCACCTCATCTGTAATGTCATCCGGGTGAAGCATCCGAAAATGGTGATTGTACTGATTTGTGCCCGGTACCTGTGCGATTTTCTGAAAGCACAGGTTGTCGTAATACGGTTGCTGAAATGAGAACACCACATGAATGAAGTCCTTTCCCAATCGCGTGATGTAGGCAATGCGTTTCCGGGGCGTTGCGACCCCGATCATTGTCTTCGCAGGGTGGAGGGTGATGGCGCCTACGGTGCGAAAACTATTTACAAAATGATCGAATAACGCCAGGGTATGCGGGGATTTTCCCCGAAAGAAGTCGTCCAGTGAGGGGTTGCGAGGGGGCATGGCGCTAAGATAAAATCCTTTTTCCTTGACTGATATAGCTACCAGGGCTACTTTTGACCGACCGTTCAGTCAAAAATATTATGAGTCCCCGTACAGAGGCACAAAACCGCGAAATCAGGCAGGAAAGCATGCAGAAGATCATGGATGCGGCCTCCCGGCTTATTGCTCAAAAGGGGTATGAGGCGACGAGCATCGCGGAAATTGCCAGGGAAGCCGGCGTTTCAAAGGGGCTACTCTATAATTATTTCTCAAGTAAGCAGGACCTTCTCGAAAAAATGGTGCTCGGCGCCATGTCGGAGGCGGACAATGTGATGGGACGGCTCATAGATGATGATCCGCGACGTACGCTTGAGAACATGATCCGTGAACTATTCCGACAGCTTCGCGAGAGGTCTGAGCACATCCGCCTGATGATGGAGCTCACGTTCAAGATCGATCGCTTCGACTTTGTGCGAAAGATGGCGTCGGACCGGTACGAGCTCTACATCAGGTTCATTGAAGATCTCTTTCAGAAAATCGGGATCCCTGATCCGGCCAACGAGGCCCGTATGCTGGCGGCGTTGTGTGATGGTATCGGCGTTCAATACACCGTCCTTAAAGGCGTGTATTCCATCGATCAATTGGAAGAGTTTCTTGTAAACAAATACTGCAAAAAGGATCAATCGCATGAAATGGGTCATTAGTGTATTCGCCATCTCGCTGGGGTTTACTGCCGCGGGGCAGACGGCCACAGAAATTATCCGGTGGGCAGACGATAAAATGCAGGGCAATTCGAATCGCGCCGAGATGAAGATGACGATCGTGCGTCCCGACTGGCAGCGCGAAGTGACCATGAAGGCGTGGTCGCTTGGTCGCGAGTACAGTTTGATATTGATCACAGGTCCGGCACGCGACAAGGGGCAGGCATTCCTTAAGCGAAAGAACGAAATGTGGAATTGGCAACCATCGATCGACCGCGTTGTGAAGCTTCCGCCTTCCATGATGATGCAATCGTGGATGGGATCCGATTTTACCAACGATGACCTCGTTCGCGAGTCGTCTGTCGTTGAGGACTACACCCATGAGCGTGGTCCTGACTCTGTGATCAACAACCAACCTGTCTTCCGGATCATTCTCAATCCAAAACCGGAAGCGCCGGTGGTATGGGGTAAGATCGTCGCGTTTATCGACAAGAAAGAGTACAACCAATTGCTGGTGCGGTATTACGATGAAGAAGGCGTGCTTGTGAACACCCTCACCTTGAGCAACATTCGCGAGATCGGTGGCCGTGTCCTTCCCACCCGCCTCGAAATGGTCCCAGCCGAAAACCCAAAGCAAAAAACCATAATCGACTACATAAACCTCGAATTCGACATCGGAATATCCGAAGACTTCTTCTCCATGCAGAACATGAAAAGAGTAAGATAAGAGCACAAAACAAGTATGATTGAGTAAATAGCGGATACGTGACACTGTCGAATGTCCGCACCAACTTCAACACATCAACACTCCAACACTTCAACACATGTATCTCACCCTCGCCTACCGTAACATCTGGCGAAACCGTCGGCGGACGTTGATCACGATCCTGTCGATAACCTTTGCCGTGTTGCTCGCGTGCATCATGCGGTCGATGCAGTTGGGGTCATACGATAGGATGATTGAAAACTCCGTACGCTTTTACACGGGGTATATCCAAATTCATAAGAAGGGCTACTGGGACGATAAAGTCATCGATAACAGTATGACCATGGACATGGCGATGATACAGCGTATCGCCTCCGTACCTGGCATTGATACCTATGTGCCCAGGCTTGAGTCGTTCGCGCTGGCTTCTCACGGAACGCAGACTAAGGGCGCGATGGTTATGGGCATCGACCCGCACCGCGAACATGCGCTGACGCTCTTGAAAGACAAGGTTATTGATGGACAATACCTGACGACGAACGACGACGGCGCATTGATCGGGCAAGGTTTGGCCGAGTATCTGAAAATCGGCGTCGGCGATACGCTCGTGTTGCTTGGGCAAGGCTATCACGGTGCTGGCGCGGCGGGATTGTATCCCGTCAGGGGAATTCTTCGTTTCCCTCTTCCTCAGCAGAATGACCAGCTTGTGTATCTGAGTTTACCAACAGCGCAGTGGTTGTATGGTGCCGAGAATATGGTCACTGCAGTCGCCTTGCTTATAGACGACCCCGATCACACGGAACAAATCGTTGGCGCCATCCGATCAAACATTGATATGGCCAAGTATGAGGTAATGGACTGGAAGGAACTTGTTCCTGAACTCGTGCAAAACATAGAGCTGGACAACGTCAGCGGCCGGATCATGTTGTGGGTTTTGTACCTGGTGATTGGCTTTGGAATGTTTGGGACTTACCTGATGATGACTGCAGAACGGATCTATGAATTTGGAGTGATGATTGCCGTCGGGATGCGCCGCTTCCGTTTACAGGGACTGGTCTTCCTGGAAATACTGATCATGAGTGTGATGGGCGTGCTTGCCGGGATTTGCCTCAGTTTACCGCTGCTGGTTTACTTCCATAGCAATCCTATCCATTTCCCGGATCAGGTAGCTGAGATGGTAGAACGATTTGGCATGGAACCAGTATATGCCTTTTCGCTTGATCCCGTGATTTTCACGAACCAGGCATACGCCATATTCTTTATGGCAATCATCCTTTCGGGCTATCCGATATGGAAAATACAACGCATGAAGGTGGTTGATTCCATGAGACTCTAAACGGATTTATATGCTTGCAATACTTGCATGGCGAAACGTATGGAGACACAAAGGCCGTAGCGCAGTAGTAATCGGTGCCATGGTGGTTGGTATATGGTCGCTTACGTTTGGCGCTGCCTTCATGAACAGCTTCCTGCTGAGTTACATTGAAACGGCAATACGGCATGAGGTTTCCAACGGGCAGATTCATCATCCGGAGTTCACAAAAGATTTCGACATCAAATTCACCATCACAGAGCCCGAACGCATTGTCGACTTCCTCAAAAAGAACGAAAGCATTGCGCACGTTACCCATCGAAGTATTGTGAACGGAATGATTGCCTCCACCCGGCAAGCGACCGGTGTCAGGATCATTGGAGTGGAACCAGCAGAGGAGGCTCGCGTCACAGTCTTGGATTCGTTGATTTCTGAAGGATCATATTTCGAAGGCGTTAGTGGTCATCCGGTGCTGCTGGGCCGACGCCTTTCCGAAAGGTTAAAAGTGGGACTAAAGTCAAAGGTCGTGCTTACCTTTCAGGATGCTGAAGGCAACATTACAGCAGGCAGTTTCAGAGTTGCAGCAATTCTCGATGCAAGCTCAACCACCCTCGATGAGGGATCGGCATTCGTGCTACGGGAAGACCTGAACCGGTTGCTCGGCATTGGTGATGCCGTTCACGAGATTGCCTACACAACCCTTCCCGGCACAGAGGATGATCGGCTTGCAAGCGAAATACAGGCAGCATTCCCGAATGAGTTGGTGCAGTCCTGGCACGAACTCTCACCGTTGCTGGTGTTCATGGAGCAGTGGATGGGCGCTGTCCTGCAAATGCTCATCGTGATCATCATGCTAGCTCTTGCCTTCGGAATCGTAAACACCATGCTTATGGCCGTACTTGAGCGCGTACGTGAGGTGGGTGTGATGATTGCACTGGGAACGCGCCGAAGCCGCGTGTTCATGATGATCGTAATAGAAACATTATTCCTTTCCACGGCTGGTGGGCCGGTTGGATTGCTGGCCGGATATGCGACGATTTCCTGGCTGGGCAAGGAAGGTATCGACCTGTCGGATTACTCTGAGGGGTTGAAATCCATCGGATACGAAAGTGTCTTGTATCCTCAGCTTTTTGCCTCCGACTACGTCACGATCGTGATTGGAGTGCTGATGACAGCGATTCTTGCGTCGTTGTATCCGGCATGGAAGGCAATCAGGATGCAACCAGTAGATGCCATTCGCGGCGTCTGAATCTGAAACAACAAAGCCTATGGCTGCACTAATTAAAGCGACAAACATCACAAAAGTCTACCACAAGACATCGGTGCCAGTGCGCGCGATCAACAATCTCAGTGTGGAAATCCAGGAGGGAGAGTTCACCGCGATCGTTGGTCCGTCTGGCTGTGGCAAGACAACATTATTGAACATACTCGGGGGACTGGATCAGCCGACTTCCGGAACAGTGATGATTGACGGCGTCGATATTTCCCGGATGAAGGACAGCGAGCTTATCGATTTTCGCCTCCACAACATTGGTTTTGTCTTCCAGGCATACAACCTAATACCGGTTCTCACGGCGCTTGAAAATATCGAGTTCATCATGTTGCTGCAGAAGCAAAGTCGCAGGGAACGTGTAGCACGCGCTAAAGAGCTCCTCGAACAGATGAACATTGCCGACAAAGCCGATCACCGGCCGGGACAGCTCTCGGGTGGTCAGCAGCAACGGGTGGCCGTTGCTCGCGCACTGGCCTCGAANCCACGTTTCATTCTTGCCGATGAGCCAACAGCAAACCTCGACTCTGTATCGACCGAAAATTTGCTGGATCTGATGGCACGTATCAATCGCGAACAGAATGCGACATTTGTCTTCTCCACGCACGATCAGCGTGTGATGGACAAAGCGCGAAGGCTGATACGACTTGTTGACGGTGCGATTGTCTCCGACGAGGTAAGATCCTAGCGATGCGCATCTTTCTGGCTGTGATCTTTCTATTATCCGCGCGCCTGGTCTATGCACAGGAGGAACCGGAGAAGTTTACCATGCGTGGCTACCTGAAAGACATGGCATCCTTCATTTACATTGGCGACAGTCTTCTGTTTCAGAACCAGGTACACAACCGGCTGAATTTCGCGTGGTACGCAAATGACGCGTTTACGGTATACGCAGAAATCCGGACGCGTATATTAACTGGTGATCTTGTTCAGGACATTCCCGGCTACGATCGGCTGATTGATTCCAACAACGACTATTTTGACCTGTCGGTCAATGTTATTAATAGCCGATCCGTGCTGTGGAACACCATGGCTGATCGACTGTATGTGCAATGGACCAAAGGCAAATGGGAAGTTAAGGCTGGAAGACAACGCGTAAACTGGGGTGTGAACCTCGCGTGGAATCCCAATGACCTGTTTAACGCTTACTCATATTTTGATTTCGACTATGAAGAGCGACCCGGTTCGGATGCCGTTCGTGTCAGTTACTATACCGGTGTTGCTTCTGGTATTGAGGTTGCAGCGAAGATGGCGGACGACTGGGAAGAGTTCGTTGCCGCCGGTATGTGGAGGATCAATAAGAAAGGCTATGACATGCAATTCCTTGGTGGCATTGCTCAAGGGGACCTGGCACTTGGTACGGGTTGGGCCGGTAACCTGGGTAAAGCCGGATTCAAAGGTGAGCTTACCTACTTTCGGAAGGTAAAAGAGACTACGGTCAATGCGTCGTATGACAATTTATTGTTGGGTGCTGTGTCGATCGACTATTCCTTCCCAAGTACGCTTTATCTGAACGGCTCTGTGTTGTTCAACTCTATGGGGTCGTTCAATCCGGGGCTCAGCCTTTCTTTTATCGGATTGCGCCCCGGTACCGTGCGTGATCTCTCGCCGTACAAATGGTCTTCGTTTATTCAGGCAGCATATCAGTTCTCGCCACTCTTTTATGGTAGTATCGCCTTGATTGGATATCCGGGGGGCGATTCTTTTTTCTTCAATCCTGCGTTAACGATATCACTGAAGCAAAATCTTGACCTTGATCTTATCGGTCAGTTGTTTTATGGTGAGGACTTTTATGGGCACTTTGGCGCGCTGGTGGAGGCGGGCTACGTTCGGATCAAGTGGAGTTTCTGAATAGCGTGCGCGATTGCTCCGAGCCCGAAGGCCCGGAGTCAATCACACAGCTACACCATGTAAACCCACTACTACCAAACACAGCGCCTTTGTTGCTCATCTGAGGTGAGCCTATTTCTTGTCGTTGCCTGCTGGAAGGCAACAGTACGATCCCCTACCCAGGGGTTAGTATGGATAGTAAGACCGTCTGTTGCTTTTTCTTCCATGCTGGCTCACTTGAAGATTCTGAAAGCAGTTCCCTTGTATGTGCCGGCAAATTCATTCGGCTTGGTATCGAGGTATTCAACTTCAATTTTTCCACTGTTGTCCGTAATGAAAGTGCCGATCTTCGTTCCGCCCGCGAACACGTCGACGCTGAGTCCCGGAACGGGTATCTGAACAATTCCAATATTGTGATCCAGAATGCCGCTCTTGTCAAGTTCGAAGAAGGTGGCAGCCAAGGAATTTGGCGCCACCTCTTCAACCTCGACTACTACAGGGGCCGCTACCTTTTCGATAGCGAGATCGGATACATCTTCGCATGATGTAGCGATTAAGAGCATCACGATTGCCAGCACAGTCGCGAATGCTGACCTCAGGGTTGATGATATTTTCGATGTAGTCATTGGATTCAAATCTCTTGTTGATTAATGTCATGCATCATTCTACCCACCACAAAGTCGTTTTCATGTCATCAGGACCACCGTTAAGCGACTCTGCCTGGGCTACGTTATCAGCATTCAACGAATATTCCGTTGATGGATAGATGAGTCGCGTGGGCAGAACGCCGTCGTTGTGGAAGAACGCTCTCGAATCATGAGGAGGCAGTACAGGATAACCCGTTCTGCGAAGTTCCGTCCACGCTTCGATACCTTGTCCGAACAAGGCGATCCATTTTTGCGTCATGATATTTTCCTTGGTGACCGCACCAAGGTCAGCGATGTAAGTAGGAGGCACATCGAGGCCGTATTGCTCAAATGAAGCTGCAATGGCCTGTTCAAAAAGTGCTTGTGCGTCTCCCGCAATGTCTCCATCGAAAGCAGCTTCGGCCTTTACGAAGAGTAACTCTGCATAGCTCATAAGAACTGCGGGCGATGACGTAGTCGCGAAGATGGACGGATTGATTACCGCGCTGTAGCCCAGGTAAGTTGTGGCGATTTCTCCGGGGAGTCCGTTTGGATGACCTGAGATGACACCGCCAGCCAGGTTTCCTGGAACGGCATACACCTCAAGGCGTGGATCTCCAAGTTCTTTCAGTTTGTCTACGAACGTGCTGCTGATGTTCCAGTCGGTACGACCTTGCTGAATCAGGATGTCGTTCCATGGATTGTTGCTGGGAACGGACCCGTAGACCAGCTGGGCAATTTCTTCGTTGCTGTCGATCATCGGGTAGGTGGTGGGATCATCCAGCATCTTCTGCATTTCTGCACCGGAACCTGGCACCTTGTGTGCCTGACGGTTGAGGAGTTTGAAGCGCAGCGAGTTGAACAGCTTTTTCCACATCATGATGTTTCCGTTGAAGAGGATATCTCCTTTTATGGCGG
>JGI12419J13241_1000613_pt1 | contig 11968 bp, 7 predicted proteins | sample BGWIniCompost_FD_13241 | JGI IMG/M metagenome (IMG submission 13241)
GTCTCGTTATCCCGTTTCTCCCGATAGGCGTAAGGTGGCGACACATGGTGGCTCTCGAAAAGCAACGGCGCGTACTGCTGCCGCCGCCACATGTTCCCGCCAACAGCGAGAGCGCCCAGCGTATTGCCGTGGTAGCTTTGCCGGCGCGCGATGAAATTCCGGCGCTGCGGCTCCCGGCGCTCGACGAAGTACTGCCGCGCCATCTTCAGTGCCGCCTCAACCGCCTCTGAGCCACCGGACACAAAGTAGGCGTGCGATAAACCTTTGGGTGCATGCTCGATCAGAATATTGGCCAGTCGCTCCGCTGCTTCGGTTGTGAAGAAGGACGAGTGAGCGTAGGCAATCTTGTCGAGCTGGGCCTTGATGGCTTGGTTGACGGCCGGATGGCCATGACCCAGGCATGAAACGGCCGCGCCACCTGAAGCGTCGATGTAGGCCTTGCCGTCGCTATCGAAAATTTCGATCCCTTTGCCACCGACCGCGACGGGGAGAGTTCCGTGAATGCGCCGGTGCAGGATTCGACTTGTATATTCGCTCATGTGTCGCGTCGCCTTGAATTTCCCTGATTCGTGTAACTGCCAAACCGAGACAGCAGCTTCTCCGCCTTTGTTATTGCTGCAACGGCTCGATCACCTCGTCGTGCGGCGACGAGCGCGGCTAAGCACTCCATGACGATGAATGCGGGACTCATCGTTTGGAGGAATGATGGTGTATCTGTCGGAACAATGATCGCCACCGTGGCGGCCCTGGCGATTGGCGCCGTACGGCTGTCCGTGATGGCAATGACCTGTCCTCCGCGCTCGGCGGCGTAAGCAACGGCCTCTGCGGTTTGGCGCGTATAAGGCGAAATGCTCAAGCCCACCAGAGCGTCACGCGGAGACAAATCGCGCAGGGCATCGAGGCCGATCGAACCCGCCTGATCGAGCAAGTGAGTTTTCTCACCGATCAGCGAGAGTAGGTAAGCGCCCAAATAGACGGGGGCGAAACCCGAGCGGGCGCCCACGCAGAAAACACGGTCACTATGCTCGATGATGCCCGCCGCGCGCGCTAGGGCCGACAACGTCTCCGGCTCGCAAAGTGTCCGCAAATGGCCGGAGAGGACGGCCAGCATGTCGACTATGAGGGCGCTGTCGCCGTCGAGGTCGCGCCGCGCCCGCAACCCCTCCGCGCGTTCGTGAAACGGCATCTCGCGGGAGCGAGCCGCGCGCGTAAACAATTCCCGAAGGTCACCAAATCCGCTGTAGCCGAGCCGCTGGGCGAGCCGCGTCATGGTGGCAGGCGTCACCTCCGCGCGGCGGGCTGCCTCCCGCATGGACAGAAACGCGACATCGTCCCGGTGATCGAGCAGCCATCGCGCGGCGACCTGCAGTTGCGGCGGAAGCCGGTCGAATGCTGACAGAAGCTCTTCCTCAACGGCACGAACATTCATGGGAAGAATAGATCACGGGGCGCGGCTCCCTGCAACACTCGTTTCAGTTGAGAGGAGAAAGAGTCAAAGTGTTTCATGGACCGGCGCGGAGCAGGGAGCGACGATTAGGCTCCCTTCGCGCATTGTTCTGCGGTATCTCTAGTTGCCCCCCGCTCGAAGATGCAGGCGTCCATGGACTTCATTTTCATGCTGACGCACCAGGATCGGACCGTCGAGGATCCGCTCAGAATTCTCGACGAAGTCGCTTCGCTTGGTCTGCGCCATATCGGCTTCAAGGACGTGGGCGCGTCGCCCCGGCTCCTCGCCCAACTCACCGAGCGCATTCGGGAAGCCGGGGCGATCTCTTACATGGAGGTTGTATCAACCGATCCGACGGGAAGCCTGCACTCCGCTGAAATTGCCCGTGATCTCGGCGTGGATCGCCTGCTCGGTGGCACGCAGGTGGATGAGGTTCTCTCCGTTCTTTGGGGGAGCCAGACGAGCTATTTCCCGTTTGCCGGAAGACCAGTTGGCCACCCCACCCGCCTTGAGGGCGACCAAACGGAGATCGAAAGTCAGTGTCAGACCCTTATCGACAAAGGCTGCGCAGGGGCTGATCTGCTGGCGTTTCGATCCATCCAATCCAACCCGCTCGAACTCATCGCGGCGGCGCGCCGCGGACTCGGCAGTCGCGGCTATCTCATCGTCGCGGGCTCGATTAACACGCCGGAGCAGATCCGTACGCTCCGTAAACTGGGAGTCGATGCGTTCACCATCGGCTCCGCTGTCTTCGATTACGTGTTCGCTCCCGGCGCTCGCTCTGTACGCGATCAGCTTGAAGGTATTCTGCGGGAATGCACCGCTTTGATCGACAGCTCTTGACGAGCTATCGGTGAACCGCCTTCAAAGGCCGCCGAGGAAAATGACCAATCGGCCCGGCGCTGGCTTGATCCCGAACTGTCGGAAGACCTACGCAGCAGCCTGCAAGCCGAGCCGGACGATATTGAGGAGCCCTCTCCCAGATGCGCCCCGTGGCCGAGTTTCCAGAAGAAGCGCGACGTCAAATTCGCGCCGTCCTGACAGACATTGACGACACGTTGACCGAGGGTGGTCGCCTACCTCCGACGTCGTACAGCGCCATGGCGCGTCTCAAGGAAGCGGGCTTGGCCGTTGTACCGGTCACAGGTCGGCCGGCTGGCTGGTGCGATCTCATCGCCCGTCAATGGCCGGTGGACGGCGTGGTCGGAGAGAACGGTGCCTTCTACTTTCGTTACGATGACGCGCGACGCATCATGATAAGACGCTATGCGAAGACGCCCGAAGAGCGCGAGCGGGACCGGCGCGCCCTTGAAGCCATTCGCGAAGCCGTTCTTGCGGAAGTGCCTGGCGCCGCTGTCGCGGCTGACCAACATTACAGGGAAGCCGATCTCGCCATAGACTTTTGCGAGGACGTGCCGCCGCTGCCGAAAGACGCCGTTGCGCGCATCGTCTCGATCTTCGAACGCTTCGGCGCAACAGCTAAGGTCTCGTCCATTCACGTCAATGGCTGGTTCGGAACCTACGACAAGCTCACGACGAGCCTGCGGTTTCTGAAAGAGGAACTCGACATCGATGCGCTGGCTTGCCCCGAAACGGTTGTTTTCGTGGGCGATAGCCCCAACGATTCTCCCATGTTTGGATTCTTTCCCAATTCGGTCGGCGTGGCCAACGTCATGAATTTCAAGGACGCTTTGCCCGCAGCGCCTGCGTGGGTAACGTCCGCCCCTCTGCTGCCGGCTTCGCCGAACTCGCGGATCTGTTGTTGGAGGTGCGCTGATGCTGCGAGAGGCTGGCCCTTCAAGAGAGCCATTCGATCTCGCCATTATCGGCGGTGGCGTGAACGGTTGCGGGATTGCGCGGGATGCCGTCGGCCGCGGACTTCGCGTCGCATTGTTCGAGAAAAACGACCTGGCGAGTGGCACGTCCAGCGCCTCGACCAAGCTGATTCACGGCGGCTTACGCTATCTCGAATACTACGAATTCCGGTTGGTACGCGAGGCGCTGATCGAGCGCGAGGTGCTCTGGGCCTTGGCGCCGCACATCATCAAGCCGATGCGTTTCATCCTGCCGCATCATCCGGCTATGCGGCCCGCCTGGATCCTGCGCCTTGGGCTTTTCCTCTATGACCATCTCGGTGGGCGGAAGGCGCTTCCTCCAACCCGTTCTCTCGCGCTTGCTGATGATCCNGCCGGCGCTCCTCTGAAGCCGGAGCTGCGAGGCCGCGCGTTCGAGTACTCCGACTGCTGGGTGGACGACGCGAGGCTGGTTGTTTTGAATGCGCGCGATGCGGCAGATCGTGGAGCGGTTATCCGTACACGCCACAAAGTCGAGCGGGCCGAACGTCGGGCGGATCGCTGGGTTCTCCACGTAACGGACCTTCGCGATGGCACATCCGAGACGATTGAGGCGCGTGCGCTCGTCAACGCAAGCGGCCCGTGGGTTGATTTCGTCGATAAGACATTACGACCTGAAAAAAGCCGTCCTCGCACGCGACTTGTCCGTGGAGCCCACATCGTCGTTCCTCGGCTGTTCGAGCATGACCGCGCCTACATTCTCCAAAATGCAGATAAACGCATCGTTTTTGCCATTCCATACGAAGGTCGGTTCACGCTGATCGGCACCACCGATTTCGACCATCGGGAGTCGCTGGACGAAGTCAAAGCTTCGCCGGAAGAAATTTCATATCTCTGCGAAGCTATTTCCGGCTATTTCAGCAAGGCGATATGGCCGAGCGACGTGGTTTGGAGTTTCGCCGGCGTGCGCTCACTGCTGGATGATGGTGTTGATGCAGCGCAAGCTACAACACGCGATTACAAGCTGGAGATTGATGCGGACGGCGGCGCCCCCCTCCTTTCCGTCCTCGGCGGAAAGATCACAACTTATCGCCGCCTCGCGGAAGAAGCCCTCAATCTCCTCGCACCTCATTTCCCGGGCGTGAATAAGCAAGGATGGACGCATACAGCTCCCCTGCCGGGCGGTGACTTTCCGATGCAGGGCTTTTCTCAGCTGGTTGAAAAACTGGTGGCTCAGTATCCCGGTTTCGAGAAGCTTTACCTCGAACGGATAGCCCGCGCCTACGGCACCCGTGCCTCCCGAATACTCGGAAGCGCGCGTACGCCTGACGATCTCGGCGAGCAATTCGGCGGCGGTCTGAGCGAGGCCGAGGTGCGGTACCTGATGCAAGAGGAATGGGCCGAAACAGCCGCTGATGTCGTCTGGCGGCGTTCCAAGCTGGGGCTCGCCATGACGCCCGAACAGATCATGCGCCTCGACGAATGGATGGCCCAGCAAAAATCAGAGGCCGCCTCAGCCGGAACCGGAGCTGCCTGAACCGGTACCGGGTACCGCACGCTCGGTTAGGTGAGACGGCGCATCGCTGGCCGGGAACGACTCGATGGAACCCTCCTCCACCGGATCTCCCGTGCTCGCCGGCGCCACAACTTCCGGAATTGGCACTGGCCCCTTCTTGGCAGTCGGCGCCGTGTCGGCACTTCCAAGGAGTTGCCGCAGCACGTACTGGAGTATTCCGCCGTGCCGGTAATAGAGCACCTCCTGAGGCGTATCGATCCGCGCAATGACTTCGAATGATGTTTCCGTGCCGTCATCCCTCCGGGCGCGGACCAAAAGATTGCGCGATTTCGCGAACCCGCTCGCGATTCCCTCTGAGATTCCCTCAATGGAGAACGTTTCTTTACCCGAAAGTCCGAGGCTCTCGACGGACTGGCCGGGCAGGAACTGAAGCGGAAGAATGCCCATTCCGACGAGATTGGAACGGTGAATCCGCTCGAAACTCTCGGCAATAACCGCCCTCACCCCCTGCAAATATGGCCCCTTGGCCGCCCAATCGCGGCTTGAGCCTGAGCCGTATTCTTTACCCGCCAGAATGATGAGCGGGATTCCTTCGGTGATGTATCGCTGCGAGGCTTCGTAGATGGTCATCACTTCGCCGGTCGGCAGATAGGTCGTGAAACCACCCTCCGTTCCCGGAGCCAGGCGATTGCGAATACGGACGTTCGCGAAAGTGCCGCGAACCATCACCTCGTGATTACCGCGACGGGCGCCATAGGAATTGAAATCTTTCGGCGCGACACCCTGAGCGATGAGATATTTCCCAGCAGGCGAGTCCGCGCGGATTGCTCCAGCAGGCGAAATATGATCCGTCGTCACACTATCGCCCAGCAAGGCGAGCACGCGCGCCTCATGAATATCCGGCACGCTCGACGGCGCCTCGCGGGACATGTTCGTAAAGAACGGCGGATGTTGGATATACGTCGAATTCGGATCCCACGCGTAAAGATCGCCCGACGGCGCTTCAAGGGAACGCCAATGTTCATCGCCGTCGAAGATCCGCGCGTAATTCTGGCGGTACATCTCCGACGTGATGGCATTCTTTATGGTTTCCCGAATTTCTGCTTGGCTCGGCCACAAATCGCGCAGGAAAACAGGTTGCCCATTGGGATCGTACCCAAGCGGCTCCGTTTCCATATCAATGTCGATGCGGCCAGCAATCGCAAACGCCACCACCAACGGCGGCGACATTAGATAGTTGGCGCGGACCTCCGAGTGAATGCGCCCCTCGAAGTTCCGGTTGCCGGAGAGCACCGATGCGACGACCAGGCCTTTCTGAGCGATGGCTTCTGAAACCTCTGGCAGCAACGGCCCTGAGTTTCCAATGCAGGTCGTGCAGCCATAACCGACAAGATTGAAACCAAGAGCTTCAAGATATCGCGTAAGCCCAGCCTTATCATAGTATTCCGTGACGACGCGCGACCCCGGCGCCAGCGATGTCTTCACCCACGGCTGACGCCGCAGGCCACGCTCCACCGCCTTCTTCGCAAGCAGACCAGCCGCGATCATCACGGAGGGGTTGGAGGTGTTGGTGCAGCTGGTTATGGCCGCGATAACTACCGATCCGTGGCGGAGTTCTCTCGCGATGTCTCCATCTGGCTGAGGAAGAACCTGGCCTACATCCTTGGCAGGTGTTTCTCCCCACACGCCGATTTTACTGCCATCAGAAGATTTTGCCGATGCTCCCTTCTGGGTCGGCTGCGGAGCCGGCGGCAGCAAGGACGGCAATGCAGCCTCGAACGCCTCCTTCGCCTTGCGCAGTGGAATGCGATCCTGCGGACGCCCAGGCCCCGCAATACTCGGCTCCACGGTCGAGAGGTCGAGCTCCAATGTGTCCGTAAACACTGGCTCGGGCGCGTTGGCATCGTGGAAGAGGCCTTGCGCCTTCATGTAGGCCTCGACCAGCGCGACCTGCTCTTCCGAACGCCCAGTGAACCGCAAATAGTCCAAGGTCAGCGCATCGACCGGGAAGATGGAGCACGTCGATCCGTACTCCGGCGACATGTTGCCGATCGTCGCGCGATCGGTCACCGGCACCTTGCTCACACCCGGACCAAAAAACTCGACGAACTTGCCGACGACGCCCTTTTTCCGGAGCATCTGAGTGACTGTCAGAACAAGGTCCGTCGCCGTCGCGCCTTCGCGGAGTTCGCCGTAGAGGCGGAATCCGATTACGTCGGGGATCAGCATGGAAATCGGTTGGCCAAGCATGGCCGCTTCGGCCTCAATGCCGCCGACACCCCAACCAAGCACGCCGAGCCCGTTGACCATCGGCGTATGGGAGTCCGTGCCTACAAGTGTATCCGGGTAGGCGAGAGGCTTCTCGACGCCCTTCGGCACATCTTCCTCGCGAGCGCCGAACACCACCCGGGCCAGGTATTCCATGTTGACCTGATGGCAGATGCCGCCATTTGGTGGGCTGACGCGGAAGTTTTTGAACGCCTGCTGGCCCCACTTGAGAAACGCGTAGCGCTCGCCGTTACGCGCGTAGTCAAGCTCGGTATTGATGCGCATGGCATCCGGCCGGCCGAACACGTCTGCCTGCACGGAATGGTCGATCACAAGCTCAAGCGGCTGCTGCGGATTGATCTTGGCAGGGTCACCGCCCAGACGAGCCATCGCATCCCGCATGGCGGCGAGATCGACAATCGCCGGAACGCCCGTGAAATCCTGCATCAGCACGCGTGCCGGTGTAAACGCGATCTCCCGTTGCCCGCTCGCTTGCGGCTTCCAACTGGCCAGTGCCTCGATGTCCGCGCGGGAAACGGTTGTGCCGTTCTCATTCCTGAGAAGGTTTTCGATGAGGATGCGCAGTGAGTAGGGAAGCCTGCTGACGTCGAAGCCGTGTTCGCGCAGCTTGGCCAAGCTGTAGTAAGTGTACGTCTTGTCGCCTACGCGAAGTTCGGTCCGCGTGCCGAAGCTATCCATGGGTTTACTCCCAAACGGCGGCGCTGACGGAGCAGCTCGAATTGTTCCGCCAGCTGCGGAAACGATCGCCCCATCCATTGATGGATGCGGCTGAAGAGGACGCAGGAGGTAAGCCTCTGCATCCTCGAATAAAAGGCATGTCCATGGGTCGGGCGTCCTTGAGCCACCTCAAGATTGGCCTGCAGGATGAACATGCCGTGTGCCGAAGGAGTTCCAATCGGACGCCCGCAAGGGCTCGCTGCCAGCTACGCAGTGGCGAGCAGCAAGCCCTAGACTTTCAATCGCAGAGGCGTGAGGCTCAAAGGATCGGAAACATCGCGGATCCGCACACCCCGCTCACGGGCAAGCTGGGCTTCGCGGCGGGTGATATAGGCGGCCGAGCTGAAGATGATGAGGGCTCCAACCCAGGTCCAGATATCCGTGGTTTCACCGAGGAAAAAATAGCCGGCCAGCACTGCGAACGGCAGGCGGGAGAATTCGAAGGTAAAAACCATCGACGCATCCATGGATGCGAACCCGCGCAGGAGCGCCACGTGACCTAGAACGGCACACAGTCCCAGCCCCAGAAGATATGGCCACACCGCAAGCGGCGGCCATTCCCACACGAAAAGGGCGGGGATGAGGGAAGCCGGCGCGGCCCACAGATTGGTAATGAAGACGATCTTGTCGGGGTCGTCCTGCGCCGTCATCTGCTTGAGCAGCGGACCGATGATTCCGGTCGTTACGGCCGAGAAGAGAGCCACGCACTGCCCCCACCCAAATCCCAAGCCGCCCGGCCTCAGGATGATGAGCGCGCCGATGAAACCAACGACAAGCGCTGTCCACCGCCGGGCCCGTACCACCTCGCCCAGCCAGAACACGGCGAAAACCGTGGCGAACAAGGGCGCGAGGAAGCCAATGGCGGTCAATTCGGCGAGAGGAATCATCGACAAAGCCGAGAACCACGCCATCATCGAAATGACGGAGAGCCCGACGCGGACGCCATAAAGCCGAAACTGCTCAGAGTAAGCGAGAGAAGGCCCTCGCCAATAGAGCAACGGCGTCATCAGGATCAGGCAGAAGAAATTCCTGAAGAAGATCACTTGCAGCGGATCGACCCCGGCCTGCATGGCGTACTTTCCGAAGGTGCCGAGGCCGGCGAACGTCGCCATCGCCAGGACAACCCAGATTGCGCCGACTAGAGGATCATTGCGCTTTCCTGCCTTGCCGCTCGCACGCAACCGCGCGGCGAGACCACCGTTGCCCCCGCCGTTTGACACGCGTTTCCCTTCTTTCGCCTGTTCGAAAATGCTTTTCGCCAGAAGATGCGCTTAGCCGTCAAACCGTGACAAGCCTCTTCGCGCCGTGAGCATGACTGGCATGCTTCAACAGCGAACCGCTGGACGCGGCAGCCGGTGTAGGCCACTGTCCAGCACAAAGCGAACAACTGCATGAGGGAGACAGGAATGAGCGGAAGCGGTTCTGGATCGCGGGAAGGAGCTATCGCACGCGCGCGCCACTACATCGAGAGCGGCGCTTTCGAGGCGGATCTCGCGCGCCGTGTCGCCTACCGAACCGAAAGCCAGCTGCTTCCCGAGAGCCTCCCTCATCTTCTCGCTTACCTGAAGGAGGAAATGGAGCCCGCGTTCAACCGGATGGGCTTTAGCTGCCGCATTTATCCGAACCCCGTAAAAGGCCAGGGGCCCGTCCTTCTGGCGACGCGCATCGAGGATCCGAGCCTGCCTACGGTTCTTGGCTACGGCCATGGCGACGTGATCCGCGGGCTCGAGGAGCAGTGGACCAAGGGCAAGGGCCCCTGGATCACAGCCCGCGACGGCGACCGGCTTTACGGCCGCGGGACCGCGGACAACAAGGGCCAGCATACGATCAACATGGCCGCCCTGCAGGCCGTGATGGAGGAGCGCGGTGGCAGGCTTGGCTTCAACGTCAAGTTCATGATCGAGATGGGCGAAGAAGCCGGCTCCAAGGGACTGAAAGAGCTGGTGGCCGCCCACAAGGAAGACTTCGCCGCCGATGTGCTGATCGCCTCGGATGGCCCGCGTACGCGCCCTGAGCGTCCGACCCTCACCCTCGGCTGCCGCGGCGCCGTCAACTTTGATCTGGTCTGTGAGCTCAGAGAAGGCGGCCACCACTCCGGCAACTGGGGCGGCTTGCTGGCAAACCCGGCCATCATCCTCGCGAATGCCATTGCCACCATCGTGGGTCCGACTGGCGAGCTTCTCGTGCCGGAGCTCAAGGCGCCGCCAATGTCTGATGCGGTCCGCAAGGCGCTTGCCGATGTCGAGGTCGACGGCGGCGAAAAAGGTCCAAAGATTGACGAATGGTGGGGTGAACCCGACCTGACGCCTGCCGAGCGTGTCTACGGTTCAAACGTTCTCAACGTACTCGCGATCGGCGCCGGCATGCCGGGCCGGCCCGTGAACGCGATCCCGCCGAAGGCCATTGCGAACTGCCAACTTCGCTTTGTCGCCGGAACTGACATCAACGCCATTCGTCCGGCGCTGGAGCGCCATCTCCGCGAGAAGGGCTTCGACACTGTTCGCGTCACCGATCCACCGAGCGCCAATGATGGAAGCTTCACAGCGACCCGTACCGAGCCCGACAATCCGTGGGTGGTCTGGGCCGTCGAGTCAATTCAGCGCACGACCAACACGAAGCCAGCTGTCATTCCGCAGATGGGCGGCTCGATCTGCAACGACATTTTCACGGATGTGCTCGGAATGCCGACGCTATGGTTGCCGCACTCCTATGCCTCCTGTTCCCAGCACGCACCTGATGAGCACATCCTCATGTCGGTATCCCAAAATGCTTTGGAATTGATGGCCGGGCTCTACTGGGACCTTGGCGAAACCGACAGCCTGCCCCGTCGCTGAAATTTTCAAAGGTCATTCTCAACGGAAAGGCAAACGCTACAATGACTGAACCTTGCGATCTTTCCGCCGTCGAAGCACGCCGGCTGATCGGTCTGAAAAAACTGTCGCCTGTCGAACTTCTGGAGAGCTGCCTCAGGCGTATTTCAGAGGTCAACCCTACCCTGAACGCCATCGTCGCGATGGACGAAAAGGGCGCCAGGGAGGCCGCCAAGGCTGCCGAACAGGCCGTTATGCGCGGCGATGATCTGGACCTGCTCCATGGCCTTCCCCTCGGCATCAAGGATTTGCAGGCGACGGGCGGCCTCAGGACGACGTGGGGCTCCCTGATCTATAAGGATCATGTGCCCGAGCGCGACGAGGACACCGTAGCGAATTTGCGTGACAAAGGCGCGATCATCCTCGCCAAGACGAACACGCCGGAGTTCGGCGCCGGCGCCAACACCAAGAACCGGGTTTATGGCGCAACCGGCAACCCGTTCGATCCCGTGAAGACGTGCGGAGGATCATCGGGCGGTTCTGCCGTGGCCTTGGCGACAGGCATGGTGCCGCTCGCAACAGGGTCCGATTACGGCGGAAGCCTGCGCACGCCGGCTTCGTTCTGCGGCGTCAGCGGTTTTCGTCCATCCCCCGGCGTCGTCCCGGGACCGGAGCGGTCCTCCGCCCTATGTCCGTTTCCGGTGAATGGACCGATGGGCCGCACGATTGCCGACCTGCATCTTCTGCTCAAGGCGCAAATCGATATCGACAAGCGTGATCCGTTCTCCAACGACGATTCGCTGCGCATTCCTGAGGAACTGCCGCTCATCGACCTTGGCAGCCTGCGCGTGGCGATCTCAACGGACCTCGGCTGCTCTCCGATCGACCAAGACATCCGCCGTGTGTTCGGGGAGAAAGTCAGCACGTTCCGGCACGTCTTTGCGGAGACCCAAGACCGCGACCCCGATCTCGGGCCGGTTCACGACGTCTTCGAGATTTTGCGCGGCGTTTATTTCGTCGGTGCCCATCGCGAAAGGCTGGAAAAGCATCGTGACCTCTTAGGGCCCAATGTCATCGACAACACCGAACGCGGCCTGAAGTGGACTGCTGCGGACATCGCCTGGGCCAACGTCGAGCAATCGAAGATCTACCGCCGTTTCCTCGGCTTCTTCGACGAAGTCGACGTGCTTATCTGCCCTGCAGCCTCCGTATCTCCGTTCCCGCACGAACAATTGACGGTGACGGAAATCAATGGCGAGCCGATGCCCACTTACATGCGTTGGCTGGCAATTACCTACGGGCTAACGACGGCTATTCCGGCGGCCGCCACTATTCCATGCGGCCTTGATCACCTGGGTATGCCGTTCGGCATTCAGGTCGTCGGTCCGAACGGCTC
>JGI12419J13241_1000616_pt1 | contig 11956 bp, 7 predicted proteins | sample BGWIniCompost_FD_13241 | JGI IMG/M metagenome (IMG submission 13241)
GACGCGATGAGCTGCTCGTTCACGTTCAAAGTCACCGGAAAACCGGAGTTTGAGGAGGCAAGCTAATGACGCTTCTTGGTCGCGACCAAATTCTCGGTGCCAGCGACTTCGAAACCCGTGACGTGGAATGCCCCGAATGGGGTGGCACGGTGCGGGTGCGGCCGTTGACGGCTGTGCAGCGGTCGCTGATCGAGTCGACGATGTTGGAGGCCAACCAGACCAAACGGTTCGACAAGGTTGGCAAGGTCGCGATCCAGTGCGTTGCCTGGTGTGTGGTCGACGAGCAGGGTGAGCGNNTCTTCACCGAGGCTGATGTGAAGGCACTCGGNGAGAANAGCTCCGCGCCGATCCTGCGTCTGAGGGACGCGATTTTTGAGCTCAGCGGGATGAGCAAGGGCGCGGTGGAGGAGGAGGTTGAGGATTTCACCGAAACCCCCACCGGCTCTTCCTCTTCCGTCTAGCTGCTCACCTCGGGTACACGGTGCACGAGATGTTGGAGCGCATGCCTGCCCGCGAGTTGACGGCGTGGGCAGCGTATGAGCAGGTGGCAGGCCCGCTCGGTCAGCCTCGCGATGACATTCTCGTGGGGATTTTGGCGGAGCGGATCACCAGCATGCTCCAGAGCGGCAAGAAGCGGCGGCGGTGGCGGGTAGACGACTTCGTTCCCAAGTGGGGGCGGAGGAAACGCACAGCTCAAACCCCGCAGGAGCAGAGGAATCTGCTGCTGGAGTTGACGCGCCGGTTTGGTGGGACGATCCGAAAACGATAGGGGTGTGACGGGTGGCCACGCTAGAAGAGCTCACGGTCGTGCTGGATGCGGATACGCGGCCGTGGATGCGGGAGCTGGATCGGGCCACCCGCGCTACCCAGCGGGAGTTCACCCGGTTCGCGGAGGTGGCGAGCCGGTCGGGTCGGCGTGGCGGCACGAGTTTTATCACGGGGTTCGCTGAGCAGGCGGCGCGCACACAGCGTGTTGTGCAGCGCAGCGTGGAACGGCCGCTTCAGGAGGCGCAGAAGGTCGCGGCGGCCTCCGGTGGGAGGGCTGGGTCGTCGTTTGTGTCCGGGTTTACCCGCCCGGTGCAGACGATGACGCTCAAAGTTTCCCAGGCGTTGGATCCGACGATGACCGCGACGGTGAAGCGNCTGGGTGAGGGGGGTGCGCAGGCAGGCCAAAAATGGGTGGATGAGGTTGGCCGCACGGTTCGGGATGCTCGGCCGAGGTTCGAGGCTGCGGCAGCTCAGGCTGGTGCAGGTCTTTCTTCGGGGCTGCAGCAGGCTACCCAGAGCGCGTCCCGCCCGTTGAGTGCCCAGCTGGGTGATGCTGGGCAGCGTGGCGGGGAGGGGTTCACGTCTGGGTTGAGCGGTGGGCTTGCGGGGGTGGCGGGCGCGTTTGCGCCTGTCGCGGCGGCCGCGGTGGGGATGAGCAGTGTGGTGGGCGGCGCCGTGTTGAGGGTGGCCGGCGATTTCGATCATGCGATGGCGGCGGTGCGCGCGGTCACCGGTGCGACGGGTGAGGAGTTCGCTCGCCTGGAGTCGCTGGCCAGGGAAATGGGTGCTACCACCATGTTCAGCGCGACTGAGGCCGCGCAGGCCATGGAGTTTTTGGGCATGGCCGGGTGGGACACCACGCAGATCATGGCTGGCCTGCCCGACGTGCTGAACCTCGCTGCGGCGGGTGGGCTTGGTTTGGCTGAGGCTGCGGATATCGCCTCCAACATCATGGCGGGCATGTCGATGGAGGCGTCCGAGGTGGGCAGGGCTGCGGACGCGCTCGCTACAGCGGCAGCTAACGCCAACGTTGACGTCAGGATGCTCGGTGAGACCGCCTCGTATGCGGCCGGTACCGCAGCGTCTGCGGGCTGGTCGATCGAGCAGCTCGCCTTGGCCACCGGCCTGTTCGGCAACGTCGGCATCCAAGGAAGCACGGCCGGCACCGCGCTCAACCACATCCTCAACCAGCTGCAAAACTCCTCCTCCAAAGCCGCTGATCTTTTCGCGCAGCTGGGTATCGAGATCCGGGATTCTTCTGGCGCGGTCCGTGATTTCGATGAGCTGCTGATCGACCTCATGGACTCAGAGGTCACCTCCACCCAGCTCATTGAGGCGTTCGGGCAAGAACACGGGCCCAAGCTCGTCTCAGTGCTGCAGCAGGGTGAGGGCGCGGTCCGCAAGCTCGCCGAGGCGATGGACAACACCTCAGGCGAGGCCGACCGTATGGCGTCCATCCGCATGGATTCGTTTGTTGGTGCTCTGGATCAGGCGAAAAGCGCAGCCGAAGGTTTCTTCATCGCTATCGCCGATCTTGGGATTCTTGACACTGCTAGAGACATTGTTGACGCCTTCTCTGCGGCTGTAAGCGTGGCCACCACCTGGCTGGAAAAGCACGCAGACACGATCCGGCCTGTCATCAGGTTCGTCAGCCTGCTCGTGGCGAGCATCGCCGCAGTGGTCGGTGTCTTCCTTGCTGCAAAGGCAGCGATCGCTGGGGTTGGCGCTGTTTTTGCTGTTGTCACTTCACCGATTGGGTTGGTGATCGGAGCGATCGGGCTCCTGATCGCTGGCCTGGTCAAGCTGTGGCAGAAGTCTGAGACGTTCCGTGACATCGTCACGGCCGCCTGGGATTACATCGCCGATGCTGTTGGCGCGGTAGTGGACTGGTTTAAGGACACAGTCTGGCCGGTTTTGGTTGAGGGTTGGGAGGAGATCAAGAAGGCCGCTGGTCCGCACATCAAACGCATCGTGGCCTGGTTGAAGACCCTGCGGGACGGCGCTGATTCGCTCGGGGAGCGTTGGGGGTGGCTGTGGGATGCAATCACAGCGCCGATCCGTACTGCTCGCACCATCATCACCACGTGGGCGTCCAACGTGGTTCAGGCGTTTAAGGGCTGGGTGGACGTCATCGCAGGCCTGTTGGAAGGGGACTGGGAGCGCGCCTGGGAAGGCGCGAAAGAAGTCCTCGCTGCGGTGTGGGACACGATGGTGGAGGTCGCGAAGGCCGGGTTGAAGCTGCTGTGGACCTCGTTGAAAACCTGGTTTTTGGAACTGCCGCGCGCGATCGGTGAGTGGCTCGTCGAGGTTGCCCCGGTCATCTGGGACAAGGCGACGAACGAGTGGATTCCCGCGTTCGTTGACTGGGTAGTGGAGATGGGCCGCAAGTTCGCCGCGAAGCTGGGCGAGTGGCTGGATGATTTCTCGACGTGGCTGACCGAAGATGTGCCGGATGAGATCGAGAAAAACCTGCCTGAATGGACTGCCGAGTTTGTCAAGTGGGCTGGTGGGCTGTGGGGTGAGGTCCGGCGGAAGCTCACAGAATTTGCTACCAGCTTCGGCAGGTGGATTGTTTCCCAGGCGCAGGCGATGCCTGGGAGGCTCTCAACGTGGAGTGAGAAGGTTCGCCAGTGGGCTGGTGGGCTGTGGGGCCGTGTCAAGGAGAAGATCAACGAGTTCGGTACCAGGTTCGCGGGCTGGGCTGAGGAGTTCGCTGAGTCGCTGCCAGCGCGTTTGCAGGGGTGGACGAACCGGATAGTTGAGTGGATTGAGGGGTTCGCCGAGTCGCTGCCGGGTCGTCTTGAAAAGTGGACGGACCGGTTTGTTAGGTGGATTGAGGAGTTCGCTGAAAGCCTGCCGGAGCGTCTCGAAACACTGACGCAGAAATTCGTGGACTGGGCGACGGGCGCTCCTGAGGAGACCGCGACCGCGTTCGAAGACGCTGATGGTCCGGGGAAGATCGAAGAGCAGGTTGAAAACGATTGGGCTCCTCGTCTGATTGCTGCGTTTGGTCGCGCGCTGCTGAATTTGGCGCTGGAGATCCCCGGCATGGTGGTGAAGATCGGCTGGGCGCTGCTGAGTAGTTTTGGGCGGATCCTGATTTCTCTGGCTTTGATGGCTGCGGAGAAGTTCCGTCACCTGTTGGGGGTGGCGGCGCGCTTGTGGGAGCAGATCAAGCAAAAGATCATCGAGAAGGCCAGCGAGCTGGTCGACGGGGTCAAGGACAAGATCAACGAGTTGTACGACAACACCGTCGGCAGGGTCACGGACCTGTACAACGAGGTGGTCGGCAACTCGATTTGGCCGGACATGGTCGACGCGATCATCGGGGAGACCGGGCGCCTGTCTAAGGGTGTGGGCGACAAGTTCTCTGGGATGGGCAGGGGCACCACTGGTGAGACGTCGTCGATGGCGCAGACGGTGACGCGGCAGGTGCAGCAGTTGCGGGCTGCGGTGGTGGCGGCGGTGGCTGCCATGCAGGCGAGTGTGGCCCGGTTGATTGGCCTGTTGGCGCGCGGGTTCACATCGGCGTTCACCCAGTTGGGGGCGCAGGCTTTGCGGTCGTTTAGGGGGATGGCTGCTGGTCTGGTCGCGGAGACGTCGAATCTGGTGCGGGTGCTGAACCGGGCGTTCTCCCAGTTCGGGTCGAACACGGTTCGGGGTTTTGCGAACACTGTTCGCGGTGTCGCGTCGGCGTGGGCGAAGCTGCGGCAGGCCGCGGCCGCGCCGGTGCGATATGTGATCTCACCGGTCTACAACAAGGGCCTGCGGCCGGTGTGGAACCGGGTGGCTGCCAGGGTGTCAGGCCTGTCGCCGATGAGCGCGATGAGTGTGCCTAGCGGTCTGGCCGAGGGTGGTGTGGTGCCCGGCTACCAGCCGTCGAAGCGGGACGATCTGATCATGGGCATGCGTTCTGGGGAGGGCGTGCTCGTGCCTGAGGTCGTCAAGGGCCTGGGCGCCGGGTTCATCGATTTTTGGAACCGGATCGGCAACCGCGGCGGTGTCTCCGCGGTGCGCCGTGTCAGCCAGGAGATGAACAAAGCGGGCCTGGGCCAGGCACCGATGGAGGGCCTGTCCAAGTATGCGGGCAGCGTTCCTGGGCTGGCCAGGGGTGGGATTGTTGGCCGTGCACAGCAGTTCACCTCGACGCCGTGGCGGCACATCGAGGGGCGGATTGAAGCCAAGGCCAAACCAGCGTTGGATGAGATGCACACCGGGTTGGGTAAGCTGTTCGGCCGCGGTGACACGTTCAACGGGGTAGCGCACGCTGCGATGGGGACGATCAAGCCCCGCGTGTTGGCTGCGTTCCGCCGGGCAGATGAGGCGTTTAGGGCGCTGATGGGGGGTGGCCTGGACTCGTGGGGGGACCTCGCCACAGCCTCGGAGCGGATCCGTCGCACCGCGAAGTTCCTCACTGCGCAGCGCGGTAAACCCTACATTTGGGGCGGGGTTGGCCCAGGCGGCTACGACTGTTCCGGCCTCACCTCGGCGGCGGAGAACGTGTTCCGCGGCTTGTATCCGTATCGTAGGCGTCACACCACGCACTCGTTCCTCGGCGCGCCCCCGCCTGGGTGGGTGCGAGGGTTGCGCGCGCCGCTGTCGGTTGGTGTTACCCACGCTGGGGTTGGGCACATGGCTGGCACCCTCGCCGGGGTGAACTTTGAGTCCCGTGGATCCCGGGGGGTGGTGCTCGGCCGGGCTGCGCGCGGTACCCGCAGCTTCCCCCACCAGTTCGGGTTCGCCCCCAGTTTGGGTGATGCGCTTCCCGCTAAATCGTATGACCAGGGCGGATGGCTCATGCCTGGCTACACGCTCGCCTACAACGGCACCGGGCGGCCTGAACCCGTCAACGCCGAGCCGATTCGGATCATCCTCGACATTGAGGGCGGCGATGACGAGCTGCGGCGTCGGATCCGGCGGATGGTCCGTATCGAGGGTGGCGGCGACGTTCAGGTTGCTTTCGGTTCTGGGAGGGGGCGCCGGTGATTGAGCTGGTGGGCGCCACCTCGGCGGGCGGGTTCGTGTCCTCGGTGACTGTGAATCTTCCTGCCGGGGTGCAGGACGGGGACCGGATGTTCATGCTCGCCTCTGCCAATGACTTCCCTACGATTACCGCTCGCCCACCGGGGTGGGCGGTCATGACCGAGGACATCATCGGCACGGACGTGGCTACCTACGTGTGGACCCGTGTCGCTGATGGTGAGCCTGCTTCCTACACGGTGACGTGGGAAGGCTCGCACTGGCACTTCCTTAACCTTGTCGTGTTTCGCGGGGTTGACTCGGTGCGTTCCTATGCCGTCAACTCCACTGACTCTGCGGCCACGATCGATCTTCCCGTGCTGGATGCTCAGCCTGGGGACGTGCTGCTCGCCTACGGTTTCCACTGGGGAGAGGTAGACAAGACCTGGACTCCGGCGGGGCTGACGACGATCACGAATCTGTCGCGGGCGATTATCTCTGCCTACCAGGTGCAGGCTGGTGGTCCCACGCCCGCATACACGCTGGTGACGGACACGGTTGGGCACATGGCAGCCACGGCGATCCTGCTTACCCCGAAAACCGTGCCTACCACCCAGCCGCGTTTCCCTTTGACGATCCGCACCGAGTTGAAGCTGGGTGGGGAATGGGTGGACATCAGCGGGGACGTGCGGGACACCGACCCGGTGACGATCAGTCGAGGTCGGGCGGATGAATCGGCGACAGCGGATGCGTCCACGTGCAGGCTGCTGCTCAACAACCGGCACGGCAAGTATTCGCCCCGTAACCCCAATTCTCCCTACTACGGGATGTTGGGGCGCAACATTCCGCTTCGGGTGGCGGTGATGGTGGGGGACACGCGGATCGGCCGGTTTGCGGGTGAGGTGTCTGAGTGGCCGTTGCGTTGGGATTTGTCCGGCAACGACGTGTGGCTGCCGATTGAGGCGAGCGGGCCGCTGCGTCGGCTCTCTCAGGGGCGCGGCCCTGCTCGGTCTGCGTTGCGCCGTTTCATCGTTGCGCGTAATCCGGTCGCCTATTGGCCGCTGACGGATGGTGCCTCCGCGCTGGTCGCTTCTCCGGATGTGGGCCTGTATGACATGGGGATCGTGGTGGATGCCCCACCGGGCACGCTTGGGGTAACCCAGTCGCGTCTGGACTGGCGGGAGGGTGAGCTGGCGCCGTGGCTGGAGGATGTGGCGCGCACTCGGCGGGCCGTGGGGCGGATCGCTGGCCAGGTGGAGGGCAGCTCTGCTGACTGGGCGTTGGACATGGTGCGTGCCGGGGTGGGTGGGGTGGACCGGCTGGTCGCAGTCGCTCGCCGCGGCGATACGGGGCCATCACAGGAGTGGCAGGTGCGGTTCGACGCGGGGGCTCTCGACATCAGGGTGTTTGTGCGCACCGTTCTCGATGATGCCTCCCCGTCTGCGTGGACTCAGGTGTCTACCGCTCTTGTGGAGCCCCGGTTTTTCACGGACCAGTTGCGGCATGTGCGGCTGGAGGTGCGGGACACGGGCGTGGAGTCGGACTGGTGGTTGTACATCGACGGGGAGTTGATGGACACCGGCACCACGAACGGGTTGGGGCGTCCGCTTCCGGTGGTGTCTGCCCAGTACTGGTGGGATCACAGCAGTGTGCAGGACGCGGAGCATGTAGCGCTGGGCCACATCACGGTGTGGGACGCCTCAGAAGAAGCCGCGTACCCGAACCCGTTGGAGATGGTTCAGGCGATGTACGGGCATCGGGGTGAGCGTGCGGGGGTGCGCATCCATCGGATCGCCCGCGAGGAAGGCATCCCGTTGGAGGTGGTGGGGGATTTGGAGGCCACGCCGCCGATGGGTCCGCAGTATGCGGAGACCCCGCTGGAGGTGATGCGGGAGGCTGAGCGGGTGGATGACGGGATGCTGTATGAGTCTCGGGACGAAGTCGCGCTCGTGTACAGGACGAACAGGTCGCGTTACAACCAGGAGTTGAGTGGATGAGTGTGGAGTGGGTGTGGGCTGGGGCCGGTACCGAGACAAGCGTGTGGGTGCGCGGCAAAGTGACGGGTTCCTCGACGCGGCTGGTGGTGTCTGAAGCCGAGGACCTGTCGAACCCGGTGTTTTTCGGCCCTGTGTCGCCGACCAGCGAGGGCGTGGTGTCGATCGAGGCCACCGGGTTGGAGCCGGACACCCGCTACTGGTATGCGCTCGAGGACGACAGCGTTATCGACACGGCGTTCATGGGAACATTCCGCACCCACCCGCCCGCGGGGGAGCCAGCGAATTTCATCGTGGGGGCGGCCGGGGACGCCGGTTTGACCGGGACAGGGGATGATTCCCATATCACCAACGCCGTGTCCAACCACCCGGTGTTCGATGTGATGCGGGCACGGGCCCTCGCCGAGGACTGGCTGCAGTTCATTCACCTGGGTGACCTGCACTATCGCGACATTTCCATCAACGATCCCGACGCATACCGGCAGGCCTACCACGACGTCCTCACGTTTAACGGCACGCTCGGCGCGGATGCCCGCCAGGGCCGTTTCTACCGGGCTGTGCCGATCGCGTATGTGTGGGATGACCACGACTACGGGCCGAACAACTCCGATCGCACCCATGTGGGCCGGGCTGCCGCGGCGACCGTCTACCGGGAAATCGTCCCCCACTATCCGCTGCCCGCCGGGAGTGGGGATGCGCCGATCTACCAGTCCTGGCAGATCGGACGTGTTCTTTTCGTCGCTAGCGACGTCAGGTGGGCGCGGGATCCGAACCTGCTGCCGGACAACGATCCGTCCAACCCCAAAACGATGCTGGGTGAGCAGCAGAAGCGCTGGCTGGAGCGCATTCTGCGTAACTCTTCTGCCCAGGCGCTGGTGTGGGTGATGCCGTCCCAGTGGCTATCCGACCAGGGGGACGTGCGTAACGTGGGGATCTCGTATTCGGGTGCGGACTACTCCAGCGACTCGTGGTGGCGTTTCCGCAGGGAACGCGCCGAGCTGGTGGATCTGCTCGGCGATTTAGGCTGGCTGGACCGCATGGTGATGCTGCAGGCCGACAAGCACGCCCTGTCTATGTCTAGCGGCCCGAACAACCCGTGGGGCGGTTTTCCGCTGTTCATGTTCGCCTCGTTGGACGCCTCCTACTCTGATCACCCCGAAGGCCAGTACGACATAGGCCAGTCACCAGGCCGGGGCCGGTATGGCACGCTGCGCGTGGTCGACTCCGGTCACACGATCGCGCTGCATGGCACCGGGTACATCGGGGACACCGTGTGGCGGTCCTATACCGCGTATGCGCATGTGGAGCCTCGGGTGCTTGCCCTTGACTATGCGAAAGGGCAGACGTTTGATCCGTTGGAGCCAACGGATGACGACCAGAACCTGGTCAACGACTTCACTGCGCAGCGCACCGACGGGTCAGAGATCCGCTACGAGAAAACCGATGGGCCGCTGTCCGTGCAGGAGCCCCCACAGGGGGTGGGCCGGTACTCGGGCTCCGGCGAGTTCAACGTGCAATCCAACGACGATCTGCCGTCGATCGCTGGCTGGCAGGTGCACAAAGGGACGGTGGATGAGGCGCGTATCCCCAACCTGCATATCAACCTCACCAACCCGCGTATGGAGGAGCTGCGGACCAGCGTGGCGGGTGTGGAACCAGGCGACAAGATCACTGTTGCGAATCCTCCGGCGTGGCTTCCCCCAGAGCCGATCGAGGTGATCGCTGAGGGGTATGAGGAGGAGCTGTCCACGCACGAGTGGCACATCGAGTACAACGCGTCCCCTGCGCGGATTGTTGAGGTCGCGACGGTCGCCCCCCAGGTGGTGCTCAACCGCAACCACTCCATGGAGGTGACCCCCTACGGGTGGCAGCGTCCTGGCGGGGCCAGCCTGTGGATTTCTCGGGACTATGCGTATCAGGGCGAGTTTTCGCTGAAACTCGTCCCGGACGGCACGACGGAGACCACCCGGATCATCGCCCGGCCCGAGGACGCTCCCCGGGTGTATGCGGGGGTGGAGTACGAGTTCAGCGCGTGGGTGCTGTCTCCGACCGGGTATGCGATGGACCTGTCGGTGCAGTGGCTGGATGTGAACAACACGCAGATCGCGTTTGTGATCGTGGCGACCTCAACCCCGATCCCTGCCGGGGTGTGGACGCGTCTGGTGGGGCGCGCGGTCGCACCGGAGGGCGCCTACCGGGCACGACCGTCCATCAACCAGCGGAACACGCCGTCGCCCAGCGACGTGATGTACGTGGATGAGGTGATCTTTTCTGAGGTGGGCGTGTCCCCAGGGGCGGATGCGCCGAACCGGGCAGACACCTCAGGAAGCATTCTCCAGATGCCCGTGGATGAGTCGGACACGGAGTTCATCGTCGCAACGGTGCAGGATGAGCACTCAGGTGCGCGGTGGATTAACTCGCGTGGCCTCACTGAGACGCACGCCTATGAGTTCCCGTTCAACCTGCGCCTGGGTGGTGAGGTTGTGCAGGTCACCGCGTGTGAGCCTGCGGGGTGGGACGATTTTCGGAGTCCGCGTCCCAGCGACTCGTGGGGCACGTCTCCCTCAGGGCATGCGTGGGTGGACACGACTGTGCCGGACACCACGCTGGGCACGTCCACAAGCGGCTTGTACGGGTTTGTGCAGCTCCTTGACAACCCGCAGACGGTCCGACTGCAAACGTTGGACGTGGGGTTTCCTGTGCAGGACTGCGAGATCCTGTGGACGGTGCGTGTGGATGCGACGGCGTCGGGCACGGCGCTGCTGCCGTCGCTGGTGTTGCGCCACCAGAGTGCCACCAACTACTACCGGTGTCGGCTGCATTTGAACACGGATGGGACGTGCAGCCTGTCTGTGGCTCGGGGGACCACTCAAATCGGTGCGGCGGTGAACTTGCCGATGCTCACATATACGGGATCGGCTGCGTTTGAGGACAGGATTTGGGTGCGCACCCGGCTGATCGGTAACAGGGTTCTCGCTAGGGCGTGGAAGCAGGTCGATTTGACCGGGGAGGGTGGGCTCGGCGCCGGGTTGGACTGGCGGTATCAGGAGCCGCAGCACTGGCAGATCGACCGTGAGATCACCACAGACCCGATCCCTGAGGGGCAGGTTGGGTTTGCTGCCTCAGCGTTTGCTGGCAACACCAACACCAGTCCGGAGCTGCGGTTTCAGCTGGTTGAGATTGTGACGCCGCAGCGGATGACCGTGGTTCGGTCCGTGAACGGGGTGGTGAAGAGCCATGGGGCGGGGACCAGGGTCGGGCTGAATCGTCCAGCCATCATCGGCCTCTAAATAGAGAGTGAAGGGGGAAAAGTGCCTTTTCCGCAATGGTTTGCGGGGCAGACCATCACTGCGGACCGGTTGAACGCGGCCCGCATGAAAATGGTCGCCCAGTCAGAAAACCAGGAGGTCGTCAACTCGACGGCGCTGGTGCCTACAGAGATCATCATCCCGCTGGAGTCGGGGGCTACCTACTGGTACCAGCTGGTGTTGACCTATACGGCGAGTAACACCGGCGGTGGTATGGGAGGCGGGGGGCTCCGGTGGGCGTGGTCTGTGCCTACGGGGACGAGCATGCCTCGACAGACCGCGAGCTATGCGCTGGTCGACAACCAGGCGATTTCGCTCATCGCGGGCGGGAGGATTCTGTTGCGTTCTCCGGCGGCGACGACGGAGATGCGTGCCGAGGGTTCGGGGCCGGACAATTTCCACGCGGTGCTTGAGTACGGGTCTATCCAGGTGGGCGGGCTTTCCGGTGAGGCGGTGTTGCAGTTTGCGCAGTGGAACGCGCACTCTACGCCGACCACGCTGCGGGGTGCGACCCGCACCCGGGTGTTCTATACGCGTGTCCAATAAGAGAAGAAGAGAGGGGAATAGGGGATGGCTGTTCCTGAGGGCGCCTATCGGGTCCGCTATAACGTGTCCACGGTGGATGACGCGCCGTGGCTGACGTGGATTTTTGAGTCGGACCTACCGGGTGGCGCAGCAAAGCAAGTGGTGGATGAGGCGCTGCAGATGGCGGCTGAGCACGTGATCGACTGGCTGAACGCGGAGTATCCGAGTGCGCGGGTGGTTGCGTCTCGCATGTACACGGGACGGTTGGAGGGCGACCCGTGGCCGCAGGATGAGGAGGGGGAAGGATGAGCACGGTGATTAATGCGGGGTTAGTGACGCGGTGGTGGCCGCGCCGGTTGCGGCATCCGGGGTTGGTGGAGTTGGCGGTGTGCCAGCGGCTGC
>JGI12419J13241_1000617_pt1 | contig 11951 bp, 7 predicted proteins | sample BGWIniCompost_FD_13241 | JGI IMG/M metagenome (IMG submission 13241)
GTGGGAACGATCAAGAACGCCCGGTTGCGTCTACGATGTGTATCGCGCTCAGATCGATGCTTTCGGTGCGGCTTCGCCCATTGTGACGGGCTATTCTACCGGACTCACGATCATTGAGTATCTCGATCAGAACAACCTGGTCCGGGGTGTCACCTATCACTACTGGGTGGTGGCGGTGCATCAGCAAACGGGAGGACGAAGTGATCCTTTTTACCTCGGGTCGGCAACGTGGTAAGGTATGGCCTGGCGTGTCAAAATAGCGGTTGAAATTCGAACGGCCTCCGCCCTGATCTGGAACGTAGGGCCGACGATAGAGCTACCGGGCACTACCCTTGAGATTCGGGATGGGTTGCTGGTGTATCCCGATCGACGTGCCCACAGCTTCCGGATATTCGCCTGGCAGGATACCGACGAGGCAAACCAGGGCTGGGAGCAAAGCGTCTACGCTATCATCCCCACCGGTTTTGCCAGCGGGACGCTGCAGGCCATACAGAGCGAGAGCACGAACGAGTCGTACGTGCTACTCCCGGATAGCATCGATGTAAGCACGGCCAGCCGCGATTCTTCTACTTCCCTGGCAAATGTGGTAGTAGAGGAGCGACCGGAAGAGATGCCGGGGACCGTGATGTACTCGGAGCCCTTCCGGCCCTTTGCCCTCTCGGCCACACAGGCGTTGCACGTCTCGCTTCGCGCTGACGACGAGCTGGTGCGCGTGGCCAGCACGACGCGGGAGATGTCGACCGGTCAGTTTGGTCGGTATCCGGTGATTCTGTTCGGTCGCCGCACCGTGTGGGCCGTTGCCCTGTCCGAGGAGCAGGTGCCCGTGGAAGTGGTGCCCGTTAGCCAGTTGCATGGCCTGATCGCCGAGCATGGCGTGGCCGGAGTAGAAGGCGGCGTAGCTTTCGTGGCCCAAGATGGCATCTGGTTGCTGACGCAGGGACTGGAGGAGCAGCCGATCAGCCGACCCCTGCATGCGCCCGGAAGCACAGGTCCCTTCGTGCTGGATCCTGAGGCTTCGCTCGACAGCGTGTTCATTGACGAGCAGCCGGCGCTGGTATATAGTCGTGCTGGTACCGATGCCTTCATCTACTGGCTGGCCTGGGGCGGGTGGTCTACATGTGATCGTCGCACGCAGCAGGTGCTTGAATACGACGGCCGGCTGTTGTTCTATGGCACGACCGCCTACAACAGCCAGCCCACGTTGCGCCGTTGGAATCCAGACGTGTCCGTCGGTGATGTGGACTATATCCCCACCTGGCGCTTGCGCAGCGCCCCCATCGGGGGTGAGATGCCGGAAAAATGGAAACGCATCTGGTACCTGTCTTTGCGCCAGCGTCTGCATTCGGGTAGCGTGGCGCTCTCATGCCTGGTAGACAGCACGCCGATCGCCAGCGTCCTACTTGATACCACATCGGATACCACCGGTCTGTATGTGCCGGCGGTGCAAATCTTCGAGGTAAAGGCCGAGAGTTTCCACCGACTGCAGTTCGGACAGCCGCCGGTTTCGGCTGCAGACACCGAAGTGTATGGCATCGACGTAATCTACGAGGAACGCTATGAGCACCGCCCGCTCGTCGGTAAGCTATCATGACCGTATCAAGGAGTTTGTGTTAGACCTGCATCCGCATTTGATGCGCGCCAAGGATGAGGGCTATCCCGTGAATGTGCGCGCCATGCTGGCCCAGGCCGGTCTGGAGTCCGGCTGGGGTCGGTCTTTCCTGGCCAGAGAAGCCTACAATTACTGGGGCGTGAAGGCCGGCCGCCGATGGGAGGGTGATGTGCTGGAGCTGCCTACCGTGGAATTCGGCCCTAAAGGATACTTCCGCAAAACAGCCCGCTGGAGGAAATATGGAAGCCCGTACGAAGCCATTCGTGATTACGTTCGCATTATCAATGGGCTGTCATGGTATGCCGACGCACTGGACCACGCCGAGCCCCCGCGTGGAGATGGTGACCCTATCGGTTGGTTCAAAGCGCTTCTTCCTAACCCCAAGCGACACGAGCCCGGGTGGGCAACTGACCCTGACTATTTCGCCAAGTTAAAGGGTGCGCTGGTAAACGTCGACCTGGCGCTGAAAGAGACCGGCCTGTACCCTTTCGGCGCCAGCGCATAGCGCCCTGGCGCTGGCTTCGCCCTATCGGACTTGCATTTCGCGCCTGGATTGACGAGATTATAGGGCGATGGCACAATCGTACTTAAGGGAGCTGGTGCGGGGCGCTCAGGGTTTGAGCCTGTTTGCTCCGCAGCAGCTCGGGGCGGTCGAGGCTCTCGCCCGTGTCCTGCAAGAACAGGACGCCGCTTCGGCCGCCGCGCGAGGACTGACGGGCTCCTCGTTTGAGATTGCACAACTCGCCCGTCGTCGTCAGACGCTTGTCGATCTTGCCCGCGTGCTTTCTGCTGAGCAGCGCCAGCGAATCCTGGCGCAACAGCAACTCGGCCTGTCCGCCGCCGAACTGCTCGAGCGACTGGCTCTGCAACGCGCCCAGCTTCGTGAACAGCAGCGCGCACGGCGCTGGGGTGTGATCGGCGATATTTTCCGTACGGTAGGTCAGGTAGCAGCAGCAGCCATCTTGGCGTGACAGAATATGGCGCGCAAACTCAAAAAAGATCAGCTCGAGCGGCTTCAGCCCCAGCCGCCGCAAAAGCTTCAACCGACAACAGACCTGGGCAACCTCAGGTTGCGACCGGCACCTGCTGCACCTGAACTGGAGCAGCAGAAAGGCGGCGACCGCAATCGTCGTCTGCTTCGGCTGCTGGGGTTGGGATCGGCGCTTGTTGCCGCCGGGTCTGCTGCTGCTGGCCGCTTTGACATTGCCTCCGGCGCCGCCGGGTTTGCGCAGGGCCTGACCGCTCAGCAGGAGGCTGTGCAACAGCAGCAGGCGGCTCAGGAAGAGGCTGAGTTTCGACGGGCGGCGGAGGTTGAACGCATGCGGCTGGCCCAGGAGGAGCTGGCCCTGCGTCGTGCCGATATTCTGCGCCGAGCCCAGGAAAGCGAGGAAGAGCGGGCGTTCCGAGAACGCGAAGGCGGCTCAGGAAGAGGCTGAGTTTCGACGGGCGGCGGAGGTTGAACGCATGCGGCTGGCCCAGGAGGAGCTGGCCCTGCGTCGTGCGGACATTCTTCGCCGAGCCCAGGAAAGCGAGGAAGAGCGGGCGCTTCGGGAGCGCGAGCTGCAACAGCGCCGTGAACTCACCGAGAAAGAGCTGCAGACGCGACGAGAAATTGCCGTACTCAGCAACGCCTCTCGTTACTGGGGGCGCGAAGAAGAAAGGACGCTGCAGGCGCAGGTGTTGGGCGAAGTAGGCTTTGAGTACCTGCGGGATCTATCGAATACCTATGCCAGCCTGATCAACCTGCAGCAGCAGGGCCAGCTCCTGGCGGCCCAGGATCTGTCCCGGCAGGTTGCGACGCTGCAGCGTGCGGTGGTGCAACAGATCGAGCAGCTGGCCAGGTTGGACCCGGTGCGGGCTCGTCAGCTGCTCGATCAGTATCGCCACATTGTTAACACGTTTACGCGTCTGCAGATGGGACAGCAAGGTCAGCAAAATCAAGTGGGTAGGTAACAATGCTGATTCCTCCAGCTGGACTCGGATCGTCGCTTCTCAGACTGCTTCGCCCGGAGCAACGCCGAGCCGCTCAGCAGGCCGTCGGCGCCGTTGTTCCGGGCGCCGGGACGGCGCTTAGTCTTGGCGAATCGGCACTTCTTGGCGCCGAATACGGTTTGCGCACCATTGCGCGTGGGGCCGTTCGGCTTGGGGGTTTCCTTGCCCGTCAGTTTGGGCAAGAGGATACCGACACTTTCCAGCAGCTCGATGAGGCACTTCAGCAGCCAACTTTCCCGGAGGAGATTCCACAGGGTCCGGTCCCCGACCCCGATGACAACCCTTTGACGTTTTCCCGGAAAGTATGGGACTTTGCGCGCCAACAGCCGGAGGAAGCAGCTCGTTGGCTGGCCTTCAACGTCGGTCAGTCTGTGCCCGTGACCGCCGGCGTTGTAGCCGGGACGGCGCTTGGGGGCCCGGCGGGTCTGGGTCTTGCGGCGGGGACTACAGTGCTTTCTTCGGCCGGAGAGGTAGGGGGCGAACGCATCGAGGCCAAAGATCTCCCGTTGATTTTAGCGCATGCCAGCATTGAATACGTCTCCGATCTGGTTGTGGCGGCGGCCGGTGGTCTTGGCCTGGACGATGCGGTCAAGGGTGTAGTTAAGCGGTATGTAGCCCGTCTGGCGCAGCGCTATCCCACGCTGTCTGTAGAGTCGCTTACCCGCCATGCACGCCGGTTCATACAGACGCTGTCTGTGACGGCTACGCCTTTTACGGAGGCGGTCGAGGAGGGTCTGCAGAGCGGCATTGAGTCGCTCAGCCAGGGCGAAGGCTTTCGCATCGATCCGGCAAGCGTGGTGACCGGCGCTCTGGTAGGTGGCGTACTGGGGCCGGGAGCCGCCGTCGCCGGTGCCGCCGCACGCGGAGTCCAGGGGCGGGCGACTTCGGGTGACGGCGCCGCGCTTCCTGAGCCGGCCGTTCCCGCCGAAAGCCCGTTCGTGCAACGGCCGCTGGGACCGGCAATGGAGGGTGTGCCGGGACCGGTCGCGGCTCGTGAAATTCCGTGGCACCTATATGTGCCGGAGAACGCCCGAATCGAAAGGGATCCGGTCGACCCTGGCACATTTGTACTGCACGGCCGCTCTGTTGGCGCGCGCATTCGGGTGCAGCCGACGGCGGCAAACGAACCTGTCGAAACATTCGCCCCTCGAATTCGCGAGGACGGTTTCGAGGTGGCTCCGGGTAAGATTGTGCGTTTTGAGCCGCTTGCCGAACTGGAACACCAGCTGGATGTAGCGGAGCTTCAAAACACGCCCATCGAGGCGCTTCAGGTAGAAGACCGAGGAGACGAGGTTGCCCCGGAGTATCGGCCACTCATCAATACGCCGAAAAAAGACATTGACGTTGATGATCTATCTCGCCTTCCTCTATCGGAAGCACTCAAGCATCCCCGTCTTTTGAAGCTATACTTTGACGGTGCACCGCCTGCTGTTCGACGCATAGCCGACCTGGCCGATCTGGCGCGCCATGTTGCTCGACTGGCCGTCATTGGACACGAAGGGCGTTTCTGGTATGAGCGATCGGCTTTGCGTCTGGCCAAGATTTTCAATCTGCCTGTAGCACTTCCCCAGGGTGCTCAAGAAGCTCTGACGCCTCTTGAGCAGGAAATGGCCGAGCGCCTGAAGACGCTCGGGACGCCTGACCGCGCGGCGGAAGCTCGAAAGTTTGTCGCTTTGCTGGCGGCCTATAGTCCCAATACGCCGCCGGACGAAAACTGGATGAACGCCGTCACGGCCTACCATCAGTATCTGCAACAGAAGCGCCTCAATCCTAACGGACCGTTTAAGCTCGATGTAGGAGCAGCCGCAACACCTCTGGCCGAAAAAATTCTCAATGCCCGTCCGGGAGACGAGGAGACCTTCCTTGGTCAGAAAACGCGGGCCTTCTTCCGCAACCTCATGGCAATCATTGAGGGGCGCGGTGAGGATAGCGTCACGGTAGATCTCTGGGTGTATCGCGCCCTTGGCTATCCCAGATCAGCGCGCGAAGCGCCCAGCCCCGACCAGTTTGCCTTTGCTCAGCGGCTGGTGCAGGATGTGGCGGGCGCACTTGGCTGGACGCCTATGCAGGTGCAGGCCGCCCTGTGGGTGGCCGAGCGCACGTTGTTTGGGAAACAGGAGCAGCAGGCATTCGATCTGTATCGCCGGCTTCAAGAAGGAGAAATATCGTGGCGGGACTTTGAGCGCGAGCGCGCCCGAATGGAAAAAGAGGCGCTCCGGCTCACGGAACAGGGTGGCGCCGTCTTTGCCGGTCCCGGCACGGTCCGCTCGGATGATTTCGGGGAAGTGATCGACCCGCGCTCGTTGCAATTCTCGATCGAAGTTGTGCGCGGATGGCGCAATTTACTTCGCCCGGACACTCCCTACGAGATCTACGAGCAATTTACCAGGGAGGCCATTGGGATTGTCGAGAATGTTCTGCGTGATGTAGGGCTGGATCTTGTTGGCGCACCCCAGGTCTTGCCCGGTTACTGGGGCGGCACGGATTTCAACCCGTCCATCCAGATCAGGCTGTTCACGCCTATTCGATTTACAGGGTATCAACAGCAGTTTCTGAACGAGCTGCTTCAGAGCGAGACCATGCCGCCGCTTGATCTCAAGGATGGAATTAAGCGCATGGTCCCGCAATATGCCCAGAAGGCGATCAAAGAAGCTTACGCTTTGCGCCGAAGCGGCAACATTGTTGAAGCAGCCGAACGAGCCAAACAGATCATTGCGGAGCTTGATCCGGACAACTCTGGGCGGGCTGCTTTCATGCGGTATGTGGCTTCCAGGGCGGCGGAGCGCGCGAAGAGCAAGGATGTCCTGACCTTTTTGCAGGAAATTGCCTCGTCTGGCCAGCCCACACTGACTTACCTCCGCCTGCTGGAAGGCCTTGTTACGTCGGAAGAATCGCTGGATGCTGCAACAGAGGCGGCGCGACTCTGGCGCGAAGAGTTGTGGGAGCAAACGAAGCGCTGGAATCGCGACCCCTTCAATTATCCCGTTGATTCGGGCGGTGTGGCGGAGTTCTGGACACGTATCATGGCTGTTTTGCCGCCGGAAATGATGCGCCGCCTGGAGGTTGCCGCTGGCATCTTGAACATGGCTTTTGACCAGCAGGCCGTTGGATGGCACATCATTCACCTGGCGGCCGACCCGGGTCAAACGCCAAGCGGCCTATGGGTTGATGCTGGGCGCCCGCTGAGCCGAGAAGAGATCATTACCATCAACGGGATCCTACAGCGGTACCTTGGACCGGACTATGGCTGGATAGGCTCGCGCCAGGAAGGCCTTTACATCGGATTAAACGGGAATCCGGCCCTTTATCAGGCGCTTGAAGAGCACTTCGGAGAAATCCTTGCCGAAACACGAGAGCTGCTTGGGGATCAAATTAAGGTTCAGAGCGTTCTCGCTTTGAGCGGGCTGGAGTTTAATCCACAACTTGTCGAAACAGAGGAGGGCACCCATGTCCTATCAGATTCCGAAGCTATCGCTTCAATTGCCGAGCGGTGGCCCGAGCTTAGTGCTGAGGAATCCATCGCTCGGGTATCAGATCTGGTTGCACGGAGTCGTGGGGAGTCGGCCCGGATCCTCCTTGAGCGGTTCGGCGACTACATCGCCGAAGACGCCCGACCGAAAGTCGAGGCCGCGGCTCAGCTCGGAGGAACGCGCCGTGTATCGGGCGATGTGGAAATTCTACTCCGGCGGCCAGGTCCTGCGCTCGATGTTGCTGCAGGGGAAGACCGAGAAACCGGTGGAGGAGGTTATCGTGACGCTGCATCCGGATGGCAAGATCTCCCTGTCGGAGCCCGTGTACACCAACTCTGGAGACGCCTGGGATACACGGTCCCTGGAGGCGGAGTGGCGGAAATTCTTAGAAGGGGCAAAGAGCGCCTCATCGACGCCTTTGGGCTCCGAACAGCCGTCGAGCGCCGACACTTCGAACGGCTGATCGACGAGTTTGTCAACTTCATCCGGATTGAATCTGACGAAAAGGAATATCAGATTCTCCTTTCATCTCTTGACGAGGTGTTTCGCCCGTCCGGGATGGAGTTGATTGGTCAGCGCATTTCCAGTGCGCATGATCTGGCACGACTGCTGGCCATATACCGCAATCCTCACATCGAGATTAGCCGCCTGCTTATTATCGACAGGGAGACGGGTGAGGTATTGCACGAAATGGCCACTACCGCCTGGTCTCCTGTATACACCTGGGTTGCTCTTGGCGGCTTCCAGGCGGTAGAAGAGCAGCTCAACCACATGGGCGCCAAAGTTCGCACGTGGCACGGCCTTATCAACGAAGTGCTCGATTATTATGAGCAGAGAACCGGGCGGCCCGTGGGCGTGCTGTTTGTCCACAACCATCCGTCCGGCAATCCCAACCCGTCTTACAACGACATACTTGTAAGCAGGTATCTTGCCGGTGAATTAAAAGACCGGTTCCTCGCTTCGGTCGTAATCGATACGGGCGAAATGTCCGTGATCACCGTCAATCCGGACACCCGAGAGGAGACCATCCACCAGATCGCGGACCCGCATGCCTTCCCACCGCTTGCTAAAAATCTGGATCTGTTCAAAGTGATCGATACGATCGACGAGCAGATCCGGCGACGCAAGGACTCCGTGACTTTTATAGTTACCCGACCGGCCCTTCTGCGCACAGAAGAAGACGCAGCGGAGCACGGAGTGGTCGGCATCGTCTCCATGCACATCGGAGATTTCAAGCGGAAGGTTCTGAAAAATCCGCGACGTGAGCTTCAGCGCATTATCAAGCGCTTTGGCGGCTGGAACGTCATCGTCTTTGGCCCTGAAGAGATTGCCGATCAGGTTCGCTCCTGGCAAGAAAAAGGGTGGATTGCGCTGTATGCAGACAGAAAGACGTTGACCCGGATGCTATACGAGGGCGCGCATACCTTTACGCGCAAGATTGCGCCCAGGCGGTCCACCCTGATACATCCGCCTGAAGAAGCGCTTGAAAAAGACGAGGGAGTCAGTCTCTATGTGACCGACGAACTCATAGACGATGACGACCTGGAGGAGCTTTCCCGCCGCATGACATCCGGAGAGCTGGCCAACCCGGCCACACGCCCGGACGTGCGCCAGGTTGTTCACCAGATTGACCGGGTCATGCGGGACATTATGGACTACCCTGACCCGGAGACTTTCGAGGAATGGGACAACGAAGGACTCCGGCTGCTCAGAAGTCCCAAAGAGCGCCGGCGCATCGAGCGCGGCGAGATCTATTCGCCGGCCGATGTGATGGCCGCCAAACGGCTTATTGATCGGATTGGGGCCGACGCTCTTCGCAAGGCTTACCGTGGTGACCTGAGCGATCTGGATCAACTCATCAATGTGGTAGTCGGCTACCGTGTGGCCCGTACGGAGATTGCCCGTGCGCTTGCGGCCGGGCGCGACCCGGTACGCGGGCCGGCGGAACGTTTCCGGGAGTTCGCCTTCCAGGCGCTCACCAACCCGACCAAGAAGGAGCTTCGCCAGCTTCGGAAGCTGCAGCGGGCAGAAGACCGACAGGCACTGATCAAGCAGATCCGCGAGCGTGCGCTCAAGACGCTGCAGGATCTGCAGGCCAAGGGCATCGAGCTGGACAAAGTAGACTGGAGCAACCCGCTCGAGGCCGCTCATGTGATCCGGGAGATTCAGGCGGTTCGGTCGGAGTGGTCCGAAAAGATCTACGAGTACTGGATCAACGCCATCCTGTCGTCGCCCAGCACGCACCTGGTCAACACGGTATCCAACCTGNTCATGACNTCGGCCTCGCTGGTGATCGAGCGCCCGCTGCAGGCCATGATCAACGACCTGTTCATCAAGGACCCTGGCCTGCCAACGCTGGGCGAACTCCCGATCATCTACAAGGCCGTTATCAAGAAGGCGCTGCCCATTGCGCTTTATCGTGCTCGGCTGGCCTTCAAGACCGAGCTGGGTATTCTCGACGACGAGGTCGGCGGTGGCACCCGCTTCCGCACGGAAATGGAAACGGTCGCCATTGGAGGTACCGTCGGTCGCATCGTGCGCATCCCGAAGCGACTGCTGCTCTTCTCGGACGAGATCTTCAAGAACCTCGCTTTCTATGCCCAGAAGGCCGCACTGCTTTACCGTGCCGGGAAGGCGTACGGTCTGGAAGGCCAGGCGCTCGAGCGTTTCGTATGGGAGGGCATGGACGAGGACACGACCGGCATAGACCAGGCGGCATACCAGTTTGCGTTGAAGCAGGTCTTCCAGGAGGACGTGCCGCCCATTATCAAGAGCGTGATTCGCTTCCGGCGCGACCACATGCTGTTCCGCTACCTGTTCCCGTTCCTGGTCACGCCGACCAACGTCTTCCGCCGGGCGGTACGGTACACCTGGCCGGGTACGATCATTCTGGCCTGGCGTCTGGGACGTGGCACGATCGGCAAGGAGGAAGCGCTCGAGCGCTTTGTGCAGAACGCGATCGGGTGGTTCACATTCTGGACGATCTGGCTGCTTACGTCCGATGACGACGACGATCCGCGTCGCACGGTGATCACGGGGTCCACCTCGATCGCGCGTGGCGCGCGTGACCTTGCCTACCGGGCCCAGCCGCCCACCTCGATCAGGATCGCTGGCCGCTGGTGGAGCTACAGCCGCCTGGACCCGCTCGCCACGACGTTGCAGATCTGGGTGGACACGGTCAAGCTCATCCGTGCCGGCCTCAAGGATCCGGAAGAGGCTTTCCGGCAGGCCTGGCAGACCGCCACGGGAGTGGTCACGGACAAGACTTTCGTGGCCACGCTGGACGATCTGGCGCTGCTTCCGCTGGATCCAGGAGGCACGGTATTGCGCATGGCGCAGCGCTACAGCACAAGCTTTGTGCCCGCTCTCTTACGAAGCGTCGTGCGGGCGAGCGACGACGTGCTACGCGACACGCGCCCATCGCGCGAAGGTGTCTGGTGGACCAAAGAGCTTTTCGAGAAAGCCTTCCGGGGAGCGCTGGCTCCCTGGACGTTGCAGCCGCGCGTCGATCTGTGGGGCCGGCCGATTTCCACGAAGACCTTCGAAGCGCCCGTTACGGACTTCCTGTTTCGATTGCTTACGCCCGCACAGGGGCGCGTGCTGGATGTGCACCCGGCCGACATTGTACTGCTCCGGTGGAATCAACAGCACCCAAGGGAGCAGTACCATCCCGTGCTTCCGGACCGGGAATTCACTTACCGAGGGCGTACCTTCTGGATGCCGGACGATGTCTACCACAAGTTTCTGGTCGTCTCTGGCAAGCTCGCTGCTACAGAGCTGGCGGCCATCTTCAGGGACATTCCGGAGCGGCCAACTCGAGACCACATTGAGATCATTGAGCGAGTTATTGAGCGGGCCCGTAGAGAGGCACGGCGGGCAATCTTGTACGAGTACGAGCCAGAATTGCTTGAAACTACGCCTGAATGATCTGAATGGCCTGATTGGGACCGTCCCGATAAAAGGGAAGGCCCGCGCGCTCTACGGACGCCGCGACCAGGTGTGTCCCTGGTGTGGTTCGCTATGTGACTGCGGCGGGTTGCTCAAGCGGTGTGACGTCGTAGATTTGTTTTACAGAGGAGAGGTTCGTAAGCTATACCAGAAAACCAGACTCCCGATGTGGGTACGCGTAAGCGAGAAAAAAGCAGTGCTTGTGGTGCCATAGTGGGAATCGATCCTGGAATTCGGAAAACAACCTGGGCGATGATCCAGGGAGGGAAAATGACATGTTCGGGAGAGATACTTTCCGGCGCCTTGAGTTCGAGCTTGCCCAAGTTGATTACCGACTGGGGAAATTGCGGTGTGAAATTAGTGGCCATAGAGCAGCCGTTTGCGGGGCGGATGGTGCCACGGAAGACATTGATCAGGCTGTCGTGGATAGCGGGCACCATCTACGGGGCATGTATCGCAATGGGCTTGCCCGTGAAAATGGTACCTCTGCGGGAGGCGAGGCGATTGATTTCGAAAAAGTTGGTCGGAGATGGGGAAGTGAAGCGCTGGCTTCAGGAGAGGGGAGTGATCAATGGTCGCACCAACGTACATCAACGCGACGCAGTAATGGTAGCCCTGGCAGTAAGCTGATGGAAATCAAGGAAGTACTGATTGCCATCATTTCTGCGGTGGCGTCAGGCATAACCGCCTGGATTACGGCTGTCAAGAAGTACCGTGCAGAAGCGATTCGGGGGCAGCTTGAGGAGCGAAGACTTTACATCGATAGCCTGAAGGAGCTTGTTGCAACAATGAACGAAGAGATTGCCGAATACAAAGCTGAAATCGTCCAACTGCGCCAGGAGCTTGAGCAGGCCCGCGCTCGTATTTTTGAGCTTGAAGCCGAGCTTGCAAGGCTTAAACAACAGCTTGAGGCTAAGCCATAATGGTCGATA
>JGI12419J13241_1000620_pt1 | contig 11928 bp, 8 predicted proteins | sample BGWIniCompost_FD_13241 | JGI IMG/M metagenome (IMG submission 13241)
GGCCAGCCGATCCGGGTGGAGGCCAATGTCGCTTCCGCCGCGGAGGCCACCGCGGCACTGGAGGCGGGGGCCGACGGCGTCGGGCTGCTGCGGACCGAAGTGGCCTTCCTGGACCGGCCACGGTTGCCAACGGAGGAGGAACAGGTCGAGCAGCTCACCGCCATCCTGCAGGTGCTGGCTGACCGTCCGGTGACCGTCCGGACCCTGGACGTGGGTGGGGACAAGCCGATGCGGGCGTTGCACCTGGACCCGCTGCGTCACGGGTTTCTGGGGCAGCGTGGGCTGCGGTACGGCCTGGAGCATCCTGAGCTGCTCCACACCCAGCTGCGCGCCATCCTCCGGGCCGCGGCCGGGAGGCACGCGCCGCTGGGGTTGATGGCCCCCATGGTCACCACGGTGGAGGAGATCGAGGCTTTCCGGGCGGCGATTGACCGGGCGGTCCGGTCATTGCGGGAGGATCAGCTGGCGTACGCCCTCCCGACCGAGATCGGGGTGATGGTGGAGGTCCCCGCTGCGGCGCTCAACGCAGAACAGATCTGCTACCACGTGGACTTCGTCAGCGTGGGCAGCAATGACCTGGTGCAGTACCTGATGGCCGCTGAACGAGGTAACCCGGCGGTGGCGCATCTGTATCGACCCGATCATCCCGCGGTGTGGCGGACCCTGGAGCTGCTGGTGACGGCGGCGGCAGCGGTCGGGTGCCGGGTGGCGGTGTGTGGGGAGATGGCCGGTGACCCGGCGTTGGCGGTCCGCCTGGTCGACTTGGGGGTCACCGAACTGTCGATGGCCCCGGCCTCGATCCCTGAGGTGAAGGCGGCGCTGCGGGAGTGAAGCGGGACTGAAACGGAATCATCACCCCGGCGGGCACCCTGCGGTGCCCCTTCAGAGGCCAGGACCAGGCCAGGGCTGAAATACTGCCGGGGTGGGCGAGCACACACGTACCCGCCGTCGTCGCCGTGACGCTGACAATATCCGGGTGTCGGTGGCCTCCGGTGTCGCGGAGCTGGTCCCTGACCGATTCCGGGCGCGGGCGATGACCCTTCTCCTGGACGGCACCGCACAGTCCTATGTGGATCTAGATGATCCGACATATTTGAGTTTTGAGTATATGCGCCGGATCGGTCACGTCCTGGATCTTGCAGCGCCTCCCGGGCTGCCGTTGCGGGTCCTGCATCTGGGGGGTGGGGCCTGGACCCTGCCGCGGTATGTGGCGGCGACCCGGCCCCGGTCGTCTCAGCAGGTGGTGGAGATCGACGCTGAACTGGTGGAGATGGTGCGCCACTATCTTCCGTTGCCGCGCGGCTCCGGTATCCGGGTGCGGGTGGGGGATGCGCGCCAGATGGCTTCCCAGTACCCCGACGCCCGTTTCGATGTGGTGGTCTCCGATGTGTTCGCTGGCGCGCGTACCCCCGCCCACGTCACCTCTGTGGAGTTCATGACCGAGATCGCCCGGATCCTGCGCCCCGACGGGGTGTACACGGCCAACCTGGCTGACGGGTCAGGGCTCGCTTTCGCTCGTTCCCAGGTGGCCACGGTCCGCGCCGTATTCGACCAGGTGTGTGTGCTGGCCGACGGTGGTGTGCTCAAGGGGCGCCGGTTCGGCAACGTGGTGTTGGTGGCCAGCCGGCGGGCCCTGCCCATTGAAGAGCTGGCTCGGCGGCTGGCCGGTGACATTTTTCCCGGCCGGGTCGTGGCTGGTCAGGCCTTGACCGATTTCACCGCCGGGGCCCGTCCGGTTCTGGACACTCACGCGGTGGCCTCGCCACCGCCTCCCCCGACCGTCTACATCGGCGGGTGGTGACGCTCAGGTTCGCGCGACATCGTGACGTCCGGGCACACGGCCGTCAGGCGGCGGTGGTGTCCACAGCCTGCGGTTTAAGGCGGGACGTGTCGCGTGAAACCACCGCCAGGCTGGCGTCACCGGCGTCGGTGGTGCGCGTCGATACCGCTGATGCGGCGGGCAGCCCAGGGGCGGGGGCGGTGGAGTTCGCCTCCTCGCCACCCCTGATCACGCTGATCACGAACAGCATCAGCACCACGAGAACCACCAGCACCGCCACGACGATCGCCACCCGACGCGCGGTGCGTACCAGCCACGACTCCTGCGGTTTTGACGTCCCCTGCCGAGAGGTACGCGGGTACGCCGGGGGCGCCGTGATGCGGGGCAGCACGAGGGTGGCGTCAGCGTCTGCGGTGTGGGTGCTGGCGGTCTCGGCCTTAGCCCCCGAGGACGGGCGGGACGTCTCGTCGGGCGCGGCTCCTTGCGTGAGCGTGGCGCCTGTCGACAGGAGCCGGGTCGAATCGTCGGCCTCGCTTTTGGCGGTAGAGCTTTTATGAGCAGGGGTGGGTTTGGGTTTAGGCCCGGGTTTTTTGCCGCTGTGGGGTGGGGACAGCTTCGGGACCGTGGGGATCCGCAGGGTCCGGGCAGCCTCGGGAAGCTGGGGAGCCCGCACATCAGCCGCCTCATCGGGCGACCAGGCCACGGACCGCAGCAGCCGTTCGGCCTCGGTCAGCGTGATCCGTTCCCCCGGTTCCTTACGAAGCAACCCGTCCAGAGCCTTCTGTAACGGCCCGGCGTGGGCGGCGGGTTCCACGGGTTCTTCCAGCAACGCGTTGAGGGCGTCGCGAGGAGTGTCCCGGTCGAACGGGCCACGCCCCTCCACCGCGGTGTACAGCACGACCCCTAACGCCCACAGGTCGGCCGCGAGCCCAGGGTCCTGGCCGCGGGCCTGTTCCGGTGAGACCACGAGCGGTCCGCTGGGTTCCGCCCCGGTGGTGTTCAGCGTGGGATCCACAGGAGCGGTACCGAAGTCGGTGAGGACGACGCGTCCGTCAGGCTCCAGCATGATGTTGCTGGGCTTGACGTCACCATGGATGAGTCCGTCGCGATGAGCGGTACGGAGTGCGGCCAGCACCGCCAAGCCGATCTCTGCGGCCTGGCGTGGGCTGCGAGGCCCGTCGGATACCAGAACATCCCGTAAGGAGCGGCCTTCCAGCAGCTCCATGACGATCCACGGCCGCTCGTCCTCCTCGATCACGTCGTACACCGTGATCACGCTGGGGTGGATCAGGCGGGCCACTGCCCGAACCTGTTGGGCGATGCGGCGCCGGTGTTCGACCTCGGTCGGATCGGGGGCGGGTGATGGCACGATCTCCTTGACCGCGACATCACGATTGAGCAGAGCATCATGACCACGCCAGACGCGCCCGGTCCTCCCTTGCCCCAATAGGGTGACAAGGCGGTAACGTCCAGCGAGAGGGGTGTCGGGTAGGTCATTGACAGCCATCGCTGTTCACGCTACCTGGCCGAGCCGGTTTGTGGATCGTGGAGGTTCACCTAGCGATCAAGAAGGACGCAGGGTGGTTGAACAGGGCCAGACCGACGGTTGTCAGGAGGTAACCGGGTGTCGTGGACCGGGGTGGCCAGGGGGAAGCGCGGTACGCATCACCCACCAACTCACCACCAAACAGGCGGCCACCAACGGCCAGCTGAGGGCGACCCGGGCAGCGCCGAGGGCGACTACTTGATCAGTGGCCCATAGCGGGAGGAACACCGCCAACCGCACGGCGTACTGACCGACCCACACCCAGCTGGCGCGGCTGTACGCCCGCAGCAGATCCGGGTCACGCCGCCACCGGGTGCGTTGCCCGAGCACCGTACCGACCACCACACCCAGCAACGGCCACCGCAGTAGGATGCTGACGCTCCACGCCAGGGCGCTGGCCAGGTTGCTCACGACCTGAAGCAGGAAGAAGTCGGCGGCCCGGCCGGTACGCAGCGCCACCAAGGCCGCCACGCAGACCCCCAGTAGGCCGAGTAGGGCGGCCCGTGGGCGGATACCACGGGCCAGTCTGATGAGGGTGACCAGGCCACCCACCGTGAGAGCTGCGGCCACACCCCACTCCACCGATTCGTCGGCGAGCAGCCAGCCGGCGACGAACGCGACGGCGGGGGCGGTGGCGTCCAGGGCGCCTCGGCGGCCCCCGAGCAGCTGAACCAGCGACTCCTCACGGGCCGGATCGGTCGAGTGAGCGTTGTGTGGGGTGGAGGTGGGTGAGGGTGGCGATTCGGCGCGGGCGGCGGGCTCCTGGGCGGAGCGCTGGTCGGGGAGGCGCCGACCGCGTTGGCTGGTGACGTTGTGGCGGGGCGTGGTGGATCCATTGTTGGCGGATCCGGAAGCAAGGCGATCCGTGGTGCCGGACGGAGAAAGACCGTGCTCGGAAGTCGCGCCGCTCATTAGGTAAGCCTAACTATCGATCCTGCAAGCTGTTGATGAAGATTCGGCCCGCGGTGTGGCCGAGAAACCTCCAGGAACGCGCGCCCGGAAGAGGTGATCATTTATCCGGCCGGTGCGGCGGTGTCGGCGGATGGTGGTGAGCGGTAGCCGGGCAGCCTGATACCCGCCCGCACCGGCTCTCAATCAGCCCGGAGGGTGTTGGCGGTCCGAGCCGGGGCGGCCGGTGAGGAAACGGCGAGCTGCCTCGTCTCGCAGATCGGCGTCCAGGACGCGCGCTGTCGCCGCCTGCCGCGCGTACCCCTGAGTGGTCAGGGCCTGGACGCCGCCGTGCCTGACAGTTGAGACCGGCCTGGGTGGGGCGGCCCCAGCAGGAGCGGATTCCACATTCATGGATTCGACCATAACGGTCACTGATCTTTGACAGTATGTTTTCTGATCTTTCGACATCAACCGTGTGTTCATCAACTACGGTGACAGGCGGCGCGGTCGGCAGTTTACGCAAGGTGTTGTGCCCTGACGTGGGTAATACGCTGTCCACTGCTCTGTGATGCGGAAATCAGGGCACCGGGTATGGAGACGGGGCAGCCGGCAGGGCAGAAGAACCCGGTGGTGTTGCGCAGAGTTCAAAGCGTGGCTCAGCGCCGTGATCGGTGCCGTGGGTGAGGAACCAGCGGAGCGGACGCGGATCAGCGGCTGCTGAACAGGGGTGTCGACGAGGACGGCTGTGCCGATGGGGCACCACCCTACAGGAAACGTTCAATATTTGAAGCGGCGGCACATAGCCGAGGCAAGACAGGCGACAATGTAGCCGTAGGATTCTGCGCATGCACTGATCAGGCGTGGTCCATACCTATATCCTGTTCGCGTTTCTTTCTGGGGCGCGCTGGTATCGCTCTGACGGGCGTAATACTTGTCGGCTGAGTCTCCAATCTCATCGTCTCCCAAGGGAAAGAGGGAGCTCCGTGTTTTCAGGGAGCGGCGATTGAGTCTTCGTGATTTCACGTGATTCTGGATTCCGGCAAAACCGTGAGACTGTTAGCGTACGGCAACGCCGTAGACCCAACCGTGCGTATTACTCCTTAAGCCGTAGTCGGCTACGTGATCTTTACCGTGCCTATGTGGAAGTTGATCAGGACACCTTCGAAGGGCGTACCGAGAGTGGCTCACGCCCCAACGATGGCGGTGGGTCACGTCACAGGTGACGGTCCGTCCTCACGCGGGCGTCGAAGTGAGCAGGATCATCAGTTCTTGACAATTGCCAGAAGAATGTCAGGATTTGTAGGCAGATCGGTGGGGCGGCCAACACGCTGGCCATGGAGGCGGCTGGAAATAAAGATCAGGTAATCGTGGGCCACCTGATTATTCCGTTTTCTGATCAATGGGTATCCTGGGCACGATATGGGAGCGCGAGGTAGACACCGCGCTGATGCTGCGGATGATGACAGCAGTCTCCGCCAGGAGATCCTCCAGGCAATAGCGATCTACAGCGCCTGGGCACAAGATCTCAATCGCAGGACGCAGCCTCTTCCTGTTCAATCCGCTGCGTCTGACGCTCCGGAATCTGTAGAGAACGGCGAATCAATCGATGACGCCGCCGCCTCCGAGCCGACCTCCCCGCCTCCTGACACGGCGTCCTCATCGGTTTCCCACAGCGTGGAGCAGTCCGCAGCCCCGGTAACCGAGGACAGCTCAACCCGCGATCCCTCACCCGCTGAGCAGCCTGAGGACCACCCGGGGAAGAAGGACTCCTCACCCTCCAGGGCGCCGGGTTCGAAAAGACCGAGGAACACGTTCTGGAGGCGATGCCGGTGGCCGCTCCTGATAGCCGTTGTGTCGGCCCTCATGGTCACCAGCGCCGTCTTCATACTGCGGCCCTCCGGCCGCGACGCATCGGTCGAGCAAGCCGCTTCCTCGGAGACCCCAACCGGTCAGGCGGACCCTGACGCGTCCGCCTCTGTGCCTCTGCACGCCGCTCCGACCCGCGGGGAGGGGCACCGATCACCGCCGCCTGAGGAGCAGCGTTCGGCGCCGCCGGCCACTGATCCCGATAACTCCTTTACGGAGCCGACCACCACACCTGGCGACGCCATCGTCGTTCCCGGCGCTCCGACCGCCGATCCCTACCGGGGGCACCCGAACCCTGAGGCGGTCTTCGGAAGAATCCTTCTAGGCCCTATCGACCCGGTGGGCTACTGCGCGCGGGAGGGAGCTGAAGCCGGGCTGCGACGTCCTGCCAGCGGCCCGCGGGCCGCGATAGACAACTGGGAGTGTCGCGGCGGCACCGCAGGGGACCACTTGATCGTGATCGATGATCTATGCCGTTGGCAGTATGGTCCGGCCGCTATGGGGGCCTTCTACAACCCGGATGACGCTTTTTCCTGGCGTTGCTATCGGTGATCCGTATCAGATGGAAACTGCCCGATAGTACTCGATCGGATGGTTCTTCGTGCTCATGCCGGACGGTTGGAGACAAGCCGCTATCCTCCTTTCATAAGCGGACTGAGGTGCTGGGGGCCAGGCCGGCACGTTCTCAGCCGCCAGCCGGTGCCGGGGTGATGAGTTGGTGAAACGTCCCACGATCGAGGACATCGCACGGCGTGCCGGGGTGTCCAAAGGCGCTGTTTCCTATGCCCTTAACGGGCGGCCGGGAGTATCAGAGGCGACTCGTAACCGCGTATTGGCCATCGCCGCGGAATTGGGGTGGTATCCCAGTAGCGCTGCGCGTGCCCTTTCCGACGGTAGGGCCGGCGCGTTGGGACTGGTCGTGGACCGGCCAGCGCGGATCTTGGGTATTGAACCGTTCTTTATGCATCTCATCTCAGGGATCGAGGCCATCTTGTCGGCCCGATCGATCGCGTTGCTGCTGCAGGTCACTGAAGACCAGCAGACCGAGATGGAGATCTACCGACGCTGGTGGGCGCAGCGGCGGGTAGACGGTGTGATCGTGGTCGATCTGCAGGTGGATGATCCCCGGATCCCACTCCTGGAGAGCCTGGGAATGCCCGCCATCGTGGTCGGCGGACCAGACGGGTTGGGGTCGCTGCCCGGGGTGTGGAGTGATGACGGGGCAGCGATCCAGTCGGTGGTGGAGTACCTGGCGAAGCTGGGGCATCGCCGGGTGGCGCGGGTCGCGGGCCCGCCTACGCTGCGACACACGCAGGTCCGGACCACCGCTGCCCAGAAAGCGGCGCAGGAGGCGGGGATCCCCGAGATCACGACCATCGACACCGACTACACCGGTGAAGCAGGAGGCCGAGCTACCCGGACGCTGCTGACCCAACAGCAGCCTCCCACCGCGATCATCTACGACAACGACGTGATGGCGGTCGCCGGAGTGGCCGTGGCGCACCAGATGGGGATCAGGATCCCTGATCAATTGTCGATTGTCGCCTGGGAAGACTCGGCCCTGTGCGAACTGGTTCATCCCGCGTTGACCACGGTGACGCGTGATGTCGCCGAGTATGGCCGACACACCGCCGAGCGGCTGTTGGATCTCATTGAAGGGCGGACGGTGACGGTGGAGGCGACCGCGACGCCGCGTCTGCTGGTGCGGGGCAGCACGAGTTACCCACCCCACTGATCGCCCGCAGCTGGCACATCGGGCGAGCTGGCTCGTGACGCGACCACGATGCGTGTGACCAGCGTGACTGCGTCGGCGGTCAGGGACGCCTTCCTACGCCGGTGGGGCCAGCGCGGTGGAGTGAGAGTCGGGTGCGGTGAGCGCTGCCCGGACAGCGGTGGAGGCGTGGCCGGCACGCGTCCACGGGCGGGGAGGACGTGGAGAACGCAGTGACTGTGCGTACTCATTGAATTCATGATCATCAAGATGATCTTGACGAATTCATGACTATTCATTGAAACTGAATCGGTTAAGTGCTTTCGTTAGAGCCGATGACGCCGCGTACCGGTGACCGCATCCGCCCGCGAGTTCACGACCGGCGGTCTCCGCACACCCTGGCAGGACTGGAGTGACATGGCTAACCAAACCGATCTGTGTGAGGGCTGGAGCCTCACCCTGGCGGGTGACCCTGACTCGGTACCCGAGCCGCTGGTAGCGAGGTTGACCGGTGACGGTATCCCGGCCACGGTGCCCGGCTGCGTCCACACTGATCTGTTGGCGGCTGACCTGATTCCGGACCCCTACCGGGACGCCAATGAGAAACAGCTGACCTGGATCGGCCGTACCGACTGGCGGTACCGGACGACGTTCCGCGCCCCCACGGGCTACCACCGAGTAGATCTGGTCTGCCAGGGGCTGGACACCGTCGCCGACATCGCGGTCAACGACATACCGGTGGGGCACACCGAGAACATGCACCGCACCTACCGGTTCGACCTTCGACCGGCGCTGCGTGAGGGCGACAATCAGCTGAGCGTGACCTTCACATCGGCGTACGCCTATGCCGAGGCCCACCGCGACCGGTTAGGTAACCTCCCCAACGCCTATCCCGAGCCGTTCAACTTCATCCGCAAGATGGCGTGCAACTTCGGGTGGGACTGGGGCCCCACCCTGGTCACTGCCGGGATCTGGCGCCCGATCGGACTGCACGCTTGGAATGTCGCGCGTCTGGAGCAGGTGCGACCGCTGGTGACGGTGGAGGAGGCGGAAGGCACACGACGGGGTCGGGTGCGGCTGCCCATCCGTGTCGAACGCAGCGGCGTGGGGCCGGCCACCGAATTAACCGTCACGGCCCGCCTCGGCGAGGTGGTCGTCACCGGCTCTCTGGCGCCTGACGCTTCGGAGCTCACCCTGGAGTTGGTCATCGACGAACCCGAGCTGTGGTGGCCCCGCGGCTACGGTGACCAGCCCTTATACGAGGTGGCTGTCGTGCTGTCCGCCGGTGAGACGGAGCTGGACACCTGGCGGCGTCGGATCGGGTTCCGCTCCGTGGCATTGGACACCACCCCAGACGAGATCGGGCAGCGGTTCGCGATCGTGATCAACGGGGAGCCGATCCAGGTCCGGGGCGCCAACTGGATCCCCGACGACTGCTTCCCCTCCCGCCTCACCCCCACGCGCCTGGAGGAGCGGATCCGGCAAGCCCGGGAAGCCAACATCAACCTGCTGCGGGTCTGGGGCGGCGGGGTGTACGAGAGCGAGGACTTCTACCGGATCTGCGACGAGACCGGCGTCCTGGTCTGGCAGGACTTCCTGTTTGCCTGCGCCGCGTACCCCGAAGAGTCCCCGCTGGCCGAGGAGGTGGAGGCCGAGGCCCGCGACAACGTCGTCCGGCTGGCGCACCACCCCAGCCTGGTGCTGTGGAACGGCAACAACGAGTGCATCGTGGGATGGTTCGAGTGGGGGTGGCAGTATTACCTGCAGAACCGGACCTGGGGACGCGGCTACTACGCCGAGGTGCTTCCCCGGGTGGTGGCTGAGCTGGACCCCACCCGCCCATATCTGCCAGGCAGCCCGTGGTCCGGCTCCTTCGATCTCTCCCCCGATGTGTACGGCTATGGCACTAACCACATCTGGGACGTGTGGAACCACCGGGACTACACCGCCTACCGTGAGAAACTGCCCCGGTTCGCCGCGGAGTTCGGCTACCAGGCGCCCCCTACGTACGCCACCGTGCGGGCTGCGCTTTCCGACGACCCGCTGGCCCCGGACTCACCCGGGATGCTCGCGCACCAGAAGGCCGAGGACGGCAACGGCAAGCTGTGGCGCGGACTGCGGTATCACTTCCCGGATCCGGTCGGTTTCGACGACTGGCACTACCTGACCCAGGTCAACCAGGCCCGGGCCATCACGCTGGGCGTGGAGCACTTCCGCGCCAACTGGCCGGTGTGTACCGGCACCATCATCTGGCAGCTCAATGACTGCTGGCCGGTCACCTCCTGGGCCGCGATCGACGGAGCCGGGCGACGTAAACCTCTCTGGTACGCGCTGCGGCGCTCCTACGCCGATCGCCTGGTCACGGTTCAGCCCAGCCAGGACGGGCTGAACGTGGTGATTGTCAACGACAGCCCTGAAAAGTGGGAGACCGAGGTGAGGATGGAGCGGCGCGACGTCGACGGCTCCATCCTGGCGACGGCGGTGGCCCCGGTGCAGGTGCCGCCGCGTTCCGTGGGGAAGGTGCCGGTGCCAGGCGACCTGGTCTCTCCCGGAGACCAGGCGCGGGAACTGTTGGTGGCCACGGTGGACCAGACGCGGGGCCTGTGGTTCTACGCCGAGGACCGGGACCTGGAGTACCCCTCACCCGGCTACGACGTCGCCGTCGAGGGAGAGCAGGTGACGATCACGGCGCACACCCTGCTGCGGGACGTGGTGCTCCAGGTGGACCGGCTGGCCCCCGACGCCACGGTCGACGACGGGATGTTCACCCTGCTGCCGGGGGAGACCCGGACCGTCACGGTACGCGGGGTCGACGGATTGGACGCCGCCGCGGTACGCCGCGTGCTGTGGGTGGTCAACGCCGTGGTCCTGGCGGCACGCGCCGGTTCTGCGAGCCGCGCTTAAAGATCTGCTCAAAGAGCGTGCCTGCGCGTCACGGGGCGGCCCGGCCCGACAAGCGTCGGTCGCGCGGGCTACTCCGTAACGGGCACGCTCACCCGGGGCCTGGCCCCCAGGGCTCTCGGAGGGCCTGGCCCCGGGGCTTGGAAGCTTCACGTCGGTTTGAGGCCGGCGGTGGACGCGGCGGTTACAGGCGCATCCCGAACCGAAGACTGTGCTGGTCCCGGTGTAGTTCGTGGAAGCCCACCTTGGCGTAGAACGCCTGTGCCCGCAGGTTAGCCGCCCCCACCCCGAGGTGGACGCCGGGGACACCGCGTTCCCGCAAGGCATTCAGGAACGTGGTCATCAACGCCCGGCCATGCCCGCGGCCTTGCGCGCGGGGCAGCAGATCAATGTGCAGGTGTGCGGGGTAGTCGGCCACATCCGGATTGAGCATGCGCTCCGGGTGGTGCAACAGCTCAAGTGTCTGCTCCTGCCGGTTGGTGGGCGGGTGGTCGGGCAGGGGGTAGGAGGCGGTCAGGGAAGGCAACCACCGGCGTCGGTAGGCCGCAACGAATGCGACCGTGTCCGAGGTTCCGATGATGTAGCCGGCGGGCCCGTCCTCGTCGGCGAGGACGAACGCGAGGTCCGGGCACAGCAGCAGATACGGACCAGCGTAGACGTGGCCCAACAGGTGAGGGTCCTGGAACTGGGCGCTGGCGTCCTCGCCGCTGTCACCGGTACGCAGACAGATGTCGTAGATCGCGTCTCGGTCCTCGGGCTGGTAGGGACGGATGAACACGACGCTCAACCTATCGTCCTCGTCGCGGGCGGTCGAAGCGGTTCCCGTCGGCCCCTCCGGCCTTCCACCATGGGTGGGCGCGGGACCGCTACAGACGCGCGGGGTAGCGCGTCGGATCCAGGATCAGTGCGGCTGCCCCGTACAGACCGGCGTCGCCTCCCAGCGCGGCGGTGGTGACTTCGATACCAGCCAGCGACTCGGACTTGGCGTACTGGCCGATCGCGTCGCGGACCGCCGGCAGCAGCAGATCCGCCGCCTGGGACACTCCGCCGCCGAGTACCGCGTACCCCAGGTCGTCAGCTGCGGCGACCGAAACGATGCAAGCCGCTAAGGCGCGTCCGCACCGGGTGAACGCCTCGCGGGCGATCGGATCTCCCTTGCGGGCGTCGGCGGCCAGGTCCGCGGCGGTCGCGCCGTCCTTCCCCCAGCCGTGACGCCGCGCCCACGCCACCATG
>JGI12419J13241_1000627_pt1 | contig 11883 bp, 12 predicted proteins | sample BGWIniCompost_FD_13241 | JGI IMG/M metagenome (IMG submission 13241)
CTTCGGCCTGACGGGGCATGCCCGCCGTTATGGGCTCGGTGCCTCAAAGGCCGGTCACGCACTCGCAGGTCACCGCGACCATGCCGGTCGCCGAACCGCCGCGCCGATCCTGCGTGACCGTTGAAGGAGTAGTCGTCCGCGCTGCCGGGAAAGTTCCCGTCGCCTGTTCGAGTGGTGAATCGCGCGACCCGGCGGGTATGTCCGGTCGTGTCGCATCGCCGACCGGACCTGTGCGGACGCGGATTTTTACGCGTCTTCACGCGTCGTTGCGTGTCTGCACGTCTTTACGCGTCCTCCCACGTCCTTATTTACGCGTCCGCATTTACGCGTCCGCACGCGCCGAGCCGTGGGGTCTTCAGACGTGTTCGCTGTAGTGATGCTCCTCCACTCGATGCAGCAGTCGCTCCCCAGGCGCGGCGACGAACCCAGCGTCGATCCGTTCCGTGGAGGTGCGGGGTGACTCGTCAGCCGCCTCACCGACCCCCTCACTGTCAGGGGCGGTGTCGGATTCGGACTCGGCGGTGCTGGGCTCCTGACCGCGCCGCTGCGCTGAGCTGTTCCGGCCGTTCGGGTGGGCGTGATCGGTCCGGTCGATCTGGCTGACGGTCACCACACCGGAGATGGGCTCCAGCTCCGGCAGATCCAACGATCCTAGGGCGCCGTCCCCGGTGGCCAGCAGCTCCATGACCGCCTCCCCCACCGAGGTGACCGGCCCCCGCTCAGGCGACACCTCGCCGGCCTTGACCGCGCTGCGCCGCGCCAACTCCGCCACCCGCAACAGTGCCGCCGGGCTGGGGATGACGTAGTCGCGACGCTGCCGCACCGCGATCGTGATCGGTTGCTCGGTCAGATCGAGCGCGCCTGAGGTGAGCTCACCCTCCAGCAGGGAGTCCACATCGGCGGGATCCAGCGGCTGGGTTTCCCAAGGCGTCACCTCGTCGTAGGTCTCCAGCAGCAGCTCGTCGTACTCGTAGGAGGCGTTGTTCAGCTCGACATATGTCTCCCAGACCTGATCGTCATCACCCCTGCCGGAGCTGGCGATCACCGCCGCCAGATGGGCACGGGCCGCAGTGATGACCCGCTCCAGTGCAGCCTCAAGTGCGGCGTCGCGGTCGGACATCTGTTTTCCTCCCAGGACAGCGCCAGCCCAAAGGCGGCGTCAGCACGTTCAGTCGGTATCAGGTCAGTCGGTCACCGGTCAGTGTCCGGCGCGGTCGGGTCGAGCGCCCCTCGACCGCAGGCATGCTCGGCGTGTTCGCCCCGCTCCGGTACCCCGTTGCGTTCCTTTGGATCCTGCTGCGTAGATCCTGCTGTGTGGATCCTGCCGCGTCGGTAACGGGACGCGTCAGCAACGGGAAAGGAACCGATCCAGCACCTCCACCCCGAACTGCAGTCCGGAGATCGGTACCCGTTCATCGATGCCGTGGAACAGCGCGGTGAAGTCCAGATCCGCCGGGAGGCGCAGCGGCGCGAACCCGAAGCAGCGGATCCCCAGGCGGCTGAACGCCTTAGCATCGGTGCCTCCCGACAACATGTACGGCACCGGATGCGCCCCCGGGTCGACCTCGCGCAGCGCGTCGATCATCGCCGCCACCAGTGGACCGTCGAAGCTGGTCTCCAACGCCGGCTGATGCTGCTCGTACTCCAACGCGATCCCAGGCCCCACGATCTGGCGGATCTGCTCCAGGAACACCTCCTCTTGGCCCGGCAACGCCCGACCGTCCACCACCGCCTCGGCCAGCCCAGGGATCACGTTGGACTTGTAGCCGGCCCGCAGCATGGTCGGGTTCACCGTGTTCCGCAGCGTCGCCCCGATGACGCGTGCGATCGGCCCCAGCTTGGCCACCGCCGCCTCAGGCTGCTCAGGGTCGAATTCAATGCCCAGCAGGTCGCAGACCTCCTCCAGGAAAGCCCGCACCGTGGACGTGAGTTGAATGGGGAATTGGTGGTGCCCCAACCGCGCCACCGCCTCAGCCAGCCGGGTGACCGCGTTGTCGTCATGCATCATCGACCCGTGCCCTGGACGGCCCCGGGCGGTCAAACGCAACCAGTTCAACCCCTTCTCGGCGGTCTCGATCAGGTACAGCCGACGCTCCTGATCCAGAGTGAGTGAGAACCCCCCGACTTCACCGATGCCCTCGGTGCAGCCCTCCAGCAGGTCCGCGTGACGGTCCACCACGTAGTGCGCGCCCAGCGATCCCCCCGCCTCCTCATCGGCGAGGAACGCCAACACCAGGTCCCGTGGCGGTACCCGCCCTTCCCGACGCCACTGCCGCACCAGCGCCAGCACCATCGCGTCGAAGTCCTTCATGTCGACCGCGCCACGGCCGAACAGGTACCCGTCACGGATCTCCCCCGCGAACGGGTGCACGCTCCACTCATCCGGATCGGCGGGCACCACATCCAGGTGGCCGTGGATCAGCAACGCGTCCCGCGACGGATCGGCGCCTTCGAATCGCGCCAGCACACTGGTGCGTCCAGGTTCGCTCTCCACGATTTGCGGTGCGAGGCCGACCTCGTCCAGCAGACCCGCAACATACTCCGCCGCGGCCCGCTCCCCCGCACTGGTCGCTGAATCACCCGTGTTGCTGGTATCGATCTGGATCAGCGCACGGCATATGTCGACAACCTCGTCAACCGCCTTCATGCGCCTTTCTTACACGACGCGCCTGACTTCCGAAACATGGGGTACGCGTTCGCGCGTACCCCTGGTGTCTGTGACACCTGTCAGGGCCAGGTGTAGCCGGCCTCCCACGTGATGGCCGACAGGCGATCCTGGCCGGCCGTGCTGGGGTGGAAGTAATCGACCCCGGACAGATGCTCGATCTCGAACTGGAACCGGTGCACCGCGCCACCGTCGTAGCGGCAGTTGGCGTGGCTAGCGCAGGAGGCCTCCAACGCGGCGTTGTAGGCGTCGACCCGCTCGGCAACCTGCTGCCGCCGCGCCTCGTCAGCCGCGGCGGTGGATTCCGGGTTCTCCAACAGCGAGGGGCACACCCCCAGGCTCCACACCGCTACCGCGCCCGCCAGGGTGTGTCCGACCTCCCACAGCCGGTACAGGTCCGGGATGCTCACCACCAGGATCCGCGCGTTCGGGGCTCCCTCGTTGAGGATGTCCAACGCCTCGTCGATGTTCTGCCGGAACGTGCCCGGGTCGGTCATCTCATCCACCGAGTCCCGGCAGGCGTCGTTGGCCCCGATCAGAATCGTCACGTACTCCGGCTCGAACCGGACCGCCGCCTCCGCCTGGTCGGGCAGATCCGACGAGTCCGCGCCCAAGCTGGCCAGGTTGTGCGCGTTGCCGTCGATCGCCGGGTTCAACTCCCGCAGCCGCTCATAGTGGCTGGTCACCCAGTGCCCATTGCCGGTGGCCCAGGAGTTCCGCTCACAGGGTGCCGTGCCGAAGCAGGTCGCCGCCCCCGCTGTGATCGAGTCCCCCAACGCCACCATCGACCGTGGGATCCCTGGAACCGCACTCGCGGTTGGCCCACCACCCGGCTCCCCGGGGAGTTGTTGGCAGCTTGATCCGGTTGCGCTGACCAGGAGCACTGGCAGCGCCAAGAGTTTCCACCAGCGACGCACGGCAGTCTCCCCTAGCCGTCTGTGTTGATGCCGTTACCGTAACGTACCCAGGGGTGGATGCGTACCCGTCAATCCAAAGCGTGTACAGTGTTGCCTCGCGTGCCGCTCAAACCGGCTCGGCTCAACGAGAGCCAGGCCGGTAAAGTAGTGGTCGCTAGCTTCCTTGTCCGAGTGGCGGAATGGCAGACGCGCTAGCTTGAGGTGCTAGTGCCCGTAACAGGGCGTGGGGGTTCAAGTCCCCCCTCGGACACGTTCCCGCCAGAGTCGGCGCATTCTGGCTGGTAAGAAGCGAGAAAGAAGGCCCCCACTGTGGTGGGGGCCTTCTTCGCATGGTGAGGAAGTCAGCGCATAACGGCTTCTGGTGTTACTGAGATCACCAAGCCTCGCGTGAGGTGGACGGAGTCACCGACGGCGCACTCGGACTCCGCGGCTGAGTGGATGTGACGTACGCCCACCCTAATGCCACCCCCGACGGTCAGGACACGGGAAGACGTTGCTCCAGGTTCTCAAGGCCAGCGGTCAGGGTGCGAAGTAGCAACTCAGGCTTGATGTTCCTGTCAATCACCGCGCGGATCATGTAGCCGTGGAGCGTCGTCAGGACGGTATCGGCCGCTTGCTCCGCCAGTAAACGCGCGGTCGTGTCGTCTTCACGGTGGTGAGACGCCCAGGCCCCAAGAGCACGGGTGAGAAGGGCGCGGACGTTCGTCACCATCTCGGTGGCGATCTGCCGGAGATTAGAGTCGCGCGCGATCTCGCCCCATATCTGGATCATCGCGTGCCAGGGCATCATGTCGCTGATGCGCTTCGCCAGGTGGTCGACCAGGGATGACGGTGTCACAGCCCGCTCGGCCGCGAGTATCTCCTCGATGAAGTCAGCCTGAGCCTCCAGCACGGTGGTCGCCGCGAAGCGGAGCAGCTCTTCCTTGCTTTCAAAGTGCGAGTAGATCGAACCAGCAGAAAGCCCAGCCTCCTTGATGATGTCGGCCATTGAGGTCCCGGCGATCCCTGCGCGAGCGATGCACGTGAGGGTGGCTTCTGCGATCCGGGACCGGCGTGCTGCTCGAGTGGCGTCAGAGAGGCGCGGCACTCCAACAGGGTAACCATCCTGCTAGGCTGCAAACAAAAGAAACGTTCATTCTGTTTGGAGGGCCGCATGATGATGTTCGGGCCCAACACTCCGACGCCTTCTACGACGCCGTGGGCGCGAGTCGGTGCCGTGGTGCTGGTCGCTGGCCTTGCCCTCACCGTCCTGGTGCTTGCCTTCACCTGGCCAACCAAGACCGCCGAGCCTCGTAACTTCCCCCTGGCCGTCGCTGGTCCAGAGCAGGTCACCTCAACGATCGCGGAGCAGCTGGAAGCCACCGGCACCTTCGACGTGGTCGAGGTGCCCGATCGCGAGGCCGCCGTCGCCCTCGTGCATGAGCGTGAGATCTATGGGGCCGTGGTCTTATCCCCGGCAGCCCCACCCGAGGTATTGATCGCCTCCGCGGCCGGCCCGTCGACGGTTCAGGTGCTCAACGGCCTGGCCGCTCAACTAGAAGCCCAAGCCACCGAACAGATGCAAGGACAGGCCCAGCCGACCGTCACGATCACCGACCTGGTCCCACTCGCGGCCGATGACAGGACAGGTGCCGGTCTTGGCGTCACCGCCTTGCCCCTCGCCTTCGGCGGGATCCTCGGAGGAGTGCTCACCTCTCTGGCCTTGGCCGGAGTCTGGCGGAAGCTGATCGGTGTGCTCGCGTACGGCGCCGTAGGTGGCCTGCTGGTGACCCTGATCCTGCACACCTGGTTCGGCTACCTGCAGGGCTCCTTCGGCTCGGCCTGGCTTGCGGTGAGCCTCGGCTTGGCCGCAACGTCATACGTCGTCGCTGGCCTTCATGCCCTCCTCGGCTACCCCGGCCTCGGGCTGGCCGCCGCCTTCACCGTCCTTGTCGCCAACCCCCTGTCGGGGGCGACCCTGCCGTGGCAGTTCATCGCCGAACCCTGGGGCGCCATTGGCCAGTTCCTGATCCCTGGCGCCTCGAACTCCTTGCTGCGCGTGCTGAGCTACTTCCCTGACGCGAACACCATGCCGCAATGGGTAATCCTCATCGCCTGGGCCGCTGCCGGCGCGCTCCTGCTCCTTATCGGCGGCCTGCGGGCTCAACGCTCATCGGCGCCCGCTCATCAGCCCAACGCTGTTTCTTGAGCGTCAATCTGTGAGCTGCGGCCGCCCCGCACAAGGCCTCAGCCCACCTTTTCACATCTACGCGACCCACGACGCGGGTGCTTAGAAATAACCGCCGTTCCCAGAGGATCCTGCCGTTCCTCGTCCAGTCCGAGGATGGACATTCGTTCCGGTCACGGCCATGACTATCCGGCTTCGGCATAGTCATGGCCGACCAGCGAATCGATTTTTGAGCTCGGCAGGGATGCGAGCCGGTAAGTCAAACGTAGCCTTGAAGACTGGATACGAGACTAACTTGCTTTCCAAGAATTTCGCTGCGCGATAGCCCCGTCGATAGCTTCGATGATCTCATTACGCTGCTGGAGCAGACTGTTAGCCTGACCTGGCTGCCCGAACCCATAGTCGGCAGCCGCGTTGACTGCTTCCTTCAGCAGGGTAGGTACGTCACGTGACACAGTCGACTTTTCCTTATCGGACAATCTCCAGTTTCTAGCGAGACGGTCCACCACATCAGCCATCATGCCTCTAAGATCAGACTTGGTCCCATGCGTGACCGGCGCCTTGTTACGAGCCTCCCTCAGCAGCAGGAGAATCCTTGCTGAGCGCTCCCTCGGATCGGCATGACTTTTCGCTCCTTCATCCAATAGCTTCAGGAATTTCTTCCATTTATCACTCGATTTTCCACCCTTTCTGTTAGGATCTGAGGCCGCAATCGAGGCCTCTAGGATATCCGCCGCGAGAACTATTAAACGGATTTGATCACGAGGACCTGCAGTCTCTGCACATACTGCATTTATTAGCTCCAGGCGCTGAGTTATCAGACCTTTCGACCAGGCATCCCGATTGGGATCCGATGCTGGATCTATATGCCGCTCTGATGGGCGACTAGCAAAAGCGTTAGCTAACCTTTGGGCCTTATCGGTGACCTCTAGGTCAATGGCGGAGGCCTCTAGCAGGCGCCAGGCGACATCTAGCTCCAAGGACTTTAGAGATTCCTTAGCGGCCCGGAGGAGTGGAAGGTCACCTCCGGTGAGGGCCGGCCACAGACATGTGGTGTAGGGCCCAGACTGCCGAGGATTCCCAAGTTGACGGACGAACAAGGGGATCCCGTACCGGGCACCAACGCGATGCATAGCGCGAAGCAGCGCGAGCACAAACGGTTTGCGCCCAGTGGGAATAAGCAGCAATGCCCCTGTATCGCCAGTAATCCTTCCCTCGATTTCCCTCTCTATATCCTCCAAATTTAGATTTTCAATATCCTGAACTACTTCGACCCACGCTTCTCCTCATAGGTTCACCCGTATCTTCATGTTTACAATTGTTGATTAAATTGGCCTTTTCTTGAGCATACGGGTAGCTACCTTGCCCGTTATCAACCGCGAAGATGACCGCCCTGATTCGCGTTCTTCCTATATCGAGGTAGTCCAACACCTGGGCAGGCAAGGTACTGCACAATTGCTGCCCAATGGTAGGCGCATCCCTCTTTGACTTAACACCAGCCTGCCTGGCTACCAGAACAGTATCAGCTGGGACAACCGGCGGCTTAGGCAGTTTAGCCTCTTGCCAGCCGTTAACGTCAGTCTCGAGCTGCCTCAAATACCCGCCGACGATTCTAGTATCACAGGGCGCCGGCGTTCGCAGAGTATGACTTCCCTTACCGATATTTTGCAGCGACTTGACTACCAGTCCGTGCAACCAATTGTACGACGGCAAGATTATCGAAGCACAGATCATCGGGTCATCATGACTATCATGCTCGATCTCTTTCAGGATTTTCCCGAGGAACCGCACTCTCGAAGACTTCTTGCTCGATCCCCCACGTTGGGTCTCTTTTCATACTTAATGATCAGATTTTCAGCCCAGGGACGCTCTTTTTGATCTTCAGCGAGCAACTCCTCATACCGACGAGTAATGTACCTGCGGACTGCGAGACCCGTGGTGCCGTCACGGCGTACAACTGCGTCGGCGACAACAGTGCTCAAGGACACACTATCGCGGGCCCTAAGTCCGTCGTTGCGACGTTTTACAGCCCGTTCTATCACGTCCTGCTGCTCTGATGTGAGCTTGATCGTCGGCTGCTTCTCGCTCGCAAGTTCCTTTAAAGCATTGAGCAGGCGCCACCGGATGAAGACCGGAACGACTGGATCGACGTCGAGTTTGTCCAAGGGATCAATAATCTGATAGGCGCTTGGGCTACTAGTGGGAATGAGCTGCCAGGACAGCCCAGCATGGGTTAAGCGGTGAGCACTCCCATGGACAGCGCGGTGGCTCCTGAGCCCCAAGTAACCAGTCCTTGCTGGTACCGCCACGCCTGATCCAGATGAGGAGTGAGCGCTTCAACCACCGGCTCCTCAATTTGACCGGCGACGGGCACCACCGTGGCCTTACGGATAGGGAACGAGGCATCAGCCGCGGCGACCGCATTGAGGACGTCGACAAGCGTTTGCGCGATCGGCAGTGTGTCCAAGGGGTGAAGTGGGTTCTGTTTGGTACCGATCACCAACAATTCCAGATCTGGTGTGGGCTCTGCTGTGGACTTTATGGTGTTCAGAACGCCAAAGAGCGGGCTGGGCGCGGGAGTGCTGAGGAAGTTATCTTGCCAAGCACCTTCGGCAAGCAACTGACGGACTCTATCCACAAGATCGGAATCACCCAAAGCTTCCTTAAGTACCTTTCGACGCGCCTCAATCCGTTCGGCACGCTTCTCACGCCACTCTTTTTTGTTCTCATGCTCAGAGTCGCTGTTGGGACTCAAGTCGAGGAGAAGATCTGCTTCTCCAACAATGTGCACTAGCAAGCGCCTGGACGCCATTGTGCGCCCTCTTTCTACATATCGTTTACTCGGTATCGCCTAGTGGTTTACTTTGACGGCATGCCAGCAACGGACGAAGTTTCCACGCCCGACGTAGTCAACCTGACCCCGCACGTAGTGCGCCTGATAGGCGAGGACGGGACGGTCGTGGAGTTACCTCCGGCTGGACTGCCGGCCCGGTTGGTCCTACAGCCGGATCAACCTGATGGAGCGGTGCGGATCGGCCCCCTTGTGGTTCCGCTAAAGCGCACCGCGGCCACTCCCCAGGTCACTGATCTGCCGGACCACAGGCCAGGGGTGCTACTCGTCGTCTCCCGAGCGGTTGCTGAAGCGTTCCCCGAACGGGACGACCTCGTCTACCCCTATGACACGGTACGTGACGACCAAGGCGTCATTGTCGGTTGTCGGTCACTTGCCCGGCCACTGCTCACTGCTCCTACCTCCGCCTGACCCGTCTGAGCTGGTCCTTTTTCCTCCTTTCGTTCAGTTTTCATGTGGACGATCCGTTCGTCGGGTCATCCAATCGTCCAGTTGTTTACTTTTGTAGTTGAACAACTCCGATTTGCTGAGTAGCGCCCGTGCATGTCTTTCCCGCCCGAGTCCCTCCTACGGAGGTTCGCCGCGCCGATGTGGTGGAGGCCCAGCTTGCCCGGAGAGTCGCTCCATTGTTCGGGGTGGCCGACGACATCCCGCCGTTCCATCACTCCTGGGTGTGCGACTACACGGCGCTGTCGTTGGCGGAGATCGGGCGTGGCGCGCCGCAGCCGGATCGCGCGGAGCGCTCCAAACTGGACAACGATCCACAGCTGCGCCGCACAGACGGGGAGCATCCCGGGTGGACGTGGTCGGGCCGATCGGTGTGTCCCCACCGCAGAGCACGCTTCCTGGTGCGCTCACCAACGCGACGTTGAACCGCTACGGTCCGGACACCAAAGCTGCGGCGGTGTTGGCCGCTACGAACCGACTATTGGCAGACGCGACAGCCGCGGTGGCGGCGGTGTGCCGGCATCTTGCCGCAGTGGACTGCGACGCGGAGGTCCAGCTCGCGATATGGGCTGGCCTGATCGTGGAGGTGTATCGGGCGCAGCCAGCGCTGGTGGTGGCGGCTATCCAGGCCCGTCAGGTGCAGCGCTCGTTGTCGGCCCGATGGGGTACGCAGGTCGATCGGGGCAGGGTGACCGGAGTCGACGCTCCGTCGGAGATCCATCCGCCGGACGGTGCCTCAAGCAGAGACAGCGCACCGGATGCGGCTGTGACTCGGTGGCAGCCAACCTCTTTTGATCTTGTTGACTCCACGTTGCCGCTGTTGAAGTTGGCTGATGACCCGGATACCGGCCGCCCGGGTCTGGTGCCCCTCGACGCGCTCGACGACATAGCGTCAGCGTGGTGCCAGCGGTTGCTCGGCATCGGTCAACCCGGCCGGGGTGTGGTGTGGCTGGCTGAGGGTCCCAACGGGTCCCGACGGACTTATGCGATGGTCCGGGTAGGAGCGGTCGTGGCGCCGTTCGTAGCGGCCACGCTAGGCAATATCCCTGTCGATGATCGGAAGCTGAAACTGCCGCCCCTCCCTGACATCACAACCCTGAAAGCGGCTCCGCTACTGCACCGCCGTGCCTACCTGTTGATGGCTCACGTGGTGTCTAACTATGTGCGGTACCACGGTTTGCCGAGCCAGTCGCAGCTGCGAACCCAGACCCGGGAACTGGTCAACACCGCTGTCCAGCTGTGTGCCGAGGTCCTCGACGCCGACGATCCGGTGACGCTGCAGCTTCAGGCGTACGCCGCGTATCTCGACGTGTGGGCCCTACCACGCAGCCGCCATCAGGCCTCCAGCGCCACATCTGGTCCTACTGCCACGGAGCGGGAGGCGGCGATACAGCGGCTGATCGCGGCGCAGCAGCACGTGGAGAAGGCCTGGCGGAACGGACAGCTGGATCCTGGAGCGGCCGCTTACCTGTTGGAGATCGGCATCGTCGCTCTCCGCGACGCCACCGATCCGAAATTCCTCGGCGCCTCCGTCGTCAAAGGGCCGTCCGCGGCGATGATCCGATCCTGGTGGGCGGCGATCTTGGAAGCACGTGGCTTGGACCCTGAGGCTGATCTCGCAGCGCTGATCGATTCGCTCAATGAGGCGCAGGTGTTCCACCTACACAATTACGTGGATTGGCTGGCCTCAAGTGGGCGGCGGGTGGACCTGCGTCGGGTCGTCATCGGTGGGGATGATGTGACCCTCGCCTGCGACGCGGCGCTGGCGGTGCCGTTCGTGCGGGCCTTCGCCGACGCGTTCGCTCGGCACACCGCCGCTCAACCGGCGCTGGCGGCTATCGCCGAGGCCGCGACCGGGCATCGGGCGCTCACCGCCTCCGCCGGGATCGCGGTGGTCAAGCCGCATCACCCGTTCTCCACCGCGTACAACCTGGCCGAAGCGCTCACCGTCTCGGCCAAGAGATTCAAGGACGCCACAGGCCGGACCCTCGCCGCATTCGACATCCACATCGCGCACACCTCGACGTTGCGGGATCTAGATCAACTGCGTGAATACATCCACCGCGATCACGCGCCGAGCATCGCCCGGTACGCCGGCCCGTATCTGTTGGGCCGCACCGAGGAGCTTCCTGACAATCTGAGAGATCGCAGCGTCGAGGTGCTCGACGAGATCAGTGGCTGGCTCAGCCCAGGCGGCTGGCTGTCGGCGGCCCAGGCGCATGCCCTGCGGGAGGCCGCTGATCGTAGCTGGGACGAGTACCGGATTCAGGTGGATCTCGTCATTTCCGCGCTCCTGATCCGGAGCGGGCCCGGAGCTTGTTGGGTCTTCAGGAGGATCGCACCCCGGGTTCCCGGGCTTCCTCTCCCCCGTTCCTTCGCCTGTTTGACGCGTTGCACCTGCGCGGCCTCCGCCTGGAACCGCCAGCTCAGCCAACTGCGGACCCTGAAGTAGCCCATGCGGGTGGCGCCCAATGACTCTTTCACATCATTTGAGATCAAGCTGGAGTTCCTCAGCGACTGGCATATCGGCACCGGTCAGGGCCGGTTGGGCACCATCGACGCTGAGATCCGCCGCGACCCCGATGGCCTGCCGTTCGTTCCCGCTAAAAGCCTCGTCGGGGTGTGGCGGGACGCCTGTGAGACGGTCGCCGCGACGTTCGACCGCGCCGCCGATCGACCAGGAATGTGGCAGAGTGGGTCATCTACCTGTTCGGCTCCCAGGCGCCTGGGAATGACCCGGTCACACTGGCCAATCGGCCACGGACACCGGCGGCGCTGCGGCTGACCCCCGCTCAGGTTTCTCCTGCGCTGCGGCAGGCGGTGCGGGGCCGGCCGG
>JGI12419J13241_1000638_pt1 | contig 11771 bp, 8 predicted proteins | sample BGWIniCompost_FD_13241 | JGI IMG/M metagenome (IMG submission 13241)
TTCGTGAATCGAGAGCGCACGCTCGCCCCAGCCGAAACCGTCGGGGGCGAGCCCGAGGGCGGCGAGGCGCTGGGCAGCGGCGACCGCCCAGTGATCCGGGTCGAGATGCGCCGACACCGCCCGGGTGGGCGACTGAGCCCACGAGATCCCGGCCGCAGCGAGGGAGGCGGAGATCAGCAGCACGGCCGCGACTAGGCTCCCGGCCACCGTGTGACTGCGCGCCGGGCCGTGGAGCTCGCGACGTCTCCCGTTCACGATCGACCGGACCAGGGGCGTCGCGCCGGTCCATCTTGCGTATTTCGGCGCCGGCGCGTAGCGTACCCCCATTCCCGTTCCCGCACAGGCCCGTGCCGGCGCGGGCACTCCCACTCGAGTCGTGTCGTTCATGAGCCGTTCGCGCAGCTTCTTCATCCTCATTTCCGGTTTCTGCATTGTCGGGCCGTCGGCGGCGTTCGCTCAGGATCCGTCGGACCACGAGGCCGCGTGCACAGCGCGGCTCCTCCTTCCTGAGGCGGCGCTCAGCGGCGTGTACGCGGACTACGCCCGGGCGGCCGAGCTGGCCGGGGCCGCGCCCATGCGTCCATGGTTGATCCGCAGGGCAACGGATCAACGGGAGGTCCCGCTCTGTGCCGACCGACCCGCCAGCCCCTGGGAGGAGCGCTTGCCGGTGGACACGGTCGCCCCGGGCGCACGCACGCTGCGGATCGGGTTCCTGGCGCCGGGGACTGCCCTCCACGCCAACAGTGCGTACCCGACGGACCGCAACGACGGCGCGTTGTGGCGCGGCCGCGGCCTGTCCGCATCCGTGCGGGCCGGCGTCGAAGCCCGGTGGGACCTCGGCTGGGGCGTCGTCTCCGCGACCCTCGCGCCGATGTTCCTCTTCCAGGAGAACCGCGACTTCGAGGTGAGGGCGGTCGACCTGGCCGGGTACTCCCCCTTCATCTATCCGTGGCACGCGGGGCGCATCGACTGGCCGCAGCGGTTCGGCGACAAGGCGTTCACCTCGTTCGAATGGGGCCAGAGCCGGTTGCGCCTCGACGTCCGCGGATGGACGGTCGGCATCTCGACCGAGAACCTATGGTGGGGGCCGGCCGCGCACTACCCGCTCCTCATGAGCAACACGGCGCCCGGCTTTCCCCACGTCTTCGTCGGAACGGCCCGGCCCCTTTCCACCCCCATCGGGAAGATGGAAGCCCAGTTGATCTGGGGGTGGCTCCGGGAATCGGATCACTTCGATTACGTCTCGGCGAACGACCGCCGCCTCCTGGCGAGCCTCGTCGCGAGCTACGAGCCCCGGTGGCTCCCCGGCCTCTTCCTCGGCGCCGCCCGCTCGTACCTGACGTACATACCGGAGGAAGGGTTCGGGCTGGCCGATTATTTCCAACGCCCCTACACGCGCATTCGCGAGAACCCGCTCGGGGCCAACAACGCCATGGGCGACAACCAGCTCTTCTCGATCTTCGGGCGGTGGGCGTTCCCGGAGGTCGGGTTCGAGGTGTATGCCGAATGGGGCCGTGAGGACCACTGGGACGACTGGGACGACCTGATCATGGAGCCCGACCACAGCCAGGCGTATATGCTCGGGTTCCAGAAGGTCATCCCGTCGGATTCGCGCTGGGTTCGCCTCTACGGCGAGCTGGTCCACCTCCAGACCTCGAGCACCTATCGGAGCGGGCGGGGCGGCCCGATCGTCATGTACACGCACTATCAGCTCCGCCAGGGCTACACCCACCGGGGCCAGCTCCTCGGCTCGTCGACCGGCCCAGGGTCGGATGCCCAGATCCTGGGCGCCGACGTGTTCGGCCGCTGGGGGATGATCGGGCTCTTCGTCGAGCGGGTCCTCCGCGACAACGACGCCTACTACCAGACCTGGGCCCGCTACTACGGCTACCGGGGCCACGATGTAGAGCTGACCGCGGGCATTCGCCACCAGTTCTTCGACGGCGACTTCCAGATCGGTTGGGGGTTGGCCTACGCCACCCGCAAGAACCGCAACTTCATCGGCCTCGACGGATACTCGCCGGGGATGCGGGTCGACTCGAACTGGTCGCTCGAATTGGCGGTCAGCTGGTCGCCCGGCCCGCGGCCGGCTCCGCGCGAGGCGCCGGTGTCACGAACTGGTCGCTCGAATTGGCGGTCAGCTGGTCGCCCGGCCCGCGGCCGGCTCCGCGCGAGGCGCCGGTGTCGGCCCGGCCGGCCTCACGCTGAGGCTCTCCCCTCCTCGCCTTTCAGCGCTGCGAGCGTCCCCGTGATGGCTCCCCGGAGCTGCCTGCGGAGGCGCCGCAGCCGCTCGCCGGGCGATTCGCCGCCGCCGTCGCGCGAGACCAGCGCCCGGACCACGCCTGCGCCGATGCGCGCGGTGTCGGCCGTGACCGCCACCCCGACCCGGACCTTCCCGATCCCGAAGTTGTTGCGCCAGAAGCGGTAGCGGTTGCGGACCATGTAATGGAAGTAGTAGGCGCCGGGGACGCCGAGCTTCTCGTGGGCGACCTGCGCGCGCGGCTCGACGACGACCCGCCACCCGGCTCGCCCGAGTCGACACCCCAGGTCCGTGTCCTCGAAATAGAGGAAGTACCCCTCGTCGAAGCCGCCCACCGATTCCAGCGCCTGGCGCCGCACCAGCAGGCAGCACCCGTCCAGCCAATCGACCGGGTACGGCTCGGGCGCGAGGATCTCGCGATGGTGCCCGGCGGCGAGGCGCCCGGCCTGCACGTAGCCGCCGGCGCTGATCAGGCGCCGCGGCCGCTCGCGGTAGACGACGACCGGGCCGACCATCCCGACGCCCGGATCGCCGTTTGCGACGTCGTAGAGGCGGCGCAACGCGTCCGGCGCCACGCGCACGTCGTGCGTGAGCAGCAGCGCCAGCTCGCCGCCTTCTCCCGCCAGGTGCCCGAGCCCCGCGTTCATCCCCGCGGCGTAGCCTCGGTTCTCCCCGGTCCGGATCACTCGCTCGGGCCCGAGAACCGCCGCCGCTCGCTCGGGGCTGGCGTCCGACGAGTCGTTGTCGACCACGTAGACGACCGGGGCGATCCCCTCCGAGCGCTGCACCGCCTCGATGCACGCAGGGAGGGCGTCGCCTCCGTTCCAGTTCAGGATGTAGACGTTGAGCCGCGGCTCACCGGAGCGCATCGACGATCTCCTCCAGACGCGCGACGCCCGCCTCCCAGCTGAATCGCTCCTCGACCACTCTCCGGCCCTCGGCGGCCAGCGCGTCCCGCAAGGCCGTATCGCGCAGCAGGCGGATGACGGCGTCCGCGAATCCCTCCGGCTCGTCGGCGAAGAGGAGGTGACGGCCGTCGTCGAGCCCGAGCGCCGCGCCGCACCGCGACGTCGCGACGGCCGGCTTCCCCATCGCGAGGGCCTCGAGCAGGCGGTTCTTGACCCCGCCGCCGCTGCGGAGCGGGCAGACGTACACGGCCGCCTCCGCGAGGAACGGCCTCAGATCGGGAACGTTCGCGTGGACCTCGATGCGACGGTCGCTCTCGGCCATCGCCGCGACTTCCGGCGCCGGGTCCCGCCCGACCAGGCGCAGCGTCGCCTCGGGGACGGCTTCGACGACGCGCGGGAACACCTCCTCCGCGAACCAGCGTGCTCCGATCACCGAATCCGCGGTCCAGAGATTCCCGGTGAAGACGAGCGCGCCGGGCCGGGCCGCCTCGCCCGTGGGGCGGAAGTACGCGGCGTCGACGCCGTTGGGGATGACGTGGACCCGGTCCAGGGCGTCTCGGGGCCATCGTCGCGTGGCGGCGTGCGCATCGGCGGGCGCGACGAAGACGACCGCGTCCAGTCGCGGGAAGCGACGCCGCTCCAGCCTGCGCCATAGCCGGGCCTCCACCCTCCAGCGCAGGTCCGATGGCCGCCGGATTCCGCGCACCCGCCAGCTCTCCAGCACCATGGAGATCGCGTCGACGGGAACGTACACGACCGGGCACTTCCCCCGCAGCGCCTCGGCGAGGGGGAGGAGGGCGGGACCGACGAGCACGGCGGCGTCGTAGGGAGCGCGCCCGTCCGGTGCGAGCCACCCCGCGAGCGTGCGGGCGCGGACGTGGGCCACGGAGGGTGGAACCCACCCGACGAGCGCGGCCAACGCCTGTGCCACCTTCCCGCGCACGGGAGAGCCCGGCAGCTCGAGCCGGCCCAAACCGTGCTCGCGGTAGAACGGCTCCCAGCGCTCGTCCCAGGGATCCCGCGCGCAGAGCAGGTCTACTTCGTGGCCGCGCCCGCGCAGGGTCCGCGCCCAGTGGTACGCGATCACCGTGGTGCCGAGGACCGGCGGGTCGTCGAAGTGATCGACGACGAGCAGCCACCTCATGCGACGCACGCGATCTCCGATCCGGACTCAGTCGTCGGCGCCGTAGTAGTACGCGTGCGCGCCGGCGCTGTAGGACCCGTAATAGCGCTCCTTGCGCTGGTCGACGTCGTTGAGCACCGCGCCGAGGATCGGCGCCCGAACGGCCGNGATNTGCTCGAGCGCGTACGTGATCGCGCCCCGCTCCGTGATCCCCGCGCGCGCGACCAGGATCATTCCGTCCGCGTACGTTCCGAGGAGCGCCGCGTCCGTGACCAGCGTGAGCGGCGGCGCGTCCAGGATGACCGTGTCGTAACGGTCGACGACCTCGTCCAGGAACGCCTTCATCCGATCCGAGCCGACCAGCTCCGCCGGGTTGGGCGGGAGCGTCCCGGTCGGCAGGAAGTCGATCGAGCCGCTCGACCCCAGGTCGATCCGGCGCACCGCTTCATCGAACGTCGCGCGGCCGAGGAGCACGTTCGACAGCCCCGGCTCACGCCGTACGCCGAACACGTCGTTCAGGAAGCCGCGGCGCAGATCCGCATCCACGAGCAGGCAGCGCAGATTCTGCTGCGCAAGCGTGATCGCCAGGTTCGACGCCGTCGTCGACTTGCCGTCCCCCGGCGTCGGGCTGGTGAACACGAGCGTCTTGGGCGGATCGCCCACGCGGGCGTACGCGATGTTCGTGCGCAGGCTCCGGTACGCCTCGGAGACCGGGTTGCGCGGGTCGCGGCCGGTCACGAGGCGCGCCTCGAAGGCCGGCTCTCCCGCCGCGGGCGCCTGCGTCTTCCCCGTCCCCGCATCCTGGATCCGCGGGATCACCCCGAGGACCGGGACGGCGCCGATCAATGCCTGCAGCTCCTCCCGCGTGTGCAGCGTGTTGTCCAGGTTCTCCTTGACGAAGGCGGTGCCCATCCCGAGGACCAGGCCGAGCATGAGGGCGAGCGCCACGCTCAGCTTCTTCTTCGGCTTGATCGGGTCGATCGGGAGGACGGCCGGCTCGACCACCCGCACCGAGGCATCGTCGACCGACGCGGCGATTTGCGCCTCCTGGAGCCGGGTCTGGAGCAGGGTGTAGATCTCCTCCAGGACCTCCGCCTGCCGCTTGAGCCGCTCGTAGTCGATCTCCCGCGACGGGATCCGCCTCAGGTCCTCGCGGAAACGCTCCAGGTTGGCGTTGATCGAGGCGACGTTGTTCGTGAGCCCCTCGAGGTACGTCTCGGCGATGTACCGGAGCTGGTCCTCCAGCTCCGCCACGCGCTGGTTCAGGACCTGGACGTCCGGATCCTCGAGCGTGCGCTTGTTGAGGAGCTCCGCGCGCTCGTTCTCGACCTCGCTCAGCGAGCGGAACAGCTCGGAGACGGCGAAGTTCCGCAGCAGCGACGGGAACGCGATGAGTCGGCGGTAGGGCGAGGGGCCTCCGCTTTCCGGTGTCCGCGCGGCCGCCGTGGCCCGGACCTCGTCCAGCAGCGTCCGAAGCGCTTCGCGCTCGGAGTCGAGGAGGTCCCGCTCGGCCTGCATCTGCGCCAGCCGCTGCATCTGCGCCTCGGCCTCGAACTCGAACGAGACGACCTCGTGGCGCGCGCGGAACTCCCGCAGCTCTTCCTCGGCGAGCCGCAGCCGCCCCGCGAGCGTGTCGAGCTGCTCGTGCAGGAACCGGACGGTCCCCAGCGCCTGCGTCTTCTTCACCTGTTGACGCTGGCGGATGAAGAAGCGCGCCATGGCGTTCGGCACGTCCCGCACCAGGGCGCGATCCGTCCCTTGATAGCGGACCGTCACGATGTCCGCCTCCCGGTCCGGCCGGCCGACCTCGAGCGCCTCGCGGAAGTACTTGAGCGCTCGCTCGAACTCCAGAACGGAGAAACGGATCTCCTCGTGCTCGGCCGCGCCCGGCAGGAGGCGCAGCGACGCGCCATCGAGGCGCACCACCTCGCCGATCCCGTAGAGGCCGAGCGGTTCATCCCCTTTGCCGCGATAGAGGGCGAAGCGCCCGTCGTCCTGACGCCGGAGCCTGTACCCGGCCTCGAGCGCGTCCCGCTCGACGGCGACATCGCCGAAGATCCTCTCACGGACGACGCCCTTAGGCCGCTGGACGACGAGCTGCAGCGCCAGGGAATCCACCACTGCCTCCGCCAATGGCCGCCGGCGCAGGACCTGGATCTCGGTCCCGATCTGACTCCCGGAGGACAGATCCTTGAGCGCGTCCAGCACGGGGAGATTCGAGCGCTCTTCGTCGATCCGGATCCACACGGTCGCGTCGTAGACCGGCGTGGCGCGGAACACGAAGAACGTCGTCGCCGCGACCATGAGGAGCGGCACGCCGAAGGTGAGGAGCCGGTTGCGCAGCACGAAGTTCCAGAGGTCGCGCAACTGCGCGCCCCCATCCGAACCCCCCTGCGGCCGGGTCGGCACTGTATGCATGAGTCGTTATGGTTTTCGTTCTGTCGGAGACTTCGGGCGGCCAGCCGCGCCAGCCGCCGGTCGTCAACTCTTGTCCTTGCTCACGAGATACGTGAACACCGTGATCAGGATCGTGGTCGCCGTCCCGAGGAACGTCGAGACGAGCCCCTGATTGCGGACGAACCAGCTCCGCTCGGGAACGAAGAGCTGATCGCCCGAGCGGATCGGCAGGTCGCCGATGCGGGTGGTCTGATCGAAATCGATCGTGACGCGCTGGCCCCCGCGGAGGAGCTGGACCTCCGAAGGCTTCCCGTTCGGCGTCGGGCCGCCGGCGAGGGCGAGGGCGTCGCCGACCGTCATCGTCGGGTCGAGCGGGTACAGCCCGGGCTTCATCACGGCACCCTGCACGTTGACCCGGCGGAGGAAGACGACGTCGATCGACGGGTTGCGCAGGTATCGCTGATACATCTCGACGATCCTGCGCTCGAGCTCCTCGGGCGGCACCCCGGTCGCCGTGACGGGCCCGAGCTTCGGCAGTACGACCACGCCGTCGTAGCCGATCGGGAACTCGCCCGAAAGGTCGGGTTCACGCCAGATCTGCAACCGGACCATGTCGCCGGGGAGGAGCGCGTCGTCCCCGGACGCCTTCAACGCCGGCTCATCGGCGGCGCGCGGCGAGCCCGTTGCACACGCGGCCGCGAGCACGGCCGTCATCACGAAGAGAACGGATCGCAGAGGTCGCTGCATTTTCCGGATCCTCACTCACCGTCCCCGACACGGACGGGAACCGTCGACAGGCGGTAGGCCGGGTTGCCGAGCTGACCGAAGTCGCCGGCGCCCCAGCAGTAGACGTGCGANGTGCGCGCNACGCCGCAGACGTGGCCGTCGCCCAGATCGATCGAGTGGAACCTGAGGCGNGCGGGCATCAGNTCGGCCGGGGTGTCGGCAACGAACTGAGGCGTCGCCGTGTTGANGCTCTCGCCGTTNCCGAGCTGGCCGTANGCGCCACGCCCCCAGCANAGGCCGCGGCCGGCCCNGTCGATCCCGCAGGTCACGTGCGCGCCGGCGGCAATCGCAAGGAACTGCGTCCCGCCGTAAACCGGGGCGGGCTCGGTCGCACCCGGCTCGCGCGGCAGTTCGATCCTGGTATTGGCGAGCTCGCCGTAGCCGTTGCTCCCCCAGCAGAAGGCCGTGCCATCGACCCTGGCGATCGCGCAGGTATGGGCTCCGCCGGCGCTGATCTTGGAGAAGGCGATTCCGAGCGCAACAGCGCGCGGTTCCCGCGCGCTCGCGAGCGTGCCGTCGCCGAGCTGGCCGAGGTGGTTGAGGCCCCAGCAATACGCCTCGCCGGCCGCGGTCAGCGCGCACGTGTGGTTCTCGCCGGCGCTGATCGCAATGAAGCGATGCCCGCCAGCCACGACGGCGGGGACCATCGAACCGAAGGTCGTGCCGTTCCCGAGCTGGCCGTTCCCGTTGTCGCCCCAGCAGTACGCAGCGCCGTCCACCGTGAGCGCACACGTGTGGAACGCGCCCGCGCTTATCGCGAGGAACCGCAGGTCGCCCGCAACCCTGGTCGGCTCGCCGAGCCCGGTGGTCGAGCCGACGCCGAGCTGGCCGTACTTGTTCCAACCCCAGCAGTATGCGACGCCGTCCTCGGCGATCGCGCAGCTGTGGTGCCGGCCCGCGGTGATGGCGATATACCGGCGGTCGCCGTGGACGGGGACCGGCGTCGCGCTGGACCGGACGCGGCCGTCGCCGAGTTCGCCGTTGTCGCCGCGTCCCCAGCAGAAAGCGGCACCATCCTGGTCCAGGGCGCAGGTGTGTTCCCCGCCCGCGCTCACGGCCGAATACGTGGTCGGGAACTCGACCTCGGTCTCGAACAATGCGCCGCACGCGGCTGTGATTGCGGCGATTCCCGCGGCGATCAGCGCTCTCGTCCTCATCAACGGAACACCCCCGCAATGCGGGCAAGGAGCCCGCGTTTGGTACGCAACGGCGGGACGGGCAACGGCGGTTCGCCCTCGAGCATCCGCGCCGGATTCACTTCCATGAGCAGGTGGGCGTGCTCCGCGCCGCCCATTTCCTCGAGGCGAGCGCGGCACGCCCGCAGGTGCGCGCGGCCGCGAGCATGATAGTCGCTCGCAATGTAGTCGACCCACCCGCGCTCCAGCAGCGTGAGCGCGATGCGACGCGCGCTCTCGCCGTAACGTCCCAGGATCGATCCCGCGTTGACCTGGAGGTACGCGCCGAACCGACGCCACTCGCCGGGCGCACGTACATCCGCGTCCAGTCCACCGTAGCGCTCCGGGTGCGCGAGGATCGGCATCCACCCCCCCATCCGGATCGCGCTCAGGACACGCTCGGCCTGCGGCGGCACGGTCATGAACGGGAACTCCACGAGCACGAACGGACCGCCGTTCAGGCGAACCCGGGCATCGGAGAAATCGGGCTCCGGCGTATCCAGCATGACCTCGGCGCCGCGGCCGAGCCGCATCTCGGGGAACTCGCCCGCCAGCTCGTCGGTCAGGCGGGTCCAACCCGCGTCCAGCTCGGCGAGACGCTCCGCCAGCGCTTCCGGCCGACGGGTGAGCGAACCCTGGAGGTGCGGCGTCATGACCAGGGAGCGTACGCCGGACTCGAACATCGCCTGCAGCCCGGCACGGGACTCGGCGATGTCCTGCGCGCCGTCGTCGACTCCCGGGATCAGGTGGTTGTGGAAATCCGTGAGCGCCATGCTACGTCTCCCGCGCCTCCACCTGCGCCAGCGACGCGGCCGCGAGCGCGCCGGCGCACAGGAACCCGATGTATTGCGTGAACGGCGCGTAATAGTCGAACGCGTTGTCCGTCGCCGCGATGAAAACCCACGCCACGATCGCGGCGAAAGCCGGCATCGCGAACTCCCGGGCAAGCGGGTCGTCGTTCCGTCCCGCGCCCAGCACGCCCATGAGCCACGACAACACCGCGATCGCGAAGAGCGTCGCGCCGACGATCCCCGTGTCGATCAGCAGGCGCAGGTACTCGTTGTGGATCACGCCACCCATCGCGCCCTGGAAGGTCTCGATCAGGAACACCGTCGATGCTCCCAATCCGTTCCCGACGATCGGGCTCGCCAGGAACATCCTGAACAGGACCGGCCAGATGATCTGCCGCCCCTGCCAGTTCACGGATTCCCAGAACGCGACCGGATCGGTCAGGAGCCGCCACAGCTCCGAAGCGGTCGGAATGTAGCCGAGCGAGCGTTCGAGCGCCACAGGAACCAGCACTGTGGCGAGCGCGCCGCCGATGATCCCCGCCGCCGTGACCGCCCGGTAGTTCCGCGCGATCAGCGCGGCGTAGAGGGCGGCCCCCGTGAGGCCGGCCAACCCGGCCAGGAGCGTGATGCGCGTGAGCGTGAGCGCCATCCACACGCCGAAGACGCCGCAGAGGGCGAGATACCGCAACTGGCCGCGGACGGAGTAACGCGTGAAGGAGATCAGCGTCACCACGAGCAGGTAGAACGAGAACGGATTCTCGTGGGCGCCCACGCCGTGCACGCGGACACGCCCGGCGAGGTCGACTTCGTAGCCGCCGGCCAGAACATAGATCGGGTTCAGCACCAGCGCGATCGCGATCGCGCCCCACAGCGTCCAATCGGTCAGGCGCTCCAGCTCCTCCCGTGTGCGGACCATGGCGAGCACCGCCACGAACAGCATGAACGGGTAGGCCAGCTTGAAGAGGAGACGCAGTCCTTCCACACGCGCCGGGGTGTAGAGCAGGGTCGCCGCCGCGAAGATCAGGAAGACCACGTACCAGCGACCGTATCTGCCGAGGGCATGGCGCACCATGTCCCGTTCGACCAGAGCCAGCGCCCCGAGGCCGGCCACGACCCCGATCAGACGGATCCCGTTCATGTCCAGGCCGCCCAGTCCCGGGAGGAGCGCCTTGAAGCCGCCGGTCATGAAGGACAGGTCGAACGGGCCGAGGGCGAGCATCAACCCCAGGATCAGCTTCGGGCGCAGAATCAGGAGGCACAGGATCGTGCCGCCCACCACCACGCCCGTGGCCATCCACGGCTCGTCGACGAGTACGTACGACGCCGCGACGCACACCGCCACGGCGCCCATGACGGCCGCGGCTCCCCGCGCCCTGACGAGCCAGCCCGGTGCGATGGTGGACGCGCTCGTGCTCATCGGGATGCCGCCTCCGGAACGCGCGGCTCAGGCCACGAGGCACCGGGGGCCATCGGGATCCCCCAAAGCGAAGCCAGCACACCCACGATCCGCTCCGCCGCCCTGCCGTCCCACAGCTCCGGCCGTCGTCCATCCGGGCGCGGGGCGGCGAGCGTTTCATCGACCGCGGCAATGATGCGCGCGGGCTCCGTCCCCACGAGCCGGTTCGTACCGTGCGTGATGGTGACGGGCCGTTCTGTGTTCTCCCTGACGGTGAGACAGGGCACGCCAAGGATCGTCGTCTCCTCCTGCACGCCTCCGGAGTCCGTGAGGACGAGCCTCGCGCCGGCCATGAGGCCCAGGAACTCCAGGTAGCCCAGCGGCTCCGTGAGCCGCACGTCGGGCAACGCCTCGAGCCGCGTGAGCAGCCCCGCCTCCGCCAGCCGGCTCCGGGTACGGGGATGCACCGGGAAGACCACCGGCAGCCGCTCCTGCACCGCCACCATCACGTCCACCATTCGCGCGAGCGCGTCCGGCGCATCCACGTTCGACGGGCGGTGCAACGTCACGACCGCATACTCGCCGGGCGCGAGGCCGAAGCGTGCCGGAACGCCGAGCGCCTCGGCGCGCTCCCGGTGCCGCAGCAGCGTGTCGATCATGACGTTGCCCACGAAGTGGATCTTCTCCTCCGCGATCCCCTCGCGCCGCAGGTTCTCCTCCGCGCTGCGTTCCGTCGTGAAGAGCAGGTCCGACAGCGCATCCGTGACGACGCGGTTCACCTCCTCCGGCATCGAGCGGTCGAAGCTGCGCAGCCCGGCTTCCACGTGGGCAAGGCGGATCCCGAGCTTCGAGGCGACGAGCGCGGCGGCGACCGTGGAATTGACGTCTCCCACCACCAGGACCAGGTCGGGACGCAACTCCTCGAACAGCGGCTC
>JGI12419J13241_1000653_pt1 | contig 11663 bp, 9 predicted proteins | sample BGWIniCompost_FD_13241 | JGI IMG/M metagenome (IMG submission 13241)
CGCGCCGCCGCCGAGCCGTAGATCGCCCACGCGATCGCCTCCAGGATCGTGCTCTTCCCCGCCCCGTTCGGGCCGATGATCCCGGTCAGCCCCGGCCGGAACTCGATCTCGGTCTGGGCGTGCTGGCGGAAGTTCAGCAGGCGAAGGCGGATGAGGCGCATCGTTGTCCGCTCACTCCCCGACCGACTGCGACTCCACCAGCGCGTCCTCCGGCTCGCCGCCCGCCGCCTCGGCCATGTACCGGTCCGCGAGGGCGACCAGGCGCTCGACGTCGATCTCCGACGACGAGGGCTGCCAGTGCTTGCGCAGGAAGTTGCGCACCTCCTCCTCCAGCGTAAGGCGCCGCCCCGGGGCTCCCACGCCTACGATGCGGTGCATCTCCGGCCGCCGCGCGTCGAGGTGGAAGTGGAGCGCCCGCGCCTTGTACTCGCGGATCTGCTGGTGGTCCAGCGCGCGGAACAGCTCCCGCGGGATGTCCGTGATGACGAGGCGCACGATCTTCCCCTCGATCCCGTCGGGGATGCCCTCCACGAGCGCGCGGATCTTCGCGTCGATCTCCGCCGGTTCCAGGTATCGCCCGGGGGCTGGCGCAGGCGACGTGGGTGCCTCGGAAGTCGCCGACGCTTCGGAGGGCGTCGCCGGCGCTTCGGGGGACGTCGCCGGCCTTTCGGACGACGTCTCTGGCGACGGCGTGCTCGGCTCCCCGCCTGGCGCCACGAGCGGCTCCGCCGCGGCGCCCGCGCCCGGACCCGGATCCACGCGGGGCTCTGCCGCGACGCCAGCGCCAGCCCCCGGCCGCCCACCCACGACCCGCAGCGCCGAGAACCGCGGCAGGTCGATCACCGGCCGCGTCGGCAGCGGGTGGAACGTCGCCTTCTTCGACTCGGTGTCGTAGGTCAGGAACCCCTTCTCGCTGGACGCCTCCTCCCAGATGTTGGTCGAGGTGCGTTCGATCCCGCCGGCGTACCACATGTTGGGAGCCAGCTCGGTCGCGATGTGGTAGTGGCCGAGGGCGACGTAGTCCCAGCGCTCCGGCCGGATCTCGCTGGCCTCGACCTTCACGCCGCCGTACTCGGAGACGTAGCGCAGCTTCTCGTCCGCGCCGCCGCCGGCGACGGTGCCGTGCAGCATCAGGATGTTGACCGCGGCGTCGGGGTCCGGCTCGAGGGCGATCCGCTCGCCGCTCGCCAGCGCGTTGTGGGGGAGGCAGAGGACGGTGGTGTCCAGCTCTTCCAGGTGGACCGCCCGGGCGTCCTGGTCGACGACGGTCACGCCCGGGATCTCCGCCAGGAGCCGCAGGATGCTCCCCGTCTCGACGGCGCGGGGCGAGTCGTGGTTCCCGGCGATGATGACGACCGGCGCCTTCGGCAGCCGCGCCCGCAGTCGCGAGAACTGACGGAACGCGTCCGCGATCGCCGTGTTCGACGGGCGGACCGTGTGGAAGACGTCGCCGGCGACCAGGACGAGGTCCGGCTCCAGCTCGACGATGCGGTCCAGCGCCGCCCGGAACGCGAGGGCGACGTCGCGCTCCCGCGCGTTGATCCCGCCCGGCGCCAGCCGGTGATATGCACGATAGCCGAGGTGCAGATCGGCGAGGTGAGCCAGGATCATGTCATGAAAGTACCGGCCGCCGCGTGCGCCCGCCACCGGCCGGAACGGTACGGGCCACGGCGATGACATGATGATGCCATTGCCGTCCACCCTCGAGGTCCCGATGCTTGAGCAGTTTGAGACTCGGCGCGAGCCGAAGTCTGGTCGTCGTGTGACGTTTCTCGGCTGTATCGGCCCTCAAGGTGCGCCACGAAAATCCGGACCTCCATAGTGTCGTGTCTCCTTCTCGTCCCGCTCATCGCCTGCGGCGATGATGACGACGGGACCGGCCCGACCCCAACGCCCGTCGCGACCACGGTCACGATCGACCCCGGGACGGCAACACTCACCGCGATCGGCGACACGATTCGCCTCGCGGCCCGGGTGCGCGACCAGAACGGCGCGACCATGGCGGGCGCCACCGTGACCTGGAGCAGTCTCGACCCTGACGTGGCGACGGTCGCGGGGGCCGGTAGTACCCGGGGAATTGAGACCCGCGCTAATTGTAATCCAGTCTATTTATTCGTAGAGTGCTCATTATCCGGTTCGAATGACGCCGAGAACAACCTGAGGAGCACTCGTGAATCCAGAGCGATCACGATTTGAGGCGACCGCCTGTATTGAACAAATCAATTCGGGTGGGCAGGTATAGGAAAACAATGGAAATCGGCCGTGAGTATGGAGCATCCCTCATACCCACGGCCGGGATCGCACGACGCGTATCACTTACATTTAGCATTCCATCCTCGATCAACTCACCACGTGCCGCTTCCCCAATTCCCTCCAATGCGTCCGAATTGAGTGCCACCGACATAGCGGCTAAATGATCGAGTACAGGAATGGTGTTTGGCTTAATCTCGCCCCGCAAGGCGCAGTGAGATAGCAATTACCCGCGTGATCAAGAGTGCACGAAGCCCCACAGCTAGGCCCACTCGAACAGGCCTGGCAGTGCTCCTTGCCAAACAATGGATCATGGCACTTCGCACACCGCGCCGTAAGTTCCATGGGCATCGCAAACAGCGCCACAGCGACCAGACCTGCTGAGAGCAACTTACCCGTGACAACCTCCTTAGAGGAATTATCTCGCGGACGTCGTGCGATCTATTCTATACTGGACCGGGTACATAATACCCGTTGAGCGATCAATACTCACTGACAGAATATGATCACCCCTTGCATCGCGCCAATATTTCGTCGCCCAAACGAACGGCTCAAGCTTCTTTTTCACCACGGGTATCCCGTTTCGATCCAATACATGCAGCACGGTCTGATACTCGGTTTCATCCTCGGCGTCGGCCGGCAGCTCCTGAACCAACACGAGGTAACAATCATCTGGCAGCGCGAATATGCTCGTCAGCGCCGGATGGCGCCAATTGAACCTCCAGCCGTCACCAACTCGCGATGCCACCTGGCTCACGTAGTCTGGAACGACGTCCGTCCGCGTAACATCCAGCAAAGTCTCATCGTCAGCGAACACCTGCAACTGAAATGGCGTGCGTCGCGCGAAGACTATCGCACCGTCGGAACGTCGGGCCAGCACCCCATCACTGTAACGAGCTATGAGGACCGGCTCCTTCAAGTCTTTTCTGACACTTCCATAGCCGCGAACGTAATTCCCCTCATGGTCATAAAGGTGCACGACGGCTTCAGAGACGGCGGTCGTCCCGGAAATGACGAAAAACGAATCAACCACGAGAAAATCACGTACATTTGGGAGTCCGGTTCGGAAGAGGACGGATCTTTCGTACGATCCATCCGACGAGAAGATCTCCACACGGCTCAGGCCTTCATCGAGAACGGCAAACCCGCCGTCTGAAGTCACGCGAATGCTTCGGGGGCTCTCGAATTCTCCGGGCCCCGAACCCCTGCGACCAACCGCCTTCATGAAATTGCCTAAACTATCCAGGATCACGACGCGGTTGTTCAGACCATCGAGAACGTAGCTTACTCCACGTTCATCGCGGTCTGCCCAGGCTACTCGCCCTATCAGTCGGTCGGAAGGACCGTCCTCGGGCGGAACGTATCGCCATTCTTCCGTCAACTCTAAGCTGGCCCAACGTGTGCACTGCTGCGCGAAAACCATTTGATTGGACTGAACAGCAACCAGGGTCAAGAGCAGCACCCACACTCGGACCATCGCTGTCCCCTCCGAGAAAAAGGTCACATTGCAACTTTACCACAGCACGAACGGCGCAACGTTGACTACAATCCGGTCTTTGTGATCAACCACCGAATCACAGCACGGCAATACAATGACGTCTAATGACAACGCGGCTATGGGTATTACGAGAACCAGGAGCGTGACCTCGTTAGGCTAGCGTGCAGTCAGTGCCATGTGGTCGTCATGGCCAGGCAGAACGGGGCTACCGTACGGGTCAATCCCAAACGGACGGTAGAAGAACCGCCTGAGCCATACGCTGGAAAGACACAACGTGCGTGTTTGGCTATACGACCCTCAATTATGGCGCCTGAACCAATGGAGTAAGTCCATGAGTTCAGTCAAACGCTCAATTACCGCCAAGCGATGTTACGGGCACACAGTAGATCTGACTAGCGCACCTTTACAAATCTAAAGAGCACACCGGCCGAAGATCTATCACAACCAAACCGCCCGTGGAAAGCTTTGGGCAGGAGTGTAGGCGGTGCCGAATGGCACGTGGAATTGACGATTGGGAGCCCGGGGTCTTTGATAGCAAATCTCCGGGTGTCACATTCGAGCTGTTTAGCACCGTCCGCTCATCATGTCAAGCCCTTTGCGCCCGTAAGCGTCCCGTTGTAGTCAAGCCTTCTTCGCCAACGTCCCGCCGCACCCGATGCCAATATGCGATGGATCACAAAGCACCTCTTCCTGCCGACAACCGTCTGCACGATGAACACTTGCATAAAGTTGAAGCTTCAGGAACAATATTGAGCAACTCGAGGTCGCGCGCGAGATCCTCTCGCAGGTGGTAGGTGCGGGCCTTGTCACGCTCGAGACCTGAGCCCACGAGTGTGAGGCCAAGGTCAAAGAACTCGAGGCGCGGCTCGCGACGAACTCCACCAACTTGTCCAAGCCGCCCTATTTCGACTCACCGGGCACCGCTCGCCACAGGCGACAGGCGAGTGGAAGAATGTGGGGCGGCCAGAAGGGGCACCAGGCTAGCAGGCGCAGTCTACTCCCGCTCAAGCGAGTCGATGAGGTCGTCGAACATCGACCTGCGGAGTGCCGCCAGTGCCACCGCTCGCTCGACGGCGCTCTCGAAGTTAGCCAGCTGAAAGCGCACCAGGTCATCGAGCTGCCGAAGATTCGCGCTAACCTCACCGAGCACCGTGCGCCCCTGCTCTCGTGCCCCCGGTGCGGCAAGCGCACCCGAGGGCAGATCCACCGAGCGCTCACGTTTAGCCACTTCGGTCCGCAGCTGGTCGCCAAGGACGCCGAGCTGATCAGCCGCTTCCGGCTGAACCGGCGTGACCTCGATGCCTTCTACACGGACCTGCTTGACGTGCCTGCCCCTTCGCTCGGCGCATCACCGTGTTCGGGTTGTCGAAAAGGAGCTCCTGGCCGACCGTGCGTGTGGTGGAGTAGACGAAGAGGGTCGTCGACCAGCTGAGCACATAGGACAGCCCGTAGAGCTTGCGGCCGCAGGGCAGTCGACCAAACTCACTCCAGTCGACCTGGAGCTGCTCGCCTGGTGCGGTCTCAATATATTACCGTCTGCTCCACAAGTCGCCTCTGCTCGACACGAAGCGGCCGGATGAAATCCTTGATGAGCGTAACCTACGCCTGGGTAGCCCCGAGCCGGGGGTTCGCTAGGCAGCACCTTCGCACAGATCTCCGGCTTGTCCTCGAGGCGCGCTCTCAGGTAGTCCTTGTACGGATCGAGAATGCTCGGCCTCTTTGGGCGCGGCCTGTAGGCGGACGGCGTCTCTTCGCGAAGATACCGCCGCACGATGTTTAAACCGACGTCCAACTCCTTGGCGATCCCACGGATTGACCATCCCTGGCGATGCATGCTCTTGTTGTCCACCCAAGCCTCCAGCGCAAGCATCCCAGCCTTCCAGCTCCATGACAGCGAAAAGGGTCCGGGATTAGGGTACAAGGCTCGGGCAGACGTAACCTCCGCCGCTTCACGACAATGGCCCAACTCTCCCGGATGTGGGCGGATCTGTTACTGACCGGCGTGTGATTTGCTAACGCACCGCCGCTGCACTCTTCAGCGGAGGTGAAACATGGGCGTCGCACTCTCGTCGCAGGCGACGGCCTAGCGCGAGGGTCGCCGGCTGCGCGCCTGGGAGCTCTTCCAGTCGGGCTGGAGCCAGAGCAAGATCGCCGAAGCACTGTGGGTGTCACCCCCGGCGCCGTCTCGCAGTGGATGCGGCGCGTGCGTGAGGGCGGAGGCCCCGAGGCACTGCGGCGGCGCAAAGCACCGGGTGGTAAACATCGCCTTTCGCGCGAACAGCACGCTCGCCTGCTCGATCTCCTCCGCCAGGGAGCCGAAGCCCACGGCTTCAAGGGCGAGCTTTGGACCAGGAAGCGTGTCGCTGTGCTGATTGCCCGCGAGTTCGGTGTGCGGTACCACCCGGGACACGTGAGCAAGATCCTCAAGTCGCTTGACTGGAGCTCACAGAAGCCCGAACGGCGGGCCAGCCAGCGCAACGAGGCCGCCATCCGGCAGTGGGCGCGTGAGCGCTGGCCAGAAGTAAATAAAGCGCGATAGCGGAAGGCCGCACGCTGCTCTTGGCAGACGAGAGCGGCTTCTATCTGCTGCCCTCGGTCGTGCGCACGTACGCACCGGTGGGAGAAACGCCGCTGCTTCGCTCCAAACTCAGCCACGACCACCTCTCGGTGAGAGGGGCGGTTTCGCTCGAGGGCAAGCTTTACTTCCAGGTCCACGAGCATGCGATCAGCGGCGAGGAGGTCGTTGCCTTCCGTGAGGCACTTGATGCGGCATATTCCGGGCAAGCTGCTCGTCGTCTGGGACGGGGCGATGATCCACCGAAGCAAGATGATTAAGCAGTTTCTTGCCGAGGCAGCAGCCGCTCGGATGCATCTGGAGCGATTCCCCGGCTACGCACCCGAACTCGACCCCGAGGAGGGGATCTGGTGCCACTTGAAGCGCGCGGAGATGCAAAACCTCTGCTGCCGGGAGATCCCCGAACTGCGCCCCACGCTTTATTGTACGCGACCCCATTCGGGGCCGCGGCGGTCCGACGCCGGAACCGCAAGACTGTGCGGACCTTTTCGCGAGGCAGCCCCCCCGAACTTCGACCTCCTCTCCGGACCCCATGCCGTAGTGTCCGCCCGCTCCATGGGCGGCCACACCTAACCATTCACGAGGATACGCAAATGAACCCGGCCCCCACCCTCCGGCGTCGCCTGCTTGTCCTGACGCTCCTCCTCACCCCGCTCGCGTGTGGAGACTCCGACGATGGCGGCACCGGACTGGGCCCCGACCCGGATCCCGAGCCCGAGCCGGAGTCGCCGCGCGCCGTCGATCTCACGATCAAGCCGTCGTTCGTGAAGCTGAACGTCATCGGCGACACGGCCGGGCTCACTGCCATGGTCCTCGACTAGCACGGCGAGCCCATGGACACGGTCACGGTCACGTGGTCGAGCATGGACACCACCGTGGCGACGGTGGACTCCGACGGCCGGGCCGTCTCGAAGGGTGCCGGAACGGGCCGGATCCAGGCGTCCGCCGCGTCGCTTTCGGACGAGGTCGCCGTTCTGGTCAGCCCCGTCGTCGCGTCGCTCACGCTCTCCGCCGAGAAGGAGACGATCGCCGAGGGCGAGTCGGTGCAGCTCACCGTCGTCGCAGCGGATTCGAACGGGGTCGAGATCCCCGACATCTCCGTGACATGGACGACCTCGGACTCGATCGTGGCTCGCGTGGATGCGACCGGGCTCGTGACCGGCGTATGGGGCGAGGGCAGTGCGACGATCACTGTGGCGGCGGGCGGAGCGAGCGCCACTGCGGAGATCTTCGTACTCGGCAAGATCATATTCCTGAGTAATCCCCACGGAGTCGACCAGCTTCACATCATGAACACCGACGGCTCCGAGGTGCGGCTCCTCGCGGCGCTCAACGGGATCAACAGTCGGCCGATGTGGTCCTCCGATGGCAAGCGGATCACATTCGCCAGTGGCGCTGGCGGCGGGACCGTCGGGGTCTTCACCATGAACGCCGAACTGGTCCCCCGACGGCAGCAAGATCGTCTTCATGAGCCTGGGTGATGGCGGTCCGGCGCTCTTCGTAATGAACGCGGACGGGTCGGGAACGCCCCATCGGATCACGCCCATGGATCTCGGAATGATGCACTTTCCCGTCTGGTCCCCCGATGGCGGTCTGATCGCCGTGAACATCCAGCTAGGTGGCGATACGGAGATCTGGGTCATGGGGTCCAATGGCTCGTTTCCGAGGCGGATATCGGCCGAGGGCGAATACGCGGCCGTCCCGAACTGGACGCAGGACGGACGGCTCATCTACTCGAGCGACAGCATGAGCGGGGACATCACCCGGGTCGACATCTTTGTCATGGACATCGATGGCTCGAATGTGAAGCGGCTCACGCACACCGAGTTGAGGAATGTCGGACCGGCCTGGAAGCCCGGTCCGCCGAAGCCGTGAGGCGGGCCGGGCCAGCCCGGCCCCGTGACCTCGCCATGCCCTGATGCGTCTACATGCTGATACCTATCACGCACCCGCATCAGTTCGGAAGCAGACCAGCATGGCAATCGTCACGTCCAGGAAGCAGGTGAGTGGCACCCAGGCGCCGGCGGGCGGCGCCGCCCCATCCATCACATCGATCATCGGCCGGGGCATGGTCCTCGAGGGCGACTGCCTGGCCGAGGGGCCGCTCCGGATCGATGGGCACGTCAAGGGGAACGTGCGCGCGTCGCAGCTCATCATTGGCCCGGGCGGGCGGGTGGACGGAGACGTGACCAGCACCGACGGCAACGCTCCGGATCGCTCGACCATCATCGAGGGGCACGTGGGCGGAGCCGTCCGGGCGCGGCGCGTCGAGATCGGGCCGAGCGGCTCGGTGGGATCGGGGCTGACGGCGCACGAAGCCGTCGTCCACGGCCACGTCAAGGGGCCGATCACCACGGAGCATCGGCTCATCCTAGAGGAGACGGCCACCGTCGAGGGCGACGTCACCGCACGGCGTCTGGGGCTCAAGGAAGGTGGAAAGGTCTTCGGCACGATCCGGATCGGGGAGCCGCGAGGGGATGCGGGGACGGGCAACGGCCCTGGCCCTCGCGGCGACGCGGGCACGCCCGGGGGCGCTGGCTCGCGCGCAGATGCGGGTGCGAGCCGAGCTGCGGGCTGAGCGGAGACGCCGGCCTGGCGCAGTGACGCTGCCTGTGGGGTCCCGCGCGCCAGCCGGAGCGCGGGGACGCGCGTTGATTGGACCACCGGCCCGGGCTGCGCTGCAGACCCGGGCCTCGGTCGGTCACTCGCGCCTGGAGCGACCGTCCCCGCTCACGCGTACGGGTCGTCCGGCAGCTCGATCGCGCCTCGCCGCTCGCCCGGCGCGCCGCCCGCCGGCACTACGTCCCGCGCCACCTTCTTCTTCAGGCATCCCTGGAAGTACGCCAGCACGTTCTCGGGCCGGTGCTGCTGGGTACGGTGCAGCGCCTCGAGCACCTCGGCCTCCTCGCGCCCGGCGATCAGGTCCTTGACCGCGTTCGTGGAGATGGACGGGTCGAGCCGCCTCAGGTGCCGGGCGACGGCGTCCTCGAACGGCAGGTCGTACGCCGGCTCGTAGCGCTTGATCCCGTCGCGCCCGGCGAGGACTGCGGGCCGCGGGAAGCGCACGAAGATCGGCTGCGTGAAGTGCGGATGGCGGATCATCAGCTCGCCCTTGGGCAGCGTCGCGAGCTTGGCTTTCGTCGCGTGCGACAGCGTCGCGTACCCGGGCGTGGCCAGCTCGTCCATGTCCATGCGCCCGTAGACCGCGGTCCCGGCGTTCCCGACCACCCGCTTGTGGACCTGGCTCCGGAACTGCTGCGCGCTGAAGAGGACCAGCCCGAGGTAGCGGCCACGCTCGCTGATGTCCAGCAGCATCTTGCGGACGTAGGTGTCCGGCCCGTCGCCCGGCGCGTACTTGTTCAGCTCGTCCACGAAGACGATGAGGTGGTCGACGCCCAGCGCGCCCCGCTCGAGCCGCTCCCGCGCCTCGTTCACCACCCGGGCGAAGATCAGGTCCTGCGCCTCCGGCTCCACGTTGGCGACGTCGATCACGTAGACGGTTCGGTCCTCGAACGCGCCCCAGGGCAGGTCGTTCACCGTCGCGTCGTTCGAGACCAGCCCCTTCGCCCGCGTCGCCAGGTTGAGCAGCCGGTTGCGGACCTTGCGGATCGTGGCGACGTGGTGCGTCTTCCACGCCTGCCAGTTGTTCTGCTCGCAGACGTCGAGGACGTCCTCGAACCAGTCCTCGAGCTCCTGGAAGGTGCGGACCCGGTGCGTGCGCGTGGTGCCGTCGCTCCATTCCCGCCCGACGACGCGGTCGCGGATGAACTCGATCAGGGCGTCCGCCTTCGCGTCCACGTCCTCGCGGGTGAGGAGTACCTCGGCGAAGTCGAGGATCTGCTCGAGCCCCCAGACCAGGGGCTCGACGTTGTGCGTGAGCGCCTCGTTGGTGCGCAGCGTGTTGAGGTTGTAGCCGTCCGGCTTGTAGGGCGCGTAGTAGCGCACCTTGCGGAACGGCTCCGCGGGCACGCCCAGCCGCGCGTACTGTGCCCGGTCCTCCTCGGACAGCTCGGCAGGCTGGTCGAGGAAGAGCAGATCGGGACCCTTCACGTTGAAGCAAAGGGCGGCGACGGTGGGAGCATCAGGGCTTAGGGCCTGGGGCTCGGCATCAGGGCTCAGGGCCTGGGGCTTAGGGCTCAGGGGTTGGGCGTCGGAGGCTGCCCGGAGTTCCCTAAGCCCTGAGCCCTGAGCCCTATGCCCCGGGGCGGCGGGGCCGGGGGCGGCACGCAGCTCCCCAAGCCCTGAGCCCCGAGCCCTGAGCCCTTCGACGGGCGCGCCGGTCCTCCCGAAATACTCGAAAATACTCGCCAACAGAAACAACACCGCGCTCGTCTTCGTCGCCAGCCCGCTCACGCCGGTGATGTTGAGGTGCGCGGCCTCGGGGCCGAGGAGGAAGTCGGCGTCCAGGTAGACGGGCGCCTGGAGCCCGCCGGCCGTGTAGAGGCCGACCGGGATGCCGGTGCCGCCGGGCTTCGCGTAAGCGTCCATGCGGAGCGCGACGCGGACGTCCTCGTCGTCGGCCAGGTAGACCGGGCCGCCGGGGACGGGCTGGAGCGGCTCCTCGGGCTCGTGGCGCAGGACGGCGGCGGTGTAGACGCGGATCTCGGGCCGCTCGGTCGGTATGGGGAACTCGGGCGCCGGCTGGCCCTCCATCCCGATGTAGTCGTGGAGCACGCTCTCGACATCGGTCCACGCGGCGCCGTCGACGACGATCCCGTAGACCGTGACCGGGCGCGGCCGGTCGACGCAAAGCTTGACCAGCGCGCCGATCCCGACGGGCGAGTCCGGCGCGGTCCAGAAGTGGAACTCGTGCGGCGTGTTCGGCTTGCGTTCCGTGCCGACGACGCGGCCGATCGGCTCGAGGTCCTTCCCCATGGCGCTCCGTTCGAGTGGAGATTCCACGGTATTGTAAGCCGGGGTCGCGCGGCGGCCAATGGGCGGGATCGAATCTACGCCACCCCCTCCCCGAGCACCTGGATCGTTTCGCCCGAGATCCCGCCGCTGGCGTCGCTCGCCAGGAAGAGCACCACGTTCGCGACCTCCTCCCGGGTCACCCATTTCACCGACGCCGGGTCTCCGACCGCGGCGCGGTTCTGCTCGGTGTCGATCATCCCGGGCGCCACGGCGTTGACGCGCACGCCGTTCGCCGCCTCCTCGGCCGCCATGGCGCGGGTCAGCGCCGCGACGCCGGCCTTGGCGGCGCTGTAGGCGCCCAGGTTCGCGACGGCGCGGATCGCGGTGGGCGAGGCGAAGTTGACGATCGCGCCGCGCCGCTCGCGCAGCAGCGGGAGCGCCGCGCGGCTCATCAGGAAGGTCGTGCGTGTGTTCCGCTGCACCTCG
>JGI12419J13241_1000661_pt1 | contig 11615 bp, 7 predicted proteins | sample BGWIniCompost_FD_13241 | JGI IMG/M metagenome (IMG submission 13241)
GAGGCGAGCCTGGCGCTCGTCGACCCCGCCGGCCCCGCCCCGGCCGTCGTGCCGGAGGGCGCCGTGCCCGCCGCCGTGCCGGTGCCGGACCTCCTGGCGGGCGAGCCGGCGCCGATCGTCGAGCGGTCGCCGGGCGACGTCGCCGTGCTGCTGTTCACCAGCGGCACCGCCGGCGCGCCCCGGCCGGCGATGCTCACCCACCGGAACCTCGCCAGCAACATCGGCCAGGTCCTGGCCAACCCGCGGCGGCCCCGCGACCTCGAGGAGGTCGTGCTCGCCGTGCTGCCGCTGTTCCACGTGTTCGGCCTCAACACGGTGCTGGGCGTCGCCCTGCAGGTCGGAGGCACGGCCGTGCTCGTCGAGCGCTTCGACCCCCGGGCCGCGCTGGAGGCGATCCGGCGCCACGGCATCACGGTCGTCACCGGCGTGCCCACGATGTGGTCGGCGTGGGCGGACCTCGAGGGCGCGCCGGCCGACGCCTTCGCCTCCGTGCGCCTGGCGGTCTCGGGGGCCGCGCCGCTCGACCCGGCCGTCCGGCGCGCCGTCCGCGAGCGCTACGGCCTCGAGGTGGCCGAGGGCTACGGCCTGACCGAGGCGTCGCCGGTGGTGACGACGGGGCTCGGCATCGACGCGCCCGACGGCAGCATCGGCGTGCCGCTGCCCGGCGTGTCGGTGCGGCTGGTCGACAACGCCGGCGAGGACGCCCTGGTCGGCGACCCCGGCGAGATCTGGGTCCGGGGGCCCAACGTCTTCCCCGGCTACTGGCAGGACGAGGAGGCGACCCGGTCCGTGCTCACCGAGGACGGCTGGCTCCGCACCGGCGACGTCGCCGTCGTCGACGACGACGGCCGCCTCTTCCTGGTCGACCGGGTCAAGGACGTCATCGTCGTCTCGGGCTTCAACGTCTACCCGGCCGAGGTCGAGGAGGTCCTGGCCGAGCACCCGGCGGTGGCCGCCGCCGCGGTCGTCGGCGTCCCCCACCCCCACACGGGCGAGGCGGTCAGGGCCCTGGTCGTCCCCGCCGACGGCGCGTCGGTCGACGTCGACGACCTCCTCGACCACGCGGCGCACCACCTCGCCCGCTACAAGTGCCCGTCCACCGTCGAGGTCGTGGACGAGCTGCCCACCACGCTCACGGGCAAGGTGGTGCGCCGCACGCTCCGCTGACCGCCGGCGGTCAGCGGCCGTCAGTCGTTGACCCGCAGCGAGTGGTAGGCGGCGTCCATGCCCTCGTTGAGGTCGGCCCGGTTGTAGGGGATCGAGGCGAAGAACGCCCCGGGGCGCGGGCGCCCGGTGTCGACGAGCACGGTGATGACCTTCTCGCGCGTGGTCTCCAGGCCCTCCGCCTGGAAGGTCAGCTCGTGGTGGATGAAGTAGCCGGGGTGGCCGTCGATGGTGACCTCGCGCTCCTGCACGATCGACGACTCGGCGTCCTCGACGTAGTAGTTCGCGATGAGCGAGTCGGCGAACGCGTGGGTCGCCTCGCGCAGGTCCTCCTCGCCCGAGTACGAGAACTGGCTGGAGAGGTCGCCGATCAGGACGTTGCCGATCCACCGGCCGCCCCACGGCGTGCTCTCCTGCACGACGACGAACTGGCCGGCGGCGCCGGTGATCTCGGACACGTGGCCGCCCGAGGTCTGCCAGTCCTCCCACGGCTCGGGCAGCCGGGTGAAGGTCAGCCCGCCGGAGCTGACGTGCTCGCTGTCGGGCGTCAGCGCGGTGGTCGTCGTGCGCTCGGTCGTGGTCGTCTCCTGCTCGGTCGTCGTGGTCTCGCGCTCGGTCGTGGTCGTGGTGTCCCCGGTGGCGCTGTCGTCGTCGTCGCCGGAGAGCAGCAGGAACCCGCCGACGCCCAGCAGCACGACGATCAGGACGGCGAGCCCGATCACCAGGGGCTGCCGGCGGTCGCCGGGCGGCGCCCCCGGCGGGGGCGGGGGGACGCCGGGACCGCCCGGCCCGGGCGCGCCCGGCGGGGGTGGCGGCTGGTGCTCGCCACCGGGTGGCGGGGGCGGGACGGGCCCCGGTGCCGCCGGCGGGTGCTCCCCGCTCGCCGGCGCGCCGGCACCCGGTGCCACCGGCTGCTGGTCGCCGCTCGCGGGCGGGGGCGGGACCGGGGGCGGCGTGCCGGGGCCGCCGGCCGGCGCGGTCCGGTCGGTCCACGCCGTGCCGTCCCACCAGCGCAGGTCGGGGCCACCGTCGGGATCGGGGTACCAGCCTGGTTGCACAGCCGAACGGTAGCGAACGCGGGCCGGCCGAGGTCCGCGGCCGGATCGTGCCCGATCTCGCTATCGTGCGTGGTCACGGCCGCGTGCGGCTGTGGCGTCCCGCAGCGCGAGCCGCCACCCCCGCCACCCGGCCAGCCGTTCCGCCGTCCTGCCGCGCGAGGACGTGCCCGTCCCTCCCGCGCGACGCGCCGACGCCCACGAGAGGTTCCTCATGTCCGACGCCGACGACACGACGACATCGGCCACCGCGGCCGACGAGGTGGAGGCCCGCCTGGTGGCCGACGTGGAGGCCGCGCGCGCCAACGTGCAGCGGCTCCAGGAGGAGTACGAGCAGCTCCTGACCGATCCCGCCGTCATCCAGGAGGACAAGGACTCCCACCGCATCCTCCTCGAGCGGGCCAAGGAGGCGCTCCGCAACGCGGAGCGGGCGCTCGAGCGGCACCGGTCGGGCACGTACGGGCGCTGCTCGCGCTGCGGCGCCGAGATCCCGCCCGAGCGGCTCGAGGCGCTGCCCGAGGCGGACACCTGCGTCAACTGCAGCTGACCAGGCCCGGGCCGGTACCCTCCGCTGACGTGCCGACCTCCCATCCCGACCCCGCGCGGCCATGCTCCGGTTCCTGACCGCCGGCGAGTCCCACGGGCGCGCGCTCGGCGTCATCGTCGAGGGGCTGCCCGCCGGCCTGCCCGTCACCGTCGAGGACATCTCCGCCGAGCTGGCCCGCCGGCGCCTCGGCTACGGCCGGGGGCCGCGGCAGCGCTTCGAGCGTGACGAGCTCAGCCTGGTGGGCGGCGTCCGCCACGGGCGGACGCTCGGCGGTCCGGTCCTCATCGAGATCCCCAACCCGGAGTGGCCGCGCTGGGAGCAGGAGATGTCGCCCGCGCCCGGCACGCCCTCGAAGCGCCTGACCACGCCCCGCCCCGGCCACGCCGACCTCGCCGCCATGCAGAAGTACGGCTTCGACGACGCCCGCGACGCGCTGGAGCGGGCCTCGGCGCGCGAGACGGCGGCCCGGGTGGCCGCGGGGACGCTGGCCAAGCTGCTGCTGCGCCGCATCGGCGTCGAGGTGATCTCCCACGTCGTCGCCATGGGCGGCGTGCGCGCCCCGGCCGGGGTGCGGCCCGGGCCCGGCGACCGAGAGGCCGTCGACGCCTCGCCGGTGCGGTGCTTCGACCCCGAGGCGAGCGAGGCGATGGTCGCCGAGGTCAAGGCGGCCGCCAAGGAGGGCGACAGCCTCGGCGGCGTGGCCGAGGTCGTCGCCTACGGCGTGCCGGTGGGCCTCGGCAGCCACGTCCACTGGGATCGCAAGCTCGACGCGCTGCTGGCCTTCGCGCTCATGAGCATCCAGGCGATCAAGGCGGTCGAGATCGGCGAGGGGTGGGACGTCGCCGGCCGGCGGGGCTCGCAGGCGCACGACCCGATCACCTGGGACGCCGAGGCCGGCACCTACCGGCGCACGTCCTCGTTCGCCGGCGGCATCGAGGGCGGCATCTCCAACGGCGAGCCCATCGTCGCCCGCCTCGCCATGAAGCCGCTGTCGACGCTGAACCGACCGGTGCTCACCACCGTCGACGTCGAGACCAAGGAGGAGACGGTGAGCTTCAAGGAGCGCACCGACGTCACGGCGGTCCCGGCCATGGGGGTCGTCGCCGAGGCGATGGTGGCGCTCGTGCTGGCGTCCGAGGCCCTGCGCAAGTTCGGCGGCGACTCGGTGGCCGAGTTCGAACGGAACGCGGCCGGCTACCGGGCCTCGCTGTAGTGCCCGCGGTCGCGCCGGGCGGGCGGGACGAGCACCGACGATCCGGCGACGGCGCCGGGGACGGCACGGTGGCGCCCCCGGCGGGCCCCGCCCGGGGTCGCTTGGCCCGGGCCGCCCGGGTGCTGCGCGACGAGGCCCTGCTCGCGCTCGAGCTGGCCGGGCTCCTCGCACTGGCGGTCACCCGCCCGGTGCTCGACAGCTTCGGCCGGTCGCCCGAGACCTTCCTCGCCCGGGGCGCGACGGCGCGCGACGTCGTCGCCTTCGGGGTGCTGGTCGCCGTGGTGCCGGCGCTCGCCCTCTCGTCGGTCGGCGTCGCGTCGCGCCTCGGCGGGCGGCGGGTGCGCGGCTGGTGCCACTCGGCCCTGGTCGGCCTGGCCGGCGGTCTGGCCGTGTGGCGGCTCGGGGTCGACGCGACCGCCTGGGGGCGGGCCCTGGTGGCGGGCGCCGCGGTGGCGGCCGGGGCGGTCCTGCTCGTCGCCCGTCACCGGAGCGCGACGCTCGCCACCTACCTGCGCTTCCTCGGGGTGGCGTCGGTCGGGTTCCTCGTCCAGTTCCTCGCGCTGTCGCCGACGGGCGAGCTGGTGGTCGGGGGCGGCGGCGTCGCCGGCGTCCTCGACGGCGAGACCGCCCTGCCGGCCGAGGCGGGCGACCTGCCCCCCGTCGTCGTGGTCGTGCTCGACGCGCTGCCGACGACCAGCCTGCTCGACGGCCATGGCCGCATCGACGCCGACCTGTTCCCGAACCTCGCCGCGCTCGCCGACGACGCGACCTGGTACCGCAACCACACGACGACCGCCCTCCACACCTTCCAGGCGGTGCCCTCGATGCTCTCGGGCCGGCTCCCGAGCGACCCGAGCCCGCTGCCGGACCACCGCAACTTCCCCCACAACCTCTTCACCCTCCTGGGCGGCACCCACGACGTCGAGGCCGTCGAGCAGCTCACCCGCCTCTGCCCCGAGGTGCTGTGCCCGCCGACGCGCGACGGGGCGCTGGGCGCGCTGCTCGGCGACGCCGTCGAGTGGTGGCGGGGCGGCCTGGAGGAGGAGCGGGCGACGGGGGCTCAGATCCTGCCCGGTGCCCTGGAGCCCGACCGCCTCGACGAGTTCCTCGCCTGGATCGAGGACCAGGACTTCACGCCCGGCGACCGGCCGGGGCTGTGGTTCTACCACCTCGTCCTGCCGCACGAGCCGTACCACCTCCTCGACGACGGCAGCCGCTACGAGGTCGTCGAGGAGGACCCCTACGGGCTGTTCCTCGGGTCCATCTGGCACGGGACCGGTGTGGACGTGGCCCGCCAGCGCCACCTGCTGCAGCTCCAGGCGGTCGACCACGCCCTCGGCGTCCTGATCGACCGCCTGCGGGAGGCGGACGCCTACGACAGCACGCTCCTCGTCGTGGTGGGCGACCACGGCGAGGCGTTCGCCGCCGGCGAGCCGCGGCGGGGGGTCGGCGAGGCGCAGCCCGAGCAGGTCGCCTGGACGCCGCTGCTGATCAAGGCACCGGGTCAGACCGAGGGCGCGGTCGACGACGCCAACGTGCTGAACGTCGACCTGGTGCCGACCATCGCCGAGCTGATGGGCCTCGCGCCGGCCTGGGACGACGTCGACGGCGTGCCCGCCTCGCAGGCCGACGCCGTCCGCGGCGTGGGGAAGCCGGTGCTGCACACGGACTTCGACACCGTCGAGCCCGAGGACGACGGCGAGTTCGTCGTCCTCGACGCCGCGGCGGGGCTGGAACGGGTCCTCGCCGCGGACCCGGTGCCCGGCGAGGGCGAGCTCGCGATCTGGCAGCGCACCGAGCACGGCTCGCTGGTCGGCCGGTCGGTGGACGAGCTCGACGTCGGTCCGGACCGGGGCGCGGCGCTGGCGGTGCGGGACCTCGACCGCCTCGAGGACCCCGGCGACGGCCCGCCCGTGCTCGAGGTCATCGGGGAGACCGACCTGCCGGAGGGCGAGGTCGTGGCCGTCGCGGTCGACGGCGTGGTCGCCGCCGTCGCCCCCGTGCAGCCCGCACCCTGGTGGGACGAGGGCCGGGTCGTGCACGCGCTGCTGCTCCCCGACGCGCTCGGGGAGCGCAACACGCTGGAGGCCTACGCCGTCGAGGGCCCGCCCGGCCGGGCCCGGCTGCGGCCGTTGACCGTCACCGCCGGCTAGCGGGGGCGCGGCGGTTCTCCCACAGCATCCGGGCGGCCATCACCACGAGCAGGCCGGCGAAGAGGCGGTTGGACAGCCGCTCGTCGAGGCCGACCGAGAGCTGCGAGGCCAGGAACGACGACACCAGGCCCGACAGGCCGACGACGGCGGCCGTGCGGACCTCGGCGTTGCGCTTGCGCAGGTTGCTGCGGGTGCCGACGATCGCCGTCGGGATGATCACGGCCAGCGACGACCCCTTGGCCACCGCGGCGGGCATGCCGACGAGGACGACCATCGCCGGCACCATGACGACGCCGCCGCCGACGCCCAGCAGGCCGGCCGTCGTCCCCGCGACCACGCCGACCGCCACGAGGGCCAGGGCGATGCCGACCGAGAGCTCCGGCCGGCCGCCGCCCTCGGGGTCGCCCACGACCATGCGGGCGGCGGTGGCGAGCATGACGGCCGAGAAGGCCAGGGCCAGGGCCCGCTGGGGCAGCACGTGCAGCAGGTGGGTGCCCAGGCGGGCGCCGACGCCGGCCGAGCCGACGACCAGGAAGAGCGACGCCGCCCAGTCGACCTCGCCGGCGAGCGCGTAGCCGGCGACACCCGCCAGGGCGATGGGCACGATGGCCGCCAGCGAGGTGCCGTGGGCCAGGCGCTGGCCCATGCCCAGGCCGACGACCAGGGCCGGCACCATCAGCACCCCGCCGCCGACGCCGAACAGCCCCGACAGGAAGCCGGCGGCCAGGCCGACGAGGGCGACCTTGGCGAGGTCGGCGCCGCGCCGGGACGCCGCCCCGTCCCCGGGGGCGGTGTCGCCCGGGCCCGGGGGGCGGCCCGGGTCGGGCACCGGCGTCACCCGCCGCCGCCCCACAGCGAGCGGACGGTCGAGAACACCCGCTGCCCGTGGGAGAACTCGACGACGTTGCCGTCGGGGTCGACCAGGGCGCACACGTAGCCGACGTGCTCGGCGACGTGGCGGGGGGCCCAGTGCAGGCAGCCGAGCTCGCGCCCCCGCTCGGCGATCCGGTCGACGTCCGCCCGCTCGGGCACCTCGATGCCGATGTGCGCGAACGGGGCCAGCGTCGGCCCGGTCGCCCCGGACGCCCCCGGGGGCTCGACGAGCACGACGACGAACGGGTCGACGACCTGCCCGGGGTTCGAGAGCCAGGCGCTGCGCCCGCCCTCGTCCTCGTTGCGGGCCACGACGACCAGCGGGGTGACGGACGTGTAGAACTCGAGCGACCGGTCGAGGTCCGAGCACGGCAGGGCCACGTGCGTCAGCCGCGGCCGGGTGAGGTGGGGGTGGGCGTCGCTCATGGGATCGGTCCGTCGGCCCGGATCGTACCGGCGGCCCGGGGCGGCGGCGCCCGTCGTCGCGGTCGTCGCCCGCGTTTCGCCGCCCACGGCGGGTGGGCGGTAGCGTCGCCGCGTGGCCGGGTCCGATGGCGTGGAGGAGCACGGCGACGACGACGGACGCCCGTCGGCCCGGCGCCGCGTGCGCCGGGAGCTCGCCGCGCTGGCGGAGGTCGCCGGGCTGGCCGGCCTGGCCTTCACCCGGCCGGTCCTCGACAGCTTCGGTCGGTCGCCCGAGACCTTCATCACCCGGGGCGCGTCCGGCGCCGACGTCGTCGCCTTCGCCCTCATCGTCGCGCTGGTCCCCACGCTGGTCGTCGGGCTGCTCGGGCTCGTGGCCGGGCTGGCGGGCGACCGCAGCCGGGCCCGGTTCCACCTCGCCGCGGTCGGGCTGCTCGCCGGCCTGGCGGCGTGGCGCCTGGGGGTCGACGCCACGACGTGGGCGACGCCGGCGCTCGTCGGCCTCGGTGCCGGCGCGGCGGTGCTCGCCGCCGTCCTGCGCCGGCGGTACCGGCTGACCGCCACGTACCTCCGCTACCTGGGGGCCGCGTCGGTGCTGTTCGTCGGCCACTTCCTGCTGCTGTCGCCGGCCAACCAGTTCCTGGCCGGCGACGACCCGACGAGCTTCGACGTCACCCCCGGGGAGTCGGCCTCCGGCGACGGCGCCGGGGACCTGCCGCCGGTCGTCGTGGTCGTGCTCGACGCCCTGCCGACCGCCAGCCTGCTCGACGGCACCGGGCGGATCGACGCCGAGCTGTACCCGCACCTCGCCGCCTTCGCCGAGGACGCCACCTGGTACCGCAACCACACGACCACCGCGGCCGCGACGTTCCAGGCGGTGCCCGCGCTGCTCACCGGCCGGCTGCCCGAGCTGTCCGCGCCGATGCCGGACGTCGCCTTCCACCCGGGGAACCTCTTCAGCCTGCTGGCCGGCACCCACGACGTCGAGGCCGTCGAGCAGATCACCCGCCTGTGCCCCCCGGACGTCTGCCCTCGGGAGGGCGGCGGGGCCCTGCGCAAGCTGCTCGGCGACGCCGTCGAGTGGTGGCGGGGCGGGCTGCTGGCCGAGCACGACGCCGGCGCCCGCATCCTGCCCGGGGCGCTGGAGCCCGACCGGCTCGACCAGTTCCTCGCCTGGGTCGAGGACCAGGACTTCACGCCGGGCGACCGGCCGGGGCCGTGGTTCTACCACCTGGTCATGCCGCACGACCCCTGGGTGGTGCTGGACGACGGGACCCGCTACGCCGCCCTCGACGAGGAGCCCTACGGGCTGGCGTGGCACGACCGGTGGGACGCGGGCACCGAGGTGGCTCGCCAGCGCCACGTCCTCCAGCTCCAGGCCGTCGACCGGGCGCTCGGCGTGCTGTTCGACGAGCTGCGGGCCGCCGGGACCTACGACGACGCGCTGGTCGTCGTGGTGGGCGACCACGGCGAGGCGTTCACGCCGGGCGCCCGGCTGCGGGGCCTGGGCGAGGCCCAGTTCGACCAGGTGGCCTGGACGCCGCTGCTGATCAAGGCACCGGGTCAGACCGAGGGCGCGGTCGACGACGCCAACGTGCTGAACGTCGACCTGCTGCCGACGATCGCCGACCTGCTCGGCATCGGCGTCCCGTGGGAGACCTACGGCGTGCCGGCGCGGCAGGTGCCGTCGGTGCGGCCGCCCGACCTCAAGCCGGTGCTCAGCGACGCCCAGCACGACCTGGAACCGGCGCCGGACAGCCCGTACATCATGCTGGACGCCGCCGAGGGCTTCGCCCGGACCCTGGCGGCCGACCCGGTGCCCGCCGAGGGCGAGGGCGCGGTGTGGCGGCGCACCCGCTTCGGCCACCTGGTGGGCCGGCCCGTCGCCGAGCTGGCGGTGCGCGAGCTCGACCACCTGGCCACCGGCGACCCGCCGCTGCTCGAGCTGGTCGCCCCGACCGACCTCGAGGAGGGGGCCGTCGTGGCCGTCGCGGTCGACGGCACCGTCGCCGCGGTGGCCCCGGTCGAGCCGGCCGCGCCCGGCGACGGCGAGCGGGTCGTCCACGCCCTGCTGCACCCCGACGCCGCCGGCGGCGACGGCCGGGTGGCGGCGCACCTCGTCGAGGGCGCCCCCGGGTCGCCGACCCTGCGCCCCCTGCGGGTCGTGGACGGCTGAGCGCACCGTCCCGCCACGGGGGGCGGTCGTCCGCCACCCCCGCACGCTCGGCCGTTCGGCCGGCGGTTGAGCACGACCGCGCCGCTCGGGCAGGATCGCCGGCCGTCCCGGGCGGGTGCCGGCGCGGCGCCCGCCCCCGCCTGCTGCGTCCCGGGGGGAGCCGTCACCGTGCGCGTGCGCCGTCGTGCAACCGTCGTCGCCCTTCTGCTCGCCGCCGCGGCCGCCTGCTCGTCGGGGGGCGCCGACGACGCCGGCGCCGATCCCGGCGACGGGCCCGAGGCCCGCTGGACCCGCGCGCCCGTGCCGGAGGTGGCCCGGGTGGCGGGCGAGCGGGCCCAGCTCACCCACGTGCTCGGTTCGACCGGGTCGCTGCCCGACGTCGTGGCCGGCGTGGTCGCCGAGCCGGGCGGCCCCGACCGCCTCCGCCTGTGGACCAGCGACGACGGCGAGCGGTGGGAGGCCCACGACCCGGACGTCGGCGAGGGCCACGTGCGGGTGTGGGCGCTCGCCACCGACGGCGCCGCCACCGTGGTGGCCGGCCAGGCCACGCCGCCCGGCGAGCCCCACCGGCCGTTCGTGCTGCGCTCCGAGGACCGCCGGACCTGGACCCCGCTGGAGCTGCCCACCGCGGCGCGGGAGCGGGCCGTCGCGCCCGGGGTGGCCCACGTCGACGGCGACCGGGTGGTCGCGCTCGGCATGGACGGTGACCGGCGGCCGGTGGCCCTGCACCTCGGGGGCGACGGGGCGGGCGAGGTGGCCGACCTGCCGGCGCCGGAGGGCATCGACCTCGACGGCTTCGTCGCCCTGGCCGCCGGGGGCGACACCGTGGTGGCCGCCGCCGGCACCCTCCCCCGGGGCGGTGCGGGCAGCGCCGCCGTCTACCGGTCGACGGACGCCGGGGCGACCTGGGACCTCGCCGTGCCGTCCCTGGGCCCGGCCGCGGCGGTCCGGGGCCTGGCGTGGACGGGGGAGGAGTTCGTCGCCACCGGCTTCGACATCGGCGACGGGAGCCGGCGACCGGCCCTCTGGTCGTCGGTCGACGGGCGCAGGTGGCAGCGGGAGGTCGTGCCCGTGCCCGTCACCCGCGCCGACCGGTGGTTCGGGACGGTGGTGGTCGCCGACGGCCGGGTCGTCACCACGCTGGCCGACGGCGGCCGGCTGGGCGCCGACGTCCTGATCCGGGACGAGGCGGGCCTGTGGATCCACATGGAGGGTCCCGACTGGGTCGCGCCGGGCGTCGAGGCGGCGGTCGGCGTCTCGGCCGACGGGTCGGTGCTGCTGGTCCGCTCGACGCGCAACCGGTCCGCGGTCACCCGGCTGAGCGAGCGCGAGCACTCGATCGGCGAGGTCCTCGAGGTGGGGGTCGACGACCCGGGCATGGGGTGGAGCCACACCGGGCTGGTCGACGGGCGGCCGCTGCTCACCGGCAACCGCACGGAGATCACCCGCGGCCCCGACGGCTCGTGGGAGCGCCGCGGCGTCCCCCTCAGCTTCACGCTCGGCGACGACGGGACGCTGGTCCAGCTCGACGCGGCCGAGCTGCCGGACGCCGGGGAGCTCGACCACCTCGCGGTCGCCTCGGACGGCGCCGGCGCGACCGTCGCCCTCGGCACCCGGAGCACCCCCTCGGACGACCCGGCCGTCTCCGACGAGGCGGACGTCGTGGGCTGGTACCGGGCCGGGCCCGACGCCCCGTGGCAGCCGGCGGAGGGCCTGGCCGGACCGGGCACCGAGACCGTGGCCTCGCTGCACCGGGTGGGCGACCGCTGGGTGGCGCTCGGGCGCGCCCGCGCCTCGTTCGCCGTGACCGAGCCGGAGGCCGCCGCGGTGTGGCTGTCGGACGACGGCCGGTCCTGGGCCCGGCAGGAGGGCCCGTTCGACGTCGTGCCGGGGCTCGACACCCGAGCCGCCGGCGCCTGCGCGCTGCCGGGCGGCGACCTGCTGGTCGTCGGCTGGGCGGACCGGGGCGACGGCAGGGCCGAGCCGGTCGCCTGGCGGTCCGGCGGGGGCG
>JGI12419J13241_1000667_pt1 | contig 11577 bp, 9 predicted proteins | sample BGWIniCompost_FD_13241 | JGI IMG/M metagenome (IMG submission 13241)
GGGCCGTTCGCCGCCCGGCAGGCGGCCGCCCGGGCAGGCGAGCTCGAGCCGCTCATCGTCGAGGACACGGCCGCGTTCCTCCGTGACCTGGAGATCGACGCCCTGGGGCCGGGGGAGCTGGCGGATACGTTCCGCTGGCTGGGTGTCACCACCCTGGGCGCCCTCGCCCGACTGCCCCGGGCGGCGGTGGCCTCCCGTTTCGGCCCGGACGGCCTGACGGCGCACCGCCTGGCCGCCGGAGAGGACCGCCGGCCGATGCCCCGGCCCATTCCCCCCGAATACGCCGTCGAGTCCCGCCATATCGAAGAGCCGTTGGTGATGGCCGAGCAGGTCGCCTTCCTGACCCGCAGCCTCGCCGCCCGGCTCCTGGGGGCCCTGTCCCGGGACGGGCTGTCTCCCTTCAAGGTGATGGTGGAGGTGGAGGCCGCCGACGGGACGATGCGGCAGCGGACGTGGCGTTCCGCCGACCCCTTCACCGAACACGCCCTGGCGGAGAGGGTGTGGTGGCAGGTGCGAGCCTGGATGGACACCCCCGGTGGCATCCCCGGCGGGGTGGTGCGGCTGCGGCTGGACCCCTCGGACCTCTCGGGAGAGGGGCGCCAGTTGGCCCTGCTCGAGCCCATCGAACGCGACGGGGAGACCACCTGGCAGGAGGTGGCGATCGATCGCCACGATGCCGAGAGGGCGCTGGCACGGGCGCAGGCGCTGGTGGGGCCCGACGCGGTCTTGCAGGCCGTTCCCAAGGGAGGGCGGATGCCCCACGAGCAGGTGGAGTGGTACCCGTGGGGAGACCAGCCGCCGGAAGTGGGAGAGGACGCGCCCTGGCCGGGAAAGGTCCCTCCGCCGTCCCCGGCGCTGGCGTCCCCGAAGCCGCCTCCCATCGAGGTCGAATGGGATGGAGGCATGCCCGTGCGGATCCGGCTCGGCACCCGCTGGGAGACGGTGCTGTCGTGGGCCGGTCCGTGGAGGATGGTGGGCAGATGGTGGGAGGGGGAAGGGCCGGCGGACCGGTACCAGATCGTCACTTCGGTAGGGGCCGTCCTGTGTTTCGTGAAGGACGGCCGCGTCTACCTCGCCGGGGTCTACGACTGAGCCCGAAGTGCCCGGGCGATGACATCACGGGCCCTTTCGCGCAGCTCGTTGGCGTCTCCGCATTCGTCGGTCTCGATCGGCGGCAGGATCTCGACGGTGATCTCGCGTCCGCCACGGATCAGGAAGGTACCCGGCTTCCACGCCTCGTAGCTGCCATCGATGGCCACCGGGAGGAGGGGAAGGCCCAATCCCAGGGCGATCGTGAACGCCCCCTTCTTGAATGGCCCCAGCTCGCCGGTCCTCGTCCGGGTCCCCTCCGGGTAGATGATCACCGACCGCCCGGCTGCGATCAGCTCCTTGGCCTGGGCGTTCAATTGCTCGTGGATGGCGATACGGGCCTGGCGGTCGACCTCGACGATGCCGATCGCCCTCATCCCCTGGGCGAGGATGGGGATGCGGAAGAGCTCCTTCTTGGCGAGGAACCTGATCGGGACGGGAAGCGCCAGAAAGCAGGCCATGATGTCGAAGGCCGACTCGTGGTTGGCGACGACGACATACGAGCGGGAGGTGTCGACGTTCTCGCCTCCGACCACCCGGAGCCGGGTGCCGGAGAGCAACAGCCACGTGCGGCTCCAGAGGCGGATGATCCTCTCGACGGCGTGACTGCGGGGCGACAGGCGGGAGACGATCATCACTGCCGCGGCGCAGACGATCGTCATCACGACGGCGCCGGCGAAGGTGACGGCGGTGCGGAAGAGGTCGGCGAGAAGCGCCATCCGGCGATCGTAGCGTCCGATTCAGGTGCGAACGCCCACCAGGTCGGCGCACAGGGGCTGGAGGGCTTGCCAGCAGGTGGTGGCCCAGATCTCGTGGCCGGCGCCGTTGGGATGGAAGCGGTCGGGAGACCACACGTCGCGGCGCCGGCGGAACTCGAGCGACGCCCAGGTCCATTGGTCGGCCTTGACGACGCCGTGACGCTCGGCGACCCGCTCGTGGACGCGGTCGGCGCGGCGCCGACGCCGCTGAGGATCACCAGCGCGCCCGTCCCTTTCAACGCGGCGACGATCCGGTCGAGATTGTCGTGGAGCTTGCGCAGCGAAACGCCCTTGATGACGTCGTTGGCTCCCACCGACACGATGGCGAGATGTGGGCCGAACTCGATCGCTTCCGGGAGCTGCTCGACGAGCACGTCGAGCGACGTGGACCCGCTCACGCCGAAGGAGCGCAGCTCGATCGGTCGCCGGGTGGCATCCGCCAGCCGCCGGGCGACCTGGCGGATCCAGATCTCATCGGCCGCGGCCACGCCGGGAGCGGTGAGGGTCGAATCGCCCAGCGCAACCAGGCGGATCGGAGGCCCGGGATACTCCTCGCCGAAGGTGCCGCTGGGGTCGAACTCCGGCTGACGCGGAGCGGGCCACAGGTAGGCGAAGGCGAGTTCCATGCCCACCGCCGCGAGCGCGGCGGCCATCACCCTGCCGAGTAAGGAGACCGCCTGGGGCATGGCAGAGATACTGGCATGCGGCGGCGGCTAGTCCAGATCAGGTCGCCTCGATCTGGCGGATCCGCTGGGCCAGGCCGAAGCGGGGCCTCTCTTCGGCGGTGAGGTCGATCTCGACGTCTACCGACTGGGCGAAACCGGAGGGATCGTCGGGGCTGAACCGGTACTCGACGCCGCCGGCGATGAGGACGAACCGGAAGATCGACTCGCGCCGGATGCGGACATCGGCCAGGTCCCACGATCCGAGACGGCGACGATCGGACCACATGCGGATGCGTCCGCCATCGAACTGGACGGCGACACTCATCGGACCGTCGGGGTGCCCATGTCCATGCAGAGTGCCGTAGAAAGTCTGCATCAGCCTCTGTGTCCTCCCATGCCCTGGCGACCCGTGTCTGGGTCGCTCGACCCATTCTAAGGCGCCGGCGGCTGCATGGGAGGGGGAGTCAAGGGAGCGTGCCGTCGCCGTTGGCGTGGCGAACCCGGTCGAGGAGGGAGATGAGGTCGTCCACCTCGTTGCCGGATAGGCCGAGATCCTCGAACACCGCGTTGACTGCGGCGGTGGCGGGCTCGAGGAGTCGGCGGCCCGCATCCGACAACTCGGCGAGGACGATCCGGCCGTCGACCTCGTCCTGGGTCCGTCGGAGGAGCCCGTCGCGCTCCAGCCGCTTCACCGCGCTGGTGACGCTGGCGGGATGGACCTGGAGCCGCTCGCCGATCTTTCCCATGGGGAGGCGTCCGCGGCGACTGAACCCGAGGAGGCGGAGGATCTCGAAACGGGCGAAGGTCAGCCCGAAAGGAGCGAGGGCCCTTTCGATCCGCTCGATGAGGATCTGGTGGACGCGCACCAGTGTGGTCACCGCCGTCATCCCGGGTGCGGCCGATTCCCAGCCGTGGGCCTCCCACTGCCGCCGCGCCTCTGCGATGGGATCCAGGTCTTTGGACATCAAAATATCAGGCTAGTAGAGTCGACATCGCAGTGGCTGCAGCAGAGATGCGCCCCCGTCGATTCGTGACCGCGACGTCGCTGTTCGACGGGCACGACGCCTCCATCAACATCTTCCGGCGGATACTCCAGTCGAAAGGCGCCGAGGTGGTCCACCTGGGCCACGATCGGTCGGNCACCGAGATCGCCGAGGCGGCGCTGGAGGAGGACGCCCACGCCGTGGCGGTGTCGTCCTACCAGGGCGGCCACATGGAGTTCTTCCGGTACATGCGCGACCTCCTGGTGGAGAAAGGGCTGGAGCACGTGCGCATCTTCGTCGGGGGCGGAGGCACCATCCTCCCCGCCGAGGGGGAGGATCTCGAGGCGTACGGGGTGGCCCGGGTGTACTCGCCCGACGACGGCCGTGCCCTCGGCCTGGCCGGCATCGTCGAGGACATGCTGTCCCGCTGCGACTTCGAGCGGGGCGAGCTGCACGACGTCGACGACACCCTGGCCCGCTTGGCCGCCGGTGACCGCAAGGCAGTCGCCGAGCTGATCTCGGCTGCCGAGAACTTCGGTGACAAGTACGCCGACGTGTTCGAGTCGGTCCGCCAGATGGCTTCGCCCTCCCAGGCGGTGGTATTGGGTGTGACCGGCACCGGCGGGTCGGGCAAGTCGTCGCTCGTGGACGAGCTGGTTCGGCGGTTCTTGTCGGACTTCGAGGACAAGCGGGTGGCCATCGTGGCCGTCGACCCTTCCCGACGGCGCACCGGCGGGGCGCTGCTCGGCGACCGGATCCGGATGAACTCGATACCTCACCCCCGGGCCTACATGCGGTCGCTGGCGACCCGGGAGGCGAACGTGTCGCTGTCGGCCGTGGTCGGCCAGGCGGTCGATGTGTGCAAGGCGGCCGGCTTCGACCTGGTGATCGTCGAGACGTCGGGGGTGGGCCAGTCCGACACCGGCATCGTCGACCTGGCTGACGTGTCGGTGTACGTCATGACCCCCGAGTACGGGGCGGCCACCCAGCTCGAGAAGATCGACATGCTGGATTTCGCCGACTTGGTGGCGCTGAACAAGGCCGACAAGCCCGGCTGGGAGGACGCCCTGCGGGACGTGCGCAAGCAGGTGCGGCGCAACCGGATGGCCTTCGACGCCGCCGACGACGAGCTCGGCGTGTGGCCGACGATCGCCTCCGACTTCAACGACCCCGGCACCAACCGGTTCTACCTAGAGCTGATGCGGCGCATCGACGAGACGGCCGGCGGCGGGTTCTCGCCCGGCACCGACTGGGTCACCGAGCCCTCCGAGAAGCACCACATCGTCCCGCCCGAGCGGTCCCAGTACCTGTCGGAGATCGCCGAGACCATCCGGGCTTACGACGCCAAGGTCGAGGAGTCGGCCCGGGCGGCCGAGGCGGCCCAGCACCTCTTGGCGGCGGCGGAGATCACCGGCGACGAGGAGCTGCGCAGAAAGGGCGAGGAGAAGCTGGCGGAGGTGGACCCCGAGCTGGCGCGAGGACTCGCCGAGTGGGACTCGATGCTGGAGAACTATTCGGGCGAGGAGTTCTCCTACGAGGTGCGGGGCCGGGAGGTGCGGGCACCCCTCAACCACGTGACGCTGTCGGGCACGAAGGTGCCGAAGGTCGCCACGCCGAAGATGACGTCGTGGGGCGATCGCGTCCGCTGGCTGGGCCAGGAGAACCTGCCGGGGTACTTCCCCTACACCGCCGGGATCTACCCGCTGAAGCGGACCGCGGAGGACCCCACCCGCATGTTCGCCGGCGAAGGCCCGCCCGAGCAGACGAATCGCCGGTTCCACTACCTCGCATACGGTATGCCCGCCAAGCGCCTCTCCACCGCCTTCGACTCGGTGACGCTCTACGGCCAGGACCCGGCCGAGCGGCCCGACATCTACGGCAAGGTGGGCAACTCGGGCGTGTCGGTCGCCACCGTCGACGACGCCAAGAAGCTCTACTCCGGTTTCGACCTCTGCGACCCGCAGACCTCGGTGTCCATGACCATCAACGGCCCGGCGCCGACCATCCTGGCGTTCTTCCTCAACGCCGCCATCGACCAGCAGTGCGAGAAGTACATCCGTGAGCACGGCCTGGTCAAAGAGGTCGAGGCGAAGATCGACGAGATCTACCGCGACCACCCCCGCCCCCGCTACGAGGGAGACCTGCCCGACGGACACAACGGGCTGGGGCTGATGCTGCTCGGGGTCTCAGGCCGCGACGTGCTGGAGCCGGAGGTCTACGAGCGGATCAAGGCCGAGACGCTGGCCACGGTGCGGGGCACCGTCCAGGCCGACATCCTCAAAGAGGACCAGGCCCAGAACACCTGCATCTTCTCCACCGAGTTCGCCCTGAAGATGATGGGCGACGTCCAGGAGTGGTTCATCGAGAACCGGGTGCGGAACTTCTACTCCGTGTCGATCTCCGGCTACCACATGGCGGAGGCGGGGGCGAACCCCATAACCCAGCTGGCGTTCACTCTCGCCAACGGCTTCACCTACGTCGAGTACTACCTGTCCCGGGGCATGCACATCGACGACTTCGCCCCGAACCTGTCGTTCTTCTTCTCCAACGGCATCGACGCCGAATACGCCGTGATCGGCCGGGTGGCCCGGCGCATCTGGGCGAAAGCCCTCAGGCACCGCTACGGCGCCAACCCCCGCTCCCAGATGCTCAAGTACCACATCCAGACATCGGGGAGGTCCCTCCACGCCCAGGAGATCTCGTTCAACGACATCCGCACCACCCTCCAGGCGCTCTACGCCATCTACGACAACTGCAACAGCCTCCACACCAACGCCTACGACGAGGCGATCACGACTCCCACCGAGGAGTCGGTGCGGCGGGCCATGGCCATCCAGCTGATCATCAACCGGGAGCTGGGGCTGGCAAAGAACGAGAACCCCCTCCAGGGGTCGTTCATCATCGAGGAGCTCACCGACCTGGTCGAGGAAGCCGTCCTGGCCGAATTCGACCGCCTCTCCAGCCGGGGAGGGGTCCTCGGCGCCATGGAACGCCAGTACCAGCGCCAGAAGATCCAAGAGGAGTCCCTCTACTACGAGAAGATGAAGGAGAGCGGCGAGTACCCGATCATCGGCGTCAACACGTTCCTCGACAAGGACGGGTCGCCGTTCGAGGTGCCGGAGAAGGTCGTCCGCTCGTCCGACGCCGACAAGCAGCGCCAGATCGCCAACCTCCGGGCATTCCAGGAGCGCAACGCCGAGCGCAGCCCGGCCGCCCTGGACGCGCTCGCCCGGGCGGCGACGTCCGGTCACAACACCTTCGGCGCGCTCATGGACGCCGCCCAGGTCGCCTCGCTCGGCCAGATCACCCAGCGCCTGTACGAAATCGGTGGCCGATACCGCCGCAACATGTGAAGGTGGCCCCATGTGCAGATCGATAGTCCGGCTCCGCGAGGGCGCCCAGATAGCCGGTCACGAAGACATCGAGGCGGCCGCCCGCCAGTTCGTCCGCAAGGTGTCCGGCTTCTCGAAGCCCGCCCCGCACAACGAGGCGGTGTTCGAGCAGGCGATCGCCGAGATCACCGAGGCCGTGGAGCGTCTCATGCAGGGCCTGGTGATCCGCGGCGCCTCCAATTGATCGGATTTCTCGCCGGATCTGGGAAGATGTAGGCGGCGTCGATCGACGCTCGTTCCCGGAGACTCATCATGACAGACGACAAGACGCGCGTTCTTCCCCAAACACAGGTCCCCGACCCGCAGCGACCGCGGCAGGCCCGCAAGCGCCGCCGCCGCCGGATGTCGCGGGGCCAGAGGTTCATCCTCACGGTCCTCACCCTGCTGGTCCTCTTCGCCGCCCTGGCGGTGGGAGCGGTGTTCCTCGCCGAGTTCCAGATGGACGACCTCGGCACATTCGACTCCCTCGCATCGGGAGAGGGCACCTATCTCGTCGTCGGCACCGACAGCCGGGAGAACCTGCCCGACGATCTCGAAGGCAAGTTCGGCGACTTCGCCGGTGCCCGGGCCGACGTGATCATGCTCATGCAGGTGGCCTCCGACGAGGTTCAGCTGCTCTCGATCCCTCGCGACCTACGTGTGGAGATCCCCGGCCACGGAGTCAACAAGGTCAACGCGGCCTACGCCTTCGGAGGGCCGGAGCTGCTCGTCGAGACGGTGAGCAGGGAGACCGGCATCCGCATCAACCACTACCTGGAGGTCGATTTCGGAGGGTTCGCCGGGATCGTCGACGCCCTCGGCGGCATCGAGTTGGACTTCCCGGCCCCCGCCCGCGACCTCAAGTCCGGTCTGGAGGTGGAGGAGGCGGGAACGCAGGTGGTCGACGGGGCCACCGCCCTCGCCTATGCCCGTTCCCGGTCGTACGAGGAGTTGCGGGACGGGGAGTGGCAGTCGACCGGGGGAGGGGACATCGCCCGAACCGGTCGGCAGCGCGAGGTGCTCCTCGAGATCATCGACCGGGCTTCCAGCCCCGGCGGGATCATCCGCAGCCCCCTGGTGCTGCAGCAGGTCACGGCGAACCTGAGGGGTGACTCGACCGTGACGCCCCTCCGTCTCCTCAAGACGGCGTGGCGATTCCGGTCGGCGGACGAGACCAAGGCGATCACCCTCCCCGTGGTCGGGCACAACGAAGGCGGCGTGTCCTACGTAGTGCGTGACGAGCCCGCCGCCACCGCGGTGCTGGAGGCGTTCGCCGCCGGCGATCCGCTGCCGGAGGACTGACCTTCCATCTGGCGGATCACCTCCTCCAGGAAGTCCTCGCCGGCGGGCGAACCGGTGTCGACGCCGCGGAGGCGGTCGATGAGCGCGAGGCGCTGGGCCACCGCGTTGCAGCCCAGCCGCTTGGCGACCTCGAAGTAGCCGCTCTCCACGACGGTGTCGACCTGCTCGGTGAGCTCGTCGGCGGGGATCCGGCCACCCGAGATCTCGTACAGGTCGTCGAGGTCGCTGGCCATCTGGCGGACCACGGCGACGAACGTGTCGGAGAGGCGGTCGCAATCGCGCAGCTCGCCCATCACCTTGTCGAAGTCGAAGTCTTCGATCTCGGAGGGGACCTGGACGGAGATGCCGCCGCACGCGGCGAGGATCAGGGCCAATCCCACCATCACGGTCCGCACGGCCCCACTGTACGAGCGGGTCTTGGGGTTGGTTGAGCGTCGGGTGCTGCCGTTACCCTGAGAGCCGACATGCGAAGGGTTCCCGAAAAGCCAACGATCGACGGTCTGGAAGAGCGCTGGAGCCGTCGTTGGGAAGAAGACGGCACCTACCGCTTCCCGGAGAACGTGTCGCGTGAGGACGTGTACTCGATCGACACCCCACCACCCACGGTCTCCGGGTCGTTGCACATGGGCACGGTGTTCGGCTACGCCCAAGCCGACGCCATCGCCCGCTATCAGCGGATGAAGGGAAAGGCCGTCTTCTACCCGATGGGATGGGACGACAACGGCCTGCCCACGGAGCGCCGCGTCCAGGCGTACTACGGCGTCACCTGCGACCCTTCGCTGCCCTACGACCCCGACTTCCAGCCGCCCGCCGAGCCGTTCGACCCCCCGAAGGCGATCTCCCGGCGGAACTTCATCGAGCTGTGCCACATCCTCACCGCCGAGGACGAAAAGGCGTTCGAGCACTCGTTCCGGACGCTGGGTCTTTCGGTCGACTGGAACCACCTGTACACCACGATCTCCGAGTCGACCCAGGAGATCAGCCAGCGGGCGTTCCTGCTCAACCTCGAGCGGGGTGAGGCGTATGCCGCCGAGGCGCCGGTGCTGTGGGACACCGACTTCCAGACGGCCGTGGCCCAGGCGGAGCTGGAAGACCGGGAGCGTCCCGGCGCCTACCACCGGGTGGCTTTCCACCGTCACGAGGGCGATCCGGTCTACATCGAGACCACCCGTCCCGAGCTGATCGTGTCGTGTGTGGCGCTCGTCGCCCACCCCGACGACGGTCGCTACCAGGATCTGTTCGGCAAGACCGTGACCTCCCCGATCTTCGGGGTGGAGGTGCAGGTCCACGCCCACGAGCTGGCCGACCCGGAGAAGGGCAGCGGCATCGCCATGATCTGCACCTTCGGCGACACCACCGACGTGACCTGGTGGCGGGAGCTGGCGCTGGACACCCGGACGGTGATCCGAAAGGACGGCCGGTTCCAGGAGGAGACGCCGGCGTGGATCACGACGGAACGGGGGCGGGCCGCCTACGCCGAGCTGGCCGGGCGGACGGTGAGCCAGGCGAGGACGCGGATGGTGGAGCTCCTGCGGGAATCCGGCGACCTCGACGGCGAGCCCCGTCCCATCACCCATGCCGTCAAGTTCTACGAGAAGGGCGACCGCCCCCTCGAGATCGTCTCCAGCCGCCAGTGGTACATCCGCAACGGCGGGCGGGACCCCGAGCTGCGCGAGAAGCTCCTGGAGCTGGGGGACCAGCTCGAGTGGGTGCCCGACTTCATGAAGGTCCGGTACCGGCACTGGGTGGAGGGCCTCAACGGCGACTGGCTCATCAGCCGCCAGCGCTTCTTCGGCGTCCCGATCCCGCTCTGGTACCGCCTCGACGAGAACGGCGAGCCCGACTACTCGGATCCGATCAAGCCCCGCTTCGAGGACCTGCCGGTGGACCCGAGCTCGGACGCCCCGCCCGGCTACACCGAGGACCAGCGCGGAAAGCCGGGAGGCTTCATCGGCGAGCACGACGTCTTCGACACCTGGGCCACCTCGTCGCTCACCCCGTTGATCGCCGGGAAGTGGGGCCAGGACGACGCCCTGTTCAAGGCCGTGTACCCGATGGACCAGCGGCCCCAGGGCCACGAGATCATCCGCACCTGGCTGTTCGCCACCGTGCTGCGGGCCTACCACGAGTTCGGGGAGCTCCCCTGGAAGCGGGCGACGATCAACGGCTGGATCCTCGACCCCGACCGCAAGAAGATGTCGAAGTCGAAGGGCAACGTCATCACTCCGATGGCGCTCTTCGAGAAGTACGGCTCCGACGCAGTTCGGTATTGGGCGGCGTCGGCTCGCCCCGGCGTCGACACGGCCTTCGACGAGGGGCAGATGAAGATCGGGCGCCGGCTGGCGCTCAAGATCCTCAACGCCTCCCGTTTCGTGCTCTCACTGTCCGACGACGTCTCTCCCGAGGCGATCACCGAGCCGCTGGACCGGTCGATGCTGGCCGGGCTGGCGAGGACCGTCGAAGAGGCGACCGCCGGCATGGAGGCCTTCGACTACGCCCGCGCCCTGGATGTGACCGAGAGCGCCTTCTGGGAGTGGACCGACGACTACCTCGAGCTGGTCAAGGGGCGGGCCTACGGAGACGGCGAGGCGGCGGCCTCGGCCCGGGCTGCCCTCCAGCTCGCCCTGTCGGTGTTCCTGCGCCTGTTCGCCCCCGTGCTGCCGTTCGTGACCGAAGAGGTGTGGAGCTGGTGGCAGGAGGGCTCGGTCCATCGTGCTCCCTGGCCCCGCGCCGACGAGCTCACCCCGTACGCCGGTGAACCCGAGGTGCTGGAGGTCACCGCCGAGGTGCTGTCGCTGGTGCGGAAGGCGAAGTCGGACGCCAAGGTGTCGATGCGGACGCCGGCGAGGAGGGTGGTCGTGACCGACGTCCCCGCTCGCCTCGAGGTCCTGCGGCTCGCCGCCGGCGACCTGGCCGAAGCGGCCAAGGCCCAGCACCTGGAGTTGGCGGAAGGCGAGTTCGCCGTCGCCACCGAGCTCGAAGACGTCGGTTGACGTCCCGGCGCAAGTAGGCGAGTACTTGCGCATATCGCGCAACTCACCGTATACTTGCGCTGATGATGCAAGTAGCCACCCTGATCGGGGACGTGGTGGCGTCCCGGGAGAGCCCCGACCGGGCCGCTCTCCAGGAACGACTGCTCGCCGTCCTGGAAGAGCTGTCCGGGCGCCATTCCGGTGAGCTCGCCGTCACCCTGGGAGACGAGTTCCAGGGCCGGTACCCGACGCTGACGGAGGCGCTGGCGGTGTCGTGGGAGCTCCACGTGCGGTGCTTGCCGTTCGCGCGCCTGCGTCTGGGCCTGGGCTGGGGAAAGATCCTCGTCGAGTCGACCGGGCCGGGGCCCTTCGGCCAGGACGGGCCCGCCTGGTGGAACGCCCGCGACGCCATCGAGGAGCTGGCGGGCACGTCCCAC
>JGI12419J13241_1000670_pt1 | contig 11561 bp, 7 predicted proteins | sample BGWIniCompost_FD_13241 | JGI IMG/M metagenome (IMG submission 13241)
AAATCCGCCTACGTGCGCTTTACGCCCAGTGATTCCGAACAACGCTAGCCCCCTTCGTATTACCGCGGCTGCTGGCACGAAGTTAGCCGGGGCTTATTCTGCGGGTACCGTCATTATCTTCCCCGCCAAAAGAGCTTTACAATCCGAAGACCTTCGTCACTCACGCGGCATGGCTGGATCAGGCTTTCGCCCATTGTCCAAGATTCCCCACTGCTGCCTCCCGTAGGAGTCTGGGCCGTGTCTCAGTCCCAGTGTGGCTGATCATCCTCTCAGACCAGCTACGGATCGTCGCCTTGGTAGGCCATTACCCCACCAACTAGCTAATCCGACGCGGGCCCATCCAATGGCGATAAATCTTTCCCCTCTCGGGCGTATACGGTATTACCCCAAGTTTCCCTGGGCTATTCCGTACCACTGGGTAGGTTCCCACGCGTTACTCACCCGTCTGCCGCTAACCCCGAAGGGTCCGCTCGACTTGCATGTGTTAGGCCTGCCGCCAGCGTTCGTTCTGAGCCAGGATCAAACTCTCAAGTTTGAAGAGTTCTGATTCTGGACGGCTTGGAGGGAATCACTCCAAGGATCACTGCGTAACGGGCGCCTTTCACACAAGACGCTGCCATGGCGAGAGTCACCTCCCACCAGGAGCATCCATGGTGATGGCTGAAACGCAGTTATCGCCAGAGTCTCGTTTGGCTCTCAGCTTCTACGAGGAAGCCTCAGAGCCCGCCAGGACTCCGCCGCCTGCGTTTCCCTTTCTTCACGATCCACTTTGTCAAAGAGCAACAGAGGCGCCGATCGCTTTCCGAACCTCCGAGACAGCGGGGGCCTTTCCGGATGAAACCGGCTGAGAAAACCGCGCCGTTTGGACGGAGGTTCTGGCGCCCAATAGGGCAGCGAGGCGTCAACCGCCTCGTGACATCGGCTTATCTAATGGAACCCCTTGCTGCTGTCAACACCCCAAAATCAGCGCCACTGAGGATGTTGATGGCAAGGAGCAAGTAGGCCGGACGAGCACCCAGCCCACGGCGAACGCACGTAGCAGCGTTCGCCTTCAAGCCAATACATAGGATCTGCCGCCTACATTTCAAGAGGATGAGTGACGGAATCCCTCGCTAACTCAATGTCTTAATCGAATAAGTGAACATAGTACGGCAAAGTACCGTTTCAACACGCCTGGGCACAACAAGAACCAGAGCGCCCCAGCCACGGCTCCCTCCAGCCCCACCCGGAGGGGCGCCTGGCGCCGTTATATTGCCCTTTCCCCGCGCCAGTATTCGGTGGTCAGAGCAATTTGGTTGACTTGCCGGGACGCGCTCCACAAAGTTGACGACAACCAACCGCTTGGCTTTCTGCGGTCCTAAGCTCGGGGCACTCGCAACATTGGGGGGTGAACAGGCGTGCTGAACACGCAGCGCCACGCACCTGTCGGTCGGATTCGGCCAATCAGAATGGCGAGTCGGACGCAGGGAATGCCCCACGTCTACCGAGGGCGCGCGCGCAGGTCCGTACCGGACATCTTTGATCAAGACTCGGGAGAGCCGCGTCGGGCAGGTCGGTTTCGCTGGCTCCTCAGCACGTTCCTCGCCGCCGGTGTAGGAGCTGCAGCCATTGGGGTCGTCTTATTCGGTTCGCTTGATGCGATCGATACCAGACAGGGCGTTCTCCCTGCCTTGCAGCAGTTCCGCGAAGCGCGCCTGCCGCAGCCCACGGTGATCAGCAGCGCCTCGGAGGGCCTCAACTGGTCCATTCCCAAGTCTGATTTGCTCCAAATCGCTACCGGCGGCGTCGGCGTAAAGCACATCATTCACGAGCACGTGCAGGTTCGCCGGAACAACCGGCCGTTCATTCAAATCAAGCCGTACATGAGGATCGTGTCGCGGCTCTCCGAAGTGCCCCCTTCGGCAGCGGAAGCAATTCCCCCCTTCAATCCTTTCAAGCTGTACGCGGTCGAAGCGGACGCGAGCGATTCGGAGGGCGGCGCGGGTGAGAGCCAATCAAATGTGCAAGTGAAAGTCGTCGAGCTGCTCGGCGGAATTCTGCCGAGCGAGGATGGCCAGGAGCTCGACGACAGTGAGGTCGCAGAACTCGTCGCCCGCACCAAGGAGGAAGCGCAAAACCTGGCGATGCGTCCCAGCCTGCAGCCTGACGACTCCGTCGGCCCGCAAGAAGCGCCCGCATCACTCGAGGAGGACATTGACGCAGATCTCACTCTGGATGCTGCGCCGCCCCCCAACACAACGGTTCTGTTCAAGTCGGTGGCAAAAGCTGAAGAGGTAGAAGACGATATCGAGCCGAGCGAGGTGCGGGTGATTCGCGTCGCGCGGGGCGACAACCTTGCTCGAATTCTCCAACGCCTTGGCATCGAGCAGTGGCAGGTGAATGCCATCCTGCAGGCTGCCAGACCGAAATTCCCCGACAACGCGCTGATGCCGGGGCAAGAGGTGCACGTGACTCTGGTCCCGTCTCTGTCGGACCCGGACAGAATGGACCCCGTCCGCCTCAGCATCTTCTCTGAAGCACACGAGCATAAGGTAACGGTCGTCCGCAACGCTGCGGGTGAATTCGTGGCGAGCTCCGATCCCTATGACGACAGAGTGGCCCGCCTCACTTTGAAGGAAGGCGATACCTCGCACACGTCGAGCCTCTATGCAGCCATCTACCACGCGGCGCTGTCCGAGGGTGTGCCGCCGGACACCATCATGCAAATTCTCCGAATTCACGCATACGACACGGATTTCCGCCGGCGTGTGGGGCACGGTGACATGCTCGACTTCTTCTTCGACGTGAAGGAGGACGAGGGCCCGGACAGCACCCCCGGAGAGTTGCTCTACACCGCCATCACATCAGGCGGTGAAGCGCGGCGGTTCTGGCGATTCCGCACTCCCGACGGCATCGTCGATTACTATGACGAGTACGGAAATAATTCGAAGCGATTCCTCATGCGCAGGCCAGTCCGCGGCGAGTCCATTCGACTGACGTCCGGCTTCGGCATGCGCATGCATCCCATCATCAATGCACCGAGGATGCACACTGGTATCGATTGGGCATCACCTGTCGGCACTCCGATCATGGCTGCTGGCAATGGCATCGTTGAAGAAGCGCACAGAAAAGGCGGCTATGGAAATTACGTGCGCATTCGCCATGCCAACGGATACCAGACCACCTACGCGCACATGTCGCGAATTGCTCCCAACATCAAGCCGGGGGTCAAGGTGAAGCAGGGCCAGATCATTGGTTATGTCGGGTGCACGGGTCTCTGCTCAGGTCCGCACCTGCATTACGAAGTGCTGGTCAACAACAGGTTCGTCGACCCGCTCAAAATTCAGGTTCCACATGAGCGCCAGCTCACCGGGCGGCAACTCGCTGAGTACCAAAAGGAGCGCAGCCGTATTGACGAGCTAATGCGGCGCGCCCCTGTCCTGACAGCGAGCCGCTGATTAGATGATCTGACGTAACTTGAGAAAAATGGGGCTGACCGGTAGGTCAGCCCCGCTCTTTCGTATCAGCCCCGTTAGGCTGCGGCCCGAACCGGCTCGCCGTTGATGACGAGCGCACCGTCGCGGACGGTGAGGTGCACCGTCTGGCCATCCTTAATGCGTCCGGCCAAGATCTGCTCCGCCAGCGGATCTTGCACGTTTTTCTGGATCACGCGCTTAAGCGGCCGCGCGCCGTAAGCAGGATCGTACCCGCGATTGGCAAGCCACTGCCGCGCTTCCTCATCCAGCTCGAGCCGAATCTGACGCTCGCTGAGCAGCTTCTGCAGGCGCCCGATTTGGATATCGACGATCGCTGCCATTTGCTCCCGCTGGAGGCGATGGAACACGATGATCTCGTCGATTCTGTTCAGAAATTCGGGCCTGAATTTCGTCTTCACCTCGGCGAGCACGAACGACTTCGCTGTTTCGAAGTCCTCCTCGGTCTTTGCTGAAACGAGGTACTCGGCGCCGATGTTCGACGTCATGATGATCAGCGTGTTCCGGAAGTCGACCGTGCGGCCCTGACCGTCCGTCAACCGCCCATCATCGAGCACCTGCAGCAGCACGTTGAAAACATCCGGGTGGGCTTTCTCGATCTCATCGAACAGCACCACCTGGTAAGGCCGTCGACGCACGGCTTCCGTCAGTGCACCGCCTTCCTCATAGCCGACGTAGCCGGGCGGCGCGCCAATGAGCCGAGCCACGGAGTGCTTCTCCATGTACTCGCTCATGTCGATGCGCACCATCGCGGTCTCATCGTCGAACAGGAACTCGGCGAGCGCCTTTGTCAGCTCGGTCTTACCCACGCCGGTGGGACCGAGGAACATGAACGAGCCAATCGGCCGGTTCGGGTCCTGCAAGCCGGCGCGTGCGCGACGAACGGCCGTCGAAACCGCCTCGACAGCCTCCTCCTGCCCGACGACACGCTTCGCCAAGGCCTCCTCCATTTTGAGGAGCTTTTCCCGCTCGCCTTCGAGGAGCTTGTCGACGGGTATGCCGGTCCAGCGCGAGACGACCTGGGCGATGTGATTCGCGGTGACTGCCTCCTCCAGAAACTCGCCGTCGCCACCTTTCGCCTCAAGCTCCGCCAATTCCTTCTCGAGCTTGGGGATGATGGCGTAGGTCAGCTCGCCCGCACGCTGCCATTCTCCGCGCCGCTGAGCTTGCGCAAGCTCATTGCGAGCGCGGTCGAGCTCCGACTTCAGCTGCGCTGCCCTGCCGAGCTTGTCCTTCTCCTGCTGCCAACGGATCGTCAGCTCACGCGAGCGCTCCTCGAGCTCGGACAGCTCCGCCTCTAGCTTCCGCAGGCGCTCCTTGGAGGCCGCGTCCGTCTCCTTCTTGAGAGCCTCAGCCTCGATTTTCAGACGTATGATCTCGCGATCGATCGAATCGAGCTCTTCCGGCTTGGAATCCACCTGCATTCTGAGCCGCGAGGCGGCCTCATCGACAAGGTCGATTGCCTTGTCCGGCAAGAATCGATCCGTGATGTAACGGTGCGACAGCGTCGCCGCGGCCACCAGCGCAGAGTCGGAAATGCGTACCTTGTGGTGCTGCTCATATCGCTCTTTCAAGCCGCGGAGGATTGAGATGGTGTCTTCCACCGACGGCTCGGAAACGTACAGCGGCTGGAAGCGGCGGGCCAAAGCCGCGTCCTTCTCAATGTGTTTACGATATTCATCGAGCGTCGTCGCACCAATGCAGTGTAGCTCTCCGCGAGCCAACGCCGGCTTCAGCAAGTTGGAGGCGTCCATCGCGCCTTCCGATGCGCCGGCCCCGACGATGGTGTGCAGCTCGTCGATGAACAGGATGATCCCGCCCTCAGCAGCAGTTACTTCCTGAAGCACAGCCTTGAGCCGCTCCTCGAACTCACCACGATATTTCGAGCCGGCGATCAGCGCGCCCATGTCGAGGGCAAGCAGCTTCTTGTCCTTGAGGCTTTCGGGGACGTCACCTTTGACGATGCGCTGCGCCAACCCCTCAACGATGGCCGTCTTGCCGACGCCCGGCTCACCGATCAGGACAGGATTATTCTTGGTCCGCCGCGACAGGATTTGCATTGTCCGGCGGATTTCTTCGTCGCGGCCAATGACCGGGTCGATCTTACCCTCGGCGGCGGCCTCGGTAAGGTCGCGCGCATACCGCTTCAAGGCATCATAGGCCTGCTCGGCCGTAGCGGTATCTGCCGTCCGGCCCTTGCGCAGCTCATTGATGGCCTGATTGAGATTCTGTGGAGTGACCCCGGCGTTTGCGAGAATGCGCCCGGCCTCTGTGTCGCGGGCGAGCGCAATCGCGAGAAGCAGCCGCTCGACAGTGACGAACTTATCACCAGCCTTGTCGGCGACCTGCTCTGCCTGATCGAAAATGCGGGCGAGTTCGGGTGTGAGGTAAAGCTGCCCTGCGCCACTGCCCGATACCTTGGGTCTTTTCGCAAGAGCTTGCTGGACCGCAGCGCGCGCCTGCCTGGAATTCCCGCCAGCTCTTTCGATCAATCCCGCCGCCAAGCCCTCCTCATCATCGAGTAGAACCTTCAGCAGGTGCTCGGGCGAAAACTGTTGGTGGCCTTCGCGCAAAGCCAAGGTTTGGGCCGCCTGGATGAAGCCCTTGGCCCGATCCGTGTATCTCTCGAAATTCATATTTCCCTCCTCAGCACGTTCGTTCGCCCTTTGAGGCACGATCCGAACGCCATTCCGACAGGATTGGTGACGTGGTCAGCGGGCCCGGCAGGCACCCTCCGCCCCCGTCGCGTGGAAATATAGTGCTGCGACGGCGCGCCGAAAGGGCCAGGCTCATGCCAACTTTGCAGGAAACGCAGGCGCGAAGGTTGCGATCGATCAAGACGGGATCGTTACGGCTGCGGAACGCGCCATCTTCGAGCCAACCCTCGTCCCGCGCCGGCTAACCAGGGACAATTGAGGTAGGACCTACGCTGATAAGAGCAGATGGTGGGCTGGAATTGACGTCTAGCGCCGACCGCTGACGCTCTCGTGGACGAGTGGCGAGACCTCTGACACGCGCAATGCACACGTGCGGCCCATTAGCTATCGCAATCAGCCGAGACACAAAAAGGATCGCCACCGGCAGCTAGGCCACCGATCGTCCGATTCTCATCATTGGTGACTCGCTTATGTCGTTGCCGCTCTCGACTAGCGGCGCTCCCCCGAGATGTCCCTCTCTCGGCCCCCGTTACTCCCCGCGGCTTTTATTGGTCGCTGGCGTCCCCGCTGGCGCTGGCACCTTCGGATTCGTCAGAGCTGCCTCCGTTTGCTTCACGCCGCGTACGCCTCACCGGACGCCGCAAGAACTCAGGTTGCTCCTGCAGGGTGTTAGCAAAGCGTTCACGCCGCCGCTGGACGCTTTCCGAACGTGGTTGAGGATTAGCCTCGACTGTGGGCTGCTCACTTACCTCGACCTGCTGGACGGGCTGCGAGCCGTTATCCGCGGCGCTCACCCGCTGTTCATCAAGGCGGTCCCGAGCTGGTCGACCGTTCTCCTGCTGGGGGCGATCATCCAGCCTGCCGTTCCCATCCATCCGCGGCTGCGGCTCCTGACCACGCGGGATTGCGTAGCTCTCTACCTCGTCAACATCGTCATCCAGGAGATCATCCGCATCCAACAAGTCGCGGTGGCGGCTGGCGCCGTTCATGCTCTCGCCGGCCTGCTGAGCTGTCTGCTCACGATAGGCCATAATGATCCGATTGTAGTGCTCGGCGTGCTGCAAATAATTCTCGGCCAGTACTGGATCACCGGAAGCAAGCGCATCACGCGCCAAGGACATGTACTTCTCAGCAATGTGCGCCGGCGTACCCCGGATTTTAACGTCCGGACCGTTCGATTCATAGCTGCGTGTCAGTGGATTGTGGTGAGCCTTGCGGTTACGCCCACGCCCTCTGCGATTTTGCTGTCCCTGCCTCATAGTCTCCCAATCTCAACTATCCCGATTACTTCTATTTTTCATTGCATGTCCGGGCCGGCCAGCAGCGAACTGCCTTGCGCACCCGTCGAAGCAGATGACTTCTGCCCCCCCTTGAAGCAGCACGTCGCCAACGCTGCTGCATTCGTCACGTCACTCGCGTGCGCGAACGCACCGTGTTCATTCTGGTAGCTCTGACATTCACGAAAGAATCGCCAGTCAATCCACTCGGGAAAAGGCGCTTTCAACGAAACAGCGTTGCCATCGCAACTGCAGACCCGGTCGACCAACTTGCGACCAGTGCGGGCAACTCGCTTGTTTCGCTCGGTTCACTTGCGCTCGCAGGAGGCAGCCATAGAGGAGACCTGGCTGCACTGGTGCGGTAGCGCTTCCTTCCGCCTGATTTGACATTAGCCCGGGTGTGGCTCGTTTCCAAGTATTTTTCTTTCTCGTCTCAGTGGCGTGCCCTCCACGCCACACACCTGTCGACCCCATTCAGATCGCGGAAGGTGCGAATCTCGGGCGGCTGGCCATCGACTCGGGCAAAGCCCAGCAGCTCAGAAACTGCGGCAGCCTGACCTTTACCAACCTCGAAGACCGCCCACCCATTGGGGACGACCCTGACAAGATCTCTTGCAAGCTCCCGATAGACGTCCAGCCCATCGGCGCCTCCATCCAACGCTGTCCACGGGTCGTAGTCTCGGACCTCCGGATCGAGCTCTTCGATCGTGTCCGTCGGAATATACGGCGGATTCACTACCAGTAAGTCGAAAGGCCCAGTTATGCCGTTTAGAGAGCGTGCCAGTTTCCATTCGGCACGGAATGCCACTCCGTGGCGATGTGCATTGCGTTGCGCTACCTCCAACGCCGCTGCGCTGATGTCGGTTCCGAGCCCTGTAGAACGGGGCAACTCCGCCAGCAATGTGACGAGAAGGCAGCCTGAGCCCGTTCCAACATCCAGTATTCGAAGCGGCGAATCATTAACTGCAGCGCCGCTCCCGACTAGTTCGATGGCCGCTTCGATAATGGTTTCGCTCTCAGGCCGTGGATCAAGAGTCGCGGGCGAAATCTCAAATTCACGGCCATAGAAACCGCGGCTGCCAAGAATGCGCGAAACCGGCTCGCGAGCGAGGCGTCGCTCGATGAAGCGATTCACTTGCGCCAATTCGGCTGGACCAACCGGCATTTCCGGTCGGCTGATGAGCTGGTGAGCCTCAAGACCCATCGCCGCAGCAACCAAAATGCGCCCATCACGGGCAGGCGAATCGATGCCCGCCTCGCGAAGGCGCCGGGTCGCTTCGGCCGTAACCTTGGCGAGGGTTAAAGACCCGGCACTGGCCTCAGATATGGTCGTAAGCATTCGCTTCGGCAAGCAAACTCGCCTGGTGATTCGTTATGAGTGCATCGATGATCTCGTCGAGGGCGCTGCCGTCCAGCACTTGGTCGAGCTTATGCAAGGTCAGATTGATCCGGTGATCCGTGACGCGCCCCTGCGGAAAATTGTACGTGCGGATACGCTGCGAACGATCGCCTGTGCCGACCTGACCACGTCGCTGCGCCGCCCGCTCTTCAGCCGCACGTTGCCGCTCAAGCTCATAGAGCCGCGACCTCAGCACCTGCATGGCCATTCTCCGGTTCTGGTGCTGAGACTTCTCGGCTGACACGACGACGATGCCGGTCGGCAAATGTGTGATGCGGACAGCCGAGTCCGTCTTGTTCACGTGCTGGCCGCCCGCACCGCTCGCTCTCATCGTATCGATGCGGATGTCCTCCGGCCTGATCTCGATATCGACCTCCTCCGGCTCGGGTAGAACGGCGACTGTCGCGGCCGACGTGTGAATCCGGCCGCTCGCCTCCGTCTCGGGAACGCGCTGCACCCGATGCACGCCGGACTCGAACTTCAGGCGGGCGAACACGCCATGCCCGGAAATCGAGGCAATGACCTCTTTGATACCGCCGAGGTCGTTCTCGGATATGGAAATGATCTCCGTCTTCCAGCCGTGAAGGTCGGCGTAGCGCTGGTACATCCGAAAGAGGTCGGCTGCGAAGAGCGCTGCCTCATCTCCACCTGTCCCGGCCCGGACCTCGAGGATGATGCTCCGCTCGTCGGCGGCATCCTTGGGCAGCAGCAGGATGCGAAGCTTGTGCTTGAGATCCTCGATCTTGGGTTTCAGCGCCTCGATTTCGTCCCTGGCAAGCGCAGCCATCTCCGGATCGGAGCGCTCATCCTCGGCCATGGATGTCAGCTCGGCAAGCTCCTGCTCCGCCTTGCGCAATTCCTTGACGGTCGTGACGATAGGCGTCAGCTCAGCGAACTCCTTGTTGAGCTTGGCGTAGGTCGCTTGGTTGCCCCCCTCGCTCAGCTCCGCCTGGAGCACCTCCCAGCGTTGAACAAGCTTTTCGAGTTTTTCGTGCGGAACGGAGTTCATCTCGACCGTCTAATGCTGTCCTTCATCGCGCGTGTGGCCCGCCGACCGCTCAAGGCCAGAGGTTAGCTCTGACAAGTTAAGCTAAGACACGCAAGACAAGCGCCTGTCGCGCCGGGTCGTAACCCTGCCGCGGGCACTTCGAGCAGTGGCATCAGGCCAGCTCAACCCCCTCGGCCCTGGCGAACTCCTGCAGCTCGGATCTTATGCTGCCGGACTTGGACTGCAACAACTCGTCCATGAGGCCCGTGACCTTGCCGGCGTTGAGCGACAAGATCATCGTCTTTACGGGACCGATCGAGGCTGGTGCCATGGAGATTGTGCGGTAGCCCAGTCCAATCAAGGCCATGGCCTCCAGCGGGCGGCCCGCCATCTCACCGCAGAGCGTCACCGGAACCCCGTGCTTGTTCCCCGCCCGAATGACTTGTTTGAGCGCCTTCAGCGCTGACACGGACAGCGGATCGTAGCGGTGCCCGACGTGCGCATTCGACCGGTCCGCTGCAAACAGGAACTGCAGCAGGTCGTTGCTGCCGACGGAAACGAAATCGACGTGAGGCATCAACGCGTCGAGCTCGTAGAGAATGCTCGGCACCTCGATCATGGCGCCGAGATGCAGCTTAGCCGGCCTGGGCACCCCGCGCCGTTCCATATTTTCGACTTCCCGGTTGATGAGACCCTTGGCTGCCTCGATCTCGGACACGGTCGAGACCATGGGGATCATGATCCTCAGCTCGCGCCCCGCAGCCGCCCTGATCAGGGCCTGTATCTGCGTGCGGAACAGCCCTGGCCGGTCGAGCGCGATGCGGATGGCGCGCCAACCGAGTGCCGGGTTCTCCTCCTTGGGTTGGCGAAGGTAGGGGAGGACCTTGTCGCCGCCGATGTCGAGGCTGCGGAACACGACCGGCTTCCCCGCGGCGCCATCCATGATCTGCCGGTAGGTCTCGGTCTGCTTATCCCGCCGCGGCAACGTCGACGAGATCATGAACTGCAGCTCGGTGCGGAACAGGCCGATGCCCTCGGCACCGGACTCGGCCAGATGCGGAATGTCGACGAGGAGCCCCGCGTTGATCAGCAGCGAGATCCGTTCCCCGTCTCTCGTGACCGTCGGCAGGTCGCGCAGGGCCTGATACTGTCGCTGCCGGCGGGCTCTGAACCGGACCTTGTCGGAATAGGCAGCGACCACCTCGGCGGAGGGCCGAAGGTGAATGTCGCCGGTCTCGGCATCGACGATTACGGGATCGCCGGTCGAGACGCGCTCGACTATGCCCCGCGCCTGCCCAACCGCGGCGAGATCCAGCGCCCGCGCTACGATCGCGACGTGGCTTTGGCCGCTCCCCTCCTCGATAATAAGCCCCCGCAGCTTCGAGCGATCGTAGTCGAGGAGCTCGGCAGGACCCATCGTCCGCGCCACGAGGATCGTGTCGGCGGGGAGCTGGAAGCCCTCACGCGCTGCCGTGGTCCGGCCTGCGAGAATCCGCAGTAGCCTCGCAGAGAGGTCGTCGAGGTCGCGCAACCGCTCCCGCCAGTAAGGATCGTTCTGGCGCAGCATGCGCGTGCGCGTGGCATTGTGGACGCGCTCGACCGCAGCCTCGGCCGTCAGCCCCTCGCGAATGGCCGCCTCCATCCGCCGGACCCACCCGCGGTCGTTGGCGAACATGCGGTAGGCCTCGAGCACCTCGCGGTGGTCGCCAGCCTGGGACAGAGCCTCCACGCTCAGCAATTCGTCGAGGCTCATGCGCAGCTTGTGAA
>JGI12419J13241_1000678_pt1 | contig 11453 bp, 8 predicted proteins | sample BGWIniCompost_FD_13241 | JGI IMG/M metagenome (IMG submission 13241)
GGGGACGCGGCGGCAGATACTTGTTCACCGGTTTGTAGCCCGTCTCCGGAAGCAAATCGTACCCGCCTCGCTCAGCGACGAGCATGGAAACGGCGCTCTTCGGATCACCGAGATCGCCGAAATGTCGTGCGCCGGTCGGGCACGCTCGGACACAGGCAGGAATGCGGTCCTCGGGCGCGAGCATCTCGTTGTAAATGCGGTCGATGCACAGCGTGCACTTCTTCATCACGCCGTCGGCGTAGTCGTACTCGCGCGCGCCATAGGGGCAGGCCCAGGAGCACAGCTTGCACCCGATGCACGTATCGGGATTGACGAGCACAATGCCGTCTTCCGCCCGCTTATACGAGGCTCCCGTCGGGCAGACAGTGACGCAAGCCGGAGTTTCGCAGTGCAGGCAGGAGCGAGGGAAGTGCACTGTCCGGCTCGATGAGCCCTCCCCCACCTCATAGGTATGGATGCGATTGAGCCAGGCTCCGTGCGGATCGGCGCCGTAGGGGTCCCCATCGGTCAGTGGTGCCGAGTAGCCGCCGGTATTCCATTCCTTGCAGCTGGTCGCGCACGCCTGGCAGCCCACACACGTGTCGAGGTCGATCACAAGGCCGAGCTTCTTGGCCGTCTTTTCAGGTAAAGCGGTCATTCAGCGGCCTCTCGAAATTCAGCGCCGAATGTGGAGACGGCAGGCCGATGCGTCCCATACGGGTTGGGCAGAGGCTCGAACCTCGGCCAGCTTTCGCCGGCCTCGTCCGGCTTGGCTTTCTCGATCCGCACCCGCAGATCGTACCAGGCGGCCTGCCCCGTGATGGGGTCGCTGTTCGAGAAGCGATAGCCCCCCTCGCGCTCCGGCAGAAGCTCCGAGATCAGATGGTTGAGCAGGAAGCCGCGCGTCGCTTCGGGCGCATCCGGCGCCAGACTCCATGCCCCTGCCCGCTTTCCGATCGCGTTCCAGGTCCAGACCGTGTCCGGATTGACGCCTTCCATCAGCTTCACCTGGCACTTCACGCGGCCGATGGCGCTCGTCACCCACACCCAATCGTCGTCCTCGATGCCGAGAGCGCGGGCGCGGTCGCGATGCATGTAGAGCCGGTTCTGCGCCGTGATCTGTCTGAGCCAGGCGTTCTGCGAGCCCCATGAATGATACATGTGCATGGGCCGCTGCGTGATCGCGTACATTGGGAACTCGGCTTCGGCGAGCAGCGCACTCTCGAACGGCGCGTACCAGAACGGGATCGGGTCGAAGAAGGTCTCGATGCGACGGCGGTGGCTTTCGGGCGGTTGCACAGGGCCATGTCCGCGGGCGGCGAGCCGGAATTTCTGCAATGGCTCCAGATAGAGCTGAAAGATGATGGGCTCGGCAGCACCGATAAAGCCGACCTCCTTCGCCCATTCCAGGTAGGCTTTGTTGGCGTGCCTGTAGAATTGTTGCTCGGGCGCAAGGTGGTGGTGATAGAAGCAGCCGTTCGCGATGTACTGCTCGAGCTGTCTTGGGTTCGGCGCGCCCTTTCCGTAGCTCTTGCCATCCTCGCCGCGGAAGCCAGCGAGTGAGCCGATGCCGGGCGCGCGTTCGTGATAGATGATGTAGTCGGGGTAGCCGCCAGGAAACTTGGGCGCACCGTTTTCATCGACGAAGCCAGGAAGCTTCAGCCGCGCGCCGAGCTCGATCAGAACCGTCTGGAATGGACGCACATCTCGATCCGGCTCGATCACGGGCTGGCGAATGGCGTCAGCAGGCCCGTCAGCATCCGAGATGGGCCGATCGAGCAAGGAAATGCAGTCCCAGCGCTCAAGATACGTTGTATCCGGGAGGATCAGGTCCGCGTAGGGGACCATCTCGGAGTAATAGGCGTCCGAGTAGATGATCTTCGGGATTCGATATTCGCCCGTGGCCTCGTCCTTCTCGGTCAGATAGCGCAACACGGCCGGAATGTTCATCGACGAGTTCCAGCTCATGTTGGCCATGTACATGAACAGCACGTCGATGGGATACGGATCGGCATTGGCCGCGTTGGTGATGACCATGTGCATCAGGCCGTGGGCGGCAATCGGCGCATCCCATGAATAGGCCTTGTCGATCCGCAGCGCCCTGCCCTGATCATCGACAAGCAAATCCTCCGGGCCCTGCGGAAATCCAAGCGGCGCGCCATTGAGCGGCTTCCCTGGAATGACAGTACCTAGCTTTCCGCCGGGTCTGTTGGGCGGCGGCGTCGGTTTCGGGAACGGCGGCCTGTAGCGGAACCCTCCAGGGCAATCGATGGAGCCCAGGAGAATCTGAAGCACGTGCAGCAAGCGGCAGGTCTGGAAGCCATTCGAGTGGGCCGAGATGCCGCGCATCGCGTGCATCGAGACTGGCCGCCCGATCATCGTCTCGTGCCGGCGCCCTGCCCAATCGGTCCACGGCACGTTCAGGCTGATCGCCTGCTGGAAGGCAGCCTGGGCGAGCTCCTGGGCAAGACGGCGGATCGTGTGTGCCGGAACGCCGGTGATTGCTGCCGCCTTCTCCGGGCTATATTCAGCTGACAGGAAGCGCTCCGCGATGAGAGCGAATGACGGCACAGCCGTGCGCCCGTCCGGCAACTTGTATTCGCCAACCAGAGCCGGCGCGATCTCTGGCAGAGTTGCATCTGCTAGGGCACCAGTCTTCTTATCGAACGCCAGCGGCTTGCCGCTCTCGTTCCGCGCGAAGAGGCCATCGTCGGCTGCACCCGGATCGCGGATCACGAGCCAAGGGGCGTTCGTGTAGCGGACCAGATACTCCAGATCGATGTTCCGGGTCCGCAGCAGCTCGTGGATGAGCGCTCCAATGAGCATTCCATCCGTTCCCGGCTTGATGCCCACCCACTCGTCCGCGATGGCGTTGTAGCCCGTCCGCACCGGGTTGATGGCGACGATCTTGACGCCTCGGGCCTTCAGCTTTCCGAGGGCCGTCTTAATGGGGTTCGAGGCGTGGTCCTCGGCCACGCCGAAAAGCATGAAATACTTCGTGCGCTCCCAATCGGGCTCACCGAACTCCCAGAACGAGCCGCCGAACGTGTAGAGCCCCGCCGCAGCCATGTTGACCGAGCAGAACCCTCCGTGGGCGGCGTAGTTTGGAGTGCCGTATTGTTGAGCGAACCAGCCCGTCAATGCCTGGGACTGGTCGCGGCCCGTGAAGAAGGCGAGACGGCTGGGATCTTTCTCGCGGACCTCGGCCAACCATTTGGTGGCCAGATCCATCGCTTCGTCCCAGGTGATCTCCTCGAACTCGCCGGAACCGCGCGGACCCACGCGCTTCAAGGGTGCTCTCAGCCGTGCCGGCGAGTAGTGCTGCATGATGCCGGCAGAGCCCTTTCCGCACAGCACCCCCTTGTTCACCGGGTGATCGCGGTTGCCCTCGATGTACCGAACCTTGCCGTTCTTCAGGTAGACCCTGATGCCGCACCGGCAGGCGCACATGTAGCAGGTGGTCGTCTTGACAGTGTCGCCGACGGGCGTCGAGAGAGCGATCTTCGGTTCCCCGTGCGGCATGGACGGCGTTTCCCCATCGTTCTTTGACTGAGGATCGCTGGGCGATGCGATCCGTTTCGAGATTTGAGACTGCTAGCACACGCTGGCAGGTCCAACAAGCATTCACAAACGCGAATATCCGCCGTTGGACCAGAGCGCCCTAACCGAAAAGTAGCTCAGAACGGACCGCTCGCAATCCTCACTGCTCGACGGGCGCGTAATCCAAGGGAAGCGCCGTCGTAAACTTGATCTGCTCCATCGCGAAGGCGGAGGAGACGTTGCTCAGCTCGATCTTGGAGATGAGCTTCTTATAGAAGCGATCATAAGCATCGATGTCGGGCACCACGACCCGCAGCAGATAGTCGATCTCGCCGCTCATGCGGTAGAACTCGACCACCTCAGGAAAATCGACGATGACAGCGTGGAAACGCTCAAGCCACTCGAGCGTGTGCTGGCTGGTGCTGATGAAGACGAAGACGGTGACCCCTGCTCCAACCTTCTTGGGGTCGAGCAGCGCCACGCGCTTCTGGATGTAACCGGCCTCCTCCAGCTTCTGAATGCGCCGCCAGCAGGGTGTGGTCGACAGCCCGACGGCCTTGCCGATCTCGGCAACGGGAAGCGTGGCGTCCTCCTGCAGAATGCGCAGGATCTTGATGTCCATGGCGTCGAGCATGTGTGTCCCCAATGTGCGATTCTGTTTCCAATAAGGCCGAAAAACTCGATACTGGTTTTTCCTGAACGGCGTTTCGATCCGCAGTTTAGTATTTTTTTCTACTAGTCGAGCCCGTTCCCATTGTCCAGCGGCCGAATGCGCGCCATAATGCTCTGCAATCAGCCGGTTCGCCGACTGGCGCCCACCTCTCAGAGTCATGAGCCCATGGAAACCATCACGTTCATAACCCCCAACTTTGCGGTGACCGGAATGCCGGCACCGCAGGACTTCGAGCGGTTCGTTGCGCTCGGCTTCAAAGCGGTGATCAGCAATCGCCCCGACCATGAGCGGGAGGGGCAGATGACCGGCCGGCAGGAGGCCGTGCTCGCCTGGCGGGCCGGGCTCAAATTCCGGCACATCCCGGCCACCAAGCTCGAGCTGTTCTCGGATGCCGTCGTCGAGCCCATGGCCGACGCGTTGAACAGCCTCGAGGGTCCCATCATCGCGCATTGCGAGTCCGGCCTCCGCTCGGCGATCCTCTGGGCTGCCGCAAGCGCCCGCAGCCACAGCCAATCCGTGGACTGCGTTCTTGCCGCTCTCAAGAAGGCCGGTTTCGACTTGGACTTCCTGCGTGACGACCTCGAAGCCCAGGCGGACCGCAAGCGTTGGCTCGGCTCCAGCCCAGCTCTCGATTGCCGCGAAGCGGAACGGCTGCCGGAGAGGAAGGCGGCGTGAGCCCGCACCTAGCCTAAGCAGCGGCGCTGTTACGAGTACCCCTTCCCCCAATTGCTGCGCGCCTTGAGCGCCTTAACCCAAGGCGCGCCGGACTTCGGCGCGCAGCACGGGCAGCAGCTCTGCCTCGAACCAGGGGTTCTTCTTGATCCACGCATTATTGCGCCAGGAGGGATGCGGCAGAGGGATGTAGCGCGGCCGTTGGGAGTAGGCCATGACGGCGCGCCAGTCTCTCACGACCTCCGTCAAGCTGCGGCGGCCCAGCGATCCCAAATGCCAGCGCACCGCATACTGGCCGACCAGAAGCACCAGCTCGAGCCGCGGGAGATGGGCAAACACCTCGTCGCGCCAACGCGGAGCGCATTCCCGCCGCGGCGGCAGATCGCCGCCTTTTTCGTTGAGGCCAGGAAAGCAGAAGCCCATCGGCACGATAGCAACCCGGCTCACGTCATAGAACTCGTCGGAGGTGACGCCCATCCAGGCCCGCAGGCGATCACCCGAGGGATCCGTGAACGGCATTCCTGAAGCGTGGACCCGGGTGCCAGGTGCCTGCCCGCAAACAGCAAGTCGGGCCGTCGTGCTCACACGCAGGACGGGCCGCGGCTCGTGAGGCAACGGCTCACCCTGCGGCGCGTCGCGACAAAGCCGGCAACGGCGGATCTGGTCGAGAAGCGCCTCCAGTCCGCCCTCCTGCGGATGAAGTCTAAAAGTCGATGACGAGACCATCCTCTGCAAGCAGCACGCCGGCTGCGCGAGCTTCCTCCTGCCGCGCCAGCATCTGGTCGTTCATATGCGTGATGAGCACGCGCTTCGCCCCGAGCCGTGCCAAGTTGGGCAAAAGCGTCACCCAGTTCGTGTGGTACGGCACTGGCTTGTCGTAGCTGTAGCACTCGGCAATGAAAAGGTCCGCGCCGCTGGCGCAGGGGACAAGACTTTCCACCCACTCAGTATCGCCAGAATAGGAGAGAACCTTCTCCCCCACCTCAAGCCGGAGCGCACAGGACGGTGCACCGGAGGGATGTGAGACCTCGTAGGCGGTCAGGAGCGCCTGCCCGATGCTCTGGGGCCTCCCGATCTCGTACTCGACGAAATGTACGTCGTACCCGCGCTCGACCGTGCTGGATTTGGGAAACAGCACCTCAGTTGTGGCTAGGTAGCGCTCCTCTATCCCTGGCGGCCCCGCAATAGTGAGCGGATCACGCCGTTTGCTCTTGTAATTGGAGTGCATGAGGAACCACACGAGACCGGCAAAGTGGTCGCCGTGCAGGTGGGTGATGTAGATGTGGCTGACAGTATTCGGATCGATTCCAAACCGGTTCAGGCCAATCAGGGCCGTGGCACCGCAATCGACTAGGAAACAGCCCTCACCCGTATCGACGTGAAAGCACGTTTGCAGCCGCCCGCCGGATCCGAACGCATCTCCGCTGCCGATGATCGTCAACCTCATGGATGAGGCATCTCCTCTGCTCAGGCCTTGGCGCTCGGCCGTGAGGAGACCTCCTCGTACCAGCGCGCAAGATTCTTCAATTCACTTGGCCGCTCGATGCGCGCGGGCTTCATGAAATCCACTGCAACAAGCGCTGTAATATCCGCGATGGTGTACACATCGCCTGCGATGTATCGCCGCCCAGCCAGCTCCTCGTCCAACCACGACAGCAACGTCAGCACCCGCGAGCGGTTCACCTCGGCCCACTCCTTGATCTGCGGCTTCTCGAGCTCGGCCATGGCCGGATGCGAGTGCCGGAAGCACTGGGCAACGCGGAAGAACAGAGCCAGCTCCATCCGCCGCTGCCACATCTCCACAAGCACGCGCTCCATGGGGGTCCGGCCGAACAGGGGCGGCTCAGGTTGCTGCTCCTCGAAGTAACGGCAGATGGCGACGCTTTCGGAGATGGCAGTCCCATCGTCGAGAATGAGGATGGGCACCTGCTGCAACGGGTTCAACGCCGTGAGCTCAGGCGAACGATGCTCCAGCTTGATCAGGTTCACCTGCTCGGTGGGGACGGTGATGCCTTTCTCTGCCAGGAATATGCGCACGCGGCGCGGATTGGGCGCTTGTGCCTGATCGATCAGCTTCACGTCGTCCTCCTCGAGATGGCGTTGATTCGTCCGTTGCCGCACCGTGGCCACAATCTTTCACGGCCAAGGCGCGAGGCCAATCCCTCTCGATCGGTTCCGTTCAGCTTTCCAGGCTCTCTGCGGCGTTGCAACATCCAGTGCTGACGCAGACCAGCCAGATCGGTCGTCGAAATTTTTCTCTATTGGCAAGCTTTGTTCAACCAAAGCGTGAAATGATCGCCTGAGTTCGCAACCTCAGCAGGTTGGAAGTAAACGCGGAATTAGGAACTCCATGATTTTTTGTCCCCGGAGAACGCAGGCTGCGATGCGTACTGGGACAGCTCTTAACTTTCCCCAAGTTGCCAGTAACGAGTCCCCATGATCACTTCCTCGATAACACCTTCGGACCGCGTTCTCGGTGACGGCGCCGCCGACACCCAGCTTTCCGACACGGGCCAAGAGCTTGCACGAGCCGGGCTGCGGCCAGATTGGGAATACGACCTCCTCTCGATGTTCGTGCGCAACGAACTGTCGGGACAGGCGCCCATTCTGCTCCTTGCGGCCATTTTCTCTCTGGTTTCGATGATCTGGGCGCCGTGGACCGAAGCCGTCATCTGGCTCTTCGTGATGGTCGCGGCAAAGGTGGCGCTGCTCGAGTGCTGCTACAGGTTCATTCGCACGCCCAGCGGGGACATCGATGTTTCAGTATGGCGCCGGCGTCTGATCATCGTCGAGGCCGTGAATGGGCTTGCGTGGGCGGCCTTCGTCTTCGTCGGCTTCAACGGGATCGAGAGCCTTTCGCAAGGGCACATCATTTCATCCAACGTCTTCGTGTTCACGGCGCTCGTCATCGTATTGGCCATTCGCGTGACCTTTGCGTCGGCGGTGATACCGCTCCTCTATGTCGGCACCATCCCGATGACGCTGGCGGTGGTCGCCCGCTTCGCCCTGCTCGGAGACGTGCTTTATCTCGCGCTGGCTGCGATGGCTGTCGGTGTGCACGCCTACCTCCTCCTCCTCGCCAACGGACTGAGGCGCACCTCGCTCGCGATGTTGGCGCTACGGGCCGAAAAGGATGATCTCATCGCCCGGCTCGAGGAGGCCCGGGCCATCTCCGACGAGGCGCGCCGGCGGGCGGAAGCCGCCAGTGCCGCGAAATCGCGCTTCCTCGCCCCCATGAGCCATGAGCTGCGGACACCGCTCAATGCCATCCTTGGCTTCTCGGAGGTGATGAAATCCGAGGTCATGGGGCCGATGGAGAACCCCGTCTACAAGGAGTACGCGGGAAACATCCACCAGAGCGGCACCCACCTCCTTAAGCTGATCAACGAAATCCTCGATTTGTCGCGGATTGAGGCTGGCCGCTACGACCTCGACGAGCAGCCGATTCAGTTGTCCGAAATCGTGCGCGACTGCCACCGGATGCTGAAGCTCAGAGCAGAGAGCAAAGAGCAGCAGGTGATCGAGTTTCTCGACGAGGATCTGCCACCCGTCTGGGCCGACGAGCGGGCCATGCGCCAAATTTGCCTGAACCTGCTGTCGAACGCGGTGAAGTTCGCGCCACAAGGCGGGCGCATTACGCTTGCAACGGGCACAACGGAGGACGGCGGCCAATTCCTGAGCGTGGCCGATGACGGCCCCGGTATTCCCCAAGATGAAATTCCGATGGTGCTGCAGGCTTTCGGCCAGGGCTCGCTGGCACCCAGCACGACCGAGGGCGGCACGGGCCTTGGGTTATCCATCGTGCAAAGCTTGGTGGACCTGCACGGCGGCACGCTGGAGCTCAAGTCGGAGCCCGGGAGAGGCACCGAGGCGATCGTCAGGCTGCCGCGCAGGCGCGTGATGCACCCAGCCCGTTCCGTGCAAGCTGTTGCGGACTCGGATGCAGAGCCGTCCAGCACTCCGCATCGTCCACCCAGGCCATCCCGTTTGAAGCGCCCGGTCAGCAAGGTCGCGGCTGGGGGATAACGTCGCGCAGGAGGCGCGCCGCAGGCTAATCCGCGAACGGGTCTCTTACGAGGATCGTGTCCTCACGCTCGGGGCTGGTCGAAAGCAACGTTACGGGACACTCGATCAGCTCCTCGATCGTGCGGACGTACTTGACCGCTTGCGCAGGAAGCTCAGCCCAGGACCGCGCGCCGCGGGTGGACTGAGTCCAGCCTTCGAATGTCTGGTAGATGGGCTTCACACGCGCCTGGGCATTGTGGCCCGCCGGCAGACGATCGATGCGCTCCCCGTCGAGCATGTACCCGACACACACCTTCACCTCGGAGAAGCCATCGAGCACGTCGAGCTTCGTCAGAGCGATGCCGTCGATCCCCGACACCTTCGTGACCTGGCGCACCAGACAGGCATCGAACCAGCCGCAGCGGCGCTTGCGGCCGGTGACGGTNCCGAATTCATTTCCGCGCTGCCCGATCAGCTCACCGATTTCGTCGTGCAGCTCTGTCGGAAACGGGCCGGCCCCAACGCGCGTCGTGTAGGCCTTGGCGATGCCAAGCACATAGCCGATCGCCCCCGGTCCTATGCCGGAGCCAGTCGCCGCTTGCGCGGCCACGGTGTTCGAGGACGTCACGAACGGATAAGTGCCATGGTCGACGTCGAGCAGCGCGCCTTGCGCTCCTTCGAACAAAATGCGGTCTCCCGCCTTCCGCCGTTCATCCAGCAGCTTCCAGGTCACGTCCATGTAGGGGAGGATCCGGGGGGCCACCTCGGCCAGCTCCCTCATCAAGACATCCTTGGAGATCTCCGGCTGGCCAAGCCCGCGGCGAAGGGCGTTGTGGTGCACGAGGATGCGGTCAATCTTCGGCCCCAACGTATCGAGGTTCTTCAAGTCCTGAACCCGAATGGCGCGCCGTCCAACCTTGTCCTCATAAGCAGGCCCGATGCCCCGCCCCGTCGTGCCAATCCGCGCGTCGCCGGCCGCTTGCTCGCGCATGACGTCGAGCTCGCGGTGGAGCGGCAGGATCAGCGTCGCATTCTCGGCAATGCGCAGGTTGTCCCGAGAGATCGCCACGCCTTGCTGTTTCAGCCGCTCGATCTCCTCGGCAAGCGCCCACGGATCGATGACGACGCCGTTTCCGATCACGGCCAACTTGCCGGGGCGCACGACCCCTGACGGCAGCAGTGATAGCTTGTAGGTGGTACCGTTGATGACGAGCGTGTGGCCGGCATTGTGGCCGCCTTGGAAGCGTACGACCACGTCCGCACGCTCCGACAGCCAGTCGACGATCTTGCCCTTGCCCTCGTCGCCCCATTGGGCGCCGACAACCACGACGTTCGCCATCTGTCGTCCCTTCGCAATTTGACCCCGGCAAGGGCGCCGGGGCCTCAAGGGACTCTATAGCTCAATGAACAGCGCGCGCACTAGGCTGGCGACCGGGCAATCACTGCGAAAACCTGATGTTTTTCGCCGCGGGCCACGACACTCTGTATCCAAATTCGATGACCCGCTCTTCATCGGCCTCGAGCGTGCCGTCCCAGGCCAAGATGCCGCGTTTGCCGTCGACATCTCGCCGCGTCGGCGCCGTGCCGCTCATTAGCTCGACCTTGATCTCCTCGTTGAGGGACGCTGGCACTTGATCCAGAACGGTGAACGCGATGGGCCGCTCATGCAGATTCTTGACGGTGATGCGGAAGTTGCGCTGGTCGGTCCGCGAGGTTGAGATGAGGCCGGATTCGCCACGCTTTTCGTCCGCGACCGAATAGCGGACCCGCACGGCGTCATCAGGGCCGAACCCCAGCTCGTGCTCGTCACCACCGGCAAGCTGCGGCAGACGGCCGGTTCCAACGAACGTCTGATCGCGGAAGAGCGAAACCTCGCCTGGGAGAAAAACGCTCGCCTTCGGCAGCACCATCTTGGCGTATAGGAATGCGCGCTCCTGCCGCTTCGGAACCGCGCGCACCAGCAGCGTCGGCTCGAGCTCAAGCTCGTCGATGACGACACGTTTCGTCTCACCCGTGTTCTCGACCGTCGTGCGACCTGGCACCGCGAAAGTCGCCGCAAACTCGGTAATAGTCGCCTGCGCAAAAGTCTCCTCTGCCGCTTGGTCCGAGGCCGCTGCCGGCATCGGTGGAGCGGCGCCCTGCAGCGTCGGCGCGCTCCGGCCCCTTGCGGCCGGGCGCTCCATTTCCTGCGCCATGCCAACCACCGGCTTCTCGGGCTCGAAGTCCACCGCTATCGGCTTGAGATCGGGCGCTGTCACATCGCTTGCTGGGCGCGTGGTTGACAGCGTCAGCACGACGTTCTCCCAAGGCTCTCCTGTCCGCTGCCTGATGATCGCGCGCCGCGTCAATGTGAGCTTCGGGGCTTCATTCTTAGAGCCGGTCGCCAGGCGAGCATCGTAGAGAGGCGTCCAGGAGGCGCTTGGAACCTGATAGCGCACCACGAGATCAGCCTCCACGGGCGCCGGTGCGCTGACATGAACCTTGACCTCGGTACGCCCCTCAACCGCAGGAGCCTGGTTGGCCAGCTCCTTCTCCAGCTCCTCGATCCGGCGATCGATGTCGCGGATGCGAATTCGCGCGTCCT
>JGI12419J13241_1000679_pt1 | contig 11446 bp, 10 predicted proteins | sample BGWIniCompost_FD_13241 | JGI IMG/M metagenome (IMG submission 13241)
CATTGTGGACATTCCAGGTGTCACTGTGCTTATGAGACGTGCCCTGACAACGCCATTTAGGCGTAGGTGTCGCGTCATTTGTCGTGGGTGTGGCAGTCACCGTCCACAGTGTCTTAAATGCCTGTGATCTTTCCGTTATCGATCAATTGAAACTGTCGGGCAGAGGTGTGGGTCTTGTCTTCTGACAGTGTCCTCTTCCGACAGGAGAGACAAAATGTCACAAAACAAACGGTACGCTCAGTGGTGTACTGGGCTTCTCGCCACTGCCTTGGTGCTGATGCCGGCGCCAGCGGCATTTGGTGAAGAGCCAGCGCTGTCAGAGACAGACAGCGGAGCGGTCACCCTTATCACCGGTGACCGGGTCAGACTCGTTGAGGGTGCCGCCGGGTGGGCTGTGGACATTCAGCCCGGCGAGGGCCGTGAGGGCATGCGGTTCGTCACGCAACGGACAGCCGAGAGCATGTATGTCATCCCGGCCGACGCGATGCGGCTGGTGGCGAACGGGACCGTGGATCGGCGGCTGTTCGATGTGCCCGGGCTGATCGAGGCCGGTTACCACCAGCGGTCCTCACTTCCTCTGATCGTGGAGTACGCCCGGGGTGCGGCGCGGGCCGCCGGAGGCGGCCTGGAGTCAGCCGGTGCGGAGGTGACCGCGTCGTTGCCGGCGATCGGTGGGGCGGCGGTGGAGGTGCCCACCGGCCAGACCGATGAGGTGTGGGCCGCGTTGACCGCCGGAAACAACCGGCGCGCAGCCTCCGGTGTTGAGCGCGTGTGGTTGGACGGTCGGCGACGGTTGTCGTTGGATGTGTCGGTGCCCGCCATCGGGGCGTCGGCGGCCTGGGAGACCGGACTCACCGGTGAGGGTGTGACGGTGGCGGTGGTGGACAGCGGCATCGACACCACTCACCCGGATCTGGTCGGGCAGGTGGCGGCGTCGGAGAACTTCACCTTCGAGTTGGACGCGGATGACTACAGCGGGCACGGTACGCATGTAGCGGCCACGATCGCCGGGACCGGTGCGGCCTCTGATGGCGCTTTTCGAGGGGTGGCGCCGGAGGCGACGCTGCTCAACGCCAAGGCGTGCATGTTCGATGGCTGGTGTGAGGAGTCAGCGCTTTTAGAGGCGATCCAGTGGGCGGCCGACGCCGGTGCCGACATCATCAACCTCAGCTTGGGCGGTCCTGACACTCCGGAGATCGACCCGCTGGAGGAGGCGATCAACAGCCTCAGCGCCACGCATGGGATCTTGTTCGTGGTCGCCGCTGGAAACGAGGGGTATCACAGGCAGACCGTTGATTCACCGGCGAGCGCGGATGCGGCGTTGGCGGTGGGCGCGGTGCTCGATTCCGGCGCCAGAGCACCCTTCTCCGCTCAAGGGCCACGGATCGGTGACGGGGCGATCAAGCCGGAGATCACCGCGCCTGGCGTGGGGATCGTGGCGGCCCGAGCGCGCAACGGGGTGAACGGGGAACCGGTCAATGAGTTCTACACGGATATGGCGGGTACCTCGATGGCTGCCCCGCATGTGGCGGGAGCGGCGGCGTTGCTGGCGCAGCAGCATCCGGACTGGGACGGTCAGCAGCTTAAAGCTGGACTGATGAGTGCGGCCCGGCCGGCGGCGAACCAGACCGTGTTCCAGCAGGGCGCCGGCCTCGTTGATGTCGCTGCCGCGATAGCGCTTCCGGTCGTGGCCTCGCCGTCGACGGTGAACTTGGGGGCTGTGCCGTGGCCGCACCACGATGACGAGCCAGTCAGCAGCACCATCACCTACACCAACAACGGTGATGAGCCGATCACCCTCGCCCTTCAGCTGCAGGTGAGCGGCCCCGCTGGGAGTGAGGTGCCGGACGGTCTGTTCCACCTCAGCGCGGATGAGGTGACGGTGCCGGCGGGCGGCACCGCGGAGATCACGGTTACCGCCGACACCCGTGTGGGGACCGCTGACGGCATATATCAGGGGCATGTGGTTGCCACCGCTGGTGATCAGCGGGTGGTGACGCCGGTCGCGGTTGAGCGGGAGCCCGAATACCACAACGTGGATATTGAGGTTATTGACCACAACGGTGGCGTGCCCGCGGACTACGCCGTTTACATCGCCGACTACGCGACCGAGGAACACTGGGCCTTCTATGAGGAGGATGGTTCGCTGACGGCTCGGCTCCCGGTCGGGACATACGCCTTGACAGCGGTGATCGAAGACGGCGGAACGAAGACCGCTATCATCGCCCAGCCCAGGCTGGAGGTGACCGCTGATACCGAGATCGAGCTGGATGCGCGGGACGCTGAGCCTGTGGAGATCACCCTCGCGAGGGAGTCTGCCGTTCTGCGGAGGGGAGGTATCGACTTCAATATCGGCCCTGACTACGGCATAGCGGCGTGGAAGACGTCTGAGAGCTGGGAGGGGGTCAGTACCCTCCAGTTGGGCCCGGATGCTCCGGAGGGAGCCCATTACTACTCCTCGGTGAGAGCTGAGTACATCGAGCCTTCCTCCGGGGACGGCAGGGTCGTCGATACGTCGTACGTCTACCACCTCGCGTGGTTTGAAAGGGGTGGTCTGGCGACGGGATTTGAGCGGCACGTGCGGGACCAGCAGCTTGCCGCTATCGACACCACGTACCGGGTCCAGGGGGAGGCGCCCCACGGCGAGACCGTCGTCTACGCCCGTCCCGCTGGGGTAGCCGACTACCGCTCCTGGGGCGTGTCGCTGCTCACGACGCTGCCAACCCAACGGACGGAATACTTCACCGTCGACGGGGTGGAGTGGACACGCGAGTTCTTCCAGGGTGTCCACCAGCCTGAGGGAAACGCACTGGCCACCAGCGCCACCCAGTACTCGGGGTGGACGACGTACCGGGCGGGCCGCGTCAGTGAAGAGTGGAACCATGGGGTGTTTGGCCCTGGGTTCCCGGCGTCGGCGTCTGTGTGGCAGCACGCGACACGTTCCGGTGACGAGGCACGCGTACTGCTGGCCCTGTTCTCGGATGGGACGCTCAGTCACGAGGGTTATTCGGCGATAGACACCGCGTCCACCCGTCTGTACCTGGGCGATGAGTTGATCGCGGAGGACTCAATTACACGCCTGGAGGTCGATGGGCTGCCGGCGCAGGAAGCGACGTACCGGCTGGAGGCATCGGCTGAGCGCAGTGTGACAGATGTGTCTACCAGGGTCAGTTGCGTGTGGACGTTCCGGTCCGGACATACGGAGGAGCCACATGGGTTGCCGTTGCTGGCGGCGCGGTTCACCCCGGATCTGGATGACAGGAACCGGGCTCCGGCGGGGCGGCGGTTCCAGGTCCCGGTGTATGTGCAGCGGCAGGCGGGAGCGCCGTCGTCGCCGGTGGCGAGTGTGACTGTGGAGATGTCGGTTGACGATGGGGCGACCTGGCAGCCGGTGCAGTTGCGTCGGCGGGGCGACCACTGGGTGGCCACTGTGACCAACCCGGACTCCGGGTTTGTGTCGCTACGGGCCACGGTCACTGACCAGGCCGGCAACAGCGTTGAGCAGGAGATCATCCGCGCTTACGGCGTGGCCTGACAGTCACGACCTGAATCAGGGGTCCCTCAAAATGCCCTGAGCGTTCCGGGGTGAGGGACCCCTGCCTTTAGAGGCCGGGCGGGGCGGTCATGATCTGGGGCCACACCAGATGGGCGGGTGGGAAGGTGTGTACATAAGGGGTGGCGGTGGTGATGGGGATGAACCCCAGCCGCTCCAGGATGGGGCGACTGCTGCTTGAGGCGTTTACCTGCAGGTAGGGGAATCCGCGTTCCCGTGCTAACCGGGCGCGATGGGACACAAGGGCCCGGTACAGGCCCCGGCTGCGCCACTCCGGCAGGGTGGCGCCGCCCCACAGGGTCGCGAATTCAGTGCCGTGGGCGTAGCGGATCCAGGCCGCGCAGGCCACCACCGGCTCGTTGTCCCCCGTCGTCACCTCCGCGACCAGCACCGTCAGCCCGGTCGGGGCCTCGGTCAGCTCCGTTGCCAGCCCGTCTACCAGCCTGCTGTAGTCGCCGCCTGACACCCGCTCCTTTAATACAGCGATCCTTTCGAGATCGTCGCGGGTGGTGGCTTCGCGGACGCGTACCCCTTCCGGTAACTGTGGGGTGTGGGTCGCCAGCGGCGCTGCCAGGCCGACCAGGACCGTCTCGGTGGCGCCGGGGGTGAAGCCCGCTGCCTGCAGCCGCTGAGGTAAATCCTCCGGGCGATCGTGGGTGTGTAGCTTCCACTCCACGCTCAGCCCGCGGGCGGTGAAGTGGTCCCGTTGCCGGGCGATGAGCGCGTCCAGGTCCGGGCCGTTGAGCCCACCCAAGTCCCGGTACAGGATCTGCCCACCCGCCCCCAGGCCACTGACGCGCAGCACGGGTCCGTCGCGTTCCACCGTCACCCCAGGAAGCAGTGGGAGGAAGGTACGCAGGGAGCTGTCGTACAGCGCGCGGAGCCGGCTGGGGTCGAAAGGCACAGACACCCCGGTAGCGTAGCGGCGTGTCTGCGGCGGTTGGCGCTTCACGGCAATGAAACCGACTCAGATCTAGACTTCCCGCGCGGGCTGTGTCCAGGACGGGGAACAACGACGTTACCCCGCACGGCCCGTGGAAGAGGAGTCGGAAGTGAGAGTCGGAATCCCCCGCGAGGTCAAAAACCACGAATACCGAGTGGCTATTACCCCCGCCGGCGTCCACGAGCTCGTCCGTGCTGGTCATGAGGTGTTCGTTGAAGCGGAGGCCGGCGTCGGTTCGGCGATCCCGGACGCAGATTACGTCGCGGCTGGGGCACGGATCCTCCCCAACGCCGATGAGGTGTGGGAGGCCGCTGACCTCATCCTCAAGGTCAAGGAACCGATCGCTGAAGAGTACCCCCGGATGCGTCCCGGACAGGTGCTGTTCACCTATCTGCACCTGGCTGCGTCTGAGGAGTGCACTCAGGCACTGTTGGATCGGCAGGTCACCGCTATCGCGTATGAGACGGTGCAGGCCCCGGATGGTTCACTGCCGCTATTGGCCCCGATGAGTGAGGTGGCGGGGCGGCTCGCGCCGCTGGTGGGGGCGTACCACCTGATGCGTCAGGGCGGCGGTCGTGGGGTGCTGATGGGTGGCGTCCCCGGGGTGTACCCGGCGAAGGTCGTCGTGATCGGCGCCGGGGTGGCGGGGATGAACGCCGCCGCTGTCGCCTTAGGAATGCACGCCGAGGTGCTGTTACTCGACAAGAATCTGGACAAACTGCGTGCGGCGGACCGCATCTACCAGGGGCATTTGAGGACCGTCACTTCTAACGCGTACGAGATTGAACGCGCGGTGCTGGACGCTGACCTGGTGATCGGTGCGGTGCTGGTGACTGGCGCCAAAGCGCCGACCCTGGTCTCCCATGAGCTGGTGACTCGGATGAAGCCAGGCAGCGTCCTGGTCGATATTTCTATCGACCAAGGGGGCTGCTTCGCTGATTCTCGACCCACCACCCACGCTGACCCCACCTTCCAGGTCGCGAACTCCATCTTCTACTGCGTGGCGAACATGCCGGGAGCCGTACCGCACACCTCTACTTATGCGTTGACGAATGTGACGCTGCCGTATGCGTTGGAGCTGGCTAACCACGGCTGGCGGGGCGCGCTGCGTCGTGATTCTGCCCTGCGGCTGGGTCTGAACACGCACGCCGGTCACGTCACCAACGCGCCGGTCGCCCAGGCACACGGTCTGCCGTGGGTCACGTTGGAGGAGGTATTGGCCTGAAAGGCGTGAGTAACTCTCACGACGAAGTGGAGGACGAGGATACGCCGGCCAGCGGTGCCCAGCGCCCCGGTGATAAGCGGAAGGCAGAGGGCATCCTGCCTCAGATCCGGGGATACCTGGACCACCTGTCGGTAGAGCGTGCCTTGGCGCGTAACACCCTGGCCTCCTACCGGCGTGACCTGACCCGGTATGCCGAGGCGCTCGCCGAGGCCGGCGTGGAATCCCTGGCTCAGGTGCGGCCCGCGCATGTCAGCTCCTACCTGGCCCGGCTCCGGGAAGGAGACGCCGAGCATCCCCCGCTGTCGGCGGCCTCGGCGGCTCGGGCGGTGAGCGCGGTACGCGGGCTGCACCGTTTCGCCCTGCGGGAAGGGCTGACCGGCTCTGACCCGGCCAGTGGAGTGCGTCCTCCGACACTGCCGCGCCGGCTGCCTCGCGCGCTTCCGTTGGCGGATGTGGAGCGGCTGTTGGAGGCGGCCGGCCGTGGTGACGGCCCGTTGGCGTTGCGGGACCGTGCGTTGCTGGAGTTCTTATACGGCACCGGGGCCCGCATCAGCGAGGCCGTGGGATGCGCCGTGGATGATGTGGACCTGACAAGCGACGGTGCGGTGCTGTTGCGTGGTAAGGGTGGGCGTTCCCGGCTGGTGCCGGTGGGGGAGTACCTGCGTCGGGCGGTCGAGGCCTACCTGGTACGCGGCAGGCCAGCCCTGGCCGCGGCGGGGCGTGGCCATCCCGCGTTGTTCCTCAACGCGCGAGGCGGGCCCCTGTCGCGGCAGAGCGCGTGGTCGATCCTGCGTCGCGCTGCCGAACGGGCGGGCCTGTCCCAGGCCGTCTCACCCCACACCCTGCGGCACAGCTTCGCCACCCACCTCCTCGACGGCGGCGCTGATGTCCGGGTGGTGCAGGAGTTGCTGGGGCACGCCTCCGTCACCACGACGCAGATGTACACCCTGGTCACGGTGGATACGTTGCGTGAGGTGTACGCTGCCAGCCACCCCCGGGCCCGTGGCTGAGCCGAGCAACATGGCTGGTCAGCCCCTGTAGCTAAGCGGTGTCGTGAGAGAAGAAACGGTTCGTTTTACAGACACAACCGGACGGGCGGGACAGAGACGGAGGCCTGATCAGCACCGATGAGTCCGGCCTCTGGGGTACGGCGACCGGTGGGGTGTGAGGGGGCGACGTACCCCTGGGTGGCCGTGAAGAGAGCACCAGATCCCGCGACCGGGAGGGAGAACCACCGCATACGGCCATGAAGTGACGGACAAGGACGCCTGAAGGAGACGCGGGCGTGTGCCTCCTGGCCTAGGTGCTGTCCTCCTTGGTGCACACGAGGCGCGGATGTCCGCCAGCGGCGGGCTCGTAGCCGCTGGCGGACAAACAGCCCTTTTACAGCGTAAGAGCCGAACGGTGTTATCGTATTCGAAATAGTCGCACACCGGCATGATCGATCCAAAACGGGTATCAGCACCTTCAGGATCGCCCCACTGACATGGCGCCCGGCGTATCGGCGCTCACAGGCCACTCGAGAGAAAACGATTAATGATTCTGCCAAGTCATTGGGCTCTGACCTGTGTAGAGAGTGACACCGATAAACGCGCCGTCGAGGGCGCCATGGGGAATCTCAATGCGGGCACTGAGAGATTTCGAGCGTAGGTAGTAAATGTAGCCTTTTTCGTTGCACTGCACCTTCTCGAGGCGGAGAGCGTTGGGTTTCGGTGCGGGCAGATTGAGTTGACGGCAGCGTTCCTGGACGGCTCGGACCGCAATATCCTGGTATATCTTGATCGGTCGCTTTTTGTCATGCCGCCAAAGAAGGAATCTACGCAGGCGCGATCGTCGGCGGGAGAGCCGAGGCAGGCTGGCTTTGATCAGGTCGTAGGCGATGTTGCCGACCACGCCGCTGGCCATCGCCGTGGTAACCCAGAGGCCAGCATTCATGAGGCCAGTCGTCAAGGTGCCCGACGGCATTGAAACGGGCGAGCCATGGCCGTTGCTGGGCCTGACTGGCCGCTGCGGAGTCCGGCTCTCCGGTGCGGGCTGATCCAACTCCCAGGGATCCGGTATACGGCCGTGAGTGAATTCTGGGGGCGTTACGAACTCGGTCTGGTAGAACGAGCTGCCTCCGGAGAAGCTGGCTTTGAGGAAACAACTGCGCTTGAGATGAGCGAAGTCGAAATAAGCAGTTCCTGTGAATATCGCACCGCTGAAATCAGCGACACCGAGAACGTGGACTCCTTGGAACAACGCGTTGCCAAAGAAGAAAGCCCGTGTGAAGCGGGCATCGCTGACTCGGCAGTTGCAAAGATCGAAGTCAGTGAGAAATGCGCCGGACAGGTCAATACTGAAGATCTCCTGAGGATCCTCTCCAGGGACGAATGTCAGGTGCTGTCTCAGGAACCGTTGCGCGGCGAGGCGCGCTTGATGCTCCGGCCTCTCAAGAACCTGATTAAACGGTGTCGTACCTGTGGGGTCCAAATCGAAAGGGGTGTATGGGGTGCGCAGGAACCCGCATACCTGATCGATGATCTCCTGCCGCCGTTGCGGCCACTCCTCCCAGAGACGCGACAACGCTTCAAACCCGGCCGATCGCGTTCCCGGCTCTGCAAACCACGCCATCGCTTGGGCCCACGCCGCCTCTTGCGCCGCTGAATCCGTCACAGCCCATATCATGCCGCGTTATAGCAATCAAGGTGAGGACGGTCGATAGTAGGCATAACTGAGATGCTGACAGCGGAGTGACAGCAACCTGGGCGTACAGCTCGATCGCGCAGGTACAGGCATGGACCGTGGCTACCTCTCACCGAAGGCCACCAGCACCGACGAGCTGTAAAGACCTGCCTCTAGACGCCCGTGATCGACTTTTGAGGCACCTTGTGGGGCAGAGTTGACGAGCGCGGCCGATCATGGAACTGAGTACGGCAGTGACTCTGACCCATCAGCGCTTACACTTCCCCAGCTTTCGCAGGCACTGCGGTCTTCGGCATTCCTACTAAGGCGTATATCGCTACGACACCTGCCCATGCCCGTAAAGCAATAAAAGCATCATTTATGACATTCTTTGCCAATCGTCTACCATGATGTTCGCGTTGTGGCCGGGCGAGTGACCGTACTGCAAACAGTGCAAGCCTCACCCGGTTCCTGGAGTAGGCGCCTGACCGTTGGTGTGCCGCGCACCCATGAGGTTGATGACTCCCCGATTAACCAGGCCATACATCCGTCACGATCACGCCGACCACATCCCTCGATGAGTTCAGGCCGTTTCCTCAGCAAGTGCACGCTGCTTATCCGCCATCGGTCGGACTGCGGGAGTCACGGGCTTGTGATCTCACGATCACCGCTAATGAACTGGGACTAAGCCTCCCTGCCGCCGCCTGATCTAAAGGCGATGCTGGTGCTGGCCGGCCAGACAACGTGTCGATAAACCGTCTGCGGGTGCCATGAAGCACTTGAACCAACACAGCTAACCGCCCTGCTGCGGAGATCGCTGCTTACGGCAGCGACCCGCATCTGCACAGAACGACTTAAGGCGCGAGTACGCACCCGGTTGGCCTCTGTCTCACGAGGATGAGGCCACAAATACTGAAAGACCCACCTCTACTCCGACCCCAAGCAGCCTCGGCCGCACCCTCGTTGCCCTGCCGCCTGTTAGAGACAAGGTAGATGGATCGGTCGATAGCGATGACAGCAGCAGCGATCTCGGCAGGCTAACCAGCATCACCGCACAGCCGGGAGGCCAACGAGGTGATGTGATCGCCAGTTCTCATTCTGTATTCAGCATGTCCCGATCGCTGACAGTCGCTTGTTTAACGCAACGCCTCGGCATACAGAGCCTCGGTAGATGAGGGCACGCATAGAGCACCAAGCGCGACACGAGACCTAGCGCAGTGCTTCCCGGGAACACCTAATACACATAGGAAAGCTTTAAGCCGAAACTGAACTCCCGCGTAAGCAGGTAGTACACCCCACGTGCGTGGGGAAGAGTTGAGGAGCTGGTCGTCCTCGACCATGAGCGTAGGAACACCCCCACGTGCGTGGGGAAGAGGACGTTGGCGCGTCTGTGGGCGGAGTTCCGGCGGGAACACCCCACGTGCGTGGGGAAGAGTTCGCCAGCGTGCGCACGACCGTGCCCGGGAAAGGAACACCCCCACGTGCGTGGGGAAGAGAGGAAACGACCTGCACTTTTACCGGAGGCACTACATAACTGGACTATACCTGTCCCCAAACTTTGTTAGCTAGCACTGTGTCAAAACGTCATAAAAGGTGCATTGTGAGCTTGTGTCGCTTGGGAAGACGCTCTGGCCGTCGCTTCTGAAGATTAAAGAGGACAGTTTCTATCCGCATTGATGTCGTGCTTGGGTAGTGGAGGGACGATCAAGTTGCATCTAACCCCCTTGTATTAGATCTCTCGCCGTGTGCCTGGAGATATGAAGAAGAGAGCTTGAAGGTGCTCTACAAGCGCCTGTCACATGGGGTGATAAGCCCATCGGCGACTAACGCTGGAGGGGAAACAGCTTCCTAGCTGAAAAGGAATGTGGTGGGTGCCGGCCGATGCAGACGTCTATTGGCATTAATCATCGTCGATGTGGTCAGAAGGCGGGAGTCAGGGTTCTCCTTATCCATACCAGACGGTGAGTCTGATGAGCCATGTGAAGAGCTGCCTGCAGGAATGGAGACAGATATGGCCGGAGGTAGTGAGGAATTGAAGGTGGAATTATCTCGGGAAGCAGGCGTGGGGTGTGCTGACCGTAGCGGTATAGGCCGATATGAGGTCATAGATGGCCAGCCTGGGGAAGGCAGGGTGTTCGGAGCCGGTGAGGTGACTGGGCTTATCTCAGTGGCAAGCCGACCCAGACCGTAAGGCGCCTGAGGCGCCCGAGGATCGGAAGCAGTGCGGCAGCCCGGATCTTTCGACCTAGCCAGGTTGGGTGGTGACCATCCAGCGGTGGTTCCTGATGCGGACTGTCCTGGTTGGGGCGGTTGAGGTCGTGGACCAGGTGGCACCTGCCTGACCGATGTTCAAACCAGCAGACAGCACGGAGTCGCTGGTAGGCGGCATGGGGTGACCCCTGTCCGCGTAAACCGTGGGTTTCTCGGCGTGGGTGTGGGTGGGTATCCCACGGTCCTTTGCAGGTTAGGTGTCCTGTGGGTGGGTGGGTGTGGTCGGCTGGGCGGGCCAGGGTGGCGGCCGGTTGGGGCCGGTGGCCTTGATGCGGTTGTGGGGTGCTGCTCATCTGCGCAGGTGGTAGGGGTGGCCCAGGGCTCGCCGGTTGGGGTCAACCCAGGGTGGGGGAATGAATTCGGGGCGCGAAGGAAGCGACGGCGAGACCAGGAGCAGAGTTGATCGACTAATTGCCGGTTGTTGCTGAGGGAAGGCGGGAGGAGGGAACAGGCGAGCTCGGGGATGAAGACAGGTGGTGGCCGGTGGCAAGACGGTCGGTGTGAGGCGAACGTTCGCGTGGGATAAGTGGTGGGGGAAGACAAGACGTGTGGGAAGGCCACAAAGGACGGTAGCTGGTGGGCTTATAGCGCCTGTGGTGCGGCGGTGGAGAAGGCAGCGGAGGGGAGAAGGCCAAGCAAGGGGGCAGGAGGGTGTTTCTATGAGCGACAGACGAGTACCAGCAGGCGCTTAAAAGCGCGGCTAAGGCCGAGGGTCGGACCCGGTTAGTCCATCGCACACTAGGGCAAACAGATCGCCCGCTAGGGCAATACAGAAGGCGCGCCAGCGGGC
>JGI12419J13241_1000680_pt1 | contig 11442 bp, 8 predicted proteins | sample BGWIniCompost_FD_13241 | JGI IMG/M metagenome (IMG submission 13241)
GGGCGGCGGGTCCGGATCCAGAACGTCAATGGCCGTAGCGCACAGGAAGCCGGCCAGCAGGAGTCCAGGAGTCGAGGAGCCGGTCAGGAGGCGGTGGCCCGGGTCACGTGCGGAATCGACTCGTAACGGGCCCAGTCGGCGCTGATCGCGCTGGCGGCCTTCAACAGCAACGGCAGATACTCGTCGGTCAGCTTCTCCAGAGAGGTCTCGGCGGCGTGCGCGTTGACGTTGACCGCCGCGATCACTCGCCCCGTCCCGTCGCGCAGCGGTGCGGCCACCGATCGGATACCCGGCGCGAGCTGCTCGTCGGTAAGCGCCCAGCCTCGAGCCCGCACCTCCCGCAGCTCCGCGTCCCGCTCCTCAGGGGTGGGCTGCCAGCGTGGCGTGATCCCTGACCGGCTCGGCTGGGCCAACACCCGCTCCACCTCCTCAGGAGGTAATCCCGCGAGCAGCACCTTGCCCAGCGAGGTCTGCAGCGCAGGGAACCGAGTGCCGATATTCACCGAAAACGTGACAATCTTGGGCACCGCGACCCGTGCCACGTAGATGATGTCGGAGCCATCCAGTTGCGCGATCGACGAGGACTCACCGGTCTGTTTCACCAGCCATTCCAGATGCGGCCGAGCCACGTCCCACAGCCCGAGCGAGCGGACATAGGCCACCCCCAGCTCCAGCACGCGCGGAGTAAGAGCGAAACCGCCCGCTTCTGCTCGGGCGTACCCCAGTTCCTGGAGGGTGAGCAGGATGCGACGCGCGGTCGGTCGAGCCAGGCCGGCCGCGTTGGCCACCTCGGTGAGAGTCATCACCCGACGCCCCGGCTGGAACACCTTGATCACGTCCAGGCCACGGGCGAGCGCCTCGATGAAATCTGGTCCGGTCTGGGTACGGGCCATGCTGTCCCTTCCTGCTCGGCGGCACCGCCCTCTCTTCACGCGGATCGCAAACGGATGTCCGCACGGCGGCCGCAATGAACGAATCTCGCGCGAATCCTATGGTGATTGGCCCTTGACACCCCAAGGTGAGCTCCTCATTGTTACATTCAATACTCTCTCAGACCGCAGTACGGACGCATGTCCGTAGAAGGGACGGCATGGTGACCGTCTCCCACCCGCACAGCGGGTCGGTCGAACCCGGCCGGGCCGTGGTGTTCCGTCACGCCGTGGTGCTGACCATGGACGCCCAGCGCCGCGTCCTGACCGACGCGGACCTGCTCGTGCTCGGCGACCGCATTGAGGCCGTCGGGCCCCACCTCTCCGTCCCCGAGGGCACCGTCGAGATCGACGCCAGCGGCGGCATCCTGATGCCCGGCATGATCGACACCCACCGGCACCTGTGGCAGACGGTAATGCGCGGCTACGGCGCCGACTGGACTCTCACCCAGTACTTCGTCTGGTACTACCTGGAGTGGGGCAAGATCTTCCGCCCCGAAGACATCTACGCCGGCAACCTGCTCGGCGCTATCGAAGCGCTGGACGCGGGCGTCACCACCACCGTCGACTGGTCCCATGGGCTGCGGACCGTCGACCACGCCGACGCCGCCCTCGACGCGTTGGAGTCCGTGCCCGGCCGGTTCGTGTTGGCCTACGGCAACCTCCAGCAGGCCCCCTGGGAGTGGGCGACCAGCCCGGAGTTTCGGAACTTCGTGGCCCGCCGCATCGACGGCCACGGCGACATGCTCGGCTTTCAAATGGCCTTCGACGTCACCGGTGACCCCGACTTCCCGGAACGTGCCGCCTTCGAGGTGGCTCGCGACTTGGGCGTGTCAGTCACCACCCATGCCGGGGTGTGGGGCGCCACCAACGACGACGGCATCCGGCTGATGTACGACCACGGCTTCATGACCCCGGGCACCATCTACGTGCACGCCGCCACCCTCACCCCCGACTCCTACCACCGCATCGCGGCCACCGGTGGTTTCGTCTCGGTCTCCACCGAAAGCGAACAAAGCGCCGGGCAGGGCTACCCACCCACTTGGCAGCTGCGCCAGTACGGCATCCCGGTATCGCTCTCCATGGACACCAGCGTGTGGTGGAGCGGTGACTTGTTCTCGGCCATGCGCGCCACCCTCGGCGCGGATCGCGCCCGCGAACACCTAGAGGCGCACGCCAAACAGGAGACCGTCACCCACTGCCATCTGCGGGCCGAGCAGGTCGTCGAGTGGGCCACCCGCGGCGGCGCTCAGGCGCTGGGACTGGATTCGATGGTCGGCAGCCTCGAGCCGGGCAAGAAAGCCGACGTCGTCCTGATCAAAAACGACCTCTCCCCTGTGATGTTCCCCCTGCTGCATCCCTATGGGCACGTCGCCTTCCAGGCACAGCGCGGCGACGTGCACACCGTCATGGTCAACGGCCGGATCGTCAAGTACGCCCATCGCCTCGTCGACATCGACCTCGCAGCGGCCCGGCGCGCCGCCGAGCAGACCGTGGAGTACCTATGCAGCACCCTTGGCGAGGAGGCCTGGACCGCCGGCATGAACCCCGCCATCCCTGAGACGAAGCTCCTCGACAACCCCTACACCTACACCAATTGGGACGCCGGCGGCGCCCGGTGGAAACGCTAACCCCGCAGGACCCTGTCACCCCCCTGAACAGCGGGCCATACCACGGCTGCGGCAGTGGTATGGCCCGCTTGTCATCGGCGTACCCGGGCGCGACCGGTCACCCGCGTAGCGATGAAGACCGCTCTGAGCGCCACGGCACAGGTCACCGGTCTAGCCCGACCAGCTCCGAGAACAACATTGTCGATCACACTTCATTACGCGTTGGACGATACTGTGTGCCACACAGTATCGTGTGACCGTGAGCTTAGAAGAGCTGGTCCTTGGTCAGGCCCAGGAACTGCGGCGCGGCACAGTGGTTCTGGCCTGTCTAGTGCTCCTTGAGGAGCCCTGGTACGGCTACGCGCTCTTAGAAACCCTCAATAAGGCAGGTATCCCCGTCGACGGCAACACCCTCTATCCGCTGCTGCGGAGGCTCGAGAAACAGGGCCTGCTCACCAGCGAGTGGAACACCGACGAATCCCGACCACGGAAGTTCTACCGGGTCAGCCCCGATGGCTCCCGGGCACGCGATGCCCTGGTACGCGAGTGGCAGGACCTCGTCACCTCAATCTCACAACTACTCAAGGAGAACCGATGAGCACGAGCACGCTGACCGAGCGTTACGTGCACGAGGTCGTCCGGCGAATCCCAGCCGACCAGCGCGATGACGTCGCCAACGAGCTGCGCGCCACAATCGCCGACGCCATCGACGCCCGGAACCCCACCGATCCCGGTGCGGCAGAGCGAGAGGTGCTCATCGAGATGGGCGACCCTATCCGGTTGGCTGCCCGCTATGCCGACCGGCCCCTCGCCTTGATCGGCCCGGACCTTTACCCGACGTACATCCGGCTGCTGACGCTCCTGCTGTCCACCGTGTTACCGCTGGTCACCGCCGCGGCCATGGTCGTCAATGTCTTCGAGAACAACAACGTAGGATCAGCCATCGGCGTGGGTGTCGACACCGTGCTCAACGTCGGCGCCCAGATGATCGCCTGGCTCACCGTGATATTCGCCCTAATCGACCGGACCCGGTACCGCGAAAGCGCAGCCGGCGGCACCCCTGCCTGGACCCCCGACGACCTGCCCGAACTCCCTGAAGCACGCAAGCCCGCCTTCACGATCTGCGCGTCGGCGGTGTGGTACACCCTGCTGATCGGGCTGATCCTCTGGCAGCACTTTGCCCGCCCGTACCGGGCCAACGGGGAGTCGATAACGATCCTCAACCCGGACCTGTGGCTGAACTGGATCTGGCCCATCCTCGCCGGCCTGGTCACCCTCGTGGTACTCGACCTACTTCGGACCGTCACCCGCACCTGGACCTTCACCATGGCCATCTGGTACGCCGCTGCTAACGCCTTCTTCGCCCTCCCCCTGGCCTGGATCCTCCAGGAGCAGATGCTCTTCAATCCCGACTTCCTCAACGCCATCGCCGATGGAAGGCCATCAGACGCCGTCTACACCATCGCGGCTTTAGGGGTGCTTGTGGTGAGCGCTGTCGAGATGGTCCGCCGCTTCCGCGAGGTCCGTCGGTAACGAAACGCCAGGCCTTAACTCACCCACACTTCAAAAGGAACGTCGCATCGTAGACCGCATGGGACGCGCCGGGCCGCAGCGCTTCTCGGTACGCCTTCCGCTTTCTCCCCCGCGCTTCCTCAGACAGAACCTCGTCATACTCGTCACCGTGAACAGGGCCGGGGAGATCTCCCCGGCCCTGTCACCATGAGCGCCCACCTTCCGGGGTACGTCTCCGCAAACCGTCAGCGCATCCGGAACTCACCCTGTTGATCAGGTAGTCAATCAACGGCCACTCAAACACATAGATGCCTTCGCCCACGCCTCCAACGCACTGAGTGTCATTTATGCGACAGATCTTTGTCGCACACGGTGTCCGTCACGGCCTGCTTTTCTTTCTCTACGATGTTGTGGATCATGTTCAAACTCAACCTTGAGAACGAAGAGCTTGCCTTCTGTGCTATCCCCCGCTGCCCATCTCACCCCACCCGGCACCTGACCGGTGGTCTCACCTGGAATAACACGCACCTCCGTCTTGCGGGCGCGTATACATCCGGCTACCACCGGTTGCTCGACCCACCTTCTACCGAAAACAGCTCCCTCCTTAAGGGCGACCTGCCCCGGCTCACCTGGCGTCATAGGAAACCACTATGGCCCGATAGTGGTCTGGTGATCACTGACTCGACGACACGAGACAGACTTTTGACCTGACTTGAGGTAAACAGCTCCTCTCTCTCTTTTCTTCCTAAAGAGGACCGCATGACCAGCGCCATCGATTCAGCTTCTTCCCGCTCGACACCGCCGTCATGGTTGCCCGACGTCCATATCACTGTGGCGCAATTGGCAAGCGGGATCCTGGAGTACTACCAGCGGATCAACTCTAACGAGCCATTCCGCCTGCCCTACCCAGCGAATCTCCAGGCTGCCTTCGACAAGATGACACTGCTGTCCTGGCACCAAGGCGTCACTCCGCCGGCCAGCGTCATGGATCTACTCCAATTGGCTGAACAGCCATTTGAGGAGTGGCCAATCACCCTCACCGGCGCCGGTGTCGATCCAGAAGAGTCACTGCTGTCCTACGGACGTCCCAACACCACGTGTGAAGAGCTGGGCAGCCTCAGCGGCGACGTCGAAGGAGAAATCCGAGAAACCGCGCTGGTACGAGCAGTTATGGATAAGGCTCGCGCTGCGAACGCGCCGGACTCATATGTGGCGTTTCGACGATTGTTGATCGAGCACCCAACACTGACCGCGCTCGCCCTTGATGAACGGCTCGCTACTCCCGAACTCGCGTTACTGGCTGGAGAGGTCCGTCAGGCGTACGCAGAAGTACCACCAGAGGCCATCGCTGACGGTGTGGTCCGCACCTGTGCTGGCTGTCGTGGGTTAGTTCTGCCGTTGGACGACGACCGTACCTGGGTGTGTGTGGATGCTACCTGTCCTAGGCCAGGAAAACCCGGACCAACCTATCCGGCGAACGAAGGAGTGTGGTGGTTACGACGAGAACTGCGCACATTCATCACCGGACCTGGTCGCGCAGAACTCCGCATCGAGCAGAAGGTGAAAAAGCTTGGCGCCCCTATTCACCTATGGCCTGACTTCGACGCCTGCGATCTATCGGTTTTCGATGAACGCCCGTGGGTCGCGGATGTGAAGGCGTGGCGTAACCCTATCCGCCTCGCCAACCACCTCAAGCGCCGCCTGTTCGCCGTTCCTCCCGACGCTGATCGGGCGTTCATCGTCATCGCCCATGAACAGGTCAAGGCGCAACCCCGATATCTGGAGCGGCTGCATCGAGAGTGCCCATTAGTACGCCCCGGTGAGCGAGTAGTTGCGGTGTCGGAGTCCGAGTTCCTCAAAGAGGTTGCCACTAGGTTGGAGACACAGGCGTGAGACAGATCCATGCATGGCGGCAACAGTTCATCAAAGCACTGAAAGCGCACTACACCCCTGAGGATGGTCAGCCCACCATCCCGCGTCTTATGGAGCTCGAACTAAGTCTCTATCTATTGGAGACAGTGGCTCCCGGGCAAGCCGCCACCGGAGTGCCCGCGCTTCTCGATGGTTACCGCGCGCTGTGGGATGCGGTCCATGAGGTTCCCTCTGATGCGCAGATCCGACTCGCCAATGCCCGCACGATCCTGTGGCGCACCCATCGCCTCTACGGGTGGAAAGAAGAGCTGGAGAGCTATCGGTCGGTGCCGCGAGAGGTTCGAGGCTACGACCTGGATGAGGAATATCGACTGATCAGCCGCCGGAACGAATGCAGCGTCGCCATAGCGCGCTGGGACTGGTATGAGGAGCTGCTCACCCGGCCTCTGCCGTTCGTCAAGGAATCAGCTCGGTACGCCAACCCCGGTGCGTACCGGATGCGGTCGACCGCACGCGGCTACGGCGTCACCATTCCCGATGATCTGCCACGCTTTCCAGCGACAGACGCCCACGACCTCACTGTTCGCTCTCGCACTCCGATCTCAGTTAGCTGGGCGGAACTCATAGCCACCGCTCAAGCCATGGATGCCGAGGATCAGAAGCACGGCCGGGCTGACCAACGGTGGGAACAGCGACTGCAAGAGGTCACTCTCCAAGTGCGGGCGACCGACGACGCCTTCCGTGATGCCACCGTCCTAACCGTCGACCGCATGCTGCACATGGTCGGCATGGTCAGTGTCGGCAAGAGCACCCTGGTCATGGTATTGGCGGTGTGGGCGGCACGACACGGCCACACCGTGACGATCGTGGTCGGCGACAACTCGCTCGCACTACGTATCACCCATGTCCTGTCCGGATACGACGGCGTCCGGGCAGCACCGATCATGGGGCGGAATCGGACGCGACACGCTGAGCGTCTCCATCGGCTTCAGCGGGCGGCTCCCGGCCGTATCACACCTGATGATCCCTACGGCTTCGATCTACTCAGCACTGCCTGTGCACTCGATGCCCTGCGCCGCGATCGCCAACATCCCCTTATGGTCCGCGAGGCTCCCTGTCAGGACCTCATTGCTCACAACGCCGATGCTCCACTCGACGACTGGCGGGAAGGCACTCCGCACACCTGCCCGCTCTGGCACGGCTGCCAGCGCCACGAAGCGGCCCGCCGGTTGGTTACCGCCAACGTGTGGATCGCCACCCCCTGGAGCCTGGTGCATACTCCAGTGCCTACACCGTTAAGTCCGCTACGGCTTCGCTACTTGGAGGCAGTGTGGCGGCGCAGTGATCTCATCCTCGTCGACGAGGCGGACCAAGTACAGGCCAACCTCGACGAGATGTTCGCTCACTCTCAGATATTGCTCGGTCCTAGTGCAGAAGCATGGATCGACGAGATCGGTTTGCGCTTCTCTGAACGCCTCCGCGCCAGTGGGCGTGCCGAGACGCGGTCCCGGCAGATTCGCCGTTTTAACCGGGTGCTCCACCAGGCACGAAGCGCCGCTGACATGATCTATCAATTGCTGCAACGGGATCGCACCCGGCCGGACAGACCGATTCTGAAGTGGATCGACACGGACTACTTCACGGCGTGGACGCTATTCAACAGCCTGGCGCAGGAATGGTCAGGCCTGTCCGCTCGTAAAGGCGACAAGCCTGAGCCAGGCTGGGATGACGATAAGCTCTATCAGAAGTTACGCCGGGAATTCGACACCTTCATTGATGACCCAACCGGCGTGTCAACTGGTCTAGCGGCTTCTCTGGCGGAGCTGGCCGAGGCACAGCTATCAGATACCGAGGAAGACATCCGCGAAGAACGGGTACGGAAGTGGTTGACTGATCTTACCGATCGAGAGCTAATTCCAGGTCGTAAAGTCACGATCGATAATCTCAACCATGCCGTGTGGCGTCTAGAAATCGCGATCGCGGTAGCGGTGATGGCACACCGCCTTAATCTCATGCTTGCTATCTGGCCAGAGGTCGCGGCCGAATTGGACATGTACGACACCATGACCACCGAAATTCGGCGGCCGCCGACCGACCTAGCGCTGGCGGTTCCAGAGTCTCCCATGGGTAATGTGCTGGGCTTCCAATACGTCGAGGACCCGAACGGGAACGACAACGGACAGATGGGTGAGTTCCGGTTCTTCCGGTACTCGGGGGTCGGCCGCTTTCTACTCATTAACCTTCCGGATCTGTTCCCCGCCGATGGCCCAGGACCGAACGTCCTGTTGTTGTCTGGCACCAGTTGGGCCGGCAGCTCCCCGCGGTACCACATCGATGTCCCCGTGGGAGCGATCCTGCGACCGTCAGCAGAAAAGCTCGCTGGTATTGCTGAGACTACCTTCGCCCTCGATATCCAATACGCCGGCGCGCGACATACCCCCATCTGGGTCTCTGGACTCTACGGTGCTCAACGCACCGCTGCGCTACGGCGCATGGTTGAGTCTCTCACCCGTCCTGGCCCCGGACCCAAGCGACGCAATCGCTTGGAACGAGAGCGCGACACTCTCCCTCCGGGGCGTCAGAAGATCATGTTGCTGGTTGGTAGCTATGCCGAGGCCCGCCTCGTTACCAACGAACTGTTGCGCCTGAAGTCGTCCTGGAAGGGCCAGGTGCGCTGCCTCGTCGGTGACGACGAGTTGGAGACCGGCTGGGACGACCCGCACCTCCTGCGCCGCGGTGACGTAGCTGATTTCGGAACCGATGAGGCATGGCTGTTGGTCGCGCCGATCCTGGCTATAGAACGCGGACACAATATCCTCAACGAGGAGGGTGTCGCCGCTATCGGCGCTGCTTTCTTCCTGGTACGTCCACACCCCCGTCCAAAGGACCTCAGCTACGTCACGCAACGCATTAACCAATACGCCTTAGAACAGCTCCGCCCGCGCCTAGTTAGCGACTGTGAATCGTGGCAACGTTTGGAGACAGCGGGTAACGACCGACGCCACGCCGCATGGCGCCAATGGCGACGGCTGCTGCACAACATGCTGGCCTACAGCCTGCTCAGTGAGGACGAACGAAATCGAGTCGCCTGGACTCAGCTCGTCACGATCTGGCAAGTCATCGGACGTCTGCTTCGTGGGGGTCAAGCCGCGAAGGTCTACTTCTGCGACGCCGCCTTCGCTCCCAAAACAGCAGTACGCGCGGACGACGTCCTCGATGACGCCAGCACCAGCCTGCTGTACGGCATGCGTGACGTCCTTTCCCCTTTCTTTAATCCTGAATCCACTGATCCAGACCGTCATCTAGTCCGAGCCCTATATTCCCCCCTTTACCAGGCACTTACATCGATAGGAGATCACTGATAATGCCACGCTATAACGAATTGGCGGCCACTGTCCTGCGCTTGGATCCCGCCATCCCACTTGAAAGAGATTACTTCCTGCTGCGTTTCCCTGGCCATTGGAAGGAGCCGCTACGGCGGCTGGCACAGGCCCGACGCGGCGGTGATGACGCCAGCATCCCGATCGCCTCGCTCAATGAGGCGATCACCGCGTTGATTCCCGACTGCGTGGTCACCCTAAAACGGGCTGGTCAGGGGAATGAGGATGAGGACTGGTTGCTGGCGTACCGTGAGATTAATCCTCATGCGCTCTTCGCCTTGGTCGCTGCCTGGGTACGGGCGCAGCAGGTGGCACCTGAGCAGATTGCCAGCACACTGAGTCAGCTAGCCGCCGCCGATTTGGCTTGGTCGAAGCTCACCATCAATCTCACTGCCCCTGAGCAACGCGACTGGGCGAGGCGCCTCCTGCCCATGGAGATCGCCGCAACCCTGTCACGGCCGAACATGATTTGCCCACACGGCAACCTACAGTTTCGACGTTGTGCCACAGACATGGGCGCCGAGCTGATGTCTTGGCCTCCCTCCCACATTGAGGAGGGTACGCCGTTCTCTGCGAAAATCGGCATCAGCGCGCAAACCATACCCACCAGCGATGAGCTATTCATATATCTCTCTTTCGGGGTACGCCGATGGATGCCGATCCGCGGCCGACTCGCCTTCGATCATGGCCACAACGTCTACCTCGCACCGACTGTTCCCTATCTAAGCGGGTTGGATAATTCACGCCACTTCGGTCGAGCCCGGATCAGGCAGACCAAGGTCACTGACGCTGACGGCACAACCTCTTATCAACCCCGGTGGGATGACGCTCTTGCCCGTGTACTTGCTGAGGCCGGCTGCCTACACCGCCTTCCTGACCCCGCGGAACTGGTAAACCATCCTCTGGATTACCTACAACGTGACGGGGACGCCGCTGCCCTGGTCTACAGCACTGGGATGCTGAAACGTGAAACAGTCAGCGCCGGGCTTTCGCTGGCTGATCGTGAGCCTCTCATGACGTGGGCGGCGGAGGCTCTAGCGCCCGCTCTCAAGGTTATCGATCCCCTGGCCCGTGAGCGGACGACCATCTACAAAGGACTCGCTGGCGTGAGCGAGGGAACGATCCCACCGGAACGAATCTGTGACGCCATTGGTCCCCGGGTAACATTCGAGCTACTAACCGCCACTCCTGAGGCTACCCAGTACGCGTTAAACCACCTGCGAACTCGACTTGGAGTCCGACTTCCACGGGTTGAGCAGCTTGGTGAGGACGAAAAGGTCATCACACATGGCCCCCTCACCATTGGTATCAGGCACCTCCGTGCCCCTGAGATCAGAGCAGATCTCGATCGCACTGTCCATAAAAAACGGAGCCTGCAGGCTGCGGTAGAGGACCGCATCACCCTGACAATGAAGCGGCTAGGGAAAGTCGCCCATCCAACGGCCACTCTGGTAGAAATCCAGCATCCCGATGAGTACCAAGGCAGCCATCGCGGCAACGATCCGAAATTCGCAATCCGTCACGGACTACTACTTACTGGTCGAATCAGCCAATTCGTCACTCCCGTCACGACCTCAAAGCGTTCCTCTAAAGCTCGGGAAGGCCAAGAACTATCTGACCCAAACCAAGAACGATTCGCCGCCGCAATCGACGACCTATTCCGGCAACTTGGTATCCGCCCAGCTCCCCTGCCCATGCCGGCTCCCGGCACCCTGGAGCGACCGCCTGCACTACTGGGGATCTGGGTGATCCGTCAAAACCGAGGGCAGGTTTGGGGGGTCGCACGGCAGGTCCCGGTTGCTGTACTTATTGATCCCAACGGTGATCACATTCAGGTTCGAGCTCCTGAAGTGGACTGGCGGCCGTTGCATACTGGCCTGCTCGCAATTGGAGAGCGATATGTCAATGTTGAGACTAAATGCAGTCCAGAGGACATCGTACGGTTTGTTGAGAACACCGTCCGCGAGGTGATCAGCGACTATCCTGACGTGCTTCTGCTCACTCACTCGCAGAATCTACGGTCGGCCTGGAAAAGCATCGCCAACAACCGGATCCAAGTGAACGCTATCGAATTTGCCGCTGGTGCTTCTATCCCGATCGCTCGTTTTCCCGGACTGCGGCATGTACGAGTACGCACCG
>JGI12419J13241_1000690_pt1 | contig 11394 bp, 9 predicted proteins | sample BGWIniCompost_FD_13241 | JGI IMG/M metagenome (IMG submission 13241)
CCGAACCGGGAGAGCGCCTTCAGCACGCGCTCACGATCAGCCTTCAGCGTATTTGCGCGAAGGTCGACAGGCGCCCGGCGTGCCAGCGCCCTGCCCTCTTCGACAAGGCGATCACCGAACGCTCTCTCGAACGAAGGAACCAGCCATTCGGGAATGTCGGCTCGGACATGCGCGGGCGCATCTTCCGGCACCTCACGTTCAAGGCCGGCGCGCTCGGATGGCGTGAGCGGCGCGAGGGCATATTCGGAGCCATCAGCTGCGGCCGCGACCTCCTCGACCGTCATGGCAAAAGCTTCTGGCGCGGCGGCAAGCACGAGCGCACGGGTCGAGTCGTCGCCCATCCGCGCCGCAAGCGAGAGGCGGCGGCGAAGGACGTCGAACACGAGATTGCCGATGGCCGCTCGATCCCCGGAGCCCGCGAAACGGTGCGCCTTGCCCCAGTCGGCCAAAGCCTGCGCTGCGGGCCGGTGGTGGACGAAAATTTCGTCCAGCACCTCGACGGCAGCTTTCATTCGAGCACCGGGGCGCATCGACTAGAGCCTCACCTGAAGAATGTGCCACGGGATCTCCGCCCGCTTGGCGACCGGAACAATGAAGCCGGGATGGCGTCCCGGCCAGCGGGCACGAGTAGTGAAATCATCAGTGCTATGAGCCACCCGCGGTACCCCGCAAGCCCAACGAGCCCAGGCAGCTGCTAGATCAGCCATTGAACGGGTAGTTCGGNCTTTCTCGCGTGATGCCAACCCCGTGGATATGGCTCTCGCGAACAGAGGCCTGCGAGATACGGACGAATTTGGCTTTGGCCTGCAGCTCCGCGATGCTGGCGGCACCCACGTAGCCCATGCCAGCGCGCAATCCGCCGACGAGCTGGTGCAGCACCGTCGCCACCGGCCCCTTGTAGGGCACCTGGCCCTCGATACCCTCCGGCACGAGTTTCAGCGTATCCTTCACCTCTTGCTGGAAGTAGCGGTCGGCGCTGCCACGGGCCATGGCCCCCAGCGATCCCATGCCGCGGTAAGCTTTGTATGTGCGCCCCTGGTAGAGGTAAGTTTCTCCGGGGCTTTCATCCGTGCCGGCCAACAACGAGCCGATCATCACAGCGTCGGCACCGGCTGCAAGAGCCTTGGTGATATCGCCGGAAAACTTCACGCCACCATCTGCAATGATCGGAATGCCGTGCTTGCGGGCTTCGTTCACACATTCGACGATGGCAGTGAACTGAGGAACGCCCACGCCAGCCACCACCCGCGTGGTGCAAATGGACCCTGGTCCGATCCCAACTTTCACTGCATCGGCACCGGCATCGATCAGCGCCCGCGTCGCTTCCGCAGTCGCCACGTTGCCAGCAATGACCTGAGTGCTGTTCGAGAGCCGCTTGATGCGAGTCACCGCCTCAAGCACCCGCCGCGAGTGGCCGTGCGCCGTGTCCACGACGATCACATCACAGCCAGCCGCGATGAGTCGCTCCGTGCGCTCGTGTCCCTCGTCGCCCACGGTCGTCGCTGCCGCGACCCGCAGCCGGCCCTGCTCATCCTTGCAGGCGTTGGGATAAAGCGTTGCCTTCTCGATGTCCTTGACGGTGATGAGACCAATGCAGCGGTAATCGTCATCTACGACGAGCAGCTTCTCAATCCGATGCTGATGGAGCAGCCGCTTCGCTTCCTCGCGATCGACGTTGGATTTGACCGTAATCAGGCGGTCTTTCGTCATCAGCTCGGAGACGGGGGTCTCCATATTCGTGGCGAATCGCACGTCCCGGTGGGTCAGGATGCCCACCAGCTTGCCGCTTCGGCCGTTACCTGCGTCCTCGACCACGGGGATGCCGGAGATCCGATGCTCCTTCATTAAAGCCAGAGCATCCTTGAGTTTTGCGGTGGGCCGAATCGTCACGGGATTCACCACCATGCCGCTCTCGAACTTCTTGACTGCCTCGACCTCCTTGGCCTGCTGCTCCGGCGTGAGGTTGCGATGAATGACACCGATGCCGCCCGCTTGAGCCATTGCGATAGCCAGCCGCGACTCCGTCACGGTGTCCATGGCCGACGAGATGATTGGAATGTTGAGAGTGACCGTCTTGGTAATCCGAGTTGTAACGTCGACTTCGCTGGGGAGTATCTCAGAGGCTTGAGGCACCAGCAGAACGTCGTCAAACGTCAAACCGATATGGTCGACGATCTCGATCGGGCGAACCGCCATAGGCGTGGCTCCTGGATTTAAGTGAAATGGCCCGTCTCAGCCGGACGATTTCGCAACGCGCATACCATGCAAGGTAGTGCAAAGGAAGCGAGCGGGCCGTCTCAGGGATAGCTCCGCCGTTGGTTTCCCCAGGGCGCCCCGGATCGGGCGGGCCGTCGCGGCAGGACCATCGTTACCCTAACAATGAGCGTTACCTACCCCCTGATCAAGGGTGGCCGCTGCAATGAGCACGAGCAGGCGACGGTCTGTGATGGCTTACGAGGTGCTTCAGGCTCGACCTCGGAATCCGGTCGCCAGTACGTAAAGCTCCGGACTTTCGGGACGGCTGGCCGGCGGCTTTACGTGCCGCACTTTCGCGAAATCGCGCTTGAGAGATGCCAGCAGCTCTCCCTCGGTGCCTCCGCGAAAGACCTTGGCCAGAAAGGTGCCGCCAGGAGAAAGCACCTCCCGAGCAAATTCGGCCGCCGCCTCGGCAAGTGCCATGATGCGCAGGTGGTCTGTCTTGGAGTGTCCGGTCGTTGGCGCCGCCATGTCGGAGAGCACCACGTCCGCACCGTGGTCCCGCAGCCTAGTTCGCAAAGTCTCCGGCGCCGAAGGATCCATGAAATCGAGGCGAACGAAATCAACGCCGGCAAGAGGCGTCATCTCCGCGATGTCAATCGCGACCACTTGCCCTCGCCCCTCTACAGACTTGACGCGCTCTGCCGCCACCTGGCTCCATCCGCCAGGAGCTGCCCCAAGGTCGACGACTCGCTGGCCCGGCTTCAGGAGGTGATACTTATCGTCGATCTCGATCAGCTTGTAAGCCGCGCGTGAACGGAATCCCTCACGCTGAGCGGCTTGGACGTAAGGGTCTGTGAGTTGTCGCTCGAGCCAGCGCCGCGACGACGGTTTGCGTGCTTTACTGCTGCGCAGGCGGACTTTGAGTGGCCGTTGACCGCCTCGGCCGCTCTTGATGGGTGATTTGACCATTATCTTGAGCTGGGGTGGCGTGACTCAGGAGGGCTTACCGGCGCGACGGTAGAAGCTCCGGTAGCACCCGTCCTCCGCCATCATGGTAGCGAGCATGCCTTCGCGCAAGCCGCGGTCTGCGACCCGGAGTCGCTTCGCTGGCCACATCCTGAGCAAGCTCTCCAGGATTGCGCATCCGGCGAGGACCAAGTCAGCTCTTTCCTTACCGATGCAGGGCTCGGCGACCCGCTCCTCATAGGAGCGTGCGAGCAGGTCATAAGTGATAGCCCTGGCCTCAGAGGCTTTGAGCCAGCATCCATCTACCCGCCTGCGATCATACCGCGGCAGGCCGAGCCTGATGCCCGCCATCGTTGTGACTGTTCCGGAGGTTCCGAGCAAATGAGCGCGTCCACGCTCCACGCGTGCCCGGAAGCCATACTTTGCCTCGAACGGCTTCAAGAGTTCCGAGACCGTCTCGACCATCTGCTCGAAGCTCGCCTGCGTCAGTTGCCGCCCCCCGAACCGCTCCGCAAGCGTCACAACGCCAACGGGAAGGGAAGTCCACGCGGCAATGCAGTTCATTGCCTCAAGACGGTGACCCAGCGAACGCCGCCAGTTTCCACGGCGTCGCGTTAGATCGAGCCACACCAGCTCGGACGATCCACCCCCGATATCGAAGACGAGAGCCAGATCTGCGTTGTCGTCTAGGAGAGTTGCGCAACCGGAGACAGCTAGTCTTGCCTCTGTCTCCCGCGACAGGATTTCGATTTCGAGCCCCAGCTCGCGGCGCACCCTGTCGATGAACTCTTGGCCGTTCTCAGCTACCCGGCATGCCTCAGTGGCCACCAAGCGAGCGCGCACAACGTTGTGCCGGCGCATCTTGGCGGCGCAGACTCTGAGGGCATCCATGGTCCTCTCCATGGCCGCCTCGGACAGGCGCCCTGTGGTGCTTAGCCCCTCTCCCAGACGAATGATTCGGGAAAACGCNTCGACGACCTGGAAGCCGCGGCGTGTGGGACGAGCGATCAGAAGGCGGCAGTTGTTCGTGCCGAGATCGAGGGCGGCGTAAACCCGCTTCTCACGACTTTCGAAGGATGCCGGTCTGAGCGTGAATGGAGCTGGTGGGGTNGGCCAAACCGGCGGCGATATGGGCGAGCGTTCGATAGGCGGAACCTCGACCACCGCTTCGAGGCGGGAGTCCCCAGAGGCGGACAGCTCAACTGCCGGCCTTAGCGGCTCCCTTTCATCGGTTGGCACCTCCACGGTCAATCCCCAGCGCCTGGATCAAGCCCGCCGAGACAATATCGAGGTCCCGTCGGGAAAGAGGCACATCAGGCGTCATCTGGTTGCACTTGGGGCCAGTGTAGCAGCTTGGCCGGCCTGGTAAACAGATTGTTATGAATCTCGTTGATGCTCCGACCAAAGGCCGGAGTTACCAGCAAATTTCGGCCCCCTTACCGTCGCGTTAAAGCTTTGCACCTTCGGATTAAGCCGATCTTCCAGTCAGACAACCTGGTTGCGGAGATTGGACTCGCCGCGCCAGAGCCGCTCCAGGTTCTCTAACAATATGTCGATGACGTTCTCCTCATAGCGGCTGGTCTCTCCCGCTGTATGAGGAGTGAGGAGTACGTTGGGCATGTCCCACAACGGCGAGGTGGGAGGCAGCGGCTCCTCACGTGCAACATCCAGTGCCGCGGCAGCGATCTTTCCCTCCTGAAGGGCTGAGATCAGCGCCTCTTCATCCACAACCTTCCCTCGCGCGACATTTATTAGGCGCGCCGTTGGCTTCATCAGTGACAAGGCCTTGGCGTCGATCAAGTTTTCCGTCTCTGGGGTCAGCGGACACGTGAGTGCGACGATGTCCGCCTGCGGCAGCAGCGCGTGAAGCTCGGCTTGCGAGTGGATGCTGTCTACGTCGGCACCGCCCGTACTTGGGTCACGCTTCGTTGCAATCACCCGCAGATCGAAGGCTTTGGCGAGCCGGGCAAGCTTTGCGCCGATCGTACCGAGGCCGACGATGAGCAGCGTCTTTCCGGCAAGTTCCTCTTCCCTCTTTGCCGGATCACTGATCATCCCCCGCCAATGTTTCTCTTTCTGGTGATCACGGCCGGTATGGAGCTGGCGTGTCAGAGCCAAGATCAACGCCAAGGCGTGCTCAGCGACGGCGTTGGCGTTCGCACCCTTAGCACTCGCAAGCCGCACTCCTTTCTCCCTGAAGCGCTCCAGGTCGTACTGGTCCGTCCCAGCGCTGATCGACTGCACGAAGCGCAAGTTGGAAGCCCGATCCAGAAGCTCGTTCCGCCAGAATCCCGATGCGACGATGACATGAGCCTGCGGTGCCACCGCAAACAGATCCTCGACGGAACGCACCTCGATGGCGTTGATGCCAGTGTCGCGCCGCAGGAACGCATCTTTCATCCTGTAGGCGGCGTGAGCGAAGCAGATGAGGAGCTCTTCGCGGGGCGGGAGCGAGGTCGAGGGCATGAGGCTTTGATCTTCCGAGAATTGGAACAACAACGGTCTATGCCCGCCAGAATGCCTCAGGGGGATGCTTCAGGCAATTCGGCCGCAGGCGGTCAGTAGACAGGATTAGGGAAGTACCGGAGCACCAGCTCCTCGTAGCGACCGCTCTCACGAACCCGTTTGAGAGCCTGATTGAGCAGATGTTTCAGATCTTGATCTCGCTTCGATACTGCGATGGCTAGTCCGTCGCCGAAGTACTTCGGGTCATAGAACGGCCCCCCTCTCAGCTCGCAGCATTCCCGAGACGATGTTCCAATCACCCAGAAGCTGAGCCCGATTCCATCGTCGAACACGAGGTCGACCTCGCCGTTCATCAGCGCCTCGCGGGCAAGTTCCGGAGTGTCGAACTCCCTGATGGCGCTAAATCGGAAGAAGGCCTTCAGGTAAGCCTCGTGGGCTGTTCCTTTCGCCACCGCGATCGATCGTCCATCCAGGCCCTCTGGATTGACCTCGAAATCTTCAGCGTCNCGCCTCGCCGCGAAGCGAGCGGGCGTATGGAAGTACCGATCTGTGAAGTCAACNGATTGNAGCAGTTGTGGCGTGATCTTGTGCCCGGCGATGATCGCATCCGCATCGCCTCGGTTGAGNGCAGGGACGAGCGCTTCCCACGGCCTGGCCTGGATGTCGCAGGACGTGCTNGCCTCGAGGCACAATGCGCGGGCTAGGTCCACGTTGAAGCCCGTCAGNATGCCTTCCTCGTCGTAATAGTTGAATGGCGGGAAATCGCCGTCGGTGACGAAGCGCAGCAACGTGCGGCGGGTTCCGGTTTCCGCAGTGGACCCCTCTGGCTCCGGCGTCTGGGCTTTGGGGGCGCCGATGAGCATTGGCATCATCAATAGACAGGCCAGCAGCTTCTGCCATCGCCTCATCGTAAAGCGCTCCTGTTGAAACCGGCTTCCAGCATAATCGACTTACCCTACTAGGTTGCTACCTAGGTAGCGGCCGAGCGTCGGACACTTAATGTAAGCGAGCCTCTCAAGCCCAACATGTTTTCCAGCTCGCGCTCACCGTGAACCATCACGATGGGGCCCTATCAAAGAGCCTCACTCAAGACACCACGGATCTGACCGAAGCTGAATACGCCTTCCTGGTCGGCAATCTGCTCGACCGGGAGACCCTGCTCCAAGCCATCGCCCTCAGCCGGCAGTGGGGAGTTGCCCCTCACGAAGTCCTCATTGCCCGGGACTGGATCACCGAAACCAATTACGTCGAGGCTTTGGCCAGGCATCTCGGAGTGCGCGCACTGAGCCAAATCGAGATCCGATTGAAGCCAGGAGTTGTGCTTCTCGACGGTACCGCAACAACGCCCTGGGAAGTCGCGCGTCGCATTGCCGAGCTCGAGGCCACCGGCAAGTCGGTCGTGCTGGCGTTGCCAAGCGAAATTGCCGACCGGTCCCCGCCTAACGCACCGCGCCTGCGATTGCAGCGGGCCATCACAGGCCTTCTCCACTGGCGCCCGGTGTGGTCGGCCGGAATGCCGGTCTGGTTTTGGCAGCGATTAGCCCTCCTGGCCGGAGGGGGGTTCCTGGTGGGTCAGGTCGTAACTGCGCCTGATGTTGCCTACACCACCTTGTTCATTGTCCTCACCCTTGCGTTTACGCCGATCGTCGTGATGCGCTTGGTGATCCTTGCGCTGGGGTTGCTCCCCGAACTAGGGAAATCCCCGCGAGAACGCATCCCCGATGCGGAGCTACCGGTTTACTCCATCCTCGTCCCGATGTTTCGCGAGGGGGAAGTCCTGCCGGATCTCGTGGCTGCATTGTCGGCAATCGACTATCCGGCCGCCAAGCTCGACGTGTTGCTCGTTCTCGAAAGCGTTGATCATGAAACTCAGAAGGTCGCGGCCTCCTTGGACCTTCCCGGTTTCATGCGCGTCGTCGTCGTGCCGGACTCGCAACCGCGCACGAAGCCCAAGGCACTCAATTATGCGCTGCAACTGGCGCGGGGCGATTACGTTGTCGTCTACGATGCCGAGGACGCGCCCGATCCCGACCAACTCCGCAAGGCGATATCCCGCTTCCGTGAGGCTCCGGCGAAAGTGGCTTGTCTGCAGGGCAGGCTGAATATTCATAATGTGCGCGATAGCTGGCTAACACGTCAGTTTACGCTCGAGTACACCGTCCTTTTCGATGTGATCCTGCCGGGATTGGCGCGGCTGGGCTTGCCGATCCCGCTCGGCGGCACCTCGAACCACTTCCCCCGTCAAGTGCTCGACCGTTGGTTTGGCTGGGACCCCTTCAACGTCACGGAGGATGCCGACCTGGGCATAAGGCTCGCGCGCACCGGCGCGAGGGTCGAAATGCTGAACTCCACGACCTGGGAGGAAGCACCAGCCCGATTCGGCATCTGGTTCCGGCAGCGCACCCGATGGCTAAAGGGGTGGATGCAGACATATCTCGTGCACACACGCCAGCCGCTGCGATTGATGTGGGACCTCGGGTGGGCAGCTTTCCTAGGCTTCCATCTCTACTCCGGCGGGCTCGTCCTGTCGGCGCTCGTGTTCCCCATCTTCTGCATCATCGTGGCCGTGGAGGTCTGGCAGGGAGTGTGGCTGGATCTTCCGATGTCAATTCCTAGTGGCGCGCTCTGGACCCTGGCTGTCTTCAACCTAGCCGCCGCCTACTTGGCTACACTTGTCGGTACCGTGGTGGCGATCTGGAGGCGCGGCCGAATCTGGCTCCTGCCAGCTGTGCTCCTCATGCCGTTCTATTGGCTGTTGATCTCGCTTGCTGCTTACCGCGCTGCCATTCAGCTCGCGACGGCGCCTTATTACTGGGAAAAGACTGAGCATCGTTCCCGCACCCGCCCTCGGCAGGCGACGTAGGTAAGGTCGCCCCAATAGCGGTCGTGGCGCCAGCAAACCCACTCAGCGAGAGGTAACCGGCGGAAGATTGAAGAAATTGGAGCGGGCGAAGGGAATCGAACCCTCGACACTCAGCTTGGGAAGCTGATGTTCTACCACTGAACTACGCCCGCAAGATCAGCGAGATTGCTTCGTGCGTCACTATAATGGGCGGCTCCTGCGCGCCGCGCAAGAGGCACCTCAGGGGCTGTCGTTGCATGCCTCACAGGCGAGAGCACCGGCTCGCGCTAACCCCCGGAATCAGTCTAGCCTTCAGCCGAAGCTGTACCGCCTGAGAGGAGCTGATCATGCCAGTTACGTTCGAGGATATCGTGGCACTCAAGCAGCGCTCGGAAGAGAACAAGAAGGCTCCGGCCGACCAAAGGGGCTATCTGGCCCTGGAGCTCATCGCGGACACTTTGATCCTCACCCTTGAGCAAGAGCTCGACGAAGAGCTGGCGGACGAAGAGGATGAAGAGGAGGACGAGTTCGAGGAAGAAGACGAAGAGGAAGACGAGGGCTAGACCTACAGCGCGAGGCGATGCGCTGGCGTAGTCCGGCAACCACCACTAGCCACACTTCTTCCCGCCTCGCGCAGGATTGATCGAAGGTTGAGCGGGTGGCACAAAGCCTTGTGGTAGTGTCTCGCGGCTCCTGACCACCCCTCTCCGGAGGTCTTCCGTAGCTATGGAACTCTCGCCTCCAGCTGGTCGTCGCCTCGCGAAGTTTGAGAACCCTGACTGGACCGCATCCCTCGAACCCAGGGCCGTTGTGCCTCTAGTGCGGCTGGAGACGCTCTGGATCAATACCGGAACGCTCTGCAATATCACCTGCCGCAACTGCTACATCGAGTCGAGCCCAAGAAACGACCGTTTGACCTATATTACCGCCGCCGAGGTCTCGGCATACCTCGATGAGATCGAGGACCATCATCTCCCGACTCGGGAAATCGGCTTCACCGGGGGCGAGCCGTTCATGAACCCGGACATCATACCGATGTTGGGAGACGCGCTGAGACGCGGCTTTCAGGTCTTGGTGCTGACCAACGCCATGCGGCCCATGCAACGACCACGGATCAAGGAAGGCCTTTTGGGGCTGCTGGCCGAGCATGACCGTCGGCTGAAGATTCGCGTCAGTCTTGATCATTACACGCAGGCGTTGCATGAGCGCGAGCGCGGCGCAGGGACATGGATCAAAACTCTGCAGGGGCTCGACTGGCTGTCGGAAAATGGGTTCAACATCGCCATCGCGGGCCGGATGTGCTGGGGCGAAGATGAGCGCGCATTGAGGGCCGGGTACGGCAAACTGATCGCGGAGAGGGGATGGCGGATCGATCCGGAGGACCCAAGCCAGCTCACGCTGCTGCCAGAGATGGACGGCAGCTATGACGTACCGGAAATCACAACCAGATGCTGGGATATCCTGAAGAAATCACCCGCCGACGTCATGTGCGCGCGGAGCCGTATGGTCGTGAAGCGAAAGGGCGCAGCGGCTCCGGTCGTCGTGCCGTGTACGCTGCTCCCCTATGAGCCCGCCTTCGAGATGGGAACAACGCTGGCAGAAGCCGCACGGGCCGATGGCGGAATGTTCGCCAAAGGCGCCGTGAAGCTTTGCCATGTCCACTGTGCCAAGTTTTGCGTGCTTGGAGGAGGAAGCTGCTCCTAAGCTCCTTCCGATTGCCACCTACTTCTTCACCAAGGCGTCGCGAATCTCACGCAGATAGACCTCAGTCGGCGATTCGGCTGCGGGCGCTTGAGGTGCCGGCCGGCGAAACCGGTTCACCGCCTTGACCAGCAGGAAAATGGCAAACGCTGTAATTAGGAAGGTGATAACCGCGTTGAGAAACATTCCATATTTGATCTCAACGCCATCCCCCGTCGGCGTCGGAAGTGTGATTGCTAGCGCCGAGAAATCTATGCCTGCCAAGATATACCCGATTGGCGGCATGATGATCCCCTCGACGAGTGTGGTCACGACGGGCCCAAATGCCGCCCCCATGATCACGGCAACAGCAAGGTCCAGAACGTTGCCGCGCATCGCAAACTCTTTGAACTCCTGAATAAAGCTCATTGTTGGCCCTCCTTCTCCTGCCAAGCAGGCATCGCGCCTACGCAGCTAAACGAATCCTCTTGCCGGACGGGAGGCTAGTTCAGGCTCAGCAAACTGTAAATCTTGACCATGAGCTGTGTTAGTCTGGGCCTACTTTGCAGGCATAGAGAGCAGGGATTGCGCAAAGTCCTGGGTTTTGTGCAACATTAAAAGCTCATGCGCGCGGCGATCAAAGCTGGGCCTATGAGCAGGTAACTTGATGTGTTTACCAGACGCGAAGGCCAGCGTTTATGTTCGACGGTTGGGCCATACTAGCGCTTGGGATCGCCTACATCGGCGTCCTGTTCGCAATCGCCTGGACCGGTGACCGGACCATTCGTTCACGCAAGGGCGGTGAGGGCCGGCCTCTCATCTACGCACTTTCGCTTGGCGTCTACTGCACATCGTGGACCTTCTTCGGAAGCGTCGGGCTTGCGGCTTCGACAGGCTACGATTTCATCCCCGTCTATATCGGCCCGATTCTGATGTTCGTTTTCGGCTGGCCGCTGATCCTACGGATCATCCGCCTGTCGAAGAGCCAGAACATCACCTCGGTGGCCGACTTTCTCGCCGCGCGATACGGCAAGAGCCAGGCGGTGGCCGCCGTCGTGACGATTGTCGCTGTCGTAGGGACGCTGCCCTACATCGCGCTTCAGCTTAAGGCAGTTGTCATTTCCACGGAGGCGCTGCTCAACGGCAATTCGCAGCTTCCCGAGGAGTGGACCGAGGTTATCGGCTTCGGTGAAACGGCTCTTGTTGCGGCTATAGCCCTTGCCGCCTTTGCCGTCTTGTTT
>JGI12419J13241_1000703_pt1 | contig 11323 bp, 10 predicted proteins | sample BGWIniCompost_FD_13241 | JGI IMG/M metagenome (IMG submission 13241)
TGATGGCGTCCGCCGGCTCGCCCCTGCCGTAAAGATCGAGGATGGTGTCGAAGATGATTGCGTGGGCGGGCTTGTAGAAGTCAGCCGACCGGACGATCTCCACCACGTCGGCGATAGCGTCCTTGGACAGGAGCATGCCTCCGAGGACGCACTGTTCAGCGGCGAGATCAGCAGGTGGCGTCCGCTCGAACTCCTGCCGGAACTCGCCCCCCACCTCCAGTGACTGAGTGTCGTCCGAGATCGCCACACGATCCTCCGTGAACAGCACCCCCCTGCGCTGTACCCCACCTTCGGTCGACCGCTCGGGAGGCTGGTCACCGTGGTGGACCCAACCACGATAGGCACCCCTAGGACACCGCCCAAGCGGCTCATGTGGACAACCTCTGGATCAGCCTGTGGATAACTGGGGAAGACTTGTGCACAACCTGTGCATAGCCTGTGGATATCCACAGGGGATGTGTGGACGATCCACTGTTGACCTGCGTTAACGCCCTCCACAACCTGTGGACAGAAAAAAGTGCCCGAAAAAATGTGACCTCGCCCTCGTGCCGACAGCGCGCCGAGAGCATGCCGACTCAACGGGCGCTTCGCCCCTATTCATCACCTTTGTCAATCACGCCGCCGCTTCAGTACGCGAATCCGGATGCTCATCCCTGATGCACCCGTCGTTCACTCGCGCTCAGGAACTTTCGCAAGCGCTGGTACGGCCAAGTGTTGATGATCTGATCGGGGGTGAGCCATCCCCGTTGCGCCGTCAGGGTGGCGTACCGAACGTTGTCGAGCTGCGGTACGGCGTGCGCGTCGCTGGAGATGACGAAATGGACCCCGTGGCGCGCGGCCCACCGGATGTGGTCGTCCCGCAGATCAAGCCGCTCCGGTCCCCCATTGATCTCCAAAGCGGTGCCGGTACGCGCCGCGGCCTTGAACACCGCCTCGAAGTCCAGATCAATAGGTGGTCGACGCCCGATGAGGCGACCGGTGAGATGCCCGATCACGTGCACGTGCGGGTTCTCGCAGGCCCGGATCACCCGACGCGTCTGCTGCTCGACCGGCAGGGTGAAGTGGCTGTGGACACTGGCCACACAGATGTCGAACTCGGCGAGGATCTCCGCTGGCCAGTCCACCTCACCGTCGGGGTCGATATTCAGCTCCGTCCCGTGAAGCAGCCGCATCCCAGAGCCAGCGGCCAGACGGGTGAGTTGTTCCCGCTGGGCCCGCGCCTTGTCCAGGGTCATCCGATGCATGGCCAGCTTGGGCGCGTGGTCGGTGACCGCGTAGTACTCGTACCCGCGCGCAGCGGCGGCCGCCACCATCTCCTCCAAGGAGGCGAGGCCGTCGGTGAGGTTGGTATGGGTGTGCAGATCTCCCCGTAGATCTGTCAGCTGCACCAGCCGAGGGAGCCGTCCCTCCCGCGCCGCGGCCACCTCACCGGCGTCCTCCCGCAACGGCGGCGGCACCCAGTCCATCCCCAGCCGGGAGTAGACCTCCTGCTCGGTGCCGGCGGCCACCGGCCGGTTCTCCGCATCGAACAGGCCGTATTCGGAGAGCTTCAGCCCGGCCTGCACCGCGATCTCGCGTACCCGCACATTGTGTTCTTGGGAACCGGTGAAGTACTGCAACGCCGCGCCCCAGGACTCCACCGGCACCACTCGCAGATCGACCTGGATCCCCGTGCTCGTCCGGACAGACGTCTTCTTCTCACCTCGCGCGAGCACATCGCCCATCTCCGGGAGCCCGACGAACGCCTCCATCAACGCCGCCGGCTCCTCGGTGGCGGCCAGCACATCGATATCCCCCACGGTTTCACGGCCACGGCGAAGGGAGCCCGCGTACGCGCAGCGTTGACAGCCGGGAACCGCGGACAGCGCGGCGACGATCCGCTCAGCAAGGCCCCACGCGACATCCAGCCGGATTCGGTTCCCGGAACGCTGCAGCAGCTCCACTCCGGCGCGGATGTTCTCCTCGCTTTTCGGGCCGAAGCCTCGCAGGTCGCGTAGCCGTCCCGCCTCGATCGCGTCCAGCAACTCCGCCACGCTGGTTACGCCCAGCTCGCGGTAGAGCACCATGGCTCGCTTCGTCCCCACCGTCGGGATCGCGGACAGCTGGAGCACACTGGGCGGCACTTTCGCCCGCAGCTCCTCCAACCGCCGGAAAGTCCCGGTCTTGAGGATCTCGTCGATCTTGTCCGCGATGGATGCCCCGACGCCGGGGATCGTGCGTACCCCGTCCCTTCCCAGGGCCGCCACATCCGCGTGATACCCGGCCACGGCGCGGGCCGCCCTCTGGTATGAACGCGCCCGGAATCTGTCCCCACCGAGGATGGTGATCAGTTCGGCGTACTCCTGGAGGACGGCGGCGACCTGGTCGTTCGCCCGCGCCATACCGCGATACTACGAGCGCACACCGTCCATGACCGGGTGTTACCTTAAGCGGATCCATCCACGGCACCGTGTGGTGAGCAAAAGACCCCGGTTTCCCGGACAGACGAAGCACCGGCTACCTGCCCACCGCGATCATCATCTGAAAAGCAGCAGGGGTACGCGAATGAAACAGCCACGCGGCGGGAAAATCCGCGTGGCTGTTGATAAAGATGCGCTAGACAGACCGGCGCTGATGATCACTGCCCATAAAGCCCTGCAGGCGCTTCGATCACCTGATCGGCCGGCGGCGTCTCCACCTCCACCGGGATACCGAAGTCACTGAATTCGACCTCCTGTATCACCTCGGTGGTGCCGCCCTCGAAATCCAAAGTGAGCGTCATGCGGAGCGAGGTCAATCGGCCCTCATCGTCCACGGTCGCCTCAAACGGCACCGCGGTGAACTCCTCCGGGACGTTCGCCAGATAGGCGCGTTCTTCCTCGCTGGCGTACTGCTCGACGAATTCCACGAGGTCGATGGTGCCCTCGTATCGACCGTCGCTGACCTCCTCAGCTTCCGCCACCGCAAGCAGGTAATTGGCGCTCACGATGGGGTTTGCCAGCCTCGAGAGCGTTTCTTCCTCGGCCATCTGACTTAAGTCCAGACGCACCCAGGTGTCATCCTCCTCGAGGAAGCCGTTGACGTAGAAGTCCTCGCCGATTATCCGTATCTGGACTTCCTGCCCCATGAAGTTGGTGCTCATCTCACCAACCTGATCGGCGGCTGAGAAGATCCCCTCCGCTTCCACTCCTCCAAGCACACCCACCGATATGGTGCCCCGGAACCGGAAGCTCGCATTCGTTAATTCGGTGTAGGACTGCGAGAGAACCTGTGTGACGTTGACGGCGTCCAGCTGATCATTGCTATTGGAATTCACAGGCGCCCCCGAATTACTCCCACAGCCTGCGAGCCCAACGCCGACCGCGCCCAGAACTGCAATACTTCCCACAATGGAACGACGCATCCCTTCTCCCCAAGTTTTAGCCCAGCGAATGAAGCCGCGGCTTCACGGTAGCCAATGACATGAAACCAATCCGCGTCCACCCGCTGGGGTCAGGGAAAATTCAGGGGCGGCGCGCTCCTGGATCCGGGATGGCTCAGGGAGGAGGCCCTCCTCGCGAAGAAGCCCACCTGGACTGAGCAGGAAGCCCGCCACGGAGCCGGCGGCCAACGTCGGCGTCGTCAAGGGCCGTGGGCACTCTCCAGGTCTGCCTCACCGCTGGTCAGAGCGCCGCAGCCTCACGCTGGGACGCGTCGGCGCCGTTGACGCTGTACCGGCACGACGAGAACCTCACCGGAAACGCCGTACGAAACGAGAACCAGGAGGGATTCGGGCGCTCTCAGAGCTCACCGGACAACAATCCGGGTAAAACCTGAACACGATCGGGGGTGGAACCACGTCGCTGGTTCCACCCCCGATCGCTGCTCCGCTTGAGGACGTCTGTCGAGAAACGTCCAGCGAGGAAGACGGCTCAACGTGCGGCGGTCACGTTCAGCGTGAACGTTGCGGTGACCTCCGGGTGCAGTCGCACCTTGATCGGGTAGCTGCCCACGGCCTTGATCGGGCCAGGCAGCTCCACCCGACGCCGATCGAGCTCCGGGCCACCGGCCTCCTTGACCGCGGTGACCACGTCGTTGGCGGTCACCGACCCGAACAGCCGCCCCTGCGCCCCAGCCCGAGCCGCCAGGTTGACCCGCAGGCTCTGCAGCTGCTCGGCGACCTCCTGCGCCTGGCCGAGGTCCCGAATCTCGCGGGCCCGGCGGGCTCGCTTGATCTGCTCGATCTGCCGCTCCGCACCCCGGGTCCACCGCATCGCGAACCCTTGAGGCAGCAGGTAGTTGCGGCCGTAGCCGTCCTTGACCTCGACGACATCGCCGGGCGAACCGAGGCCCGACACCTCCTGAGTCAGGATGATCTTCATGCTCGCCGTCCTCCTCAGCGAGTCTGGGTCGTGTACGGCAGCAACGCCATCTCACGAGCGTTCTTGATCGCGCGCGCGATCTTCCGCTGCTGCTGGGCGTTCACGCCGGTGACCCGCCGAGCACGGATCTTGCCACGGTCGGAGATGAACTTCCGCAGCAAGGCCGTGTCCTTGTAATCGATGTAGGTGATCTTCTCCTTGTCGAGAGGATTCACCTTCTTCTTGGGCTTACGTGTCGACGTAGGCTTTGCCATCGCTCGCTCTCCACTACCTCGCGGTGCTCCGCGAGAAACTCACATGATCAGAAGGGGGGCTCGTCGCTGTACGGACCGGGGCCGCCGGCCGGCGCGGGTGTTGCGGAGGCCCAAGGATCGTCGGCGGCGAATCCGCCACCCGAGGGGCCGCCTGACGCGCCGTAACCGCCCGAACCAGAGCCGCGGGTTACCTTCTGCACCTTGGCGGTGGCATACCGCAGCGAGGGACCGATCTCGTCGACCTCCAGCTCGATGACGGTACGCTTCTCGCCTTCCCTGGTTTCGTATGTTCGTTGCCGCAGGCGCCCCTGCACGATGACCCGGGAACCGCGCTCCAGCGACTCGGCGATGTTCTCCGCTGCCTGACGCCATGCCGAGCAGCGCAGGAACAGCGCCTCACCGTCCTTCCACTCCCCCGTCTGCCGGTCGAAGATGCGTGGGGTCGATGCGACGGTGAAGTTCGCGACGGCGGCACCTGACGCGGTGAAACGCAGCTCCGGGTTGTCGGTGAGGTTGCCGACGACCGTGATTACAGTCTCTCCTGCCATGGGCTACTCCCTGTCCAAGGTCGCCATCCCACCCGTGGAATGACGCGTATGCGCCGGGCACGGCCCGACGAGGCTATGGGCCCGGTGTGGTCACGTGAATACGGTCCCAGACGGGACTGACAGGAAACCTCGGTCACCACGCCCGGTGACCCGAATTCCCGTCATCACCACACACGCTGGCGCTTACCGCCATGGTCACCGCCCGCTGGGCGACGCCGTCCGGACCCAGCTCGACCACACCCTTATGCGTTCAGTGCAGGTCGGGACGGATCACCTTGGTCCGCAGGACGGCCTCGTTGAGCCGCAGCTGACGGTCCAGCTCGGCCACCGCCTGCGGCGCGGCCTGGAGATCGATCACGGCGTAGATGCCCTCGGTGCGCTTCTTGATCTCGTATGCGAGTCGGCGACGTCCCCACACGTCGACCTTCTCCACCGAGCCGCCCGAGTTACGGACCACGTTGAGGTACGTGTCCAGCGATGGCGCGACGGTGCGCTCCTCGAGTTCCGGATCGAGGATCACCATGATCTCGTAGTGACGCAAGACAGTACTCACCCCCTGTGGACTAGATCGGCCACGGTCCTTCCGTGGCAGGAGGTCGTTGCGTCGTCATCGGGTTGAAGGCGTCCGTCTTCGAACAGACACCTTCGTGTGTATGCCGTGGGCGGCATCCGACTGTGTCCAGCGGAAGCAGCTCACGATTTTCACACCGTCACCGGTGAACCATGGAACGATAACAGCCGCGGGGCGCCGCCTCCGAATCCTGGGTGGGACCTGGGGAGGAACGACCACACCGACTGCATCGGAGTCGAGCGCCCCGCGGGGCTTATATCCGGGAATACTCAGGATACTTACGCCGTCACGTTCCGCGATGACCACGGGCGCTGCACGGCGATAGTTCTCACCGCCGCCGCACCGACAGCCACGAGGCAGGCAGCGGCGATCAGCGCGAGCAGCCCACTGGAGTTGGAGTTTTCGCTGTGGTTGGTCGGGTCGATCGGGTCGATCGCGATCACCGAGGAATTGTCGGCGTTCTCCTGCTCCTCGCTCGCCGGCGAAGACGCGTCCGCGCTCGCGCTCTCTGACACCTCACTGGCCGGCGAGCTGCTTTCCACAGCGGCTGGACTCTCGCTCTCCTCGACTTCCACGTCGCTGGTTGAGGAGGCGGGCTCGGGCTGCTCCTCCTCGGCCGCCTCAGGGCTTTCGCTCCCTGGCGTGCTCGGTGAAACGTCCGGTGCCTCAGTGGTCGGAGCCGACTCCTCGGCGGGCACCACGTTCACTTCAGTGACGCCGTTGTTGGGAATCAGGCTCAGGCAACCGATAGGACGCAGCGTTAGCTCGATGGTGCCGACGCCCTGCACTGGGATATCGATGTAATCCCCTTTGTTGAGAACGAGATCCTCGCCGCTCGACGGGTCCCGGACAGGGATGCCGTTGGTGTGCGGAACAGTCCGCCCGTTGACCTGGCTGACCACCCGGAAGACCCCTCCGTCGGGAATGGTCAGGCTGTCGACATCGGGCGTGGAGTGGGTGGAGAGGAATCCACAACCGCTACCGCTAAAGGTCACAGTGGGCGGGGCGGCTTGAACAACTCCAGCGGCGAGCACCACGGCGCCGACTCCCATGAGGCCGACGGCGGTGCGAGCGAACCAACTGGAAGATCTTTTGACAGGCTCCTGCACGTCTGCTGTCTCCCCAGTTCAGCGGGTTGGGCTGGGGTGTGGGCTCCGTACGCTCTCGGTCACCTCACGCCCTAGCCCTGGTCGATGTGGTTGGTTGTGGCGCTACTTCCTGTCTGGTGCTTCTACGGGCCTAACGACCTTGACCGTGCACGGTGACGCTTCAAGGTCACGAAGATTTCCTCAGGGCTCGCTTCCTTCCCCGCGGATCATCACCCTGAGGCCGTACCCTCCCCGGTATGCGCAGTCCCGCCGGTTTCCGTATCGGAGCTCACGTCGACTCCGAGGACCCGCTGGCCGAGGCCGCTGCCCGCGGGGCCGACCTTGTGCAGTTCTTCCTCGCCGACCCTCAGGGCTGGAAAGCGCCCACGCCGCGGGAGGACGTGGAAGCGTTGCGCGGTTCGGACATCGACATCTACGTACATGCTCCGTACGTCATCAATGTCGCCACGCTCAACAACCGGATCAGGATACCCAGCCGCAAGCTACTCGCCACTTATGTCCAAGCAGCGGCCGAGATCGGCGCCAAGGGGTTGATCGTGCACGGAGGTCACGTCTCCCAGGGCGCCGACCTTGACACGGGGTTCGACAACTGGCGTAAGGCGTTGGACCACGTCGCCCAGATCGACGGGCCGCGGGTTCCGATATTGATCGAGAACACCGCTGGTGGGGCTCTGGCGTGCTGCCGGCGGTTGGAGGCGATCGCCCGTCTGTGGGACGTGATCGGAGAGTACAACGTGGGCTTTTGCCTGGATACTTGTCACGCCCACGCTGGCGGGGAGGCGCTGCCCGGCATCGTGGATCGGATCAAGGCCATCACGGGGCGCATCGACCTGATACATGCCAATAACTCCCGTGATGCATTCGATTCCCGGCGAGATCGCCACGCCAATCTCGAAACCGGTCAGATCGATCCAGAAGCTATCGTCGAGGTAGTCAGGGCGGCCGCCGCACCGGTGATCGTGGAGACACCCGGAGGCGCGGCCAGCCAGGCAGCCGACATCACCTTCCTACGGGAGCGTCTGGGATGACAACCAGTCCTGAGCGGCCCTCGACGCTCGACGACCCCTCCGATCCCACAGACGGCACTGCGTCCGGGAGCGATACTCCGCCCGATGCTGGTGAAGGCGGCGACCAGACCGAGGCCACCGCCGCGAACCAGACCACCGCGACCGCGCCCGATGACCGGGCCCCCAACCCGACACGGTCGGAGCCCGGACAGACACCGACAGGATCGTCTGACGCGTCCTCACCGAAGAATTCCTTACCGAAGGACGCGAATGACACCGATACCGTCGGTTCCGTCTCCGATGCGGGTGCCTTCGCCACCGGGGATACCCCCACCCGCGAAGCCGCGTCGGTGACTGGTGGGGGTTCTGAAGCGGCACCGGCGGCGGAGGAGCGCTGGCAGGCGTTCGCCGCAGGCGATTCCGTTGCCAGCGACCCCGCCCCTCCCCAGGGCTGGTGGAGCCGAGCGGTACGCGCGGTGTTCCGGTTCTGGACGCACGAGTGGACCGTCGTGAGCGTCATCAGTCTGGCGCTGGCCACGCTGATGACCTGGCCCACTCTGCGTGATCCCACCCGGACCATCCCCCAGGACATCTACGACCCGTTGCTGCAGGCGTGGCAGATCGCCTGGGCTGGTCACGCCCTGCTCACCGATCCGACCAACCTGTGGAACTCCAACACCTTCTATCCGTTGGAGGACAGCTACGCCTTCAGTGACACCCTGCTCGGCTACGCGCCGCTGGGCATGATCGGCTCGGGGCCGACCGCCACCATAGTCCGGTACAACATCATCTACGTTCTGTTGCACGCCCTCGCCTTTGTCGGCGCGTACGCTCTCGCGCGGCAGCTGGGGGCGCGTTGGCCGGGTGCGGCGGTCGCCGGGGCCGCGTTCGCCTACGCCCCATGGCGGCTGGCTCAGGCCGGCCACATGCACGTGCTGTCCACCGGCGGAATCGCGCTGGCGCTGGCCATGCTGGCCCGCGGGCACGGCTGGTCCCTGACCCGCGGCTTCCGGCCGGAGACCGGCCGCATCGGCTGGGTGATCGCCGGGTGGGCGGTCGCCGCGTGGCAGCTCACCCTGGGGTTCGGCATCGGGCTGCCTTTCGCGTACGCCCTGGCGTTGATCTGTGTGATCGCCACGGTGAGCTGGCTGGTGGGGCGGCTCCGCCGCCGCGTCGCCCCGTTCCGCCTGTCGCTTCTGTTCGCGAACGTCTGCGGGGCGCTGCTGTTCGTGGCGGTGGGCATCTTCATGGCGTTGCCCTACTTCCGCGTGGCGGAAGCTCATCCGGGAGCGCGGCGTACCGAGGCCGATCTTGAGCTCTTCTCGCCGCCACTGCGAGGATTCCTGACCGCACCGGCCGAGTCCTGGCTGTGGGGTTCCACTCATGAGTCGGCCCGGGAGGCGTTGCCGTTCCCGGCCGAGATGACGCTGCTGCCCGGCACGATACTGCTGGCGTTGGCGTTGGCCGGGCTGTTTGTCTCCATATGGTCCTGGTGGCAGCGGCTGTGGCTGGCGGTCGCCACGGTGATCACCGTCCTGCTGGCCATGGGCACCCAATTCTTTGACGGCAGGTTCAGTTACCTGTTGCTCTTCCGGTATCTGCCCGGCTGGGAGGGGATCCGAACCCCCGGTCGGCTGATCGTGTGGACCACCCTGCTGTTGGCAGTGCTCGCGGCCGGCTGTGTCAGCGCGTTTGTCAGGCGCAGCTACGAAACCGCCGAGGCCGCGTGGATCGACCACCGGGAGCCGCCCCGCCCGGCTCCGCTGTTACGGCTGGCGATGGTGATCCCGGTCCTTCTGGTCCTGGTGGAGGGGTGGAACCTGACACCGCATCCCCGGGTACCCAGTCAGCCTGTCGCACTACAGGACCTGTCGGGGCCGGCGCTGGTACTGCCCTCCACCCACTTCGACGATCAGGCCGTCATGCTGTGGTCCACCGACGGTTTCCCGCAGGTGGTCAACGGTGGCAGCGGGTTCACACCGCAGCTGCTCACCGAGATCCGCGAACGGAGTGTGTACTTCCCCGACCAGTCCACTGTGGAATACCTGCGTGAGCTGGGTGTGGAGACCGTGGTCGTGCTGGGGGACCGGGCGATTGGAACCCCGTGGGAGTGGGCGCTGACCGCGCCGATCAACGGCCTGGACATCGAACGCCGTGAGGTCGGTAACGCCGTGATCTTCGACCTGTAGCACCAGGCGGTCAGCGGATCACAGCGATCAGGCGACCAGATCGGCCACCATCAGGTCCGGCATGGGATCCCCACCAGACTGGGCGGTCCACTGGGCGTTGTGGGCCGCCCGGACCAAGACCCAGTCTCGTACGCGCTGGCGGCGTACCCCCAGTTCGCTGGCGACCAGGGCGAGGCAGTGCCGCGCAGTGTCCCGCGTCGGCTTCGCCTCCCGGTAGAGGGTGTCCCGGATCAGCCACCCCGCGTCGAAGGCGCGCTCCCCGACCAGCGGCTTCGGGTCGATCAGCAGCCACGGTTCGCGTTCCGCCGCCAGGATGTTTCCCAGGTGCGCGTCCCGGTTCACCAACCCTTCTGGGCCATCTGGTCGGGTCAGGCGTTCCGCGGCGGCCGCCGCCTCCGCCATCAAGGCCGCTGGCAGGCCGGCCACCCCACGGGCGGTCCACAGCCGCTTTGCCCATGCGGTGACCAGGTCAGACACCACAGGGAACCGGTGCCTGGGCGGCACTGGTCGCCACAGTCGCCGCAGCAGCCGGCTCGCGGTCGCGACCGCCTGGTCCCGGTCCATGTGCTCAACGATGGGCGTCCCCGGCTGCAGCCGTTCCAGTAGCATGGCGCCGCTGGCCGGATCGTGGTCGTACAGCAGTACCGCCCCTTCCCCGGCGTACAAACGCAACGCGTCCGCCTCGGCACGGTTTTCCTCATCGACCATCGGCACCTTGAGTACCGCCGGCTGCCCGTCGGCGCGGGTCACCGCCACCACCAGGGCGTGGCTGCCGTTCGGATACACCGGTCCCAGGCTCAACCGCCACCGCGTCGCAAGGTCGGCGGTGAGGTTGGGCAGCGCCGCCAACCAGGCCCGCCCATCATCGCCGAACCACTCCACCACCTGACGCGCGACCTCGCTGGGGACGTCGCTGACATCACGGATCCCGGTCCGCTCCTTATCACGCATCTGTCTTTCCCATCCCCAGCTTGTGGGTCGCCGTGGGTACCGACGAGGGTGGTGAGTTCCTCGGGTGGGGTACGGGCGGGGCAGACTGGTGCCTCACGCCGTGGTCGCCACCCCCTCCGCCGCGGTCGGCTCGGTTTCCCGACCCTGAATCCAGGCTTGCAACCGGCGTACCCATGGCGCGTCGGAGGTGCCGTCGAAGACACCGCCGTCAGGATCATCCGCGCCCGAAGCCCGCACCGCATCCTGCTCCGGCTTGAGGATGTCCCGTACGACGAACCCGCACAACACGCACAGCGTCACCAGCCGCAGGCTCGACGCCAGGACGAACACCCACTCCGGGAACACCGGCTGGCC
>JGI12419J13241_1000711_pt1 | contig 11252 bp, 10 predicted proteins | sample BGWIniCompost_FD_13241 | JGI IMG/M metagenome (IMG submission 13241)
TCGAGGCGAAGATGTGAAGCTCGAGCCGGTGGAGGTCGAGATCTACCGCATCGATCTCCTCGGCATCGACCTCCCGGACGTCGAATTCGACGTCGAGTGCTCCAGTGGGACGTACGTCCGCGCCATTGCCCGGGATGTGGGCGCGGCACTCGGCGTCGGCGCACACCTGCGCGCCTTGCGCCGCACCGCAATCGGCCGCCACCATGTCTCCTGCGCGGTGCCGGCCGACCGCCTCGACGACCCCGACGCGGTCGAATCGGCGTGGCTCTCGCCGCTGGAGGCTCTTTCGCACCTCCCGCGCGTCGAGGTCGACGAGCGGGAGGCCTCGGCGTTGCGCCACGGACGGTCGCTCCCCTGGAGAGGAGATCTCCCGCACCGGCCCGGCCCGATCGCGATCGTTCACCAGGATGCCCTCCTGGCGATCGGTGAATTCGAAGACGAGCGGCTTCGGCCGCGGAAGGTCCTTGCATGAACGCTGATCTCGTCGCCGATGATCCTGTCGGCGCATCGCGACCGCGGGATGCGGTCGTGACGGTGGGCACCTTCGATGGTGTCCACCGGGGCCACCTCGCCGTGCTGGCCGAGCTGCTCCGCGTGGCGCGGAGCAGGGGGGAGCGCGCGGTGGTCGTGACGTTCGAGCCGCACCCGCTCCGGGTCCTGCGGCCGGAGCACGCGCCGCGTCGCCTCACGACCGAGGAGGAGAAACGCGAGCTCCTCGCCGCCGCCGGGGTGGACGAGGTCGTCGCCCTCGCCTTCACCCCGGAGCTGGCGAGCTATTCTCCACGGCGCTTCGTCGAGGAGATCCTCATCGGCCGGGTGGGCATGACCCATCTGGTCATGGGGTACGATCATGGGATCGGCCGCGGCCGCGCAGGCGATGCCCGCGCGCTGCGCGAGATCGGCGCCGAGCTCGGGTTCGGCGTGGACGTCGTGCCGGCCCTCGAGGTCGGGGGCGCGCCCGTATCCTCGACTCGAATCCGGCAAGCGCTCGCGGCCGGGGATGTCGTCGACGCCGCCCTGGCGCTCGGGAGGCCGTACACCATCCGCGGGACGGTCGTCCGGGGCGCTGGACGCGGATCCGGGCTCGGGTACCCGACCGCCAACATCGAGGTCGGCGATCCGGACAAGCTCATCCCACTCGAGGGGATCTACGCCGTCCAGGCGCGCGGCGTCGACCACACGGAGCGGGATGGCGTCCTCCACCTCGGCCCGCGGCCGACGTTCGCCGGGGAGCCGCCTTCCATCGAATTGCACATCTTCGATTTTTCCGGCGACCTCTACGGCCGGAGGATCGAGATCGCGTTCTGCGGCCGGATCCGTGACGTGCGCGCCTTCTCCGGCGTCGAGGAGCTGATCGCGGCGATGGACGAGGACGCCGCCCGCGCCCGCGCCCTCTTCGCCCAGGGCGGCGGCGCTTGCAAACAATGCGGCAATACGCTAATGTAAATGGTTGTTCAAAAAACGAAGCGTTCTGCTTCCCGACCAGCGTAGACTCTCGCGGAGGCACGAGAATCATGACGATCGACAAAGAGCAGATCATCAAGAAGTACCAGCTTCATCCCAACGACCGCGGCAGCGCTCCCGTCCAGATCGCCCTTCTCACGGCGCGGATCAACGAGCTGACCGAGCACTTCAAGGTTCACAAGAAGGACCATCACAGCCGGCGCGGGCTCATGCTCCTCGTCGGCAAGCGGCGCCGTCTCCTCGAGTACCTGAAGCGGACGGATCTGGAGCGGTACCGGGCGCTGATCCAGGACCTGGGTCTGCGGCACTGAGCAGGGCTCGCGGCGGCGTACGGGCAGGGGTGAGGCGCTAGAGCGAATGGAAATGAGGCAATGCACAGAATAGAGCGAGAGTTTGCGGGGCGGAAGCTGATCCTGGAAACGGGGCGCATGGCGCGCCAGGCCCATGGCGCGTGCCTGGTCCAGTACGGCGAGACGGTGGTGCTGTGCACGGCCACGGTCGCGGAGACGCCGACGTCGCTGCCGTTCTTCCCGCTCACGGTCGAGTACCGTGAGAAGAGCTATGCGGCGGGGAAGATCCCGGGCGGGTTCATCAAGCGCGAGGGCCGGCCGACCGAGAAGGAGATCCTTTCGGCCCGTCAGATCGACAGGCCCGTGCGCCCGCTGTTCCCGGATGGGTTCCAGTACGAGACCCAGCTGTTCGTCAACGTGCTGTCGGCGGACCAGGAGAACGACGCCGACGTGCTCGGGCTCCTCGGTTGCTCCGCAGCGCTGAACATGTCGAAGATCCCGTTCGCCGGTCCGGTCGCGGCCGTGCGGATCGGGCGGATCGAGGGGCAGTGGGTCCTGAACCCGACCTTCCAGCAGCTCCAGTTCAGCGACGTGGACATCGTCGTCGCCGGGACGGAGGCGGCGATCACGATGGTCGAGGGCGGAGCGGTGGAAGTGCCGGAGGAGGATATCGCCGAAGGTCTCGTCGTCGCGCACGAAGGGATCCGCGAGCTGATCGAGATCCAGAAGGAGTTCCTGAAGGACGTCTCGGTCCCGAAGATGGAGTGGACGCCGGTCGAGATCCCGGCGGACCTCCGCGCCCGTGTCGAGGAGCTCGCGGAAGAGCGGGTTCGTGAGTCGCTCAACCTGAAGGACAAGACGGAGCGGAACCAGGCGCTCGCGACGCTGCGGGAGGACATCAAGGCGGCGCTCGCCGAGGAGTTCCCGGAGCAGGAGGGCGCGATCGGCACCGTGATCTCGGAGATCGAGAAGCGGGTGATGCGCCAGCAGATCCTGGAGCGGGGCGAGCGCGCGGATGGTCGCGGCGTCGACGAGATCCGTCCCATCACCTGCGAGGTGGGCGTGCTGCCGCGCACGCACGGCTCGGCGCTCTTCACCCGCGGCCAGACGCAGGCGCTCGCGGTCGTGACGCTGGGCACCAGCGCCGACGAGCAGCGGATCGACACGATCGACGTTCCGCAGGAGACGTCGAAGTCGTTCATGCTGCACTACAATTTCCCGCCCTTCGCCACGGGCGAGGCGAAGCCGGTGCGGGGCACGAGCCGGCGCGAGATCGGGCACGGCGCGCTGGCCGAGCGGGCGATCCAGCCGCTCCTCCCGCCGTACGAGGAGTTCCCGTACACGATCCGCGTGGTGAGCGACATCCTCGAGTCCAACGGCTCGAGCTCGATGGCGTCGGTGTGCGGCGCGAGCCTCGCGCTCATGGATGCCGGCGTGCCCGTCCGTGCCGCCTGCGCGGGCGTGGCCATGGGGCTGATCAAGGAGGGCGACAGGGTCGCCATCCTGACGGACATCCTCGGCCTCGAGGACGCGCTCGGCGACATGGACTTCAAGGTGGCCGGCACCCGCGTGGGCGTCACCTCGATCCAGATGGACATCAAGATCGAGGGGCTCACGATCGACATCATGCGCGAGGCCCTGGAACGGGCGCGCAAGGCCCGGCTCTACATCCTGGACGTCATGGATCAGACGATGTCCACGCCGCGCAGCGAGCTCTCGCGCTACGCGCCGCGGATCATCACGATGCAGATCAATCCCGACAAGATCGGCGAGGTCATCGGACCGAAGGGGAAGACGATCCGTTCGATCCAGGACGAGACCGGAGCGGAGATCAACATCGACGACTCCGGGCTGGTGACCATTGCGAGCGTGAGCGCCGAGGGCGGCGAGCGCGCACGGGAGATGATCGCCGCCATCGTGCAGGAGCCCGAGATCGGGAGGATCTACGAGGGCGTGGTCAAGAGCACGACCACGTTCGGCGCATTCATCGAGATCCTGCCGGGCGTCGAAGGGCTCTGTCACATCTCGGAGCTCCAGGAGGGCCGGACGGAGAGGACCGAGGACGTGCTCAAGAAGGGCGACACGACCAAGGTCAAGCTCCTCTCCATCGACGAGAAGGGACGGCTCCGCCTGTCCCGCAAGGCGGTGCTACAGGAACAGAAGTGACGCAGGATCGATTCGCCTGCGTCGAACTGCCGGGCGGACTGCTGGTGCTCAGTGAAGAGATGCCGGGGGTCCGCTCGGTGTCCGTAGGCGTGTGGGTCCGGAGCGGCTCGGTGCACGAGTCGCCTGCGGAGCTCGGCGCGAGCCATCTCGTCGAGCACATGGTCTTCAAGGGGACCGCGCGGCGGAGTGCGAAGGACCTCGCCCTCGTGCTCGAGCGCCTCGGCGGATCGCTGGATGCGTACACGACGCGGGAGCACACCGCCTATCACGCCCGGGTCCTCGACGAGCACCTGGACACCGCACTCGATGTGCTGGCGGATCTGGTTCTGCACCCCATGCTGCGGGCGCAGGACCTGGAGCTCGAACGAGAGGTCGTGCTCGAGGAGATATCCACGGTCGAGGACACGCCGGACGACCTGGTTTTCGAACTCCACTCCGAAGCGCTCTGGGGTGCGCACCCCTACGGCTACCCGATCCTCGGCACGCGTGAGACCGTCAGCCGACTGACCGTGGAGGACCTGCGCCGCGTGCACGCGCGGGGTTATCGGCGGCCCAACCTGATCGTGGCGGCCGCGGGGGGCGTGCGGCACGAGGTGCTGGTCGATCGTGTCGCCGAGCTGTTCGGCGACGCGCCGGAGGGCGCGGAGCCGGTCCCGGTTCCGAAGCCGACGCCTGCGGAGGGGAAGTCGGTGCACGTGGAGCGGCCCACCGCCCAGACGCACATCGTCCTCGGGGCGCATACCTTTGGACACCGGGATCCGCGCCGTTACGCCCTCATCCTGCTCTCCAGCGCGTTCGGCGGCGGGATGAGCTCTCGTCTGTTCCAGCGTGTGCGCGAGGAGCTGGGTCTGGCCTACACCGTCTATTCCTTCCAATCTTTCTACGCCGACGCCGGGGTCGCGGGCGTGTACGTCGGCACGCGGCACGAGTGGGCGGATCGGGCGGAGGAGGTGTTGCGCGCGGAGCTGTCGCGTCTGGCGCGCTCCGGGCTCACGGCCGAAGAGCTGGAGGACGCGAAGGGGCAGGTCAAAGGGCAGATCGTGATCTCGCTCGAGTCCAGCGGTTCTCGTCTCCAGAGGCTCGCGGGCTTCGGGCTCTACGAGGAGCCGTTCCTCACGGTGGAGGAGTTGATGGCGCGACTCGACGCCGTCACGCTCGACGACGTGGCAGGGGTTGCGGCGGAGTGCTTCGATCCGGACCGCCAGGTCGGGGTCCGGCTCGGGCCGAAGGGTTGATAAGACTTTCTTACGGAAGCGACGACATGATCATCGGGGTACCGAAAGAGATCAAGGCGAACGAGAACCGCGTTGCCCTGGTTCCCGCCGGCGCGGATGCTCTGGTGAACGCGGGGCACACCGTGCTGGTCGAGAGGGGCGCGGGGCTCGGGAGCGGTTTCGACGATGAGGCGTACGAGCGCGCGGGCGCCACGATCGTGGATAGCGCCGAGGAGGTATGGGCCCGTGCGGAAATGATCGTCAAGGTGAAGGAGCCGATCGAGCCCGAGTGGCCCCGGATGCGGGAAGGGCAGGTCATCTTCACCTTCTTCCACTTCGCCGCGTCCGAGGCGCTCACGCGCGCCGTCGTGGACTCGGGCGCGATCGCGATCGCCTACGAGACGGTGCAGCTCCCGTCCGGAGAGTTGCCCCTCCTCACGCCGATGAGCGAGGTGGCGGGCCGGCTGGCCGTGCAGCAGGGCGCCAAGTACCTGGAGCGCTACTTCGGCGGCCGGGGCGTGCTCCTGGGGGGGGTCCCCGGCGTTGAACCGGCCCGGGTCGTCATCATCGGCGGCGGGGTCGTGGGCACGAACGCCGCCAAGATGGCCGCCGGCCTCGGCGCGGACGTCGTCGTGCTCGATGTCTCGCTGAACCGGCTGCGCTATCTGTCGGACGTCCTCCCGCGGAACGTCAAGCTGGTCTACTCCAATCGCCACAACATCTTGGCGCAGCTCGAGCATGCCGATCTGCTGATCGGCGCGGTGCTCCTGCCGGGGAAGAAGGCGCCGAACCTGGTGCGGCGCGAAGACCTCGCGCGGATGAAGGAAGGCGCGGTGATCGTCGACGTCGCCGTCGACCAGGGCGGGTGCGTCGAGACGATCCGGCCGACCACGCACGAGGACCCGATCTACGTCGTCGACGGCGTGATCCATTACGGCGTGGCCAACATGCCGGGCGCCGTGCCGAGGACCTCGACNCTCGCGCTCACGAACGCGACGCTGCCCTACGCACTGACCCTCGCGGGGAAGGGCTGGCGCGAGGCGTGCCGCGGCGACCGGGCGCTNGCGCTGGGCGTCAACGTGGTGGAGGGCAAGATCACCTACCCGGGCGTCGCGGAGGCGTTCGGCCTTCCGTACACACCGGTCGAAGAAGTGCTGCGGGGCGCATCGTGAACGGCCCGGCGCCGATGGAATCGGTTCGCGTCCTGATCCGTCGACTGCCGCATTTTCCCGAGACGTGGCCGTTGCCCGACTATGCGACGCCGGGCTCGGCGGGCGTCGACTTGCGCAACGCGGGGCCGGACATCGAAATTCCGCCCCTCGGTCGGACCCTCGTGCCGACCGGCCTCTCGATCGCGTTGCCCGAGGGGATGGAGGCGCAGGTACGGCCGCGGTCCGGGCTGGCCATTCACCGCGGGCTCGGGATGCCGAACGCGCCCGGGACCATCGACAGTGACTATCGGGGTGAGCTGCTCGTCCCACTGATCAACTTCGATCGCGCACCGCAGACGATCGCTCACGGCGAGCGGATCGCCCAGCTCGTCGTGGCCCGGGTGTGCCGGATCGAGTGGGAACTCGTGGAGGAGCTCCCTGCGGGTGGAGCGCGCGGCGCGGGCGGCTTCGGCAGTACCGGTCGCCTCTGAGCGGCGGTCGCACGGAAACTTGCACGTGATTCCGATGTCGGCTAAGTTGAACGCTCCCTTTGAGTTCGAGGGCGTGACCCACCGTGACGGTGGGTCTCGCGTGTTTGGTCTCTCTCTCGCCCCGAGGTCGGGGCACGCGGTGAGTTATGGGGCTCAAGAGTTGGTTTTCTTCCGGGAGACTCCTCCCCATCAATGACATTGCCGTCGACCTTGGCACCGCGAACACCCTGATCTACGTCAAGGGCGAGGGGATCGTCTTGAACGAGCCCTCGGTCGTCGCGGTGGAGCGAGGCACGAACCGGATCAAGGGGATCGGTCTCGAGGCCAAACGGATGCTGGGCCGTACGCCGGAAGGGATCATGGCGGTCCGGCCGCTCAAGGACGGCGTGATCGCGGACGTGGACATCACCGAGATCATGCTGCGCCACTTTTTGCGTACGGCCACGGCGAAGCGGATCTTTCGCATCAAGCCGCGGGTCGTCGTGGGGGTCCCCTCGGGGATCACGGAGCTGGAGAAGCGGGCGGTGCGGTCGGCTGCGGCCGCGGCGGGGGCGAAGGAAGTCTACATGGTGGCCGAACCGATGGCGGCGGCGATCGGTTGCGGCCTGCCCGTGGACACGCCGACCGGGAACATGGTCATCGACATCGGCGGCGGTACCACGGAAATTGCAGTGATCGCGCTCAACGGGATCGTGTCGGACACGTCGATCCGCGTTGGCGGTGATGAGATCGACGCGGCGATCGTCACGTTCCTGCGGAAGAACTACAATCTGCTGATCGGCGAGCCGACGGCGGAAGCGATCAAGATCCAGATCGGCTCCGCCTTCAACACCGGCGAGGAGCGGGAAATGGAGGTGAAGGGGCGGGATCTGGTGAGCGGGATCCCGAAGACGGTGCGGGTGCATTCGCAGGAGATCCGCGAATGCATCCAGGAGCCGATCCAGCAGATCGTGGATGCGGTGCGTCGCGCGCTGGAGATCACGCCGCCGGAGCTGGCCTCGGACATCGTGGACCGGGGGATCGTGATGACGGGCGGCGGTTCGTTGATCCGTGCGCTGGACAAGCTCCTGGCGCACGAGACGAACCTGCCGATCCACGTGGATGAGGAACCGTTGACCTGCGTGGTACGCGGGGCGGGTCGGATCCTGGACGACCTGCCGCGCTATCGAAGCGTACTGCAGACTTAGGCAGTGGACTACTTCGAGGGGAAGCGCAGGGGGAAGAGGCGCGAAGCAGCGGTGGTCTTGAGCCTCATGCTGATCGCGCTTTTTCTGTTCTTCCTGCCGTCGGGCTATCAGGCGCCGATTCGCGGGGCGCTGCGGAGCACGGCGTTGCGGCCGTTCTTTGCCGTGCAGCGTGAGATCGTGGAGCGGCGTGCGCTGAGCGTCGACGTCGCGGAGCTGCGGGCGCGGCACGATTCTCTGGCGGCGGTGGCGGCGGCGCAGGCGACGCTCGCGGAGGAGAACCGTCGGCTGCGGGCGCTGCTCGGGCTCCGGGCCCGGGCGACGGAGAACTTCAAGTCGGCAGAGGTCATGCGGCTCGGCGTGCCCGGCGCCGAGAGCAGCTTCCTTCTGGACGTCGGCAGTGCGGACGGCGTGGAGGTGGGGAGTCCGGTCCTGACGCCGGAGGGGCTCCTCGGCGTCGTCTGGGAGGTCGACGAGCACGTCTCGCAGGCGATCGACTGGACGCACCCGGAGTTCCGCGCGAGCGCGATGACGCTGGATGGGCAGGTGTACGGTCTGGTGGAGCCGCGGCGCGGCCAGTTCCGGGAGGAGGACCTGCTCGTCCTGACGGGTGCGCCTTTCCATAGCGACATCAGACCCGGAACCCGGATCGTCACATCGGGCCGCGGCGGCATTTACCCCCGGGGGATCCCCCTGGGCTCGGTCGTCGGGATCGAGGAGGCGGACACGGGTTGGCGCAAGAGCTACCTGGTCCGGCCCGCGGTGAGGCCGGAGGCGGCGATGCACGTCCTGGTGGGGATCCGGCGGGACCGGGGAGGAGAGGGTGATCTGTCGAATCTGTGGCCTGTGGGTGGAGCACCGGACACCGCCGACGCGGCGGTCGGTGAGGGGGCGGATGGGGATCAGCCATGACGGTTAGCCGGGCGTGGACGTTCTGGGCGTTCATCGCCCTGCTCGTCGTCTTAGATTTCATCCTGCACATCGCGATCGGTCTGGGTGCGACCGCGCCGGATCTCCTGACGGTCGCGCTGCTTCTCGCTGCGAGGCGTCTGAGCAGCGCGGGCGCGGCGGCACTTGGACTGGTCTTCGGCCTGCTGCGGGACGCGCTCTCGCTCATCGCCTTCGGTGCCGAGGCGGTCACGATGACGCTCCTCGGGTACCTGGGCGCGCGGTCCAAGGATTACTTCCTCGGCGAGGGCATGCTCTTCGTGGCGGGCTACCTGTTCGTGGGAAAGTGGCTCCACGACATAATCTACTTCCTGATCGCGGGTCCGGCGGTTCGGGGCGACACGGTGACGCGGCTCGTGATCGAGGCGCCTATCGCGGCGGCGTACGCGGCCGTGGCCGGGACGGTCGCGTTCCTGGTCTATCAATTGTTCACTGGGGAACGGTAGCTGACGATTGACCGGTCCCTCACGGCCGGGGGACCGGATGCGGCTGGACTGAGAGACGATGCAGCCCTTCCACCCGCACGCGCGGCGGCGTCGCGCTCAGGGAGCGCTCGCCATCCTGGTGCTCGGGCTCGGCACGCTGGGTTTCGCGTTCTTCGAGACCCAGGTGCTCAAGAACGACACGTACGTCCTACAATCGGAGGCGAACCGACTCCGGCCGCTCCCGCTTCCGCCGCCGCGGGGCACGATCTTCGACCGGAACGGTGAGATCATCGCCGACAACGTGCCGGGGTACGCGCTCTCGGTCCTGCCCGGGCCCGAGGACTCGGTACGGGCGACGCTCGAGCGGCTCGCACCCCTGCTCGACCTGACCCCCTCCCGGATCGACGCGCTCATGGCGCGACGACGGCGCGCGCCGGGTCAGCCGCTGCTCGTGTCGAGCGACCTCACGTTCGACCAGGTCTCGGCGATCCAGGAACGACGGCTGTTCCTCCCCGGGGTCTACGTCGACGAGCGCCCGAAGCGCCGTTACCCGGACGGGCCCGCGGTGGCCCACCTGGTCGGATACATCGGCGAGATCTCCGAGGAGGAACTGGCTCGCCCGGAGTACGAGGGGTACTCGGCGGGCCAGTTGATCGGAAAGGCCGGGATCGAGCGGCGGTACGAGCATATCCTGGCCGGGACGCCCGGCGTGCGGTACGTGGAGATGGATGCCCATGGCCGCATCGTCGGCGAGTACGCCCCGAGGCGAGTGGTACAGCCGATCCCCGGCGAGGACCTCCATCTGCACATCGACCTCGATCTCCAGCGGTGGGTCGCGCGGATCTTCCCGGACTCGATGCGCGGGGCGATCGTCGCAATGGAGCCGGGAACGGGGCACGTGCTGGCCATGTACTCCAATCCCAGCTTCGACCCCAACCTCTTCGTCGGCGGGATCGACCCGGAGGTCTGGCGGAAGCTGACCCAGGACCCGGCCAAGCCGTTGCTCAATCGCGCCACCGACGGCACGTATCCGCCGGGGTCGGTGTTCAAGCTGGTCACGGCGGCGATCGCGATGGAACTGGGCGTCCTCGACCCGGACCAGCCGCTCCCGATTCCCTGTCGGGGCGGCATGCAGTACGGCAACCGCTACTTCCGCTGCTGGGAGCGGGCGGGCCACGGGTACGTGACCTTGCCGGACGCCATCAAGGTCTCGTGCGACGTCTACTTCTACCAGGTGGGCCTGAAGATCGGGTTGGAGCGCTTCCTGTCGGAGGGGACCCGCCTCGGGTTCGCCTCCACATCCGGCGTGGACCTCCCATCGGAGAAAGCCGGTATCTTCCCGGACGGCCCCCGGTGGTATCGGCGGCGCTGGGGGTGGGATCCGACGCAGGCCGAAGTGCTGAGCCTGGCGATCGGGCAGGGGGCGAACGATCAGTCGCCGATGCGGATGGCTCAACTCTTCGCCGCGCTGGCGGCGAACGGCCGTGTCATGGCGCCTCGCATCGCCGTCGGAGAGGATGGCAGGGAGCGACAGTGGAATCTGGGGTGGGACGACCGGACCCTCGCCTCCCTCCTCGAGGGGATCCGGCGGGTGACGGTGCCCCACGGCGGAGGGACCGCGGGGATGTCGGCGCTCGAGCACTGGGACTGGCGCGGCAAGACGGGAACGTCCCAGAATGCGCATGGTGACGACCACGCCTGGTTCGTCGGGATGGCAGGACCCCGGGGCGGGAAGCCGGAGATCGTCGTATCCGTCCTCCTCGAATTCGGCGAGCACGGCTGGGTCGCGGCCCAGTACGCCGCCAAGACCGCGGACTATTACTTGCGACGCAAGTATGGCATGCCGACGGACACGGTGCAGACATTGATGGAACACTACCGGGCGGGACGGCCCGCGCGCTGGGCGCAGGCGCAATGAA